>Ga0308169_10002979_pt1 | contig 16961 bp, 17 predicted proteins | sample PhyBR1_2_FD_202139 | JGI IMG/M metagenome (GOLD analysis project Ga0308169, IMG submission 202139) | Phyllosphere microbial communities from UC Gill Tract Community Farm, Albany, California, United States - DLSLSB.R1 | ecosystem: Host-associated > Plants > Phyllosphere > Unclassified | place... | reverse complement strand
ACCCTGGCCCTGGCGCAGGATGGCAGCTACACCTATAGCCTGGACAACGCTTCGCATGCGGTGCAGGCGCTGGCCGCCGGCCAGTCGGTCGTCGACAGCTTCAGCTACCTGGCCACCGACGGCCAGGCGCAGGTCGCATCGACCCTGGACATCACCGTTACCGGCACCAATGACGCGCCGGTGCTGGGCGCCGACAACGCGCACCTGACCGAAGACCAGGCGAGCGTCAGCGGCAACGTGCTGGCCAACGACCACGACGTCGACGCCGGCACCACGCTGGCGGTGACGAATGCCGGCACCATCGCCGGCGAGCACGGCACGCTGACGCTCGGGACGGATGGCGCGTACTCGTACAAGCTCGATACCGCCGCAGCGCAGTCGCTGGGCCGCAACGCAGGCGTCGCCGAACACTTCGTGGTCACCGCCAGCGACGGCATCGCCGGCGCCGCATCGAACCTCGACATCACGGTCGCCGGCGTCAACGACGCGCCGATCGTCGTGAAGCCGCTGGCCGACCATGACGTCACCTTCAACAAGGCGTTCTCGTTCGCGCTCCCGGCCGACAGCTTCAAGGACATCGACCAGGGCGACAAGCTGACCTATACCGCGGCGCTGGCCGATGGTGCGGCACTGCCGTCCTGGCTGAAATTCAACGCGGCGACCGGCACCTTCTCGGGCACCTCGCCCAAGCAGGTGGGCAAGATCGACGTGCGCGTCACCGCCACCGACGCGGCAGCCGACGGCAGCACGGCCGGCAGCCTGTCGGCCTCGGATGTGTTCACGCTGGCGGTCAGCCACGGCAACGAAGGCCTGGGTAACGGCGAGGACGCGCCACCGGCCGGCCACGACGTCAACCAGAACGACGGTCCGGGCACCTCGCCCGGCAATCCGGGTTCGGCCGGCGGCAAGAAGCTGAGCCTGTCCATCGGACTCACCGCGTCGAACGGCGTCGCCACGCTTGCGGTCTCCGCCTCGGTGGAATCGACCACCACCGGCACCGGCAACGGGCCGGCGGTGCCGAGCTACCTGGACTTCAACAAGGTGACCGAGTATGCGCTGCCGGCCAGCAGCATCGCCAACAGCACCTCGGCCCAGAGCTTCGGCTTGTGGCTGGCGGTCGACCTGGCGGTGTCGCAGGCGCAGGCCAACAAGCCGTCGCTGACCTGGAGCAGCGAACACAACGCGACCGATACGAGCGTGCTGGCCCAGGCGAGCGTCGGCTTCCTGGGATCGACGACGGCCTCCGGCAGCGTGTCGCTGGCGGCCATCGGCGGCGTCGAGCTGAAGGGCTTCGAGGGCCTGGGCAAGGGCCTCAAGAAGATCAAGTAAGTGCTCAAGTAAGTGCGCATGTAAGTGCGCAGGCAAGACCCCGTCGGCCGGGACCGTGCAAACGGTTCCGGCCGCATGAATTCAACCAGATGGGTAATCGTCCGTGAAAAACCGACAATCCAACACGCCTGCGGGCGCACTCGATTTCTCGCCGCTGCTGCTGCGCCTGCAAGCCTCGGCGCCGAACCCGCTCGGGCGCAAGGTGCTGTGGGCCTTGCTGCTGCTGCTCGCGGGCATCGCCGCGTGGTCCTACTTCGGCCACCTCGACATCGTCGCCGTCGCCGAGGGCAAGCTGGTGCCGCAGACCTATGTGAAGATCGTCCAGCCGGCCGAATCCGGCATCGTGAAGGAAATCCTCGTGCGCGAGGGCGATACCGTGCGCGCCGGGCAGGTGCTGATGCGGATGGATACCCTGCTGACCGACGCCGACGCCAAATCGGTCCAGTCCGACCTGCAGGGCAAAGGCCTGGCGCTGCGCCGGATCGACGCCGAACTGGCCGACGCGCCGTTCCAGGCCAGGGCGGGCGATTCGGCCCACCTCGCCGCCGCCGCGGAGGCGCAGTACCGCGCCGACCGCGCCGCCTTCCAGGCCGCGCTGGCCGAAGAACGCAGCCGCCTCGCCAAGGCGCGCCAGGACCTGGCCGCCGCGCTCGAGATCGAGCACAAGTTCCGCGCGATCCTGCCGCATTACCGCGAACAGGAACAAGCTTTCGAGAAGCTGGGCCGCGACGGTTTCGCCAACGGCGTGCTGGTCAGCGACAAGCGCCGCGAACGCATCGAGAAAGAGGAAGAACTGGCCACCCAGGCCCACATGATCGAATCGGCACGGGCCGGCGTGCAGCAGTCGGAAATGAAGCTGGTGCAGATCGATTCGGACTACCGGCGCCAGTTGCACGTCGAGCGCGGCGAAGCCCAGCGCGCCTTCGACCAGCTGTCGCAGGAACTGGCCAAGCAGACCCACCGCAAGGAGCTGCTCGAGCTCAAGGCAACCCAGGACAGCGTCGTCAAGGATCTGGCCACCCATTCGATCGGCACCGTGGTCCAGCCCGGTACGGTGCTGCTGACCCTGGTGCCGCAGCACGAAAGCCTGCGCGCCGAAGTGTGGCTGTCGAACGACGACATCGGCTTCGTCAAGGAGGGCCAGCCGGTGCGCATGAAATTTGCCGCTTTCCCGTTCCAGAAGTACGGGATGATCGAGGGCCGGGTCGAGCATATCGGCGCCGACGCCAGCGACGCGTCGCAAGAGGGCATGCCGAACGCCGCCCCGGGCGCGACGCCGCGCTCGACCTACAAGGCGCTCGTCGCGCTCGACGCGGCGGCGCTGGAAGCGGACGGCACGCGCTTCCCGCTCAGCGCCGGCATGCAGGCCAACGCCGAAATCCTGCTCGGCACCCGCACCGTGCTCGAGTACCTGCTGTCGCCGATGCAGAAAGCCTGGCACGAGGCCGCGCGCGAGCGCTGACCCCAGCATTGCCGGTGGCGCAAGAACGAAAAAAAGGGCGCGTGGCGAAATCTTCCGCCACGCGCCCCTTTTCTTTCCTGCGTCCGCTTACTGCTTCATCACCCGCCGCAGCGTCGTCGACAGATCTTCCGCCGAAAACTTCGCGACATACGCATCCGCGCCGACGTTCTTGACGTGCTCTTCGTTCGTCGTGCCCGACAGCGAGGAGTGGATCACCACCGGCAAATTGGCGAAGCGCGCATTCTTCTTGATGTTGCGGGTCAGCGTAAAGCCATCCATCTCCGGCATCTCGAGGTCGGTCAGCACGAGGGCGACGCGGTCGTAGACGCTCTTGCCTTCGGTTTCGGCCGCGTTGGCGATCGTGTTCAGCTGGTCCCAGCATTCCTTGCCGCTCTTGGTCATGATGAAGGGCAGGCCCATCGCGTCCAGTCCCTGCTCGATCAGGGCGCGCGCGACGACCGAATCGTCCGCCGCCAGGATCACGGAACCCGGCTTGATCTGGATCTTCGCGCCGACCGTCTGCTGGCTGATTTCGGGAGCGGACTCCGGATTCATGTTGCGCAGGATGGTCTCGACGTCGAGCACCTGGGCCAGGCGGCCCGGCGCGCCGTTCTCGCCCTCGAGGCGGGCAATACTCGTGACCATGCCGCTGCCGGTGCTTTTTTCCGCCGACATCACCTGGCTCCAGTCCAGGCGCACGATCTCTTCCACGCTCTCGACCGCGAAGGCCTGGGTGGTGCGGGCGAACTCGGTGACCAGCATGATGTTCAGGCCGGTCTTGGGCTTGACGCCGGCAATCGCCGGCAAGTCCAGCACCTGGATGATCTGGCCGCGCAGGTTGACCACGCCGAGCACGTGCGCCGGGGAACCGGCCACGGCCGTAATCTCTGGCATCGCGACGATCTCGCGGATCTTGAACACGTTGATGCCGAACAGCTCGCTGCGCTCGCCGTTTTCATCGCCGCCGAGGCGGAACAGCAGCAGCTCGAACTTGTTGGTGCCTGCCAGATTACTGCGCTCGTCGACTTCCTGCTGAACCGATTTCATATCTCATCCCGAAAAGTAGTGGTGCCATCAGGAAAGTATTTTAGCCGCGAATATGTCGAAAAGCGCGAAACAATCGTCAGATCGGCATCGCTTTGTTGCTGTTCAAATCCAAAAAACCACGAATTAGACGATAGGCCTTCCATAACCACGCCAATCCCCACACCAGCCAGGCCACGGGAATGCCGATCAGCGTGGCGAACAGGATGAAGCCGACCACCATCCACAGCACGTAGAACCAGAACGAGCGGATCATCCAGCTGTGGTGGCTGTAGACGATGGTGCCGTTCGTTTCCGGGCGCTTGAGGTAGTTGACGATCAGCGGCAGGAAGGACAGCATGCCGAGCGAAAAGAAGAAGGTGCAGGCATGGACCAGGTAAAGGATGCGCGCCATCTGCTTGGCATCTTCGGTCCCGCTGTCCAGAACGAGTTGTTGCGACATGAATGGCTCCTTGTTGACTCCTGAATGGGACGACCCCGCCTGCATGCATTGTAGCAGCGCTTCGTGGCATTTTCGCTAACGTTGCTGAAAAGCCCTTATCTACAGTTTCGACTGCACCCAGGCCACGATATTGCCCGCATCCATCGCTCCCGGCTGGCGCGCGATTTCGCGTCCGCCGCGGAACAGGGCCAGCGTCGGGATGCTGCGGATGGCGAACTGCGCGGACAGCTGCTGGGCGCGCTCGGTATCGACCTTCAGCAGGCGCACGCGCGGCTCGAGGCGTGTGGCGGCCTGGGCGTAGGCGGGCGCCATCATCTTGCAGGGGCCGCACCATTCGGCCCAGAAATCGACCAGCACCGGAATGTCGTTGCGGGCGATGTGTTTCGCGAAGCGCTCGGCGCTGACGTCGAGCGGACGGCCGCCGAACAGGGGCGCGGCGCATTTGCCGCAGACGGGGTTCTCGGCCAGGCGCGCCGGGGACAGGCGGTTGACGGCGTCGCAGGCGGGGCAAACGATGTGGATCGGATCGGTCACGGAGCACTCCTTCGAAAAGTATTGTGATTGCCATTCTAAGAGCGCCTGACAAAACCTGCCGGCCCGGGGCGGGGTCCTGGCGGCAGGGTGCACGACACGATGCGTATTTTACCCGGATATTATTGACGGAATAATTTTACCCGGATATTATTTGTCTACCCAAACGCGGCGATGGCCGCAAAAGGATTGACGATGACAAACAAGCAAACGCTGAAACGGCAGTACCTGGAGACGGCCACCCGGGCCGGTGTGTATGCGATCCGCAACCAAATCACGGGCCGCGCCCTGGTGGCGGGCAGTAGCGACGTCCAGGGCACGCTCAACCGCCATCGATTCGAGCTTCGTTATGGACAGCATCGTAACGCGACGCTGGCGCAGGACTGGGCCGCGCATGGCGAGACCAGCTTCCTGTTCGAGGTGCTCGACATGGTCAAACCCGGCGACGATCCTGCCTTCGATGCCGCACAGGAACTGGACATGCTGGTCAGCCTGTGGCGCCAAGAAGTCCCTTGCGACGGTGAACGCGGCTACGGGCTAGCGGGGAGCGAAGCGCGATGAGCACGCATCTCGATGTCTGCCTGGCGCTGCATCGTGCCCACGCCAGCCTGCAACTGAAACTCGACGACGCCTTGGGTACCTGGCATGGCATCGGTTTCGGCGACTTTGCGCTGCTCGATTTCCTTGCGCAAGCAGACGGCGGACGAGCAAGCATCCCGGAACTCGTGCGGCCGACTGGCCAGGGCCAATCGGCCGTGCTGCGCCAGTTGATCGTGCTGGAGAAGATCGGCCTGGTGCTGCGCGATGGCAGGAACGGACGCCGGGAGGTCGTGCTTCTCCCGGCAGGCAGCGCGCTGGTGAACGCCGCGCGCATGACTGTCGACAGCATATGCAGCGACGCCGCCGAATCGATCGCCCCCACCGTGCTCGACACGGTTTGCGCCGCGATGAACACGCTTGCACGCGCGCCAGCCCTGGCCCTCCCATGAACGGCCAGCCGTAGCCATCGAAGCCCATCATCGGGCGCTTGCAGTATCCCTCGATGAAGACGGCAGGCAGCAGCAGCTCAAGCATGCGCCCCGGCAAGCGCCGCCGGCGTACAATTGGTGTAACATTATTGCAAGAGCGTCAATGAAAAAGCAGAGCGATGCCGCCCCCCTCATCGGTTGCGCCGGCTGGAACATCCCGAAGGAAGCGGCCGCCGCCTTCCCGCCGGGCGGCAGCCACCTCGAACGCTATGCCGCCGTCTTCCCGATGGTGGAAATCAACTCGTCCTTCTACAAGCCGCACCAGCCCAAGACCTATGCGCGCTGGGCCGACAGCGTGCCGGCCGGTTTTCGCTTCTCGGTCAAAGTGCCGCGTGCGATCTCCCACGACGCCCAGATGCGCGACATCGACGGCTTGCTGGCGCGCTTTGCCAGTGAAGTGAAGGAACTGAAGGACAAGCTCGGCTGCCTGCTGGTGCAGACGCCGCCCAAGCTCGGCTTCCACGACGAGACCGCGCGCGACTTCTTCCTGAAGCTGTACGACACTTTCGGCTGCATGATCGCCTGCGAAGGGCGCCATCCGAGCTGGTTCAGCGACATCGCCACCGAGGTGCTGCGCGAGCGGAAGGTCACGCGCGTGATCGCCGACCCGGCCGCCGGCCAGCCGGGGCCGCACGTGCCGACGACGAACGACATCTACGTGCGCCTGCACGGCGCGCCGCGCATCTATTATTCCTCCTACCCGCAGGACTACCTGGACGCCCTGGTGCGCGACATCGAAGTGCACCGCGCCGCCGGACGCCAGGTTTGGTGCATCTTCGATAATACGGCGGCGGGCGAGGCGGTGCCGAACGCGCTCGACGTCCTGCGCGCCACCGGCGGCATCGCTACGGCATGAGGGCGCCATGGTCCAGGCGACGTTTCGCTTTTTCGAGGAATTGAACGACTTCCTGCCGCGCGAGCGCAAGGGGCTGGCGTTTGCCACGACTTGCGCGCGCGCCGCCACGGCCAAGCACATGATCGAGGCGCTGGGCGTGCCGCATACCGAAGTCGGGCGCCTGCTGGTGAATGGCGAAGCGAGCGGCTTCGAACGGATGCTGGAGGAGGGCGACGACGTCGCCGCCTGGCCGCAACGCAGCGGCGCCGCGAGCGGGATACGCTTCGTCGCCGACGCCCACCTCGGCGGCCTGGCCCGCCTGTTGCGGATGGCCGGTTTCGATACGCTCTACGACAACGGCTACCAGGACGAGGAAATCGTCGCCATCGCCGGACGGGAAGGGCGCACCGTGCTCACGCGCGACCGCGAACTCCTCAAGCGGCGCGAGCTCGAACAGGGCTGCTACCTGCATGCGATCCGGCCCGAAGCCCAGTTGCGCGAACTGTTCGAACGCCTCGGCCTGGCCGCGCTGGCCCGGCCGTTCACCCTGTGCCTGCACTGCAACCTGCCGCTGCGCCCGGTCGACAAGGCCACCGTGCTGGAACGGCTGCCCGAATCGGTGCGCGCGCAGCACACGGAATTCACCGCCTGCGACGCTTGCGGCCGCGTGTTCTGGAAAGGCTCGCACCACAAGCGGATGCTGGCGATGCTGGCCGGGGCTTTTCCGTTAGAATCGGCCATGCCCCCCACCCTGGACGAAAACGCGTGAGCGCTTCCTTGCCCCTGCTGTCGTTTCCGATCCGCGTCGAGTGCCCGCCCGGCGCCTGCGTCTGCGAGCGTGAACGCCTGCTGCTCGATCCCGACGGCGACCTGCGGCCGCTGGCGATCGACCGCAAGCAGGAGCAAAAGCTGATCGACCGTATCGAGCGCATCGACAACTATGCCGACCTGCGCCACGTGCAGGAACTCATCCGGAAGAACATCGGCGCCGAGCTGCGCATCGCGCCCGGGCCGAACGAGGTGCGCACGGTGCGCGGCATCATCATCGTGCTGGAAGAGAGGCCGGGGCTGTGCAAGAAGGTGCGGCAATCGGTGCCGGCGGCGATCCGCAAGCGGCTGCAGGAAAAGCCGGAGATCGCGTACGCAATCCTGGATGCGGGCGACCTGTTCGGCAGCGCCTGAACATGCGTCTGCGTCCGTGATTCAGCGCCGTTCAGCGCCGTTTGTGTAGCCCCAGCATCGCCGCCAGTGCGGCGCCAAACAGCCAGGCGGAAGCAGGCTCCGGTACATCGGCTGGCTGCGGCAAGTCGAGGGTCGGGTTCAACGGGGAGCCCGGCTGGCTCGGGTCGGACTTCGGGATGAAGGGGCCGGAATCCGGTACGGGGTGCGGCGGTTCGCTCGTCCCCGGCACCGGCGGCACGGTTGGGTTTGCCGGCTCTGCGGTCACTCCTTCCGGGAACGGATCGGGTTGCACCGGGAGTGCAGCGGACAGGGGCGGCGCCGTTGCGGACGCAAGCAGCGGGGCTCCCGGGCTGGCGCCGGATTGCGGCGGCAGTCCCGGGTAGCCGTTCCAGGACATTTGCGGCCAGGGCAGGCCTGGCGGACTTTCGATCGCGGAAGGTGTCCGCGCGCTGTCGTGGGCGCCGGCGGGGTTCGGGTCGCCGCTGGCCGGCCAGGTCAGGTGGAAGGACTGGCCGGCCAGCTGCGGCAGGTCGCCGGTCTCGTCCAGGTCCGGCGCGTTGACATAGGCGATGCCGCCTTCGCCGTCGTCGGTCTCGTTGTCGTCCAGGGCGTCGAGCGCGGCGAGGCTCGGCGCGTGCTTCTCGACCGGAAACCGGGGAAGGTCCGAAATGCGGTTCGCGCAGCGGGCGCGCATTTCGCTGCGGCCATCGCTGAGCAGGGTTTCGCCCGTTTGCAGCGTGACCTTGTTGGCCGTCCAATAGACGTCGTCCCCCTTGCGGTAGGAAACATACACGGCGCGGGGCGCGTCGACGATGACCGAACGGGCCCGGGCCACGTCGAACCCGGCATAGTGTGCCGCCACCACCTTGTCGCTGCGGACGATGCGCGCCAGTTCTGCCTTGTTCGCCGCACCGCCCGGCACGACCGAGTACCGGTACACGCGGCGCAAGACCGGCGCCGTTCCGGCTGCGGGCAGCGCCGCCGGAACGGTGGCCGCAGCCGTGGCCGGCTCGGCAGCGACTGGCGATGCAGCCCGGTCTGCCGCCATTGCAAACGCCAGCGAACCCAGGACAATGACGGCAAAAATGCCCGCCGCTACGCATCGCCTGCGCCGGATACGTTGCTTGATGCGAAGGACAGACGGGTAACTGCGGTCCATGTGCGGTCTCAAGTAGGATCAGTCCTACAGATTAAGACACTGGGGAAAGTTAAGCCATCTCAGATCGGTAAAATCGGCATTTTTGCGTCCCCGAGCTCGCGTAGCGTGGGGGAAACGCGACGGCGGCGCTGAAAAATTTACGGATGGAAATATTGAAATTAACGAAGGGAAATATTCACGCTGCTGGAAACGTACCGTAGAGACGACGCCAGTTCCTGTGACGCCTTCACACCTTGACCAGGTATTTCAGCACGAAGCCGACCAGCAGGAAGGCGGCCATCGCCAGCGACAGCGCGCCGTGCAGCACGTCCGAGCCGATCGAGACCTCGCGCGCCATTTCTTCCTTGCTCATCTTCCCCGCGCGCGTCAGCACGACCGGGCGCAGCAGGCCCTGGAGGCCGAGCAGGACCAGGCCGAAACCGATCATTGTTTCGCCGACCAGGCCCTGGCGCAGTCCGCTCCAGAGCCCCATGCTGCCCAGCCCAAGTCCAAACAGGAACCAGAAGATGCGCGAGCCGGTGTAGCGCGAGAATTTGGAAGTGGTCATGGGAAGCTGTGCTGTCAAAATCACATTATAGCGGCGCCGCAATGCGCACCCGCGGCTTGAACATGACCAGCGCCAGCGAAGCCACCACCAGCACGATGCCCGCCCATTGCCAGGGCGTGACCACTTCGCCGAGTCCCAGCATGCCGGCCGCGATCCCGACCGGCGGCACGGCCAGGCTGAAGGGCGCGACGCGGTTGGCCGGATGGCGTTTCAGGAGGCCCGTCCACATCGCATAGCCGAGGATGGTGGCGAACCAGCCGAGATAGGCCATCGCACTCCAGGCGGTGAGCGAGACGGCATGCCAGTCCCAGCGGGTGGCGGGCGGATCGAAGGCGAGCGAGAGCAGCACGAAGGGGATGATCGGCACCATCGAGCTCCAGACCATGAAGGGCAGCACGTCGAATTGCGGCGTGCTGCGCTGGGCGATGCGCACGACGATGTTCGAGGCCGCCCACATCGCGGCCGAGGCAACGCTCAGGATGAAGCCGGCCAGGGTCACCGCCGAACTGCGGCCCAGCGCGTCGACGCACAGGCAGGCCAGGCCGAGGGCGGCAATCGCCATCGCCCCCTGCAGCCGGCGCGAGACGCGCTCGCCGAGCACGACGCGCGCGAAGAGGGCCGTGAAGAACACCTGCATCTGCAGCATCACCGGCGCCAGCGAAGCCGACATCCCTGCGCGCAGCGCCAGGAACAGCAGGCCGAACTGGCCGACGCCCTGGAACAGGCCATACAGCACCACCCAGCGCGGCGCCAATGTCGGCGGGCGCACGAAGAGCAGCAGCGGCAGCAGCGCGAACAGGTAGCGTCCGGCGCCGAGCTGGAAGGGCGTCACTTCGCGCAGGCCCAGCTTCATGGCCACGAAATTCGTCCCCCAGACCAGCACGACGCACAGGGCGGCCGCATAGTCGCGCCCCTGGAGCGCCCCCGGTTCGCTCATCTCAGTGCGACTGTCCGCCGCCGAGATAGGCCGCCACCACCTTCGGATCGTTTTTCAGGCTCTCGGCCGGGCCGTGCACCGAGATGCGCCCGTTCTCCAGCACATAGCCGTAGTCGGCCACGTTCAGCGCGGCGGCCGCGAACTGCTCGACCAGCAGCATCGTCACGCCTTCCGATTTCAAACGCGTGATGATGCGGAAGACCTCTTCGACCAGGATCGGCGCCAGGCCCATCGAGGGTTCGTCGAGCAGCACGACGTCCGGGTTGAGCATGACGGCGCGCGCCATGGCCAGCATCTGCTGCTCGCCGCCGGATAAAGTCCCGGCCAGCTGGTTGCGCCGCTCCTTCAGGCGCGGGAACAGTTCCATCGCCTTTTCCAGGTCGCGCTGGACGTCGCCTTTCGGCCGCGCGCGGGTAAAGCGCGGGAAGGCGCCGAGCAGCAGGTTGTCGGTCACGCTCATGGTGGCGAACACGCGCCGTCCTTCCGGCGAATGGGCCAGGCCAGCGCGCGCGATGCGGTGCGAATCGAGGCCCGTGATGTCCTTGCCGGCCAGTGTGATGCTGCCGGCCTTCGGCTTGATCATGCCGGAGATGGCGCGCATGGTCGTGGTCTTGCCGGCGCCGTTCGAACCGATCAGGGTGACGAGTTTGCCCTGCGGGACTTCGAGCGAAATGCCGTGCAGGACCTGCACCTTGCCGTAGGCCGCTTCCAGGTTTTGAATCGTTAGCATTGTCGGTCCCCTTACATTGCGGCCGCGGCCGGTGGAGTGGCTTCGGCCGTGCCGCCCAGGTAGGCTTCGATGACCTTCGGATCGGCCTGCACGCTGCTCGGCACACCCTCGGCGATCTTCTGGCCGAAGTCGAGCACGGTGACCGTGTCCGAGATCGACATCACGACGTCCATGTGGTGCTCGATCAGGATGATGGTGATGCCGTGGTCGCGGATCTTGCGGATGATCGCCATCAGCTCGCGGATGTCCGGCGCCGTCAGGCCCGCCGCCGGTTCGTCGAGCAGCAGCAGTTGCGGATTCAGGCCCAGCGCGCGGCCGATCTCCAGCAGGCGCTGCTTGCCGTAAGGGAGGTTGCGCGCTTCCTCGTCGGCCAGGTCCGACAGGCCGACGAAGTCGAGGATGGCCGCCGCGCGCTTGCGTGCGGCCGCTTCCTCGCGGCGCTGGCGCGGGGTCGAGACCATCGCGTCGAACACGGTCGAGCGGAAGGTGTGGTGGAGGCCGACCAGCACGTTTTCGGTGGCGGTCATTTCGCCGAACAGCTGCACGTTCTGGAAGGTGCGCGCCACGCCGCCCAGCGCAATCTGCGACGGCGTGCGGCCGGTGATCGGCTGGCCCGCGAACACGACGCCGCCCGCGGTCGGCTTGTAGATGCCGGTCAGGACGTTCATCATCGTGCTCTTGCCCGAGCCGTTCGGCCCGATCAGGCCGTGCACCGAACCGCGTGCGACGGTCAGGTCGACCTGGTTCAGGGCCTTCAGGCCGCCGAACTGCATCAGGATTTTTTCGGCGCGCAGCAGGTCGCCGCCGGCGTCGGTCCGCGCCACGCCTTCGAAGGCGTCGGCGGCGCCATCGGCCGCCACCGCCTGCGTATGCTGCACGCGCCGGCCGAACAGCTGGCGGAAGAAGCCGACGATGCCGTCCTGCAGGTAGTAGACGACGAACAGCGTCATCAGGCCGAAAATCGTCAGGCGCCAGTCGACCATGTTCTCGATCCGGTACGACCAGATCGCGAGGCCGATCGTGGCCACCAGCGGGACCAGCACCTTGCGTGGCGTGGCGCGCCCTTTCGCCAGTGCGTAGGCCGAGCCGATCACGCCCAGCACGGCGGCGGCGACCGCGATCTTGCGGAACAGGGCGATGTCGGACAGGAGGCTCGGCAGCATGACGACGATGATCGCGCCGAGGATGGCGCCGACCCGGGTCTTGCGCCCGCCCATGATCACGGCCAGCAGGAACAGGATGGTCAGTTCGAAGTTATAGGTGTTCGGCGAGATGTACTGCTCCGAATACGCATACAGGCTGCCGGCCAGGCCGGCGAAACCGGCGCTGATCACGAAGGCATACACTTTATAGCGGTACACCGACACGCCCATGCAGTCGGATGCGATCGGGCTGTCGCGCAGCGCCTCGAAGGCGCGCCCGATGTTCGATTTCAGCAGGCGGTGCACGACCACGAGCGAGAGCACCATGAACACGGCGACCATGTAGAAATACTGGGTCTCGTTCAGGTCCGCGCCCAGCACCTTCGGTTTGGCGACCATGATGCCGAGCGGGCCTTCGGTGAGGAAGGTCATCTCGTTGATCATGATTTGCACGATGGTGCCGAAGGCCAGCGTCACCATGGCGAGATACGGCCCGGTGACGCGCAGCGCCGGCAGCGCGAGGACGGCGCCGAATAGCGCCGTGATGCCCATACTGGCGGGAATCGCGAGGAACCAGGGCGCGCCCAGCTTCATCACCAGCACGCCGGTGACGTAGGAGCCGACGCCGAACAGGCCGGCGTGGCCGAGCGAGACCTGGCCGGTATAGCCGACCACGATGTCCAGGCCGAACAGCAGGATCGCGTAGATCAGGATGGTTTCGGCGAGGTGGATGTAATACGGATTCGGGAAGACGTGCGGGAACACGGCCAGGACGATCAGCCCGAGTACGCTGGCAGCGAGCAGGGTTTTATTTTTCATCATGTCAGACCTTCTTGATCGCGGCCTTGCCGAACAGGCCGGACGGTTTCACCGCCAGCACCAGCAGCAGCAGGATCAGGCCGGGCACTTCCTTGTAGCCGGTCGAGATGTAGTAGCCGGTCGCGGTTTCCGCGATGCCCAGGATCAGGCCGCCGACGATGGCGCCCATGCCCGAGGTCAGGCCGCCGATGATGGCCACCGCAAAGGCTTTCAGGCCGAGCGAGGCGCCCATGGTGGCGCTGGTGAGCGTCAGCGGCGCGATCAGGGCGCCGGCAAAGGCGGCGGTGGCGGAGGACAGCGCGTACGAGAAGGTGATCACGCGGCCCGTGTTAATGCCCATCAGGCCGGCGGCGTCGCGGTCGTTCGAGGTGGCGACGACGGCCTTGCCGTAGATCGACTTGCGGTTGAAGAGTTCGACCGCGAGCATGATGGCGAGGGCGCCGACGATGACGGCCACCTGCATCGGCTGCACGTTGGCGCCCATGAACTGGAAGGGCGCCGAGGACAATGGCGACGGGAAGGGCAGCACGTCCTTGCCCCAGATGTTTTCGGCGACGTTTTTAAAAATGATGGCCAGTGCGATGGTCGACATGATCCAGCCGAATTCGGACTTGATCTTGATGGCCGGGCGCACGCCGATCCATTCGACGAACATGCCCTGCAGCGCGCCGAAGCCGATCACCAGCGGGATCATCAGCCAGTAGCTCATGTAGGGGCCGCCGTGGATGGTGCCGACGCAGGACAGGCCGACCAGGGCGCCGAGCATCAGTGCCTCGCCCTGGCCGAAATTGAGGGTGCCGGAAGTGGCGAAAGTGAGTTGATAGCCGAACGCGACGACGGCATAGATCATGCCGAGTGCGATTCCGCTGAAGACGAGCTGCAAAAGGATATCCATGATTTCCACCGTTTTCCACACGCTGGGAGGCGCAGGTACACCCCGCGCCTCCGGTCAACAAGAAAATGGCCAGCCTGAAAACTCCTGGCTGGCCACGATCAGCTTATTGCTGCCTTACTTGGCGTGAACGACGCGGCCGCCGCGCACTTCGCCGAACACGGTGTTGTTGAAGTTGATGGCTTCGTGGTCGGTCTTGCTGTACGGCTTGTCGTAGGTGGTGACGACGCCTTCGAGCTTGGTGTTCAGGTTCTCGAGCGCGGCGACGATCTTCGGACCTTCGGTCGAGTTGGCCTGCTTGATGGCAGCGGCCAGCAGGTAGATCGAATCATAGCCCTGGGCTGCCGACACCGCGGACGGCATGCGTCCGCCCGGCGGGTTGTAGGCTTTGACGTAGGCGTCGATGAAGGCCTTGCGCTTCGGCGTGTTCGGATCCTGGATGAAGGTCTGCGGCATGCGCGTGCCTTCGCCGTTCTTGCCGGCGTTGTCGACGAAGTTGGCCATGGCGAGTGTCCAGCTGCCGATCATCGGCACTTTCCAGCCCAGTTTTTCCATGCCGTTGGCGATCTGCGCCAGCTCCGGACCGATGCCGTAGGTCAGCACGGCTTCGGCGCCGGCCTGCTTGGCTTTCAGCAGCTGCGACGTCATGTCGACGTCCTGCAGGTTGTATTTCTCTACGGCGACCGGCTTGATGCCTTTCTTCTCGAGCGCTTTTTCCAGGTCGGCGCGCCCTAACTGGCCGTAGTTGGTCGAGTCGGCGAGGATCGCGACCTTCTTGAAGCCGCGGCGGCCGATGGCCTCATCGACGATCATCTGCGACTGGATGGTATCGTTGGCCGAATTGCGGAAGACGAAATTCATCGGCTGGGTAGCGAATTGCTGGGTGACGATCGAGCCGGTGGCGACGTTGTTCATCACCGGGATCTGCGCCTGCTGGTAGAAGCGCTGCGAGGCCAGGGCCACGCCGGTGTTGATGTAGCCGACGGTCGCGGTGACGCGTTCCTTGTTGATCAGCTCCTGGGCGATCTGCACGCCGCGTTCGTTTTTCGCTTCGTCGTCGCGCTCGACCAGCTCGATCTTGCGGCCGAGGACGCCGCCGGCGGCGTTGATCTCATTGGCGGCCAGCCGGACGCCGTCGCGCATCGATACGCCCATCGGGGCCGAGCCGCCGGTGAACGGACCGGACACGCCGATCTTGATTGGCTCCGCAGCCATGCTAGAGATCGAAAAACCCAGTGCTACTCCTGCAACCAATGCTTTCAACTTGAAATTCATTGCCGTCTCCGTTATGTGTTTTTGGTCATGCGCTACGTGGGACTACACCGGCCAACAAGCCGCCGTCTTGCCATCGCCCAACCCATTGTAGGTTAGCAATTGGCCAACAGCAATCGATTGCTATGACGCATTGCACCATGTGTACAACATAAGGAAGCGTAAGAAAAGAGTAAGGAAAAGGGCGTATGCGGGGACAAAATAAAAGAGGCCGCACATGCTGTGCGGCCTCCCTGTTTTGGTGCGGTTTTGCGGCGACGCGATGGGCTGCGCCGCTATCGGTCAACGACGGCGGTAGCCGCCGCCGCGATGGTGGTAGCCCCCGCCCCAGCTGCGGCCGAAGCTGAAGCCCAGGCCGATCGAGACCGGCGGATACCAGAACGGATCCTGCACGTAGACCGGCGGCGCGACATAGACCGGCGGCGCCACATACACGGGCTGGCCGGCATACACCGGGGCCGGGTTGACGACGACGTTCGAGCTGGTAACCACACCGGCGTCGCCCGCACGCGCGCCCGTACCGGCCGGCACTGGCGTCACCGACACGACTTGCCAGCCGTTCGGATCGTTCGATTGGGCATAGCCACGGGTGCCGTAGTTGGCCGGGCCCGGGCCCGGCGTGGCGCAGCCGGCCAGTACGGCCAGCGAAGCAAAGACAAAGAGCAGTTTTTTCATGGCGGTCCTCCTGATGACGCCATGATAGTTTTTTCGTGTCCATTTTGGCGCGGAATTACAGCTTGTTACACCTCGGGTTGTATCGATACATCAGCCTGATGGCCTGCCGGGCCCGCTCCCGCCCGGGACGCGCCGGGGCGCGATCCGCGAGCATGCAGGGGCCGGCGCCAGGCGGCCGGCTCAGCGCGCCGGCTCGCCCGCGACGAGGCCGGTGGTGACGAAGGGCGCGAGCGGCATCGCGTTGGCGATGGCCTGGTAGCCGGCGTCGTTCGGGTGCAGGTGGTCGCCGCTGTCGTAGGCGGGCAGCATGCGCCCGCGCCTGGCCGGATCGCGCAGCGCCGCTTCGGCATCGAGCAGTCCATCGAATTCGCTGCTTGCGCGCATCCAGTCGTTGAGGGCGCGCCGCACCCGGTCGCCCGCGGCCGAATAGTAAATGAACCCCTCGTAGGGCGGCAGGGTGGCGCCGATGATGGCGACGCCGCGCGCGTGGGCGCGGGTGATCATCTGGCGGTAGCCCGCGATCAGGTCATTCGCCGGGGGCGGGGTCGAGGCAGAGCGGATGTCGTTGATGCCGAGGAGCGCGACCACGAAGCGCACCCCGCTGGTGGCGAGCACGTCGCTGTCGAAGCGCTCGAGCGCGGAGCGGCCGGCGAGCGGTGCATTGGGTGAACTCTTGAGCAGGAAATTGCCGGTGATGCCACGGTTCACGACGCCGACGCGCCGCGCGGCGCCGAGCGAGGCCTGCAGGCGCCGCGCCAGGTAGTCGGGCCAGCGCCGGTTCGCATTCGCGGTACTGCCCTGGCCGTCGGTGATCGAGTCGCCCAGGGCCATCAGGCAGGGCACGCCGGCCTCGACGTCGACGTCGACCTCGGTCAGGAAGGGCCAGGACGCCAGCGAGCGCGAGACCGGCATGGAGGTGGCAGTGCAGTAGTCGC
>Ga0308169_10002974_pt1 | contig 16978 bp, 10 predicted proteins | sample PhyBR1_2_FD_202139 | JGI IMG/M metagenome (GOLD analysis project Ga0308169, IMG submission 202139) | Phyllosphere microbial communities from UC Gill Tract Community Farm, Albany, California, United States - DLSLSB.R1 | ecosystem: Host-associated > Plants > Phyllosphere > Unclassified | place... | reverse complement strand
CCGGCGTGGGACTGGGACTGGCCATCACCAAGGCCATCGTGGAAAGCCACGGCGGAAGCATTTCTTTGCGCAGCGAGCCGGGGAGCGGGACGACGGTGCGGTTTGAGCTGCCGGGCGGGCTGGGCGAGGAAATTTCAGCGACTAACGATCTGGGCGCTCATGCCCCGCGCCTTCGGGCTGATCAAATGCCCTGAATCAGCGTTAAGACCGTGATTCAGTTGCCCATTGCCCAGTTTCTACTAGGAAGTACAATGCCATTCATGAGCGACACACGCGTTACACGCGCCACGCTAGGTGGCACCGCCGTAGATCTGATGTCTTTCGATGATGCCGTCGGGGCCATCATAGCTAGAGCAACGGATCGTGACGCCTCGCCCCTAGGTGTGATTTCGGCAAATCTGGACCATGTCCAACACTTCGGCCGTGGCGGCCGGTGGGCAGGTTCACTCGACTACGGTCCGGAGATGGATTGGCTTACGCTCGTAGACGGGGCACCTCTTCGAGCGGAGGCGCGACGCCTGACAGGACGTACTTGGCCACGATTGGCCGGGAGCGATTTGATCGGGCCACTGCTCGATGGCGCCGTACGAAAAGGGCTGCGCGTCGGATTTTTGGGCGGATCTCCCGAGACGCAACGCCAGCTCAGGGACAAGATCGCCGCTGAACGGCCGGAACTCGTCGTAGCTGGCTGGTGGTCCCCGGACAGGGAAACATTGTCCAGCCCGGTGGCTTCCGGGGAGTTGGCTGACGAGGTCGCACGGGCAGGCCTTGACATGCTCGTTGTCGGCATGGGCAAGCCTCGGCAGGAGCTCTGGATTGCCCGTTACGGGGCGAGGACCGGAGCGCGGGTCCTGCTTGCGTTTGGGGCCGTCGTAGACTTTTTAGCCGGGCGCATCACACGTGCCCCCTCATGGGTCAGCAGAATAGGGTTTGAATGGGCGTGGCGCTTGATGTTGGAGCCTGCACGCTTGGCCAACCGGTATCTCGTGGACGGACCCGAGGCGTACTTGAGGTTGCGTCGCGCAAGTCATGCCGGCGCACCTGAACACCTTCCTACTATGCCCAAACCCGCCACCGGATATAAGGCGGTCCATCACGATTCCTCCGGAACCTTCCGCAAGACAGATGAACCCGCCGATGTTGCCGTCGTCATCGTGACTTACAACAATGCCCACGATGTGGGTCCTTTGCTTGAAAGCCTGAGAGCCGAAGCTGTCGGGCAGTCGCTCAAGGTCATCGTTGCTGACAATGCCTCCCAGGACGACACGCTGCTCGAATTGGCAAGGTACCCGGACGTCATTGCCTTGCCCACGGGCGGCAACCTTGGCTATGCGGGCGGTATCAATGCTGCGATGGAGAAGGTCGGACGAGCAACGGCCGTTTTGGTCCTCAACCCAGACCTGCGCGTGCAGGCCGGCGCAATTGCAGCCATGCGGGCGCGCATGGCTGTTAGCGGAGCCGGCATAGTAGTGCCGGCCCTATTCGACGAGGATGGTACTGTCTATCCTTCGTTGCGCCGGGAGCCAACCATCAGTCGTTCCATGGGAGATGCCCTGTTTGGGCGAAGACTTCGGCACCGACCAGGATGGCTGAGCGAGTTGGACTATTTCGAGGAAAGCTACCTACATCCCCACTTGATCGAATGGGCAACAGGCGCTGCTCTCTTAGTGGATGCCGACATCGTCGAGGCCGTCGGCAACTGGGATGAGCGCTTTTTCCTGTATTCCGAAGAGACCGACTTCTTCCGCCGCGCCCGTGACGTAGGTGCATCCATCTGGTTTGAGCCTGGGGCCCGAATGCAACACCGGCGAGGCGGATCCGGGGCCTCGCCGCAACTCACAGCATTAATGGCCATAAACCGGATCCGCTACGCCGAAAAGCATCTGGCACCATATCAGTCGTTAGCCATTCGCGCTTCAGTCGTCTTAGCCGAGGTGGCACGTAGTTATCAGGCCAACCATCGGCCGGCAGCCTTAGCCAGTCTCAGCCGTCGGCGCTGGGATCTTCTGCCGCAGGCCGTGACCGACTCAAGCAAAAACTCTAGAGGACTTTCCTCCGGATGCAGTATTTATCCCGGCACACAATGAATCTACTGTCATCGAGCGAGGGCTCGCTGCTCGTTCCGGCGGGAGACGGCGGCCGCTACCGCTCTGATCGGGGCCTACTACCGAGCGCGCAACAGAATTTCTCGTTCCCATAGACGTTTGCGCAAGGCTCGTGCATACCTCCTTAGCGCCGCCTTCCCCGCCTAACTGGTGATGACTTCGTCGCGAGCTCCCTCTTTCGGAACGAGGACAAAGCCATCATGGACGGAGTCCGTTGTGGCGGGGACTCCACGGCCCGCCCGATCCCTGCCAAGCTCCCTACGGACTGCCACAAAGTTTCGATGTAGTGCCAATAGTGTTCGTACCGGTTAAGGCTCATTCGAGATTTACTGCCTCGACCTCTGGCTTTGGCCTTGCGGATGTTTTACAGTTTCTACCAGCAGGAAAGCCAGTTAGCATTATTGGCCGACCGGTTTCAAGGTCCCCTGGGGAGGTACCACCTTCCAATGGAAGCGAAGTACTGACATAACTGAATAAGCCTTTCTTGGTTCGATGTCGGCTGGGCGACTTCGAATCGAAGATCAACGGCAGTGCAGACGCCATTGATTCAAAGCGGATTAGTCTCGTCTAGAATCTGGAGTCACTGTGCCGATCACAAAAGCCCTTTCAAACAGCCGCCGCATACGCCGAACCGTCTTTCCCGTCGTTCTTGCTCTTCTGGTGACGGCCCTTCCCTCGACACTATCCACACCGCCTATCACTGCGGCAGCAGCGGCAGTAAACCCCTGTACGGCGCCAGTTGCAAACGCAATAGCGTGCGAGAACTCGCTTCCGGGCACACCAGGGTCGGATTGGCAAGTTGCGGGATCCGGCGACGCAACTATCCAGGGCTTCGCGACTTCCATGAGCGTCAATGTTGGCGAACCCATCAGCTTCAAGATCAAATCCGCAACAGCCAACTACCACCTTGATATCCTGCGTCTCGGCTATTATCAGGGCGACGGTGCCCGGAAAATTGCCTCGAGCATTCCGCTCGCTACAACAGCGCTGCAAAACCAGCCCAATTGCCTTACTGACTCCTCATCGGGCCTCGTTGATTGCGGCAACTGGGCAGTCTCGGCTTCCTGGACGGTACCAGCAACGGCCGTGTCGGGCGTGTATATCGCGCACATGGTGCGAAATGACACGGGCGGCGACAGTCTCATCCCCTTTGTTGTCCGCAACGATGCCAGTCACAGCGACATCGTCTTTCAAACCTCAGATGAAACGTGGCAGGCGTACAACACGTACGGCGGCAACAGCCTGTACCAGTGCACCGTGGCCTGTCCTCCCGGCAATCCTTTGGCCTACAAAGCTGCCTTCAAGGTCTCCTACAACCGACCCTTCAAAAACACAGGGGACATGGGCCACAGCTGGCTGATGGATACCGAATACCCAATGATCCGCTTTCTGGAATCTAACGGGTTTGATGTCAGCTACATCAGCGGCATAGATTCCTCGACCCGTGCGCCACTCCTGCTCAACCACAAGACGTTCATGTCAACAGGCCATGACGAGTACTGGTCGGGCCAACAGCGGACAAACGTCGAGGCCGCGAGGGACGCCGGGGTAAATCTCGCCTTCTTCAGCGGGAACGAAGTCTTCTGGAAAACACGCTTGGAACCCGGTACCGATGCAAGCCTTACCGCGAACCGCACTCTTGTCTCATATAAGGACACCCATTTCAATACACCCACCGATCCGGTTGCCTGGACGGGAAGCTGGCGGGATCCTCGGTTCGGAACTGCTGGGGGAGGCGGAAATCCAGAGAACTCATTAACCGGACAGTTCTTCCTGGTGAACTCCGGGTCAACCGATATCAAGGTCCCAGCGGCGTACGCGTCCCTGAGGCTGTGGCGCAACACCGCGGCTGCCCGCCTCACGGGCACCCAGTCCCTGACCTTGGGTTCTGGTCTGGATACACTCGGATATGAATGGGACGTCGACGTAGACAATGGCTCACGGCCGGCAGGTGCATTTGATCTCTCCTCAACGACCTTCAGCGCCCCGGAAGTGTTCACTGATTATGGGTCCGCAACGGCTCCCGGAACTGAGACCCACCATCTGGTTATGTACCGCGCAGCGAGCGGTGCATTGGTATTCGGTGCGGGGACTGTCCAATGGGCGTACGGCCTGGATGGTTACACCACCCTCCAATCCCCCGACAAAAACATGCAACAGGCCACAGTCAACCTCTTCGCCGATATGGGCGCCCAGCCTGCTACCTTAATTTCCGGTTTGGTGGCGGCGACCAAGAGCACGGATACAACTCCGCCAACGACTAAGATCACATCAGCTCTCAACGGGCAAACCTTTGCCGATGGAGCCAAGGTGACAATATCCGGGACCGCGGCTGACATAGGTGGGGTCGTCGCTGGAGTCGAGGTATCCACGGACAACGGCGCTACCTGGCACCCGGCGAGTGGCACAGATACCTGGACATACACATGGATCGCCCATGGCAGCCCGTCAGCAACCATTAAGACAAGAGCTGTTGATGACAGCGGAAACCTGGAGACCCCCTCAGCGGGTTCGACAGCGACCGTTTCCTGCCCCTGTTCTCTCTGGGGAACTAACGTCATCCCAGATGTTACGGACTCCGGTGATGGCGGCAGCGTTGAGGTCGGCATGAAGTTCAGTTCCGATACGGCCGGAACCATTACGGGGGTGCGCTTCTACAAATCCGCGGCTAACAAAGGCACTCACGTAGGAAACCTTTGGACTGCCGGCGGATCCTTGCTGGCTTCCGCAACTTTCACCGGGGAAACCGCGTCCGGCTGGCAGTCGGTCACGTTCTCCCAACCGGTATCCATAACTGCCAACACAACCTATGTGGTTTCGTATTACGCACCTCAAGGTCACTATGCTCAGGCGGCAGGCTATATGTACGCCCATCCCTCTCCGATGCCCGCCGGCAACTCGACGGTGGACAGCGCGCCGCTGCACGCTGCTAGGAATACGGCCACTTCCGGAAACGGTCTATACATATATGGAGCAGCCAGCACTTTCCCAACCCAGTCCTATAACGCCGAAAACTATTGGGTCGATGTGATGTACTCGGCTGCTCCAGCCACAGCTCCGGCAATTACTTCGACCTCCCCTGTGGGCGGGGCCACAGGCGTGGCAATTACTACCGCGCCCACCGCTACCTTCAACCAAGCGGTAACCTCGTCCAGCGGCAGCTTCACCGTGAAAGATTCCGCGAACAACCCCGTACCGGGATCCTTAAGCTTCACCAGCAATGCGTGGATCTTCAAGCCCACGGCTAACCTGGCCTACAGCACCACGTACACGGCAACCGTGAGTGGCGTGACGAATAGCTCAGGACAAACCCTGGCCTCTACCTTCAGCTGGTCGTTCACGACTGCGGCGGCTCCGGCTGCACCCAAGGTCGCCTCGACTTCACCATCCGATCAGTCCAGCGGGGTCGCGCCCAGTGTTGTACCTTCCGCCTCTTTCGACCAGGACGTTGCATCCTCTTCGATCCTTTTCACCCTCAAGGACCCGAGCAACAATCTGGTGGCCGGCAGCGTAAGCTACAGTGCAGGCAGCAAGACCGCGAACTTTACGCCCACCGCTCCATTAGCGTATTCAACGTCTTATGTCGCGACCGTGAGCGGGGCAACTAACAGCACCACCGGTCAAACTATGACCAGTGCCTTCAGCTGGTCGTTTAGCACAGCCGCCGCTCCCGTTGCCCCGGTCGTAAGCTCGACTAATCCCCTCGACCAAGCCACAGGAGTCGGGATTAACACCAGTCCCAGCGTGACCTTCGACCAGCCGGTCAGCGCCAACAGCGTGTCCTTCGCTCTCAAAGACGGCGCGAATAACTCTGTCAGCGGCACCCTGGCCTATGGCGGAAACGTCTCCACCTTCAAACCGGCCTCCCCTTTGGCCTACAACACCACCTACACTGCGGTTGTTAGCGGTGCCACCAATGGTTCCGGACAAACGATGGCATCGCCCTTCAAATGGTCCTTCACAACTGCTGTCCAACCTGCTGTTAGCTGTCCTTGCAGCGTTTTCGGACCAACCACTACCCCAGCCACTGCCAACCAGCCAGATGGCTCGTCCGTAGAATTGGGTATGAAATTCCGTTCAGACGTTGCTGGCAACGTCACGGGAATCCGCTTCTACAAGGGTTCCCAGAACACGGGTACACACACCGGCAAGCTGTGGACCTCATCCGGAACATTATTGGCTTCGGTGACGTTCTCCGGCGAAACCGCATCCGGCTGGCAACAGGCTAATCTCAGTACACCTGTAGCCATCAGTCCGAATACCACGTATGTCGTCTCATATTTTGCACCGAACGGCCATTATGCAGCCGAGGGCGCATTCTTCGCCGCCCAAGCGGCCGACAACTATCCCCTTCACGGATTGGCGAGTGGGACCGACGGCCTCAACGGCGTCTACCAATATGGATCGTCGATCTTTCCTACAAACAGCTTCAATGCAACCAATTATTGGGTCGACGTAGTCCTGAATGGATCGTCCTCATCGACGACACCCACTGTCAGTTCAACGACCCCGGCAGCAGGAGCATCGAACGTCGCCACTACGACCAGTATTCGAGCTACCTATGACAGGGCAATATCGGCCAACAGCGTCATTTTCTCGGTGAAAGACGCGGCAAATGCTACTGTCCCCGGAACGCTTTCATACGACAGCCTGACCAACAGTTCAACGTTCACTCCTGCATCGGCCCTGGCATATGCTGCCGCCTACAGCGTTACCGTGAGCGGAGCAACGACGTCAGCCGGACAGACGATGGCAGCACCTTACACATGGTCGTTTGCAACAGCGCCTTCCCCGGGTTCCTGCCCGTGCAGTGTCTTCGATCCTACGGCTGTTCCAACCACCGTTACAGTGCAGGATGCTTCCGCGATTGAACTTGGGATGAAGTTTCAGTCAGATGTAGCTGGAGCCATAACAGGTGTCCGATTCTATAAGGGGGCCCAGAACACCGGAACCCATGTGGGCAATCTGTGGACTTCCGGCGGTCAGTTGCTGGCCACTGTGACCTTCAGTGGGGAGAGCGCAACGGGCTGGCAACAGGCGAATTTCTCCACCCCCGTCACCATTTCTGCCAACACCACCTATATCGTTTCGTACCACACTTCGATTGGTTACTACTCTGCCGACGGGGGGTTCTTTGCTGGTCGATCGGCTGGCAGCGGACATTTGCAAGGCCTGCCTGATGGAACTGTCGGCCCGAATGGCGTCTACCTTTATGGAACTGGAGGATTTCCTTCCAACTCCTGGAATGCTACCAACTACTGGGTGGACGTAGCCTTTACACCGTCCAGTCCGTAACAATCGCCACGCCGTCTCCGGAGTCAGAGGGTGCCCATGTCGGCTCAACCTGACTCCGGAGAACCGCATTTAACCAGCCACATCAGCCTGTACTACCTAACGAACACGCGGCAGGGGCCAGGTCCATGCGGACCAGCGTGATCAGCGTCCCCCGATCAATCGGTGCTAACCCAGGGTTTCATGGGAACGGTGGTCTGAGGGCGTGTTAAACGGCGAAACCGGTGTTACAGTTCGTCCCAACCGGGCCAGACATTGGCCGGCCGGGATTCTGGGTGCGCTGGCGGTGATGCTGACCGGCGGCGAGGAATACGTCTCGGACCTAGACATTCTGCGCGCCGGTGCCGTGTTTGGGCAGGTCCCCTGAATGGGACGGTCTGACGCTTCTTCGAACGCGCCCGTCTGTCAACTCCGACGTCCTCGCCTACGGCCATGCTGACCCGGAAACTGCACCCCAGGGTTGGAACGCCGCCGGTGACCGCAACCTGGCCCTGACAGCAACCGCCGTAGACCCGCTCATTCTCGACCTGACGCCCGCGCACAGCGACAAGGAACACGCCGTGGGGAGCTACAAGGGCGGGTATGGATTCGCGCCCCTCCTCGCCAGTGTTGACTACGTTGCCGGCAACGGTATCCGGGAGAACCTGGTCGAGCTGATGCCCTCCGACAATGCCGGAGCGAACAGAGCCGACCATATCCGAGTCTTCACCGCCGCGGTCGAACAACTGCCGGACGACTTCTTCGACGCACAGGGCAATCTGCACGGGGAGACGGTGCTGGGACGTACTGACAGTGCTGTGCCGGGCCTCCCGCAAATTCCTCCACCACCTCGCCTCCCTGGGGGTGCAGTGGGTCATCATCGCCACCTACGTCCTCGGACTCACGGATTATCCGGAAGGGACGAACCTCTACCTGCGCGCCGAACCGCTGCACCCCAAGGGCGCTGGCCATCTTGCTCGATACCGACGGGCACCGGGTGACCGCGTTTTTGACGACGAATTCCCCGCACTGGCACGCCCGGCCCTGGATGCCCGGCACCGAGCCCGGTGCCGGTGTGAGAACATGATCAAGACGCTGAAGAACACCGCGCTGGGGAAACTGTCGTCCTTTTCGACTGCGCCGCGAACCAGCGTGGGCTAATATCACAGCGCTGGCCTCGAACCTCGTCTCCTAGCTCCAGTACGAACGCCTGCGAGGACTTTGCCCGCCTGGAACCAGCGCTGCAACTGTTCCCACTCCTCGTCGGGCAAGGTCAAATAGGTTCGGGCGTCCGGTTCTAGCTGAGTCCGAGCCCACAGGTATTTCCCCCATCAATTCTGTATAAGTGCACTGAATTTGAATCGGCAAATGTATCTGTAAAGGCACCATGGTCCAAGGGAACGGTGCGATCTTCGCCCAAGACACTCGCCGACAGCCCGGCGCCGCAGTCAAGTTTGAAGGAAACCGTCTGCGTCCGGTTCTCCGTCGCGGCAGCGAGCAGGTAGAAGTGCCCCTCATATGCCTTCACTGATACATCAACCGATCCAACATGGCTTACGAGACCCGATATTGACGGCGAGTTAAGCACAGGTGCAAGACTAGTAAGCTGCTGATTCACAGCCGTGACTGTCGGTCGCACCTCAGCCCCACATTCGTCCCGCAGGAGGTGCTGAGTGACGCAAGTGCCGCCAAAACTGTGGTTAAAGTAAACGACTCCCCTGGCGCCATGAATGACACTACTCCATACTGCCGCACGGATCTGGGGTGCGGTTGCGGTCAGTGAGTCGGTTTCCGCGAAAGGATGTCCGAGTTCTACAAATGCCCACACGGGCTTGCTTCCTCCTGGCCGAACGAGGGATCGCACGCGGTCGACCGTCCAACCGTAATGTGCGCTGAGTCGACAGGGGCCATCGGCCATGTCCTTGCCCCCGGCAAACACTGCTCCACCTTCTACGTGACTGCAAATATACGGATCGGTAAACCAGTAATTATCGGCCGAAACAATGTCCTGGAATGTATTAACGAAATGTTCCGCTTCCGGATTCTTTAAATCGAAGGTCACTCCCTTGCCGTAATTGGCATAGATTAGGGCATGACCGGGTAATTGGGCGGAAAGGGCTTCCTGAACCGTGTATCCGCAGTCAGGCTTCGGAGCCGTACAAACCTGCCCTTCGCCTTGCTGGCGTCCCGTCCAGGACGCTGCCCCCGCACCGGCCCACATGTCCACCTCATCAGACAACAGATAGCCAGACGCCTGAGGGGAGGTCACAGATGGGAGCGCGTACAGCCCCTGGTCGCGGATCAACGCCAGATCTGAGTCGTCCGTCAACTGCACGTAAGTGTTGATGCCGGCGGCCTTGTCTCGGGTCACATCCGCGGTCTCCAGAACGCTCTCAAACCAAACCCCGATCGGGAAGAAATTCGGTCCCGAGGGCAGCGAAGGGGAGAATTTTCCATAGTAGTCTGGACCCCCGTCAACTGGCGTTATTGTGACCCCGGCGGGCAGAGGATCTTGGGGAACAAAGCCAACAGGTACGCCGCTGTCGGCCGACGCCGAAACAGCCGTTAGGCCCACCAGCAACGCTGAGACGAGGACTGCACGCATCCGACAGGACGATCGAACCGAATAGCTTCCCGCGTCGATCCCAAAAGGCCTTCTGCTGATCATGGTCAGCCCCCGGTCTGTAGCAAAGCCTACCTGTGAAGTCCCTTCGAAAGGATCGCAGACAAGGCACGATAGTGGCGCTAGAGTAGCATTCAGATCGGCTCGTGTACATTACCGCAGCCGCGATAGCAGCCCTGTGAAAGGCGTCCATTGGCTGGAAAACGAGTGATCTCGGCACCCTCCCCCCAATCGTTCGGACGAGCAGGCATTGGTGCCACGCTAACCCGGACCGGCCCTCCACTTCTGCTTCGGGCCACCGCCGTTGCATTGTTCCTTTTTCCCGCGAACATGATAATAAAACCCCTTGGTGCCATTGGCTATGTTGCGATGATAATGGCCCTGCTGGTCTTTATGTTTTGGTTGCTATCGGCCTGTTTTGGCCTGCACAAGACGATCGACGTCCGGCATCCGGGAAGGGTGGCCTTGACATTGATTCTGCTCGCTTCGTGCGCCACTTATGTGGCGATGTATATGGGGATAAGTGGTGCCAGTACGGTTTCCGGCAGGGCTAGCGCGGACCGCTGGATGCTTCTGATGGCTGCCTCGACCGGAATAGTGCTGACGGTGGCCGAGACTGTCCAGCGTATTGGTGATGCCATGGTGATGGTCCGTGCCTTGCTAAGAGGCGCGTTCTTCTGTTCCCTGGTCGCTGTCGTCCAGTTCGTGACCCACCTCAACCCGATGGACTGGATACAATCCATCATGGTCGGCTTCGTTAATAATGGTGGCATACAGCCCTTTCAGGAGCGTGGCAGCTTCCTGCGCGTGGCTGGAAGCACCTTCCACCCCATAGAACTAGGAATCCTGGCTTCAATGTTGTTGCCGCTGTCCATCTGGCGAGGTCTGTATGACCGTACAGGAAAAAAGTGGCTCCATTGGACCGGCACCGGACTGCTTATATTCGCACTTGCAGCCACGGTGTCCCGATCGGGAATGATTGGCATCGTCGTTGCCGTAGCCATCTTCGTACCCTTCCTTCCTGCGGTAGCCCGCAAGTGGGCCATCGTGGCGGTCCCTTTCGCGTTGGCCACCCTCTTCCTGGCTGTCCCTGGTCTCATCGCTACGCTTTTCAGCACCGCTACGGCAGGAACCACTGACACGTCCATAACTAGCCGTCTCCAGGACTATCCGATGGTGGAAGCGATGACGCAGGCACGGCCTCTCACCGGGATCGGCCCGGGAGCATATCTAACATCCAACGCGCTAGACATATTGGACAACCAATACCTAAAAACCCTAGTGGAGATGGGTATTCCGGGCTTTATATCGTTAGTTCTCTACATGCTTATTCCAGGGGTCGCCGCATGGATCGCAGCACGCAACACTCATAGCCCCCAACTTCGCACCCTTGCCGCCGCTGTTTCGGCAGGCTGCCTGATCGCCACCCCTGCAGCTGCCACATTCGACGCCTTGGGCTTTCCCGTTTTCGCATTGGTCTACCCATTTTTCGTTGGATTGTCCGGATCGGTGTGGATAATGGTCAAAAAGGAACTGCAAAGTCCGAAACTGGGCTCGGCGGATCACACTTCTACTATCGTCAACTTGTAAGGGGCGGCATGGACCCGGTCTCCGTTCTCAAAACCCTCTGGCGTCACAAACTAGTCATGTTCCCGGTGTTGCTCATCACCTTGGTCGCCGGAGCATACATCTTCTTCCTTGCACCGCGCACATATTCCTCGACGGCCACATACGCGTTGGTGAATCCTAAAGTTCCATCAGCAGAAGCCATCCTCAAGGATCCGGCCCTATCAAAGTTGAACGCCGATAACCCTTACCTCAGGTCGTCGGACAACTCGCTGCTGACCCAGGTGCTCATAACGAAACTAGGATCAGCAGAGACGGTCAGCACGATGCATTCTGAAGGCCATTCCGCAGACTTTACTGTTGCTCCAACAAGCGCTTTTGGTGCTGCGCAACTGATCCAGATAACAGCAACGGGTTCAAGTCCGGCACAGGCTGAAACGACGGCGAGCGCCCTCGGAGACCTTCTTGTAACCCAACTCCGCACTGTGCAGAAGATTAACGGGGCGGACGATCTTTACCTCTTCACTCCCTTGCAGGTTGAACCGCCAAGTCAGGCCAAAGAGCAGTTTTCCAGTCGCCTCCGCTCTCTGATTATGGTCGGCGCGGGGGGCGTTATCCTCCTTTTCTCCGCGGTGTCAGTGGCACGCGCCCTCGAATCGTCCCGCCAGAAACGTCGGGACAAAGAAGGAGCCGGATTCGAACGAGGCACGACCGGAGCGCCCACGCTTTCTCTACGACGTCACGACGAATCAGATGACCTTTACACCGATACCGGACAGCCGGTCCAGGAGAGCCGGAGACAGGTGCTGGCAAGGAGCCATGGCGACCAGAAATAACAGTGACAAATGCCACTTAAGATCGTCTAAACTCAAGCTTGTGAATCCGCAGCGAGTTCCAGTGAGCATAATTTGTGTCTACAACAACAGTCAGGTCCTTCGGGATTGCTTGGAGGCATCCCTGCACGCTGGCTTAAACGACGCGCCCATAACTGAATTCATAGCTATTGACAATACCCATGGCGCCTTTCCCACCGCCGGAGCCGCGCTGAATTACGGCGCGTCGAGGGCAAGGAACAGCATACTCGTCTTTGTCCATCAGGACGTTTACCTGCATTCGCTACCAGCCTTAGAGTCGGCTGCTGCGCTTTTGACGCAAGACGAAAGCCTTGGCATGCTCGGTGCCATCGGGATTATGCCTGACGGCGGGCTCTTAGGCCGAATTCGGGATCGCGTCATCCTTTCCGGGGATCCATTGGACTTTCCCCAGGACGTGGACAGCGTCGACGAGGTGCTTTTTATGGCCAGCAGGCAGTTAATTGAGTCCGAGCCTCTGGAAGAGTCGCCGGAACTGTCATGGCACGCGTACGCAGTCGAATATGGCGTGAGGTTGCGTGCCCGCGGTCTGCGTGTCGCAGCTGTGACCATTCCGCTGACTCACAATAGCCTGACGATCAATCTCGACAGGCTCACGGATGCGCACGCTTGGATTGCGTCAAAATACCCCGAAGCGGTCCCTGTGGTGACCACTTGCGGGGTGGTCGGTTCACAGGGGATAAGTCGGAGGGCGCTCTTACCCTTCCTGGACAAGCAGCGCTGGCGGTATCGCTGGCTACGGGAATCGCTATACGCGCACCGACTTCGCCGTCGGACTGGCCTTAGGACCGTCCTAGCGGATATCCGTTTTGACATTGACCAAGTCTGTGAAGGTGCCGGTTCAGGACCCATCCGGGTCTTGAACGTTACGAATCGGCCGAGCAGTGCCGATGCTGATTATGGGCGGATAGTCTTGCCGCGATTGGGGCGCAGCTTCGAGTTTCGGCTGGTGCCAGCAGACCGGGTGGCCGAATGTATCCTCTCGTATCCGCAGAATCAAACCGTTCTCATCACGGGAGTCGACATGGAAACGGCCGGTAGCGTATCCGCACTTCTGTCCGGCCGTCATGCTTTGGCCGGTTTCCACGAGAACACTGGTCCCTGGTTGCTAATAGGTCCGGCCGCGGGCAATGGCGCTGGAATGTGGAACGGAGAACGTGCTACGCCCTTCGCCATGAAACCACTTGCGGGCGCGATTGCGGGCCACGGCGAGTCGGAACAGTAGCCACTCCGGGAGCAGTTGGCCTATTCGTATAGGAATCTCCTCGCTCCTGAGCATGAACCAGGTTCTGACCCGTTCCGGGGCCCGCTGCAAACCTGCAATTTCGGCACGTGCTGCTGCGACTCCTCCGGCGAAGCCGGTGCGTCGCTGGATCATTTCCACTAGGACGTCAAGAGGGCCGGAGCTGAATTTTGCATCCGTCGTGGACACTCGTCCCGCCGAAAGTGCGGCCTTGGTGTACAGATCTTCCATTGCTGCTGCCCACCGGTGGGCGTCATGTCCAGCAAGGACGGCCTGGCGGGCCGCGTCACCGTCCCTGGACCGCTTGTCGCGCGAACTCACCAACCCGCGCATGACCGAGTGAAATTCATTTGGATTGGTCGGTGCCAGAATCACATCGTCCAGGCCGGGCGAATCCGCGCCCAGCACCGCGCACTCATCTGAATGTCCCCGGTATGTGACAAGCGGAAGTCCCCTTCCCCCCGCCTCCAGAAGCGATGTAAGCGAGGAGAAGGGGAAGGAGTCAACATAAATGTCCGCGGCCTCAAGCAGGGGGGCAATGGTCGGCAAGGGGCCAATTGCGCGGATCCGGTTATCCGTCGCGACCGCTGCCTCTGCCCACTGGCCCTCGGGGACTGGTCCGGCCACGCAAAATACGACATTCGGCTCGGTCTTCAGCAGAGCTTTCACCAGTTCGATCAATCCGATATCACCGACCCGTTCGTACTTGCTGCCGGCAGCCGCGCTGACAATGAGCACATCCTGCGGTCCGATGCCCATGGCTTCCCTCCGTGCGAGTCGGCTGCCGTCGCTGATCTCCGCCGTGCCGCTGTCCAAGGGTCGGTCTACAACAACGCACCTGGTTTCGTCGATGCCGCGACGGGCTACGCAAAGGGCACGTCCGCTTTCACGAAGGTTCATCACCATGTGGGCAGCAGACGTGCCGAGCCAGAAGACGTGATCCGCGTGGTTGACGTAGATGCATGGCGGCGAAGACGCCGAGCCCAGCGCGATGGCCGGAACTACGTCATAAGGGTGGGCATGGACAACTACAAAGTCGAACGCGGACACCTGCTGCCTCAAAAGGCGGGCTCTCTCAACCAGGCCACCACGTTGCAGGTCTAATCGGAAGAGCCTCTCCGATGACCCAATAGCGCTGTAGATCTTGTCCGGAATTGCAGCGGAGCCCTGCCTGGTTAGCGCTATGGAGTGCTCTGAGGCTGCGTCCTGGCCGATCCATCTGGCAACCGTCTGGGTATGCCCCCCCGTACCATACAGCTGAGTTGCAACGTGTAGGATTTTGCGCCGGCCTCTGGGAGCGGGCTTGGGTGCATCGCCAGTGCTATCCGGGATTTGTTCGCGAAGGCTGGTCAGAACAGACTCCAGACCGGGGCTGGAGAAAACGCCTGGATGGTCCAGCCAGGCAAACCTTCCCGCCATCTGCGTAGTCACCGCAGCTGCTTCCAAGTCACGGGCCATAAGTCTTTCGCGTGCATTTGCCGTCAGTTGGTAGAGGGTCCTGTAGTTGTCTTCCAAACTATTCATCTTTGTCCCCTCTACCCACACGGAGAAGTTGACTCAGGTCCGTTCTTTGAGCAGCAATAAGTCCGGCCACTGTGACTACTGTGACGAGTGCAGCGATTCCTAGCCCAAGTGGCACAGACGGAATCCAGCTGAACATAAGGGAGCAGAGCAGCAGAACTACTGCTGCTGATAAGGTAGGCAACCACGTATGGGAAAATACAGCTCCCGGACCTATTCCTGCCCGATGCAGTCGCCACAGATAAAGCGGCAGGACAACGAAAGCCGCAACGAGCAGCTGCGCATAGGCAATTCCCGGCAGTCCTCCGGCGGAGACACCCAGCAGAAGCGCTGGAACCAGCGCAATCAGCCACAGGATTTGAGTTGTCATGATTGATCCGGCCATACCCACCACTACGAGGTAATCGTACAAAAGTTCAAAAAGGATTCGGAAGCCGGCCAGTAGGGCCAGACCTCCTAGCGCTCCCGCTGCTGCTGCCCAGGGATTGCCATACACGAGGACGACCAGGGGCCTTGCTGCGGCCGCAATGAAGGCCACCGCCGGAAAGGCAACTGCGGCGACCACGCCAATCAGCGAAATCAAAGTTCTCTGCATCTGGCGTGGGTCGTGTTGCAGCCGCGATAATGCGGCCGGAGCCACGCTACGTAGTGGCTGGGAAAACAAACTTACCGGCCAATTAGCAAGATTAACTGCGAGCACATAAAAACCAAGCATTACCGGCCCGAGGAGGTTGCCAGCCACCAACTGGTCGAGGTATCCGACGCTGAAAACGATGATACTGGTTCCCGCGAGCGGCATTCCGAATCGTAAGAGTGGTTTCAGGTACTCTGTGTCGAGTCCGAACCGGAGGGGAAGTGGCGACTTGGCAATAAATAGGACGCCGGACACAACGGTGCCTGCGAGTCTTCCTACAGCAAGGCTCATGGCTCCCATCCCTGCCACTGCAAGGACGATTGAAATCACGGCGCCTAACCACACATTGACCTGGTCAATTGCCATGCGTGTCTTTTGGTCAAAATTGCGCTGAAGGAGAGCAGCAGGAGTTGCGACAATCCCGCTGACTAGAACGCTGAACATGAGGACCCTGACGACGCCGGTTGCCCCCGGGTCCCCCATGGCAGCGGAAAACGCGGGGGCAGCGATCAAACCAAAGACACAGAAGATCGAACTGCAGGCAATCGAGATTGTACTCACAGTAGGGGCAATACGCCTCGGGTCTTCGGGCCACCTGACAATGGCCAAACTTACTCCGAGCTCGTTGAAACTGAGGACGGCCAGGAGCGCAACCATGGCCACGGCAAAAGTTCCATACGACTGGGGACCCAAAATCCGCGCAAGCACTATTCCAATGCCAAGAGTGCCAAAACGGGACACTGCCGTGTTCAGAAAACTCCAGGCCAGCGCCCGGGAAGCTCCGTTGGGAACCTTAGGCCTTCTCCGGACACGGTCACGCGCAATTTGAGTAGCCATCGCGGACACTCAGAGGAGCTTGAGCAGGCTAAGGGCAACGTACTCCTGCTGCTCCGCTGAAACATGCGGGAAAAGCGGCAGCGACAGAATCTCCTCCGCGGCCCGCTCTGAGACAGGGAAATCCCCGAGCCCCTTGCCCAGGTAGGAAAACGCCTTCGTCAGGTGGACCGGGGTCGGGTAATGGATTCCGGCCCCGATGCCGGCGTCGTGCAGGCCGGCGAGGACCCGGTCCCGCTCCGGAACCCGGACGACGTAAAGGTGCCAAACGTCTTCGTTCCCCGGCATCGATACCGGACGTCGAACGCC
>Ga0308169_10002972_pt1 | contig 16984 bp, 14 predicted proteins | sample PhyBR1_2_FD_202139 | JGI IMG/M metagenome (GOLD analysis project Ga0308169, IMG submission 202139) | Phyllosphere microbial communities from UC Gill Tract Community Farm, Albany, California, United States - DLSLSB.R1 | ecosystem: Host-associated > Plants > Phyllosphere > Unclassified | place... | reverse complement strand
CCGGTGACCAGTGCCAAGGCGCTGGTGAAGGGCTGGCTGTTCTATCCGGCAGGCGTTTACCACGACCGGGTGCGGGCCGGCATCTCGGCCCAGCATTGCCGCGGTTTCTGGTGTGCCCTGTCCGAGCTCGATGGCGTCCCTGGGGATCGGTTCCTGGTGCTGCCGCGCCTGCAGTGGCTGCCGCCGTTCCGCGCCCAATCGGCGACCTGGATGCTGGACCGCGCCCAGCTGAGGGCCGAACTCGAGGACCATTTCCGGGAGACCGGTGCGCCGGTGCTGGTGTCGCTGGTGAAGGAAGAGCCGGGGCGGATCGTGGAATTCGAGCGCGGCTTCATCGTGCCTGATGACTGGCGCGAGCGCGCGGGAGCGCGCCTGCACCCTGATTGATCAGTGCTTGTGCTCGCCGATCAGCGCCAGCGAATCATGCTTGCGCTGGTTGGCCGCATGGCGCCGGCCGATCAGCCACATGACGCCGCCCAGCGACAAGCCGAAGAGCACGATGATGACGTTGAGGTCGAGGTGGAGCGTGATCATGATGGCGTACACGGCCATCATGGTCAGGATCGACAGGTTCTCGTTGAAATTCTGCACTGCGATCGAGTGGCCGGCGCTCATCAGCACATAGCCGCGGTGCTGCAGCAGCGCATTCATCGGCACCACGAAGAAGCCGGACAGCAGGCCGATGATCAACAGCATCACCACTGCGATGGAGGTCGTGTGCACCAGCGTCATCGCGGTCACGACCAGGCCCATGATGATGCCCAGCGGGATCACGGTCAGCGCCTTCCTCAACGGGATCATCTTGGCCGCCAAGGCCGCGCCGACCGCGACGCCGATCGCCACCACGCCGATCAGGGTGGTGGCCTTGTCGAGCGGCATGTGCAGCGAGCGCTTGGCCCATTCCAGCACGATGAGCTGCAGGGTCGCACCGGAGCCCCAGAACAGGGTGGTCACGGCCAGCGAAATCTGGCCCAGCCTGTCTTTCCACAGCGTCGACGCGCATTCGGCGAAGTCGGCGATCAGCTTGGCCGGGTTGCGCTCCTGGTGTTCGTAGCGCGCGCCGGTGTCCGGAATGCGCAGGTTGAAGGCGGCGGCCAGCGCGTAGATGCCGATCAGCACGGCGAGCTGGCCCTTGGCCGCGGTGTCGATGCCGGTGTCGAAGCCGGGCAGGTCGAGCGACATCAGCAGGGCGCTGCCGTGTGGACTGACCAGGGCGCCGCCCATCACGGTGCCGAAGATGATCGACATCACGGTCAGGCCTTCGATCCAGGCATTGGCGACGACCAGCTGTTCGGCCGGCAGGAGTTCGGTCAGGATCCCGTACTTGGCCGGCGAATACATGGCGGCGCCGAAGCCGACCACGCCGTAGGCCACCAGCGGATGCACCCCGAAAAACAGCAGGCTGCAACCGAACACCTTGATGAAATTCGAGATGAACATCACCCGGCCCTTCAGCATCGAGTCGGCGAAGGCGCCGGCGAAGGGGGCGAGCAGGACGTAGAACAGGACGAACGAGAGTTTCAGCAGTGGCGTCAGCGAATCCGGGGCTTTCATCGCCGTCAGCAGGCCGATCGCGACAATGATCAGCGCGCTATCTGCAAGCGACGAAAAAAACTGCGCCGCCATGATGGTGTAAAAACCACGGTTCATTCGATACGTTCTAAAAGCTTATACAGTGGGTTGCTTTATACCATGAAAGGTCGGTTAGCCCAAGGAATCCCGGCGCAGCCCCCGCCCCCCCACCGCCGGGTCCGGGTAAAATACGCCTTTGGTTTTGCTATTCCGTCCCCATCTGTATCGCCATGCCACGCCCCCTCCAAGCCACCATTCATCTCGAGGCCATGCACCACAATCTGGGCAGGGCGCGCGCCTGCGCGCCGGCTTCAAAAATCTGGGCGGTGGTCAAGGCGAACGCCTACGGCCACGGGCTGGAGCGCGGCATGCGCGGCTTTGTCCAGGCCGACGGCCTGGCCCTGATCGAGACCGAGAATGCGCTGCGGCTGCGCGAGCTGGGCTGGGTCAAGCCGATCTTGTTGCTTGAGGGAATCTTCGACGCGTCCGACATCGCGCTGCTGGCCGAGCACAATATTAATAGTACGGTGCACTGCCTCGAGCAGATCAAGATGCTCGAGTACACGAGTTTGTACCGCCCGATCGACGTGCACCTGAAGATGAATACCGGCATGAACCGGCTCGGTGTCAAGCCCGAGGACTTCCGCGCCGCTTATGCGCGCCTGCGCGCGATCCCCGGCATCCGCAACATCACGCTGATGACCCACTTCGCGAACGCCGACGAACTCGAGCATCCGCGCCTGTCGATCGGCGAGCAGGTGCGGCGCTTCCGCGAGGGCGCCGAAGGCTTGCCGGGCGAGCGCAGCCTGTCGAATTCGGGCGGCGTGCTGCACCAGGCCGAGCTGGTGAAGGAACTGCAGAACGACTGGGTCCGTCCCGGCATCATGCTGTACGGCGGCACCCCCGGCGGGCGCTCGGCCAAGGATTACGGCCTGCTGCCGACCATGACGCTGCGCTCCGAGATCATCGGCATCCAGCAGCTGCGCGCCGGCGACACGGTCGGCTACGGCAGCCGCTTCGAGGCGAGCGGCCCGATGACGGTCGGCGTGGTCGCCTGCGGCTACGCGGACGGCTATCCGCGCCATGCCGGCCACGGCACCCCGGTGCTGGTCGACGGCGTGCGAACCACCCTGATAGGACGGGTGTCGATGGACATGATGACGGTCGACCTGACGCCCGTCGCCAACGCGCGCGTGGGCAGCAAGGTCACGCTGTGGGGCGATGGTCTCCCGATCGACGAGGTGGCCCAGGCTGCCGGCACGATCGGCTATGAATTGATGTGCGCCCTGGCGCCGCGCGTGCGCGTGTCCGAGGGCCGGCTGGGTTGTGATTGACACGGGATTCATATAAATAATGGCTAAACCACGAAGCAGTTTCGTCTGTAACGATTGCGGCGCCGTCGCCAGCCGCTGGACCGGCCAGTGCGGGGATTGCAAGGCCTGGAACACGATGACCGAGCAGGTCGAGACGGCCGGCATGAACCGCATGTCGCAGACGCAGATGCACAAGAGCCTGGCGCAGACCGCGCCGGTGCTCTCGCTGGCGGACATCGAGGCGATCGACGTGCCGCGCTTCGGCACCGGCATCGAGGAATTCGACCGTGTGCTGGGCGGCGGCCTGGTCGCGGGCGGCGTCGTGCTGATCGGCGGCGACCCCGGCATCGGCAAGTCGACCCTGCTGCTGCAGGCGCTGTCCAGCCTGGCCGCGACGCGCAGCACCTTATATGTGTCGGGCGAGGAGTCCGGCGCCCAGATCGCGCTGCGTGCGCGCCGCCTGCAGGTCGAGGCCAAGGACCTGAAGCTCCAGGCCGAGATCCAGCTCGAAAAAGTCCTCGGCACCATCGCCGACGTGAAGCCGGACGTGGCCGTGATCGATTCGATCCAGACGATGTACTCGGACGCGCTGACCTCGGCGCCCGGCTCGGTCGCCCAGGTGCGCGAGTGCGCGGCCCAGCTGACGCGCGTGGCCAAGCAGACCGGCGTGACCATCATCCTGGTCGGCCACGTGACGAAAGAGGGCGCGCTGGCCGGTCCGCGCGTGCTCGAGCACATCGTCGACACGGTTCTGTATTTCGAGGGCGATACGCAATCCAGCTACCGCCTGGTGCGCGCCATCAAGAACCGCTTCGGCGCGGTCAACGAGCTGGGCGTGTTCGCGATGACGGAGCGCGGCCTGAAGGGCGTGTCGAACCCGTCGGCGCTGTTCCTGTCGCAGCACGACAACCAGGTGCCGGGGTCCTGCGTGATGGTGACGCAGGAAGGCACGCGGCCGTTGCTGGTGGAGATCCAGGCCCTGGTCGACGCCAGCCACCTGCCGAATGCGCGCCGTCTGTCGGTCGGCCTGGAGCAGAACCGCCTGGCGATGCTGCTCGCCGTCCTGCACCGCCACGCCGGCATCGCGGCCTTTGACCAGGACGTTTTCATCAACGCCGTGGGTGGTGTGAAAATCACCGAGCCGGCCGCCGACCTTGCGGTGCTCCTTGCCATTAATTCATCGATGCGCAACAAGCCGCTGCCGCGCGGCCTGGTGGTGTTCGGCGAAGTCGGCCTGGCCGGCGAGATCCGCCCGGCCCCGCGCGGCCAGGAGCGCTTGCGCGAAGCGGCCAAGCTCGGCTTCTCGGTGGCCGTGATCCCGAAGGCGAACGTGCCCAAGCAGAAGATCGAGGGCATGACCATCGTCGCCGTCGAACGCATCGACCAGGCCTTCAGCAAATTGCGCGAACTGGATTAAAACAAAACAAATAAGGCAAGGACAATCGTGTTCAACGAACTGAGGACATCTGCACGCAAGATTTTCAAGGTCAAGGCCGTCGCGGCCATGGACGGGCAGGCGCCGATGCTGGTGCGCACCATGGATATCAGCGCCAACGGCGTCAGCATTTCGGTGCCGGAACCGATGCAGGCCGGCCTGGCGGGGCAGCTCAGTTTCGATCTGCTGGTCGAGGGCAAGGCCGTGCCGATCGCGGCGCGGGTCAAGGCCATGTACTGCATTTTCAGCAGCGGGGATTTCAAGGTCGGCTTCCAATTCCTGAATCTCGACCTGAATGCAATGACCCAGCTGTCGCGCTTTCTGCGCTGACTCACTAATAAATAAGGACGGCTGGTTTTCCGGAACCCTGTCCGGCTGGAGGAAAGCGGCGAGCGCCTTATGGCCTCGCCGTTTTTCATATGAGGACCGATCGGCCCTGTCGCTATTCGTGATAGCGGTCACGCAACTTCTTCGAACATCCCATGCCTTCGCAGATCGCTTCAAATGCGACCAGCCCGGCAATCCCTCCGAGTACCCCGGTCAGGACAACTGTCGTAATCATGAACTGCATTCGCCGTTGAGCGAACCCTCCAATAGTGATTCAGGCTACATCCTCCATGGTTATTTCGACACCTTCAATTTAGTACCTCACACCGTATTTACAAGCGGGGCCGGCCGCGATTCCGCTGTAATATTCAAAGTAGTGATGTCATAAAGCCGTCATATTTGCTGTCTACACTACGCAGCATCAAACGTCACACCTTACTAAAAAGGACTTGATATGCGTATGAAGCAGCTGCTGGCCACCATTCTCATCGGCACCACCGCCGCGTTCGCGGCGAGCACCGCGCTGGCGGCGGACATCACCGGCGCCGGTTCCACCTTTGCCTACCCGATCTATGCGAAGTGGGCCGAGATGTACAAGAAAACCAGCGGTAACGGCCTGAACTACCAATCGATCGGCTCGGGCGCCGGCATCAAGCAGATCAAGGCCAAGACCGTCGATTTCGGCGCCTCGGACATGCCGCTGTCGCTCGAAGAACTGAACGCCGATGGCCTGATGCAGTTCCCGACCATCATGGGCGGCGTGGTCGCCATCGTCAACCTGGACGGCGTGGCCCCGGGCCAGCTGAAGCTGACCGGCCCGGTCCTGGCCGACATCTACCTGGGCAAGGTCACCAAGTGGAATGCGGCGGAAATCGCCGCGCTGAACCCGGGCGTCAAGCTGCCGGCCGAAGACATCACCGTGGTGCACCGCGCCGACGGTTCGGGCACGTCCTTCCTGTTCACGAACTACCTGTCGCAGACCAACGCCGATTTCAAGGCCAAGGTCGGCGCTGGCACCGCCGTGAAATGGGCGGTCGGCGTGGGCGGCAAGGGCAATGACGGCGTCGCCGCCAACGTCCAGCGCATCAAGGGCTCGATCGGCTATGTCGAGTGGGCGTATGCCAAGAAGAACAAGCTGGCGCACACCCAGCTGAAAAACCACGACGGCGTCTTCCTGCAGCCGGACGACGACAACTTCAAGGCCGCCGCCGCCAACGCCGACTGGACCCGTGCGCCGGGCTTCGGCGTGGTGCTGACCGACCAGCCGGGCAAGGCCGCCTGGCCGATCACCGGCGTGACCTACGCCCTGGTGCACAAGCAGCAGGCGGATGCCGCCAAGGGCAAGGAAGTGCTGAGCTTCTTCAACTACGCGTTCAAGAACGGCAGCCCCGCCGCGACCGAGCTGGATTATGTGCCGATGCCGGACGCGGTGACCAAGCTGGTCGAAGCCGCCTGGAAGGCCAACCTGAAAGACGCTTCGGGCAAGGCGATCTGGTAATTGCGCGTAGCCCCCGTCACCCACCTTCCCGCACGCGGGACGGTGGGTGAACGCATGTGGTCTTCCACATCCAAGGCAGGACAAGAGATTGAATAAAGAAATGCACGCACACACTGCGATCGCGGCGGATCAGGCAGCCCAGGCGGCCGGCTTCGACGACGCCGGCCACGCCGCATTGAGAAGCACCATGCGCACCCAGCGCATCCAGGACTTCTTCTTCCACAAGATCACCATGCTGTTCGCGGCGCTGGTGCTGGTGGTGCTGGTCGGGATCATCGTATCGCTGGCCCAAGGCGCGGCGCCGGCCTTCCAGGAATTCGGCCTGGGCTTCATCACCACCGCCGAGTGGGATCCCGTCAATGACAAATTCGGCGCCCTGATCGCGATCACCGGCACCCTGGTGACCTCCGGCATCGCGCTGCTGCTGGCCTTCCCGATCAGCTTCGGCATCGCGCTGTTCCTGACCGAGATCTGCCCGGCCTGGGCGCGCCGCCCGATGGGCACGGCGATCGAACTGCTGGCCGGCATCCCATCGATCATCTACGGCATGTGGGGCCTGTTCGTGTTCGCGCCGTTCTTCGGCGACCACGTACAGCCGCTGCTGAAAAACACCCTCGGCGTGCTGCCCATCGTCGGCGCGCTGTTCCAGGGACCGGCCATGGGCCTGGGCCTGCTCACGGCCGGCGTGATCCTGGCCGTCATGATCATCCCCTTCATCTCGTCGGTGATGCGCGACGTGTTCGAGATCGTGCCGGCCGTGCTCAAGGAGTCGGCGTATGGCCTCGGCTGCACCCGGTGGGAAGTGGTGCGCAAGATCGTGCTGCCCTACACGCGCGGCGGCGTGGTCGGCGGCGTCATGCTCGGCCTGGGCCGCGCGCTCGGCGAGACCATGGCGGTGACCTTCGTGATCGGCAACGCCAACGACCTGTCGAAGTCGCTGTTCGCACCCGGTAACTCGATCTCCTCGACCCTGGCCAACGAATTCGCCGAAGCCAGCTCGAAACTGCACGTGTCCTCGCTGTTCGCGCTGGGACTGATCCTGTTCGTGATCACCTTCATCGTGCTGACCGGCGCCAAGCTGATGCTGGCCGGGATGGCGCGCAAGGAAGGCAAGAAATAATGGAAGACAAACTCAATCCCGTCTATCGCCGCCGCCTGCTGGCCCACCGCCTCGGCATGTTCCTCTCGATCGCCGCGATGGCGGTCGGCCTCGGCTTCCTGGCGTGGATTCTCTACACGCTGCTGCTCGAAGGCTTCCACGGCCTGTCGATGTCGCTGTTCACGATGGACACGCCGGCGCCGGGCAGCCCGGGCGGCCTGCGCAATGCCATCGTCGGCAGCCTGCTGCTGGTCGGCCTGTCGACCGCGGTCAGCACGCCGGTCGGCATCCTGGCCGGCATCTACCTCGCCGAGTACGGCCAGAACAACAAGTTCGCGGCCGTGACGCGCTTCGTGACCGACGTGATGCTGTCGGCCCCCTCGATCGTGATCGGCCTGTTCGTGTACGCGCTGTACGTCGCCAAGGCTGGCCACTTCTCGGGCTATGCCGGCACGATCGCGCTGTCCCTGATATCGATCCCGGTGGTCGTGCGCACCACCGACAACATGCTGCACCTGGTGCCGAACGCGCTGCTCGAAGCGGCGTTCGCGCTGGGCGCGCCGCGCTGGAAGGTGGCGCTGATGGTGCGCCTGCGCGCGGTGAAGGCGGGTGTCGTCACCGGCGTGCTGCTGGCCGTTGCGCGCGTCGCCGGCGAGACCGCGCCGCTGCTGTTCACGGCGCTGAACAACCAGTTCTTCAGCGCCAACCTGAACCAGCCGCTGGCCAACATGCCGGTGGTGATCTACCAGTTCGCGATGAGCTCCTACGAAGACTGGCGCAACATCGCCTGGGGCGGGGCGCTGCTGGTGACCTTCAGCGTGCTGTTCCTGAACATCCTCTCGCGGACCGCGTTCCGCCAAAAGAATCCGCAATGAGTGAGCAAAGCATGACCCCGACCACGACCGACGCCGTCAAGACCATCGAAATCAAGGGCCTCGATTTCTACTACGGCAAGGCGCACAGCCTGAAGAACGTCAGCCTCGACATCCACGACAAGCAGGTCACGGCCTTCATCGGCCCCTCCGGCTGCGGCAAGTCGACCCTGCTGCGCACGCTGAACCGCATGTACGACCTGTATCCGGGCCAGCGCGCCGAGGGGTCGATCATGTACCGCGGCCGCAATATCCTCGAATCGGGCGTCGACGTGAACATGCTGCGCGCGAAAGTCGGCATGGTGTTCCAGAAGCCGACGCCGTTTCCGATGTCGATCTACGACAACATCGCCTTCGGGGTGCGCCTGTACGAAAACCTGTCCAAGGGCGAGATGGACGAGCGCGTCGAATGGGCGCTGAAGAAGGCCGCGCTGTGGCTCGAGGTGAAGGACAAGCTGAACAAGAGCGGACTGTCGCTGTCCGGCGGCCAGCAGCAGCGCCTGTGCATCGCGCGCGGCGTCGCCGTCAAGCCGGACGTGCTGCTGCTGGATGAGCCGACCTCGGCGCTGGATCCGATCTCGACCGCCAAGATCGAAGAACTGATCAGCGAACTGAAAGGCGATTACACGATCGCGATCGTGACTCACAACATGCAGCAGGCGGCGCGCTGCTCGGATTACACGGCCTATATGTACCTGGGCGAGCTGGTGGAGTTCGGGGAGACCGACCAGATCTTCCTGAACCCGGGCCGCAAAGAGACGCAAGACTACATCACCGGCCGCTTCGGCTGATGTGGTGGGCGGGCGCTACAAGCTACTGCGCGTTGCAGAAGCGGCCTGCGATGCTCGCCGTACCGGATGTACGGCTGCGCTTCTCAGCCACTCCTGCGGCCGCTCGCTACGCTTGTAGCGCCCGCCGAGACGCTAACACTGAGCAGGAAAATGGTTTGGCGCTTGGACTGGTGAGCATTGAAGCGCTAACATGAACAATCTTTAACAGGAACACGAAAAATGGTAGGCGATCACTCATCCAAGCAGTACGACCAGGAGCTGGAAGCGATTCGCTCCAAGGTGCTGCTCATGGGCGGCATGGTGGAGACCCAATTCGACGAGGCGGTGAATGCCTTCCGCGTCGGTAACGTCGATGCGGCCGAGAAGGTCATCGCCGACGATCACGCCGTCAACCAGCTCGAAGTCCAGCTGGACGACGCCTGCAGCCACCTGATCGTGCGCCGCCAGCCGGCCGCGAACGACCTGCGCACCGTGATGGCGACGATCAAGGTGATCACCGACCTGGAGCGCATCGGCGACGAGGCCGCCAAGATCGCGCGTACCGCCAAGAGCCTGCACGAGCGCGGCCTGGTCGGCTTCAACCACTACGAGGTCGTGCGCACCATCTCGCGCGCGACCGCCGACATGCTGCACGACGCGCTGGACGCCTTTGCCCGCCTGGACGGCAAGGCCGCGGTGCAGATCATCGCCCAGGACGACACCATCGACTTCGAGTACCGCACCATCATGCGCAACATGATCACCTTCATGATGGAAGACCCGCGCACGATCTCGTCGGCGCTGGACACGCTGTGGGTGGCCAAGGCGATCGAGCGCATCGGCGACCATGCGAAGAACATCGCCGAGTACGTGATCTACGTGGCGGAAGGGCGCGACATCCGCCATTCCAAGCCCGCCACGGCCGGGGAGGGCTGACCAACGATGGCGTCCACTACGTCCGTCCTGATCGTCGAGGATGAACCGGCGATCGTCGCGCTGGTGAGTTACTCCCTGCGCGAGACCGGCTGGGAGATCCGCACCGCGTCCAACGTGGCCGCGGCCTGGGAGGCCATCGTGCACGGCAAGCCGGACCTGCTGCTGCTCGACTGGATGCTGCCCGACCAGAGCGGCTTGCGCCTGCTCTCGCGCATGCGCGGGGACCGCGACTTCCAGGACATCCCGGTCATCATGCTGACCGCGAAAAGCCAGGAAGAGGACAAGATCGCGGGACTGAACACCGGCGCCGACGATTACGTCACCAAGCCCTTTTCGCCGCGCGAGCTGCTGGCAAGGGCGAAGGCGCTGTTGCGCCGCAAGAGCCCGCACCTGGCCGAAGCGCCGCTGTCCGCCGGCGCGCTCACGCTCGACCCGTCCAGCTGCACGGTCACGCTGAACGGCCGCGCGCTCGAGATGGGCAACGCCGAGTATCGCCTGCTGAAGTTCCTGTTGGCCCACCGCGAGCGCGTGTTCTCGAGGAGCCAGCTGCTCGACAAGGTCTGGGGCGACGCCTCGGCCGTCGAGGAGCGCACGGTCGACGTGCACGTGCTGCGCCTGAGGAAAGCCCTGAAGGACGCCGAAAAGCTGATCAAGACCGTGCGCAGCGTGGGCTACATGCTGACCGAGAAAGAGACGTCATAAGTGGAACGGAGCGCCGCCTTGAATCCGCGCCTGCTGTTCTGGGTGCCGGCCGCGCTGCGGCTCGGCCTGGTGCTGGGCGCGGCCGGCATCGTCTGGTGGATGTCGGGACCGGTGACCGCGCTGGCGTTCGCGCTGGCGATCACGATCGCCTTGCTGTTCGTGCAGCTGAACTACCTGCACAAGCTGGGCGAATGGCTGGACGACCCGAAGAGCGGCAAGCTGCCGGACGGGTGGGGCGCCTGGACCGACGTGTTCGCGCGCCTGTACCGCCTGCGCCGTGACGACGAGCGCAACCAGGACGAGCTGGCCGAATGGCTGGCGCGCTTTCGCCAGGCCATGCACCTGCTGCCGGAAGGCGTGGCGATCATCGACGATGTGCTGCTCCTGGAGTGGTGCAACCCGGCCGCCGAACGCCACCTGGGCCTGACGCTCGAGCGCGACAAGGGCCGCCGCGTGACCAACCTGATCCGCCACCCGGAGTTCATCGACTACATCATCCTGGGCCGCTACGAGCAGCCGCTGACGCTGTCGACCCGCGGGCGCAAGCTGGTGGTGCAGATCATCCCTTTCGAAAACCGCCGCCAGATCCTGGTGACCCACGACGCCACCGAGACCGAGCGCATCGAGGCGATGCGGCGCGACTTCATCGCCAACGCCTCGCACGAGCTGCGCACGCCGCTCACCGTCATCGTCGGCTTCCTCGAGATCGCGCTGGCCGATCCGGGCCTGGACGCCCAGACCCGCAGCGCCCACCTGACGCTGATGACCGAACAGGCCCAGCGCATGCAGCGCCTGATCGAGGACATGCTGACCCTGTCGCGGCTCGAATCGGACGAGTATCCGCTGAAGCGCGAGCGGGTCGACGTGCATGCGCTGGTCGAGCAGGTCGCGAACGATGCGCGCGCGCTGTCGAGCGGCCGTCACGAGATCGCCGTGTCGGTCGACGGCCCGGACCTGATGGGCAGCCTGGACGAACTGCGCAGCGCCTTCGGCAACCTGGCCACCAACGCGGTGCGCTATACGCCCGCCGGCGGGCGCATCGAGCTCAGTTGGCGGCGCGGCCCGGACGATTTGCGCTTCGAGGTCAGCGACAACGGCATCGGCATCGACGAGCAGCACATCGCGCGCCTGACCGAGCGCTTCTACCGCGTCGACAAGAGCCGCTCGCGCGAAACGCAAGGCACGGGCCTGGGCCTGGCGATCGTCAAGCACGTGCTGCTGCGCCACGGCGGCAAGCTGGCGATCCGCTCCACGCCGGGCAAGGGCAGCGTGTTTACGGCGACCTTGCCGAATACCTCGCTGCCGGGGTGATCCGGCCGGAACGGGTTACAATCCTGGCTTTCGTCCAAGTACCCGGCTCAGGATAATGCTTTCCCGACGTTCCATGCTGTCCGCGCTGGCCGCCTCGCTGCTGGCCGGTTGCGGCGCTTCGCCCACCCAACCCACTCCCATCGCCGCCGCACCCGTCCCCATTGCGCCGCCCCCGCCGCGCAAGGTGAAAATCGCGCTCGCGCTGGGCGGCGGCGCCGCGCGCGGCTTCGCCCACATCGGCGTGATCAAGGCCCTCGAAGCCCAGGGTATCTACCCGGACATCGTGGTCGGCACCAGCGCCGGCTCGGTGGTAGGTAGCCTGTACGCCTCCGGCTTGTATAACGGCTTCGCGCTGCAGAAGATCGCGATGGAGATGGACGAGGCCACGATCTCGGACTGGGCCATGCCTTTCTTCAGCAAGACGCCCGGCGTGCTCAAGGGCGAAGCGCTGCAGTCCTATGTCAACAAGGCGGTGCACAACCTGCCGCTCGAGAAGCTGAAGATCCCGTTCGGCTGCGTCGCCACGGACCTGAAGAACGGCCAGCCCATCCTGTTCCGGCGCGGGAACACCGGCCTGGCGGTGCGCGCCTCGTCCTCGGTGCCGGGCGTGTTCCAGCCGGTCGCCATCAGCGGCCGCACCTATGTCGACGGCGGCCTGGTGGCGCCGGTGCCGGTGCGCTTCGCCAAGGAGATGGGGGCCGAGTTCATCATCGCCGTCAACATCTCGAGCGCGACCGAAGGCCAGGCCACGGCCAGCTCGCTCGACGTCATGATGCAGACCTTCACCATCATGGGCCAGCGCCTGAATCACTTCGAGCTGAAGGACGCCGACGTCGTGATCACGCCGCAGCTGGGCACCATGGGCAGCGCCGACTTCAACGGCCGCAACCTGGCCGTGCTGGCCGGCGAACAGGCCGCCACCGCCGTGATGGGCGAGCTCAAGGCCAGGCTGCATGCGAAGCAGGCGTCGCCGGCGCGCTGATCGACTTATCATCCCACCCACTCACCACAATAAAGGAAGACCATGCAGACCAAGTCCGTTCTGACCCTCGAAGACGTCAAGAAAATCGCCGCTGCCGCCGAAGCCGAAGCGCTGGCGAATGACTGGAAGGTCGTGATCTCGGTCGTCGACGACGGCGGCCACCTGCTGTGGCTGCAGCGCCTGGATGGCGCGGCGCCGATCTCGAGCTATATCGCGCCGTCCAAGGCCAGGACCGCCGCGCTGGGCCGCCGCGAATCGAAGATCTACGAAGACATGATCAACAATGGCCGCTTCTCCTTCCTGAGCGCTCCGGAACTCGAGGGCATGCTGGAAGGCGGCGTGCCCATCGTGGTGAATGGCGAGACCGTGGGCGCCGTGGGCGTGTCGGGCGTGAAGTCGGCCGACGACGTACGCATCGCCAAGGCCGGCATCGCTGCGCTGGCAATCTGATCGTGCGCGCAGGCCGGCAGGATTTGCCGGCTGGAATCGCGTTGAGGGATGGGCGGGGTAGGATTGCCGGCGAGGGGAAACCGCGCTATAATTCGGAAGTTTATCCACACTACTATCTGCCGTAGCGATCACCCACCCATTCCTTCTCTAACGACCTGCAACACCGGGCGCAATGCGTGCCCACATCACATGTTCAGGCCGGTCTGACGTGGCGCAGCTACGGCAACTTTAACGGGAGTTGCCCTTGCCGCCATTTTTTTCTGGCCCAGCCGTTCCAGCCATCCTGGCTCTTGCAGACGGAACCATTTTCAAAGGATATTCGATTGGCGCCGCCGGTCATACGATCGGTGAAGTGGTGTTCAATACGGCCATCACGGGCTACCAGGAAATCCTGACCGACCCCAGCTATTCACGTCAGATCGTCACGCTGACGTACCCGCACATCGGCAACCAGGGTGTGAACCCGGCCGACGTGGAAGCTTCCAAAGTCCACGCCGCCGGCCTGATCATCCGCGATCTGCCGCTGCTGGCCTCCAACTTCCGCTCGACCCAGTCGCTGTCCGACTACCTGAAGCAGGAAAACGTGGTCGCCATCGCCGGCATCGATACCCGCAAGCTGACCCGCATCCTGCGCGAGAAGGGCGCCCAGAACGGCGCGATCCTGACCGGCACCCAGGGCGTCGAGCCGTCGGAATCGCAGGCGCTGGAACTGGCGCGTTCCTTCCCGGGCCTGAACGGCATGGACCTGGCCAAGGTCGTGTCCGTAAAAGAGCCGTACGAATTCAACGAGACCGAATGGAAGCTCGGCGAAGGCTTCGGCAAGCAGGACAACCCCAAGTTCCACGTGGTCGCCTTCGACTACGGCGTCAAGCGCAACATCCTGCGTATGCTGGCCGAACGCGGCTGCAAGATCACCGTGCTGCCGGCCCAGGCCACCGCCAAGGAGGCGCTGGCCCTGAACCCGGACGGCATCTTCCTGGCCAACGGTCCCGGCGACCCGGCCGCCTGCGACTACGCGATCGAAGCGACCCGTGAGGTGATCGAGTCCGGCATCCCGACCTTCGGCATCTGCCTCGGCCACCAGATCATGGCGCTGGCCTCCGGCGCGAAGACCGTCAAGATGAAGTTCGGCCACCACGGCGCCAACCACCCGGTGCAGGACCTGGATTCGAAGAAGGTCTTGATCACGTCCCAGAACCACGGCTTCGCAGTGGACCAGGAAACCCTGCCGGCCAACTGCCGCGTGACCCATGTCTCGCTGTTCGACGGTTCGCTGCAAGGTTTCGAGCGTACCGACAAGCCGGCCTTCTGCTTCCAGGGCCACCCGGAAGCCTCGCCGGGCCCGACCGACGTTTCGTACCTGTTCGACCGTTTCATTAGCAACATGACTGCTGCCCGCGGAGAGAAATAAATGCCAAAACGTAGTGATATCAAAAGCATCCTGATCATCGGCGCGGGCCCGATCATTATCGGCCAGGCGGTCGAATTCGATTACTCCGGCGCCCAGGCCTGCAAGGCCCTGCGCGAAGAAGGCTACAAGGTCATCCTGGTCAACTCGAATCCGGCGACCATCATGACCGACCCCGAGACGGCCGACGTCACCTACATCGAGCCGATCACCTGGAAGGTCGTCGAGCGCATCATCGACAAGGAGCGCCCCGACGCGATCCTGCCGACCATGGGCGGCCAGACCGCGCTCAACTGCGCGCTCGACCTGCACCGCCACGGCGTGCTGGACAAGTACAAGGTCGAGCTGATCGGCGCCTCGCCGGAAGCGATCGACAAGGCCGAGGACCGTTCGAAGTTCAAGGACGCGATGACCAAGATCGGCCTGGGTTCGGCCAAGTCCGGCGTCGCGCATTCGATGGAAGAATCGTGGGCGGTGCAGCGCGAGCTGGGCTTCCCGGTCATCATCCGTCCCTCGTTCACGATGGGCGGCTCGGGCGGCGGCATCGCCTACAACGAAGAAGAATTCGAAACGATCTGCAAGCGCGGCCTGGAAGCCTCGCCAACCAACGAGCTGCTGATCGAAGAATCGCTGCTCGGCTGGAAAGAGTACGAGATGGAAGTGGTCCGCGACAAGGCGGACAACTGCATCATCGTCTGCTCGATCGAAAACCTGGATCCGATGGGCGTGCACACCGGCGACTCGATCACCGTCGCGCCGGCGCAGACGCTGACCGACAAGGAATACCAGATCATGCGCAACGCCTCGATCGCGGTGCTGCGCGAGATCGGCGTGGACACCGGCGGCTCGAACGTGCAGTTCTCGATCAACCCGAAGGACGGGCGCATGATCGTGATCGAGATGAACCCGCGCGTGTCGCGTTCCTCGGCGCTGGCTTCGAAAGCCACCGGCTTCCCGATCGCCAAGGTCGCGGCCAAGCTGGCTGTTGGTTATACCCTGGATGAGCTGCGCAACGACATCACCGGCGGCGCGACCCCGGCCTCGTTCGAGCCCTCGATCGACTACGTGGTCACCAAGATCCCGCGCTTCACCTTCGAAAAATTCCCGGCTGCGGACAAGCACCTGACCACGCAGATGAAGTCGGTGGGCGAAGTCATGGCCATGGGCCGCACCTTCCAGGAATCGTTCCAGAAGGCGCTGCGCGGCCTCGAAGTCGGCGTGGACGGCCTGAACGAAAAGACGCGCGACCGCGAGAAGATCGAAGAGGAACTCGGCGAGCCGGGTCCGGACCGCATCTGGTACGTGGGCGACGCGTTCGCCCAGGGCTTCACGCTGGAAGAAGTGCACGCTCTCACCAAGATCGATCCGTGGTTCCTCATCCAGATCAAGGAAATCGTCGACATCGAGCTGTGGCTGGATCACCAGAAGCTGGACAACATCGACAAGCCGACGCTGTACAAACTCAAGCAGAAGGGCTTCTCGGACCGCCGCCTGGCCTTCCTGATGCAGACCACGCCGCAAGCCGTGCGCGAGAAGCGCCACGCGCTGGGCATCCGTCCGGTCTACAAGCGCGTCGACACCTGCGCCGCCGAATTCGCGACCAACACCGCCTACATGTACTCGACCTATGACGAGGAATGCGAGGCGAATCCGACCGACAAGAAGAAGATCATGGTGCTGGGCGGTGGGCCGAACCGCATCGGCCAGGGCATCGAGTTCGACTACTGCTGCGTGCACGCGGCGCTCGCCATGCGCGAAGACGGCTACGAGACCATCATGGTCAACTGTAATCCCGAAACCGTGTCGACCGACTACGATACCTCGGACCGCCTGTACTTCGAATCGCTGACGCTGGAAGACGTGCTGGAAATCGTCGACCTGGAAAAGCCGGAAGGCGTGATCGTCCAGTACGGCGGCCAGACCCCGCTGAAACTGGCGCTGGACCTCGAAGCCAACGGCGTGCCCATCATCGGCACCTCGCCGGACATGATCGACGCCGCCGAAGACCGCGAGCGTTTCCAGCAGCTGCTGCAGAAGCTGAACCTGCGCCAGCCGCCGAACCGCACCGCGCGCACCGAAGCCGAGGCGCTGGCCCTGGCCACCGAGATCGGCTACCCGCTGGTGGTGCGTCCTTCGTACGTGCTGGGCGGGCGCGCGATGGAGATCGTGCACGAGCAGCGCGACCTCGAGCGCTACATGCGCGAAGCGGTCAAGGTGTCGAACGATTCGCCGGTGCTGCTGGACCGCTTCCTGAACGACGCGATCGAAGTCGACGTCGACTGCATCTCGGATGGCCAGACCACCTTCAT
>Ga0308169_10002971_pt1 | contig 16988 bp, 14 predicted proteins | sample PhyBR1_2_FD_202139 | JGI IMG/M metagenome (GOLD analysis project Ga0308169, IMG submission 202139) | Phyllosphere microbial communities from UC Gill Tract Community Farm, Albany, California, United States - DLSLSB.R1 | ecosystem: Host-associated > Plants > Phyllosphere > Unclassified | place... | reverse complement strand
GACGCCGAGCGCGAGTGGTGCTGCTGCAGCGACGACTGGAGCTTGCGGCCGGCGGTGTAGATGGCGAGGCCGGCGGGCGACGACGAGTCCTTGGGGACGGGCGGCGGCGTCGACGGCGTGCGCGAGCGGCGGGCCGAGCTGCACCGACTCTTGCGCGAGCTGTCGTCCTCGGCGATCTGGCTGAGGCGGCCTCGAGAGAAGTACTGGTTGGCGGCGTCGACGGCGGCGGCCTCGTCCGACTGGCGGCGGCGGTGGGCGGAACGAGGGGTGAGGGGGACCCGAGACGGGCTCGGCGAGAGGGGTGCGGGCGGGAGGAGGTCGATGGAGCAGCCGAGGATGGGCGACGTCGGGATGGACGACGCCGCGGTCGAGACGGACCAGTCGGACGAGGTCGACTGCCCGCGCGAGTGCGACCATTTTGCGCCAGCCTCGTCGGACGACGACGCCATCGACGTGCGGCTGCTGCCACCCGGCTGGGAGCTGTAGAAGGCGTGACCCTGCGAGGAGGAGAGACAGCGAGAGTCAGCGTCGAGGTCGCGCTCGGGAGGGCGAGGGGAGCGGGAGCGAGGACGCACCAGGTCGGAAGGGCCTTCAGACCAGTCGCCGGCGCAGCCAAAGTCGAGGTCGCGCGAGCGAGTCCATCGCTGCAGGCGGCGCTTGAGGCGGGACGAGTTGAGGTCGCGGCTCGGCGGCGTGCGGGTCGGGAGCTTGGCGGACGAGGACGAGGCGGACGACGAGGAAGGGGTGTGCGCGCGCTGCGGCGTCGTCGGCGGCTCGTTCCACAGGTCCTCCTCGACGCCGTACGCAGGCTGGCGCGACGAGGAAGGCGAAGGCGGCGCCTTGACGAGCCGGCTCGGCGTGCGAGGCGAGGGCGGCGCCTGGTACATGGGCATGAAGGGCGGCTCGGCGAACGGGATGGGCGGGAAGTTGTCGACGGCGGTGTGGGTCGACGGGAGGGAGAGGGACTGGGTGCGTGTCGAGGAGCGCCGAGGTCGTGCGGCGGCGGCGGTCGAGGACGAGGAGGGGAGGGAGAGGAGGGAGAAGCGCCGAGGGCGAGGAGGTGCCGGGACGAGGTCGAAGCTGGGCGAGAGCGCAGGCATGATGGGTCGCCGGGGGCCAGGGGGTCGCTGCCTTGAGACGCCGCTATAGAGCTTTATGAAGAGGGGGTGGGCGAGGCCAGACAATCTTCTCGGACAGGAGATCTGCGACCGCGTCGTCGACCGCCGACCGGGGTCGAGAGAGGGCGAGCGACGTGGTGCCTGCCGTGTGTCGGGCCGCGGCCGGGATCTCGCTCGACGACGTCGCCGAGAGGAACAGCGCTGCACAGGACCGGCCTGGCGCGGTTGTCGAGGTGCGGTGCGCGACGAGGGGGGGGGGAAGGTGGGAGGACGACGACCTCCCTCCCTCGCGCAGCTTGACGACGACGGCGGCGAGTTGGGCTCCCGTCCTCGTCGGGGAGGCCCATTTAGCCTCGCTGGCTCGAGCTGGACGGGGCCGCCGGGAAAGCTGGCCGGCGAGCGGGCGGCGAGCCAACTCTTCCCGCCCTGGGCAGGAGCCGAGCGAGGTGTGACGAGGGCAGCTCGAGGCTGGACCCTGGGCTCGGGGGGGCGGGACAGAGCCGGCCGGGATGCAAGGCAGCAAGTGCCCAGGCCCCCTTGTGCGAGGCGGGACGAGAGGCGAGCCGACGAGGAGGAGAGCTTCCTCGTCCGGCGGAGCTTGTCTCGCCTCGCCCTCGATTGCGCGTCGACCTGCGCTTAAGTGTTGTCGCCGGTCGCGGGGCCTTCATTTTGCTTGTCCAGCAGGCTGGGTCCGGCGAGCGAGCCGAGGGAGCTCGAGCTGGTGGTGCACCGCGCGCCGCCATCACCTCCTCCTCTCCGAGCGAGAGCAGAGCCGGCCTCCTGTCCACCCTGCTCTCGCTGCAAGCGGCTGAGCTGCTCCAAGAGTGCTTTTCCGCCAGCACAGACACACGTCTCGCGCGCAACTCCCTGCGACTCGCACCGCGTGTTGCACCAGCGGTCCCACGGCTCGACGGCCGCATCCTCGTCGCCTCGCCGCAGCTCGACCCTTGTCAGGGGCTGCTGTCCAGCGACACGGCACTAGTACTCCTGCGCTAAGCGACGGCTACTTTGTCGGCCGAGCACAGCGTTCAGGGCCCTCGACAGCGAGATCAGCTCCAAGGTGCGCCGACACCTTCCTCTCTCGAACCTCGAACTCGCTCAAGCTGCGCCAAGCGGACATCCGCAGAGGCTGACCTCCTGCACGACACAGCACACCTAGCGCGCCCCTCTGTTCCCCCCTTGCCGCCGCCGCAGCGCATCTGCGACCCCCGACCTCGTCCTCCTCCTCGCCGCACCTCGCCGTGCTTCCACCTCGCGCTCCACGCTCGCCGACCATGCCGCCTCGCCCACGACTTCGGCACGCGCTCGCCCTCACGTCGCTCCTCGTCGGCACCGCCCTAGCCGCCGGCCCTCAGCACCACCTCGCGCCGACCGGGTGCATCGAGGCGGCGACCGCGCTCGAGGTCAACGAGCTCCTGCGCGCCGGCGGCGAGGGTGCCGCCGTCATCCTGTGCCCCTACGCTCACGTCACGGTGCGTCTCGCGCTCGCCTACAGCCGCCCCGGGAACGACGAGCTGACCCTGTGCGCCCTCCTTGCAGATCGACTCGCACGGCCCGCCCGTCACCTTCACCGCCCCGCGCCAGTCCATCTTCACCAAGGGCTTCCCGGACGACCACTCGCGCGCGACGCTCGTCATCGAGGACGCGACCCGCCACGTCTCGGGCGACACGACGACGGCGCTCGCCGCCAACTGCGCCGCGTGCCGGGGCGTCCAGATCCGCAACGTGCACGTCGACGGCGGGCGCGACCGGCTCGGCGCACTCGAGGGCGGCGACGCCCTGATCGTCGTCGGCGGCGACGCCGGCGCGCAGACGGTGCGGCGCGTCGACGCGTGGGGCGCGCGCGGCTTTGCCGTCGTGCACGCCGCCGAGGGCGACAAGGGCTCGTGCCGCGACGTCGTCGTGACCGAGAACGTCGTCCACTCGGCGGGCGACGCGCCGTACGATGCGTTCCTCGAGTCGGAGCTTCAGCGGCTGCGGGAAGGGCCGCCGGCGTACCTCGGGCAGGAGCGACCTGGCACTTGGACCGACGGCATCAGCATCGCTTGCGCTCGCTCGTGCGTCCCTCTTTCCCTCTCTGCTTGCGCTCTCGAGATCTTGAGCGCACGCTGACGCTTCCCTCTCGCGCGCGCAGGGTCGTCTCGGACAACACGGTGCGCGACGTCTCGGGCGTCGGCATCTCGCTGCGCGGCGCGCCGGGCACGACCGTCTTCCAGAACACGGTTGTCGCTCGGGACCGCGACATGCTCGTAGGCATCTCGCTCGTCGCCAACCCTCTTCACCGAGAGGCTGCAGCTGAGCTCGGCGGCGTCTACATCCGGTCCGTCCTCGTCCTCTTCTCGTTGGCGCACGGTCCTCCCTCGAGCTGACTCTCTCCCTCTCGTTCGCAGCGGCAACCGGGTCCACGCCGCCTCGGCCATGATCCGCATCGGCATCTCGACGGGCTCGGGCCCCTGGGCGACTGACGAGCTCGTCGGCGACCACGAGATCCCGTTCGCGAGCGAGGTCGTGCGCAACCGCCTCTCGTCGTACCACGGCTACCTCGGCTACGCCGTTGCTCTCTCGGATGCTCGTGCGCTCGTCGTCAAGGACAACGCCGTCTCGTGCGTCCCTCTCTCGCCCACCTCGCCATCTCTCCTCGAGCGCGCACTGACCCCTCTCTCTTGCTCGCTCGCAGCGCGTCCATCTGGGGCATGTCGACCTTGTCCTGCTACACTCGCCCCGCCTACGTCCCGCCCACCCCTCTCCTGCGCGACCCGCGCTCCGTCATCGGCTCGCTCCAGCCGGGCTTCACCAACTCGCACTTTGGGTTCCTCCTCTGCGTCGGGCCCGGGTCCGCCTCGAGCTCGTTCGAGGTGAGCCGCCACCAGATCAACGACCAGCACGCCAAGGCGTTCCACGACGCGCTCAACGCCGCCGAGCGCGCCATCGCCGACGACTCGGGGCGCTCGGACCCCCCCTCGAGCAGCACGAGGAGGCGCTCGGCACACGCCCGCCCGGCTGTCATCCCGCTCGCAGAGCTGCACCCGCACCCGGTCGGCGCGCACGTTGACGAGCACGAGCACGCGCACGCGCCGCACAAAGGCCGCGCAGTCGAGCTCGCGCGTGCGCTCGCCGCGCGCAAGGCGCACGCAAAGGCGCACAAGCGCGTCGTGCGCCATGCGCCCGTCGCGAAGAAGGTGCGCGGAGACGACGCGGCGCCGTCGGCGAAGGAGGCGGAGCGCGCGGCGGTCGAGGAGGTCGTGCGAGGGGGAGGAGGGGGGATGCAGCGCAAGCGGTTGAGGGCGCCGAGGCCGCTCAGGAGGGCGGCGAGCGCGATGCACCAGAGGGACGAGTCGGTGTTCTAGATCTAGATAGAGGCGCTGGTTCGCCCTTTCTCCTCGCAGCTGTATCCCCTTCTCGAGCTCTTTGTAGACGACGGTCACGATCTTGTAGCAGCAGCAACGACGAGTAGTGCTCGTAGATTTCTCTAGATGCGTCTATGAGAGTGACAACAAGGATGGAGTGCGAGTCTATGTGCGAGGTGGGAGTGAGTGGCGAGAGAGAAATCTAGCTCGAGCGAGAGGGGCAGGGGGAGGGGGAGGACGACGAGCGCTACTGCAGGCCGTTGTAACGCTTGACCGACTCGTAGACGGTCATAGAGATGCCATTGGCCGGGATCTGCACGTCAGGGGCGCGAGTCAGCAGCTGCTCGGCGAGAAAAGAGAGCGAGAGAGAGCGAGGGAGGAGGAGGAGGTCCGAGCGACTCACGGCATACGCGATCCGGATCCCCAAGCCCCTCGTGAACGCCCTCGCGCCTTCCCTCTTCCACATCGTCTTGACGATGCCGCTGATCCCGCCGCGGGCGACCTTGCCCGACACGCCCGATGTCTGCCACCGCGCCTGGACGACCTCGATCGGGGTCGTGATGCACGCTGCGATCGAGCACGCCGTGACCGAGGCGAGCGTGTAGCGGAGGGTGATGGGGATCGAGGAGAGGAGGGACGAGGACGAGGATGGGTGGGAGGAGGAGGGCGAGGCGGGGGAGGGCGAGTCGGGCGAGGCGCCGGTCGTGGTGGCGTGCGGCGAGTAGCCTGGGATGTAGTGCTGCTTGAGCGACTCGTACACACTCCAGTAGATGGCGATATTCGGCCTGTTTCAAGAGGGAGGAAAACGAGTCAGCGCACGCGCCTGCGAGTTCAGCGAGTCGGCCCGCCCGACGGCGAGCCCGGCGAGCTCAGAGCGAGAGAGAGCGGTGCCGCGACGCACACAAATATCGCCGTCCCGAGCCAGTAGCCCTTCATGAGCCCGATGGCGCCCTCCTCGTGCAGGATCTTGCGCGTGAGCGCGACGGCCGACGTGCCCTCGCGCCCGGTCTGGAGGCGCGACTTGAGGACGTCGAGCGGGGTCCAGATGGCGCCCGAAGCGACTGCGAGCAGCATGGAAGTGTCAGTTGGGTTCTGGAGGAGCGCAAGGAGAGCTGGGGTGAGGCAAGAGGGCGAGCGACGCACACTCGGCGGCGGTTCCTGCGGCGACGAAGACGGGGAGCTGCTGCAGCAGACCCGGCGCCGAGTCTTGAGGGAGCCAGGTCTCGCTGAAGTAGCGCTTTGAGGCTGCGCGCAGGTAGAGCAGGGTTAGCTCAAGGAACTGGAGGAGGACAGCCGCGCGAAGGGGGAGAGGGAGGACGGGACGGACCCTCGTAGACGGAGAGATAGACGCTGAGAGCTGGCACCGAGAAGCCGATCGCGACGGGCAAGCCTGTAGAGAGTGACCGAGTCAGCTCGACGCAGAGGAAGACGAGGCATGAGGAGGAGAGAGCGATCGCACCGGCGTAGAGGCTGCGGATCCGTGGTCGGGGCACAAGCTCCTTGATAGGCGGGACCGGGTAGCCGGCCGTCTGGATGCGGATGCGGATCGTGTCGACTGTGTGCAACGCCGCTGTCAGCTCTGTACGAGGCGGGGAGGGAGGGAGAGGTGGACGGACGAGGATGGGTGCAGAGGCGAGCCGAGATGGAGGCCAACGACGAGGCGACGAGGACTGCTGGCTCGAAGTAGGGCCGAGCTTGGGCCTTGTCGCGCTCTGCGGCGAGCGTCTGCTCGTCCTCCATGTCCGTGTCGAGGTCGAGAGGGGCGCGGAGTCGAGGAGCCGATGAGCCGGGGTCGGTTGACGGTGTGGGCGCAGGCGGGTGTGCGAGTCGGTCGAGGGGCCGTGTGCGAGGCTGGCGGAACTTTCTAGCTCTGCAGCAAGGTGCACGAGGCGAGCTTGATGGAGGATGAGCTGTGCGGCTCGCTGCTCCGACTTGGCCGCGGCCAACTCGCTCGCTCTCGACCACGAACCGCACACAGCGAGGCGACAGACCAGCTGCAATGCACGCGCTCAACAAGACACACAGGAGAATGGTCGAAGAGGTAAACACACGGGGAAGCTAACGGTGTCCGTCCTCCCTCCCTCCGTCACCCCCTCGCGCCCGCAAATCCGATCAGCGACGAGCTCGTCGGCAGCTCGTCCACCGTGCAGAAGTACGGGTGCGCCGCCGCCGCCGACTCGGAGCGCACGCCGACCGCCGGGCGCGCCGGGTAGTGCCGCACGGGCGACGACGCGGGCCCGCCGAGCCCGGCGGCGAAGGCGAGAAGCGACGACGTCGCAGGCGGCGAGCCGGGCACGGCCGGCGGCGCATCGTCCAGGTGCACCTCGACCTCGCCGTCGCCGTGGTATTGCGCCTCGAGCGCCTCGCCGTACGACACGAGCGAGTCGAACGACGCGCTCGACGAGCCGCTCACGGCGCGCCCGCCCGACGTGTACGACGACGGCGAGCCGAACGTCGAGGGGTACCGCGGCGTGCCGGCGAGGTCGAGCTGCGCGAGGCCGCCGTCGAGGGGCGAGAGCTCGGGCGGCGAGGCGGCGAAGAGGGGGCGCGCGCGAGAGGGAGGGAGGGCGAGGGGAGGGGCGGCGGGGCGGTGCGCGGCGCCGTACTCGAGGGGCGTCGAGTCGGTCGGCGAGGTGCCGAAAACGGTGCGGGAGTGAGTAGGAGGGAGGGGGAGGGCGGAGGAGAGAGGGAGGGGCGGGGAGGTCGAGCGGTACGTGCGCGCGCCGCCGAAGGGCGCCGCCTGCCCGATGCCGCGCGTCGCGCGCTGCTCGATGCGCCGCCGCGACGACGACGGCTGCGGCTGCGGCTGCGGCGCGGCGGCGGCGAAGGCGGACAGGGCGGGCGCGAGAAGAGGCGGCGGCGGCGGGAGGACCTCGCCGCGCACGATGGCCTGGATCTCGTCCGAGACGCGGTCGCGGCTGGCCTCGTCGAAGAAGGTCCTGCACCGCTGGACCTTGTCGGCGACCTGGGGCGCGGCGAGCCCGGCGTCGACGTCGTCGACGAGGCGGCGCATGGCCTCGGCGGAGCCGTTGGTGTGGGCGCAGCGCAGGGCGGCCCAGCCGGACCGGCGGCGGTTGTTGACGAACCAGGTGTCGAGCTGGGTCTTGTTGTGGCGAGGGACGAGGGCGAGGAGGTGGTCCTTGTCGGCCGGCGAGGGATACGGGTAGGCGAAGTGCGCGACGAAGTACTCGCGGTACGGCGCGCAGTGCGCCTGGTCGTCGGCAGGCGGGTCGGCGGGAGGAGAGGAGTGGGCGGTCGTGGATTCAGGGGAGAGAAGATGTCGAGTGCGGGCGGCGAGCCCTTCTTTGAAGTCGGTCGTGGTCGCGTCCAGACTCAAGAACAGCTCCGAGGCAATTTTGACGCAGGTCGCCAACTTGACCAGGCGTGCCGCCGTGTCGGCACTGAGCTGTTGCTGCTCTAGAGCGCCCTCCCCCGAGCGAAACAACGCCTCGCACGCTGCGGCGGCGCTCTCGATGCGCCCGCTGGAAAGCGCGGCAAGGTAGACGGACTCGCACGCCCGTACCTCCTCTGCGAATGCGTTGTCGTACGAGGCCATGTCGAAGGATGGTGGAAGAGCAGAGAGCGAGAGGCGCAGCGAGGTGCGAGAGGGGCGAGGACAAAGGGCGAGGTGAGACGGGGAGCGAGCGGAGGACAATATCGCCCGCCCCGCCTCGGCTCGCCTCCTCCTCCTCTTCTCCTTCGCTTCCCTCACCATCGTCATTATGGCAGCAGCCGACTTCGCCACCATCGCTGCTAGCGCAGCGGTCTTCCTGAGCCAGGCAGGCTTGCCGCTCCAGCTGCCCTCGCCATCTGTCCAGCAGCCGACAGCCGGTACTTCACCGACCTTCGCCACGCCTGGGCGCGAGTTGCAGCGAGACCTCACGGCTCTCGGATGCTCGGACAATGTCGCTCGGGCCCTCGAAGTGGTGTACCTCGAGGGTTGCCAGCAGGTCGCTGCGCGCTGCGCCGAGTCGTTCTTTGCCTGCGTCGACAGCGTCCAGCGCACGTTCGCACCGGGCGACGGCAGGCCCTGGGTACTGTACCGAGATACCCTCGTGTCGACCCATGAGCGGCGGTACAGCGAGGCTACTCGAAGGATGCGTGGCCGACTCCTCGACGAGGTCCGCTCCGCCCAAGCCCGGCACGCCGCCTCGCCCGCCGCTCACGAGCCGCAAGAGCCCGGCCAGTTCACGCCCGACGTCCTCTCCATCCTCCACGCCGCCTTCAACGCCGCCGACCACGTCTCGAAGGCCGAGCGCCGCACCCTCGCCGCCGCGACCGCCCTCTCTGAGCGCCAAATCCTCACCTGGGTGCGTACCTCTCCCTCTCTCCTCTTCGTCGACGGGCACAGAAGGACGACAAGCTGACTCTGGAACGCGCTCGCAGTTCGCCAACCAGCGCCAGCGCCGCAACAAGGTCGGCAAGAAGCAGCAGCTCCTCGGTCACCGCTCGACGCCCTACTCGTCTACCGCCCGCCCTCGACACCCTCAGCAGCAGCAGCAGCACTACCAGCAGCAGTCCTTCGACCCGCACGCGCGCCGCACCGTCTCGGGCTCGAGCAGCGGCTCGGCGTCGTCGTCCCTCGTCGAGTACGAGTCGGCGCACTCGTCGGCGCGCTCGTCGGCTTCGAGCGACTGGTCGCCGACGAGCGGGACCTACCTCGCCCGGGGCGACATCCCCGTCTTTGTCGACGAGCGCCGCGAGGTCGTCCCGCTCGCCGCACACGACGCCGTGCACGAGCCCCAGTTCTCCCTCCCCTGCCCGCCGCACCTCGCCCCGCCTCCCCTCGTCAACCACCTCCCGCCTCCGCCGTCGCACTACCAGCAAGAGACGCCGTACGACCGCGACGAGCGCGCCGACGTCCCCATGATGCATCTCGAGGCGCCAACGCCGCTCGAGGCCGCCTTCCCACGGGCGCTCGACGCCGCGCCCGAGCCGCACTGGTCGCGCCCGCACGCACTCGAGCCCGACGCGCACGGCCCACTCGACGACCTCTCGGCGTCGTACCCGTCGTCGTCGGCCGGCGCCGATTCGCGCCGCTCGTCGGCCGACACGGCCTTCTCGGTCGCGACGGCGCCGGGCGGCGAGCCGGCCTTCGTCCCGCCGCCGCAGGAGCAGGGCTTCTTCCTCGCGCCCGCACCGGCGCCGACGCCAGCCGTCGCCGCGCTCGGCGGCCTGAGCGACGCGTGGATGGACGACCAGTTCTACGAGAACTTGTTCGGGTCGCTCGGGCTCGACCTCGGCGGCGGCGGCGTCGGCGGCGCGGCGCAGGACGGCGTGATGTCGATGGGCGGCGAGGGCTCGGCGCCGGGCTTGACGCTCAGCATGGAGGCGGTGCGCGCGGAGGAGCAGCTCGGCGGCGGCGGCGAGGGAGCGTGGTTCTGAGGAGCGAGCGAACGAGCGAGTCGAGGAGGAGCAGATACCCCTTCGCCTTTCATACCGAGCCCTTGTTGTTTGTCGTCTCTTCTTTGCAGTCGCAGCTCGCCTGTTTGTGCCCCTCTCTCGAGCGAGCGACTAGGTCGAGGAGGAGAGCGAGCGAGCGACGAGATCCGTGCGGGGTCGACCACTCGAGGGGAGGAGCTGTCGAGCGGACCAATCGAGGGCCTGGCCTTTGCCTCATTGAGCTCCGGCTCGACGTCGTCAGCGACTCTCGCTCGTCGCCTCTCCCTCTCTCCCTCCTCACTCCTGCTTGCTCCTTCTCGCCCAGCTAGCACTCGTTCAAGCCTACCTGTGCGTGCGTCTCTCCATCGAAGCCCTTGTGCACACGCTGACCCTGTTCCCCACCCAGCTCTCGTCCTCCCCACATCGTCCAACTCGCCTCGACCATGTCCTCCTCGCGCGACCTCGCCCGCAAGGCCGACGACCTCGCCCGCCCCGTCGCCGAAGTCGGCATGGGCAAGCGACCTTTCGGGCTCAACCACCCCATCCACCCGGCGACAGGTGCGTCGGTCGTCGTCGCTCGCGCTCGCTCGAGCAGTCCCTCGTCCTCTCGAGACGGTGGCTGACAAGCTGCAAGGCCTCTACGCTCCCACAGTGCACTTCCCGATCGGCCTCCTGTCCATCTCGTTCGCGCTCGACGCGCTCCAGCTCGCGCCCGCCTTCACCTCGGGCCTCAACTACCTCAAGGTCCTCCCGCCCGCCGCCGCCGTCAACGTCCTGTCGCACTACACGGGCGCAGCAGGGCTCCTCGCCGCCGTGCCCACCGTCGCGTCGGGCCTCTCAGAGCTGTGCGTCGCAGCCGTTCCTCGAGCGCTCGTGTCGTCGTCCTTCAGAGGCTGACGACGGGGCGTCGTTCTTGTCCGACTGCCCACAGGTACGCCATGTGGACCGGGCAGGCCAAGTCCAAGGGCGGCAAGAAGTCGCTCAAGGATGCCGTCAACAAAAAGGACGTCTCGGGTGCGTCGACTCGTCCTCCTCGTTCGGCCTGCGGCTCTCCTCCGAGTGCGCAGCAAGCTGATTGAAGAATGCGTGCGGTCTGCAGGCGAGAAGCTCAAGGTGACGCTCCTGCACGCGACGCTCAACGACATCGTCCTCGGCATCGCCGCCTACAACTGGTGCGTGCGACTCGCTCCTCCTCGGCCTCGACTCTCTCCCTCCCCGGGAGCGCATGCTGATGAGAAGGTTCTCCGCCGCGCAGGTGGGTCCGCCGACAGGACAAGGACCTCCTCCTGCCCTACACGAACGCCATCCTCTCCGCCGCGTGCGTCCCTTCCCTCTCCTCTCCTCCTGCTCGAGCGCGCGCACTGACCCCCCTCCTCCCTCGCCTGTCCTCCTCCTCCTCCTCGCCTCACCTCCCTCATCGACGCTCGCACGCTCTCGCCTGCACCAAATCCGCCTTCCTCGCGCCGCCCTCATCTCGCCGCCCCTCTCCGCCGACCCTCCCCGACGCGCAGCGCCATCCCGATCTTCTTCTACTCGGCCTACCTCGGCGGCTCGCTCGTCTACAAGTACGGGATGGGCGTCCAGAGGCAGGGCGAGTCGGCCGACGTCAAGGAGCGGCAGGAGAAGGAAGAGTGAGCGAGCGAGGCGGGGTCGGACTGGAGGGGCTCGAGCGCGCTCGAGGGAGCTCGAGAAAGGCGGCGAGGACGAGCTTGTACAAGACAACGACAACGACGCAGTGCAGTGTCTCTCTTCTCTCTGTGCTACTTCGGGCCATTCGAGCAGGAGAGCGTCGAGCGTCGAGCGATAGGATGAAGACGAGGCTCGACTGCAGCTTTTCGCTCGCCTCGTCGTCGCTGCGCAGGAAGGCTGAGAACAGGCTCGCTCCTTGCACGCTCTCGACTACTGGAAGCGTCCTCCTGTGCTCGCCCGCAAGCTCGTCGCCCCGCCGCACCGACTCGAGCCCGCTCACGCCCCGCCACCAAACAGCATCTCGCGCAGCTTGCCCGCCGCCTCCTCCCTCGCCTGCACGCCCGCATCGCGCTCCTCGGTCCACTCGACAATCCATCTCAGCCCAGGCTCGCTCTTTGCCCACTCGGGCCAGCGCTCGACCTCGCCCTCGTCGTCCGTCCAGTAAACCTCGACGCCGCGCTCCTCGCACGCCTCGACGAGCGCGTCATGCGTCTCGCGCGCCTGCACCTGGCGCGCGAAGATGGTCACCATGTCGACGGTGTGGTAGATGGGCCCGCTGACGCGGCACGCGCGCGAGAGGAAGAGCGTGTCGACCGTGCCGGACTCGACGAGCTGCAGCGCGAGGACGAGCGCGGCGGCGGGCGTGCCCTGGCCGAGGAAGTCAAGCTCGATCTCGTCCGGGCCGATGAGGAGGCAGTGCGCCGCGAGGGCCGGGTAGGCGCGAGCGACGCCGCGCTGCGCGTCGGCGGCGAGCGCGCCGAGGACCGTGCGCGCCGAGGGCTCGTCGATGCGGACGACCGTGTGCGGCGGCGGCGATAGCGCGCTGTAGAGGTGCTGCGGGTGGAGCTTGAAAACCCAGAGCCCGACTTGGAAGACGTCGAGTTGCTGGAGGAAGGCGGGAGGGAACGAGGGGAACCGCGGCCCGAGGCCCTTGACGAGGAGGCGCGAGAGGCACAGGGTCTTGAGCGCCGGGACGGCGTTGGTGCGCAGGAGGGCGTCCCAGAACGTCGCGGGGACGGTGATGCCGTTGAGGAGGACGAGGTGGACGAGGCTGCGGAAGGCGAGCGAGGTGGGCGAGGTCGAGCCGTCGAGGATGAGGTCGAACTGGGTGCCCTGGATCGAGAGCGTCTGCAGGTCTGCGGGAGGAACGCTTCAGCTCGAGCATCTCGATGAGGAGGGGGAGCGAGAGAGGGACGCACTCTCGAGCTTGCTGAGGACGCCCAAGTCGAGCGCGCCGCCCTCGACGTTCTGCCGGATCGAGATGCCGATGAGGCCGGGCATCTTGCGCACGGCCTTGGTGATCGGCACGCGCTTGCGCGAGCCCTTGTCCTCGACGATGGAGCCCTGGCAGCGCTCGAAGTCGAAGTGGCGCACGAGCGAGCCCTCGTCGCCCGTCGTCTTGAGCAGGAAGTCGAGCTGGCGCGTCGAGTCGGGGCTGTACCACAGCGTGTCCCACAGGAGCTCGCGCGCAGGCTGCTGAAAGCGCTTGCACACGCGCTGGAGGGCGCCGAGGAAGTGCTGGCGGTGGGCGAGCTCGGTGTCGAACGAGGGGGAGCGTGCGGGTGCGGGGGCGGCGAGGGCGAGGATGCGGCGGGTGAGCTCGACGGGGATGGCGTAGAACATGGCTGTCGAGTCGGGTGGTCGGTGCAGCGAGCTCTGGCCGGCTGTCGAGGCGAGAGCGAGCGAGGCGGAGGAGCGAGAGAGGCGGACGGCCGGCTCGCCGAGGTGAGGCAACGCCGCTCACCCTCAAGGCCACCGGGGGCCGCGTTGAAGTGAGTGGAAGAGTGTATAATTCCAGCTGCACTACCATCCAGCCTGACCGGGCGAGCGAGCGAGGTCTGGCCCCCCCGCCTCGTCCTCATCAGCGTCCTCGTCCCTCTCCCTCGCACCACCACACTCGCTCAAGGTGAGACTGCTCAGAGCCATGTCGAGCTACCTCAACAAGCTCCCGCCGCCACCTCCACCGCCGCGCGCAGCCAACAGCGTCGCCCCCGCCTCGGACGATCCTCAGCCCGCCCACCTCGCCGTTCCCACGGCGCGCAAGGGCCACAAGAGCACGGGCAGTACCTCGAGCCACTACAACGACGCGCCAGAACTCGATTCGGTCACCCGCACCCCGAGCCAGAAGCGCTCGAGGGCCACGTCCAGAGCCGTCGCCTCGCTCAACCCTTCGCCGCCGCCCCCGACCGCCTCGTCGACCTCGCCTGCGCCTGCGCCCCTCCCGAGCACAGCAGACGACGCGCCCCCAGTCGTCCCGACCGACGAGACCATCCTCCCCGCCTTCACCGCCCCTCCCCCTCCCCCTCCCGAGCCCACCCTCAGCCGCCGCTACGGTCCCCTCGCCGACTCGTTCCATCACCCGGCCGACGTCCTCACCTTCCCGCCGATCTCGCCCGCCCTCCCGCTCAAGCTTGTCCTCCTCTTCATCCCGGGCAACCCCGGCCTCGTCGACTTTTACCGCCACTTCCTCGCCTCGCTGCGCGACTCGCTCCCGGGCGAGCTGCGCAACCAGACCAAGCTGTACGCCGTCGGGCACCTGCGCCACACGCCCGGCTTCAACGAGGACCGAGGCTTCAACCCGAGAGGCCTCCCGAGCCTCGACGACCAGGTCAAGGACAAGTGCACGTTCGTCGAGGGCATCGTCGAGGAGGACGGCATCGGCCGCCCGGATGGCCCCAAGCTCGTCGTCCTCGGGCACTCGATCGGCGCGTGGATCGGCCTGCAGGTGCGTCTCGTTCTCTCCCACCCCTCTCTGCCTCGTCGAGCCTCTCGAACCCGCCTCGCTCGGCTCCCGAGACTGACTCCCTCCCCCTGTTGCCGCGCGCGCAGATGCTCAAGGCCCTCCCTCAGCACATCTCGTCCCTGCACGCCCTCTTCCCAACCCTCTCGCACATGGCCCTCACGCCCAACGGTCGGCGCCTCTCGCCCCTCTTCTCGTCCTGGGCGCTCCGCCCCGTCTTCCTCTCGACCTCGGCCCTCTCGTACCTCCCGCGCGCCCTCCTCTCGCGCGTCGTCAGCCTCATGACGGGCCAGAGCGGCGCCGGCGCCCAGGTCACAACCGCGCTCGTCGGCAGCCCGGAAAGCGTCGTCGCCGCGCTCGCCATGGCGCGCGAGGAGCTCGAGCGCGTGCGCGACGTCGACCGGGCGGCGCTCGAGCGGTACGGCGACCGCATGTGGGTGTACTGGGCCGCCGAGGGCGTCGATGGGTGGGTCACGGAGGAGGCCGTGAGGGAGATTGACGAGGTGCTCGAGCGCGTCGGCGGCGAGGAGGGGCGCGCGAGGAGGCAGAGGTGCAGCGAGGGGATGCCGCACGCGTTCGTCCTCAACGAAGGTGCGTCGGCGTCTGCTCCTCTCGTCGTGCTGGGCCTGGGCGGCGCGCTGTCGCGCCGTCGGGCGCAGCTGCGGTCGCAGCGCCGGTCGCTGACTCTGTTCCCTCGTCGCGCAGCTCACACGACCTCGCTCGCCCGTAAGTGCGCCGGTTGGATCGTCGAGGACCTCAACGCCGCCGCCTCGACCGACGAGGCGACCAAGGCGGCGGCCTGAGCGGCGCGAGCGAGTCGTCGTCGCTCGAGCGCTCGAGGAGGGTCCGTGCACTGCGTCGAGGTGTTGTCATTCTTCGTTTTTCCTCTCGCGAGCGGTCCTGCATCCTCTTCTCTCTGCTCTTCATCTCGCCGCTCGACTCTGCTTCAAAGCTGAGACTCGGAGCCGCCGGACAGTCCGGAGGAGGCCGGCGCCCGTGTTCGCGCTCGCGCCTTTGTCCTTCTCGTCCTCGTCGCTGCTCTCGCTGCTCTTGCTTGCGCTTCTCGCTCGTGCTTGCCTCTCTCGCGCCTTCTAAGTCTCAACCCAGCTCGTCGCGCCGCCGGCTCGGGATCATGGGTCGCAAGAATCGCAGCAAGGCCAAGGCGGCGTCGGCGAGGACTCGGTGCGTCGCTCTCTCGCACTCCCTATTCCCTCTCGAGGAAGAGCTGCTGACTCTGAGCCCGCTACAGTGTCGAGGATGGTCAAGATGGTGCGAGCGAGTCGAGCCTCGAGGTCGTGCGCCGCCAGAACGAGCCGAGGTGCGTCCGCTTCTCCCTGCTCCTCGTCGCTCCGTCTCGCCGAGCTTGAGCTAACCCTCCTTGCGCTCGCAGCCTCGCCGTCAAGCTCCCGATCAAGGTCCTCGAGCGCATCGTCGACGCCATGTGCCCCTCGACTTTCGGCTTCGACAACTCGACCGCCACGGCCGGCGACTACGGCCTCAAGCAGGACGCGCTCAGCTTCGCCCGTGTCTGCACAACCTGGCGAGACGTCGGGATCGCTCGGTACTGGCGACACGTGTCCGTCCCGTGGCGAGGCCCAGCTCAAGCGCCGGTACTCGTCGCCCGCAGCGCCCAAGGGCTCATCCGCGAGCTCAGTGTCAATACACACGCGGCGGACGGAGACGTCCTGAGCGAGCAGGTCGCCGTCGCGACGGTGAGCGTCGCGAGAGGCCTGCGTGCGCTCTTCATCATCGTCGAGGCGCGGACGCTCGAGCCCCTTCTTCCGGCCCTCGCGTCGGGCGCGTTCGCCTCCCTCGTCGAGTTCCACGTCGCCTTGTACGACTTTGACGGCATCGACATCGAGCAGGTCTACGAGGCCCTGGCGCACATGCCGCACCTTGAGTACTTCGACTGCGGCGTCGGGTACCGGTCGGCGACGAGCATCTCGTGCAGGCCGCGCGTGCTCGGTCCTCGTCGGCGCCTCGCCCGGCTCAGCCTCAGGCTCGAGCCACACCGCAACTCGTCGATGGAGCACCGTCACGTCGAGCAGGACATCCTCACCAACCTCCTCTACTTCGCCGACCTCTCGTGCTTGCGCGAGCTCAGGCTCCACTACAGCCTTTCGCACGCCCTGCCTGCCCAGCTCACGCCGCACCTGAGCCAACTTCGCATCCTCCGCCTCGGCGTCCCGGCGATCCTCTTCCCCTCCTTCCCTGTCGCCCTCGTTTCGATCCTCGCCGGCCTACCCAGCCTCGGCGCCCTCGACGTCCGAATCCTGGCGAGTGAGTCTCGCCGCACCGTCGGCGTCATCGCCTCCTCGGACGCCTTCGCCCTCCTTGCCGCCCTTCCCCTCTCGCTCGAGGTCGCCTTACTCGACTTCGACTTCTCGCAGCAGGGCTCGTTCTCGCACCTCTCGACGTTCCTCACGCGCCGCCTCGCCGACGGCGTGCTCAAGCGGTGGACGAGCGGGCGCGGGACGACATTCATGGCGACGCTGAACACGACCTGGAGAAGGTGCGACGGTGGCGGCGGCGAGGAGCACGGCGGAGCGAGGTGGGAGTCGGAGGACTTTGAGGAGTCTTTCTTTTACTGAGCTGCGGCAACGAGAAGCTTTTTTTGTCTCGACATGCTTGTGCGAGCGAGCGAGCGAGAGAGAGCGCGATGCAGCTGTGCGACGAGCGGGCGCAAGGTGCGAGGAGACCTGAGCGCTCGCG
>Ga0308169_10002970_pt1 | contig 16992 bp, 10 predicted proteins | sample PhyBR1_2_FD_202139 | JGI IMG/M metagenome (GOLD analysis project Ga0308169, IMG submission 202139) | Phyllosphere microbial communities from UC Gill Tract Community Farm, Albany, California, United States - DLSLSB.R1 | ecosystem: Host-associated > Plants > Phyllosphere > Unclassified | place... | reverse complement strand
CATGAGGCTGATGCTTGCTGCACAGAATTTCATCAGGGGTATTTGAAATTTTTCTTTTTATGTCTTCTTCTCCTTTTTTGAATTAATTAAAAAACTTTTTAAACCAATAATTTGATCAATCTCCTGATTTTCAAGTGATAAAAGGAGTGTATAATTATTTATCAGCAACATCATTGGACAATTCTGAACATTTAATTTAGTTATTAATTAATCTCCCAATTTTAAGTGATAAAAGGAGTAAACAACTGTTTTCTTCATTTTTTGAAACATAAAATTTTTTAAAAAAACTGCTTTATTGATCTGCACCGAATCTACGGTGATTGTCCAGGACAGCCCTGAAAACCCTTGCAAGTAAAGAACACAGCCGTTCCTAAATCCTGGGGACACACCCCAATCATATCCTCATGGGCTTTGATTACTGAAGGTAAACCAGCTGGGCTGCAGCCCGCAGCTGTTACGAGCATCAATGAGCAAGCGTTGTGTAACGTCTAGACGGACACTAAGAACAGAATCTCTCGACAGGAAGTAGGCCTTTCACCTTCAACGAGTTAATTAAGCTGGCTGATGGGCAAGCCCTACGCAGTCGGCCCTGCGGATCTTAATGTCTACTGCACCCAGAGGAATCCTTCCCGAACTTGGCGAGGCGCCGGGCATTGACGAACTTGGGTTAGCCAGAGGGGCTGTCCCCTCTTCTCATCAAGCACAGTTTCCATTCGTGCGAACACAGGTGTTGTTATTAGTTTCCCCAGGAAGGGTACTTATCCCTGCAGCCACGGAAAGGCTAGCAACGTTAAAGAGGACAGAAGAATACAATTTTAACCCGGTGAGTAGCAAATGTAAGAAATTGCATCTCAAAAATCCTAGCTGTAGCAGACAGTAAGAGTAGTTGGTGGCACTCAAGAAACAAGTCCTGAAATGCATTGTTATTCTGCCAAATTCAATTTTTTTAGATGCCATATCTAGTTCAGCTTATTAGTTTTCATTCACCATGACTTGCTTATATAATTTTGATGCTTACAAATGATTTGTTAATCACAGTGTGGCAAGTTTAAGGTCTGGGTTAACGAACAATCCCAGTATTGATGATAGCTGAAAAAAAATTTTTACAGAAGGCTGGATTTTAGATTTTGCTGCACAAATATTACAAAATATGCTGCAAAATTATTTTATGCTCATCTATAAATAACGTGAAATTAATATTTGTTTTTTAGAATTTAATGTAAAGATTGATGGTACAATTACTTTTTTACAACACAATTGAAAAATTTTAATGACAAACCCTGTAAATCATTCTAGAAGATTCTAGCACCGAAAATGTAAGATTAAAAACTAAACTTAAGTCACTTATTTATTACTCATAGAGCACGTCAGACGCTTGCGAGGCTTCTTCGTTTAAGCAGCCAATTTTATTGTAGTCGAAGAAGTAGTTGGTCAAGAAAATTTTTAAATCCTCAAAGTCTGGGGAAGCAGCACTTCGATCCGACAATGGAACTAAGAAAAATGTAAAAGCATCAAGGATCCCAACAATAACTTTTGAACGAATGACCAGATCAAATGCTGTTCTTCTTTCTTGCTCAGTAAATCCTTGTTCATCCCCAAAAGCAATATGCTCAGCACCGTAGACAATCAAAGCGTTGTCAATAAACTTTTTGCAGCTTCTGGCAAACAAAATTGAAGCCTCGACGATTTCACCCGAATCAGATAACATTAAGGTTTTAATTGCTTCCTTAAGCTCTTCAGTGCATCTTTTGATATTTTCGGAGCGTGCTTCTAAAAATTCAGGATGATTTTCCAAATCTTCTAAAAACTTAAGGCTCTTATCCACAAAGGTATAAAGTATCTTAAATACAAAATGTCTTGGACCAGATGCAACTATGTTTCCCTTTTCCAGATGGTAGCTTGCGATTAAATAAAGATCTTGAAACAAATCATAGTCATTGGCATCGTAGCTGTACAACAAATTACTGTAGGACAATCCGAATATTGTATCTAAATTCAGTAAAAATTTTGAAATTTTACTTTGAATTTGCTGGCTGGTTAAGATATCATCAGAATACAAATAGGAAACAAATTTCTCCAAACAGCCTCCAAACTTTCCGTAACTCTGGCAGCACGATTCTCGGAAATCATTTAATGCCTCGTCTTGAAGTTCAAACTTAGATATTAAAAACTTGAGCCTTCCAATAGTAGATCCCATCGAAAATGGTGACGAAACATAATTTCTGAGATAATAATCTACAAGATTACTCTTGAACTCATCATAAGACTTTGGGCTGGACTTGATACCTTCATTCGATACTTCAGAAGAGTCGGATGCATCTGGGAATGATAATGCATCAGAACCATTGTTTTCCAAGGTCTCATCTCTGGTAGTTACAGTCTTATCACCTGACTTGCCATAAACTACTTGATCAGGATCAGCAATAATTAAGGCTTTCTCAGCAACAATTACAGTTTTCTCAGCACTATCTTGCAACGTCTGAGACATGAAAAGAAATAACACAAGTTTGTTCATGGGCTAGCAAGAATTTTGTTTTTTATATTTAAACATGAAAAATTAATTAAATAACAAAAATTTTAATTTCAGAATCGAGACACTTGCTGATTCACACGGCACTTCAAGCATCTGTAATAATATGAACCTTACTTTTCCATTAGTTTTTGCCAACGAAAAGGCACCAAACACAAGCATCTTATTTTAAATTTCTTTTATTCCTTTAAGCATATTAAAAGTCACATTAAAAAGAAATAAGTGTCAAAAAATTAGAAATTGCTCTAAATTGGTGCAAGATAGCACTTTAAGTTAAAAACCCGTTTTATTGTAGAATGACATACGTCTTTTCTTTACAATGAGAATCATGACATTAATTAAATGTTTTTAAAAAAAAATCAATTTTGTTTTTTTTAATTTAAAATTTGAAGCACAAATGAACAGGACAACAAACTGTGTTTTTCAAACCATTTCAATTTAATGTTATTAAAATGCTTTGCAACACAAGACAAATTTCAGCAAGAATACTTTTTTAGGTTTGCCACTGAACAAAAGAAATTTAAATTTTCTGTTAAGTGTAATAATAAATATTTACAGGTAAATTCAAATGCCTGACATTCTCTGTTAAGTTAAAAAATGGATGTCAGAACTCAATTCTTTTATATTTTGAATACCACCTTCTGGCAAATTCTCTCAAAATTTTATTAATTAACAGTGCAATTCTACTTCCCATGACAAAAATGGTGCAAACTCAAAAAGCTTGTGTTTCTTGACAAATTACCTGTCTTCCTCAGTGCTGACAGCTTCCTTTATCATTCCAATAATTTTGTATTCCAAAATGTCAGTCAAAATATCCAAACTGTTTTTCGAGCAGCTTTGGAAGCCAGCATGCAATAAAAAGTTTGCAACATGTTTCTTCAAAAGTGGCTTTAGATTTTCAACAAAAATCCCGTCGATAGTGTAAGATTCAGGAACTTGAGGGTCCACCTTGCTGAAGTCGAGAAAAAGACAGTCTGCTTCTGCCTTCATATTCAAAGCACAATCAATGTAATAGTCTGCAACATTGTAAAGAAGACAATTGCTCCAAATCAAGTCCAAGTCATCTTTAAATTCGTCTAAGTTTCTGTAAGTGCATATTTTTCTCCCGACAGTTCCCAGATCCATTGGGTTTTTAATGATATCGTAGTAGTTGTAGGCGTCTTTCTTGTTTACTTTATTAAGAAAAATTTGTGACTTCGGATTTTTTTTTAGAATCTCCAGGATTCTCTTGCAGTGTTCCTGCAACGAAGTTTGTCTGATAATAAACTTTGCCTTCTCAGGGGTGTCGCACAAAATTTTAAGCAAGAATTCATTGTGAGCCATGTTTGATGGGGTAAAATTTTTTACTTTTTTATTTCTTGCAGGTCTTTGTCCCAGATATAATTTATAAAGGACATAATGCAGTACTCTGCTGCAATTTACTACTTTTAGAGCAAGAGAGAAGATAAATTGCCGATGTAGCTGATTGTTAAAAGTAAGATTTTGTATCAATAATAAACATTACCTTAAACTAAGCCATTTAAAGAACTAAACATTACCTTATACAAGCAGTTTAAAGAACTCAATTTTACCTTGTAATAAGCAACTCAAAGAATACACTTATATTGTACAAACACAGTAAATTGTTAAAAAAGATCAACGTCCACTACTAATTTTACAAATTACTGTTATAAAGAGTATTTTACATTCCGAAGTCTGCTTAAAAAGAATCAGCAAATTAGATTTATTTACTTTCTATCAATAGAATATCGTTAGAAGAAGATGAAATTTGGTCATTTACTAGGCATTCGACATAAGAGGAGCCATTGAATCTGAAAATTCTATTAAGAAAGAAGTATTTTTCTCTCAATTTTTTTATAGTGCCAGGATTTTCGATGAAAAAAGGATAGTTCAACAGTTCATAATTTCCTTTATAAAAGCAAACCTTAAGCGGTCTCTTAACCTTGGGCTGAATCACGTAATAACAGCTGTTGCTCTCCAGAATCTCTGTGCCGCTCAGAATTTTGGCATTTACAGAGCTTTTAACTGTTTCTAACACCTGAACATCCTCCAAGTACTGCAGAGAAGACATGCAGACAAAACCTGACGACCTGAAGGATCTTATCAGATCAGAAGCTGTCGCTTCCAAGGGCAAAATAAATTGATGGATGTGGTCAATCGAATTCACGTCAAATCCGTCCGACATAATCCCGACATGGAAAAGATTCCCAGAATCGATCTTGCATTGTACCCTGTTTTTCTCATCGAGCAGGGGCTTTTCAGGATCGTAAATTATCGAAATCTCCTTGGAGTGAAAATTTCTCTGAATATTTGCCAAAAGACTGCCTACATCCTGATTCTTTTCGATAAAAATCGGCACATTCAAGCTTTTGCTCAAAGACACGTTGACCAGCTGGTGATTGTACAATCTTTGGATAAAGTCCGTGAAAAAGGAGTCTTCAGGTGCAATTACAATGGAATCTCCGTGCTTCAACTGTTTGATATCTGTCACAACCTCTACCTTGGCACAATTTTCTATAAAAATGTCGTATGAGTCCAGCTCTGTAAATTTAGAAAAGTCAGAAAGCTTTTTCACGATCTTCTCTCCAATGGAATATAAGTTTGTAGGATAGTTGCACCAAGGATTCTCAAAATATAACTTGACGAAGACAAGAATACCGTCTGAAAGAGACGCACTGGTTACATAGTACGGAATCTTCTCAACAGCCGTTTCTCTTACGATTGCAAAATTTGGATCAAACACCGTTTTTCTGTTGAAAACTTTGCTGACATTGTCAAGCTTTGAGCAGTTGAAGAGCTGAGGATAGACAATCGGATAGTCATAATTGGACATGTTGTATCTTCCTGGGCCCATGTATCCCATAACAGCCGAGTTTGATATGAACTTGACAAAAATAGACTCCAAAGGTTCCCTAAGTTCTGGAACCAACGAGCTGTCAACCAGTTCGTCTACATCGAATTTTGGGTACTGCTCGGCCTCTTCCTGTCTAAGGTATGTCAGGTAATAGGCAGAAAAGTTTTTCTCTTGGCTGTTGTTGGGATGATTTCCGCCGAAATTCCAATCTACAGCCTCGTATTTAGAGCATTGGTAGACTCTGTCATCGTCAAAGGTGTAGTACTTGTCGCCCAGCCTTATGTGGCTATAGTAGTGGCCCTTGCCTACTCCACCTTTGTGGACCATCACACTGAAAAGGATGTATTTTGTAGAAGACTTTTTAGCTTTTTTAAATTCGTGGCTGTTTTCAGATTGAGTCCTGTTCTCACCCGACTCTTTGTGCTCGCAGTCTTCCATGAACGGTGAAAAGTCGAGAAACTCAGGAAACTCAAAGAAGCTGTTAATTTTGACGTAGTTCTCAGACATCCAGTCAGAACAGTAGAATCTGTTGATCAGAAGAAATAGCGCCTTGGGAAGGGTGCTAAAGAGCACCTGCATCACGGCATCAGCCTTCCCGTGTTTTTCACAGTTGAATCCCTGGATGGTTGTTTCTTTACAGTATTGCTCTAGGGCTTCTCCCAGGGATGTCAGTTTCTCGTTAGTGTCAGGATCGACTATAACCATGGAAAGATCTTGGAATGTCTCGTAATTTTTAGACACACATCCGTGCGGGCACTTCACCAGTGCCACCTTTTTCCCCTCAATCAGCTCCTTGATTTCTTTTTTGTTCTCGTTTTCCAGGCTGTCAAACAGGAACTTTGAGAATTCGTGGATGTCCTGGTGGGTGTTCATGTCGGAGACACACGTTAAATTATTTATGAGCTTCAAGAGCCTCTCTCTAAGCACTTGCAGATTGTCATCCGTGCTATCGCTTATTCTTGGGCCTGTGCTATTATCTCCTCCCGCCAGCTGCATGTTGTGGTTGACAATGTCCATTCCATAGAACAGTCTTTGGAGAAGTCTGGAGTTGTATCCTCTGGATTTGTATATGCAGTCCTTGAAGTCCTTGATATAATACACAGTCTCCAGAAGACTATTTATGTAGCATGTTGCCCCAAAATTGTCTAGTCCCCGGAAAGGTGCCTTACTGCTTGACTCATTTGTAATTTCAAGCTCCACTCTCAAGTTTATGTTGTGTTCATCTGTCTGCACTGGAAAAGAGAAGGAATTGGATAGCAAAGAGAAGCTGAACAGGAACTCCTCTTTCTTCGAATTGAGGACAATGGAGATCTTATAAATCTGCTCCCGCACAGTTTTCCCTCGGAACTCTATTGAAATGAAGGGGCTGTTGAAAGATAATCTGAACGGGACTGAGTTTACCTCAAACTCTGGGGAGATTTCATGCTTTTTTTTGAATAAATGGCAAAACATGGGGGCTAAATTGTAAAATTTAATATAGAAAGAGATATTTTAATTAAAAGCAGAGTGTTTTCTTGTCAATACGGCAGTTTCTATGAGAGTGGCATTCTTAACATACTTTCAGGCGTAGGAACCTGACAGTTAATTTTAGAATAGTCTAGTCTACCAGAGTATTTTACAGTGATTGAATATTCTATTTGAATAACTCCAATGTGTGTTTAGTTACAATTAGCCCACAAACAATTTTATATTCTGTTATAAATCATTAAATGGGTATTTAATTAACACTGCATATATACAACATATTCTGTCAAATAATTATGTCGCTATTGATAATAAAAGCAAGATAATTATACCTGATGCAATTACAAGTAAATAAATATCTCAATATCGACAATTAAAATTCATAGGTAATCATTTTATAATGATACTTAACATATTCTTTAATTAGAGTTAATGTTTTATTTAGTCACAGATTGTTCAGGCAGCTGTCTGAAATGCAGAATAAAAGAAACAAGAGCCATAAAAAAGCTAAGAGCCTTTTATTCTGTCTTTGTTGTGGAAAATAGGAAGAAAAGGTGTTCTTCTTTAATGGTTTATTTTTCCAGCCCATGGATAGTCCAAACGAAGAGGGCCTTTCGTACAGCGGGAAACTGGAGTTCAGAAATGCGATGGTCGGCTCGCTGCCGGGCGACAAGCCTCTGGCAGAGGAGCTTGGAATAGATTTAAACACCATCAAGTCAGAGAGTCTTCTTCCCATTAGAGTGTTGCAGAACTATGGAAATGTCGCCAGTGCCTCCACAGATCTGACTGGGCCCATTGTTATTCTCTGTGTATTTGCATTCTCCCTAGTCCTGCAGGGAAAATTCCATCTAAGCTACATTTATCTTATTTCTATCTCTTCTTCCTCTTTCATTTTTGCTCTCCTGAACCTGCTCACCCAAAAAAGCATAAAATTTATGATTTGCTGCAACGTCATGGGATACTCACTTACGCCAATCGCTGCATTTTCCTTGTCCAATCTTCTTCTTCTATGGTTAAATCTTGGATTTAGGATAGTCCTTGGCCTCTTTATCAGTGCCTGGAGTGCTTTCACTGCGTCCTCTGCTTTCTGCAACCACTTAGCAACAAAGGACAAGATTATAGTCATGGGATACCCACTGTTTTTGGTATATTCGTGCTTCATCATGATGGTCTTGTTTTAATAGAGAATCCACAAAGCTTCTTGCCACAAGTGTAGCTTTTTCCTCCTAAAGATAGAATTGCCTGAATAAATCCTGCTTTTTAATGCAATCTCTTTCTGAACTTTTGTTTATGCTTTAATGAGTCATTGAATGCTTAATAATACCTTTAGTCTACAATATGTTCATCTTCACTAAGAAGGAGAGTAAATACATTAGTGTATGTCCAATCCTAAATTACCATTGAATGCGTATCTCGCTATTTGTTATCAAGCATCTGACATTCATCATTTTTAAGCTTAATTCACAGATGCGGTCACCAAAAAGATGCAATAAAAGTGGATTACGTATTAGGAACAACATGTTTTATTGCGCTTATCTTTTGATTTCTAGGTCGTAATAGATCGAGTCCAAGCATTTTTTGGCTGTAAAATACTCAAAGTCATCCTCTTTAAATGAGAATTCCTTGTTAAAAACTGTTGAGACATACAATGGCTGAGGGCAATATAAAATGTAAAGATATTTGGACATTTTCTGTATTGAGAGAATATTTTTGCGGTGGAACACAGCAGGATTTCGTAATTTGTTATTGTTTAGCAGAACAACCTTCGGATTGGCCATTTTCTCTTTGATGAGCTTTGTGATGTTGTTGAAAGAGTCCATAACAGGATAGGGATAATTTTACAATGATTAAAGTCATAAAAAAACATTCAATTAAATTAATGTGGTAATAAGCTATTTTTGATCTAATCACATACATATTACAGTCCGAAGCAAAAGTTTATGACACCCCTTTTTTTGCATTTTTAAGGCGAATTATTGATTGAATAAATAAAGTAAAAAAATAAACTTGTTTAAAATTGTATAATCTACATATCTATATATTTACTTGCGATCTTTATTACCTGAATCTCTTAAAATTGAAAAAATCGTATTTTGAGGTGAAGCAAAAGTTTACGACAGGTAGGCCTATACGTGCAAAAATTACGTTTCATCCTTTCAGAATTACACCCTATAATGGGCAAATGAACAGCACTTACCGAGTACGAGAAGGGGCAAATTGAAGCCTTGTTTGGGGAGGGAAAGTCAATTTCATATATTCCCCTAAAAATTGATAGATCCAGGACAGTGATTTCGTCCTACCTCAAACAGGGTGCCAATTATGGTACAGCACCTCGCTCCGGTCGCCCTATCACTGTTTCTCCTAGGAAAAGCAAGGCTATTATAAAGGCTGCGGAGGGAAAAATCATAACCGCAAACCAGATCAAGGCTCAGCTCGGCATAGGATCTTCCAAGCACACAATTTTAAGAACTATCAGACGCTGTTCTGACCTTAAAAGACTAAGATTAAAACGGAAGCCTGTGCTGAGTGATCTCCACAAAGCTAAGAGAATCGATTTTGCCAAGAGGTATATGGACCTTGGCGAAAAGTGGAAATATGTCATCTGGTCCGACGAGAAAAAATTCAATCTTGATGGGCCAGATGGATATGACTATTACTGGCATTCTCTTGGCGAAGATGCACCTGTTCTTTCTCGTAGGGCCATGGGTGGAGGTGGAGTAATGATCTGGGCCTGCTTTGATTTTTTTGGAGCATCAGAAATCATATTAATAGAAGGAAGCATTGACAGTGGCAAGTACCAGAGTGTGCTAGCGAGTCATTTGCTTCCTTTTATTGCTTCCAGGAATAATCCTGATACAGTTTTTCAGCAAGACAATGCCAGGCCACACGTATCAGGGTCTACAAAAGGCTGGCTTGCTGCACATCAAGTTCCCACAATTGACTGGCCGCCTTATTCTCCTGATCTCAATCCAATAGAAAACCTCTGGGGCGATTTGGCAAGGCGAGTATACGCAAAAGGCCGTCAATTTGAAAATATTGATCAGCTGAAGGAAACTCTGATTTATGAATGGAAACAGACAAAAACACTTGCATCATTCTTTATCTATAAAAGAGAGAATTTTCAATGTCTTGATCAAAAAAGGGTCAAACACTAAGTATTAAACGTTTTTTTACTACCTGTCGTAAACTTTTGCTTCACTTAAACATACGATTTTTTCAATTTAAAAATATTCAGGTAATAAAGATTACAAGTGAATATATAGATGTGTAGATTATAAAATTTTGAACAAGTTTATTTTTTTACTTAAGTTATTCAATCAAAAATTCATCTTAAAAAGGCAAAAAGGGGGTGTCATAAACTTTTGCTTCGGACTGTATTTGTTCAATTTTTGTTTCAATCTCAAGATTGATGTTAGCAAAGAAATAGTCATTTTATACGAAGAAACATCCAAATCTAAGAATAAAAAATTTTACGTTTAAGATAGTTTAATTGCTCATGCTCTTCTAAGATAATTAATTTCAGAATCAAAATTAGGAAATATCTCGTTGTATTCTGGGAATACGTTCTGAATAACCTCTTTGGCTCTTTCTCTTCTTTTTTCTGCTTGTTCTTCGTTAAGGTAATGCAGAGAGAAGAAATAAGAAGTCAGAGATTGAAAATCGGTAATTGTCTCTTGGCCAGCTTTATGCTTGTTGTAAGCTTCTTGCATAGATCCTATCAAAATTAAGTACTCAGGCAACGTGCACAGATCAGTGACATTGCACAAGCAGATTTTAGAGATGAAAATCAGAATAAAAACAGACTTGAGCCTAATGTCTGCAAGGTCTTTTATCTGCTTTTTAGTGTAAGTGTCCATCAAGCATGACAGGATGTTCTTGGGATAGCCATTGACATACATAAAGCAGTTGTAGTCCAAATCCTCATATGAATGGTTATCTGCTACATGGTTTACAACTTTAAAGGGGAATCTCGCAAAAAGTATGCTTCTGTTGAATTCCAGAGTCTTGTTGTTGTAGTCCTCACACAGTTCTTTGTATGCAGGATTGTCACCAAACTCTTCATTGATTATCAGCTGTATATTGTCACTTATCTCCTTTCTCATGAGATCAGAATTCTTGCAGAACAAATTTTTTTTTTCGAAAGGTCTTGCCATCAAAGCTTTTGTAAAGTCAGTATAGCTAAAATTGGATTTAGAATATTTTGATTGCTCATAATGTGACTTTTTAGTTAAAAATTTTGGAGATGAACAAAATTTTTTATATCTCATTTCTTCTTTGATCTTTTGATTGTGCATGTATGCCATCAAACGTGTATAGGTAATGATATTTGTAAAGATCTTCTCAACGGCAGCCATGCACCTAGGAACACCAACCAGTCCAGTTTCGTAGAAGCTGTAGATCAAAAGATAATAGAATCCTTTAGTTCTTGCAGGATCGAAAGCTTTATTTATGCTTAAGTAAGAATCAGCGCTAAGTTTGTTACGACCTTCACTGTTATGTTTATAGATCTCTACATATTCAGCAACAACTCTTTTTGCATAGATTTCTAATTTTTTGAAATTTTCTATAACTCTGTTTTCTAACCCAAGAAATACATCTGAATCTATATTCCGAAGTTCCTCTTTGCTACAGAATTCTTCAATAAAGACAGTATTTTTCGGTTTTAAGTAAATGTCATAGAATTTGGAATCAAAAAAATTGTCTGTAGAAAGAAAAGTACTTTGAAATTCATGCCTAAACTCTCCCGAATATCCTACTGTGTTTTCTCCTAAGAAACTATCTACGAGTTTTTTCTTTGTTGTTTTGCGTCTTTTTGGAAATTGGCATTCTCTTTTAATCTCTGGATTATGCTTTCTCTTTTCTGGCTTAAACTCTGGGATCGTAAATCTGTGTTCAACAGTTTGATTGTAATCATCTAAATCAACAAAGTTTCCTATACAGCCTTCCGATATATTTGTAAGATTAAAATTTTCAGATATGCTACCATTGCTTCTTTGCACATCATCTTCAACAAGATCAGAAGGAGTTTCGTTGAGGACAAAATCCTTCAACGCCAACAAACCCTCTATTTTGTCTTGCCAAGAGTCGATATCGTCTGTAGTTGCTGGCATAGGCAATATAAACAAGATGAGCATTTTAAGCAGAACATTTGTAATAAGTTTCATCTTTTTGGGTAAAATTTTCAAAAAAAATAAAAATTTTAAATGTCACAGAAAATAAATTATTGCTGTAATAAGAATGAAACAAGTACAAAGTGTCAATTTCAATCTATACTAATCAAACAAGAATGCACTTAAGACGTGCCAAAAAAAGTGTTTTTTTAAGTTATCTTTTATGAATATGATTTTCAAATTCTAAAATAACCATAGAGGATCAAGTCATCATTTAACTATATTACAGGATGTATTTCAGAGAAAAAGATTGTCTTAAGATAAGCTCTTCTGTCGTAAACTTTTGACCTTTAAAAAACAATTACGAAAATGTGACTGTAAATTAAACGTTCTGGAAGTTGCAGGCCAATATAATCTGGATGTCTGTTAGTACTAAAGCACCTTTTTGCCTGATTAAAGTTTACAGTTTTAAAAGATTGTTGGTTTGTTTAAGATACCTTAAAAGCCAACAAATTGAAAAATTTAAATAATATGCAAATGCTTGTTAGAATTTTAGTCATCTGTTTTACAATCAGTGTTTCATTTTGTAACTTAAAAGTATTTATTAATACCAACATTCTTTCACTTGATCTATTTCAGGCTATCACCTGTTTTTACGATGCAAATCCCATATTTTTTAATCAAATCAAGAAAAACATGATTTAGGCATTATTTGTGTTTTACAGGATAAATATAAAACAAATACTTCTTTGGAAAAAGTTTTATTATTTTGAAAATTTATTATGAAAAAAAGTTTTATTCTAGAGAATTAAACCTAAGTAAAAATAAACATTTAATTAAGCCACACGTATTTAATGGCATATTTAAAATAAAGCACCTTCTATAAATTAATCATTGACAAAATTTATTAGATTGATGCCTGACGTTATCACATTTCCAGGTCTCTAGTTTTAGTCTCTATATCATCATAGAACTGTAATACATTGTCTAAGACTAAAAATATGTTCTGCACCATGTCTTCATTGGACCAGTCTAGCGGATAGAAATCCATCATGCCATTGCTCATGACAAAGTCTGAAATTGATTTAGAAAGCCTTCCATTTTCAGAATTGTCGAATTCTTCGTCAAAAATATTCTCCTTGTCCAAAATATCCTCTAAAAAGTCTTTCTCCAGCAGGTCAGCCTTTGAAATTATATTAACAACGGGCAAGTCGAATCTAAACATGGAGATAGTCGCACACAAGGTGCTAAACAGGAGCTTGGGCTTGTTCAGAAACACAGTAGAGTCCATGAGGTAGACTATGGCAATCTTAGAGTGATTTTGTATGTGGTTGACACATTTCTGTAGAATGTTTGAGTGGAGAAAAAGCTCAATTTGTCCAGGACAGTCGAAAAGAAAATAGTCTTCTTCAAACTCATGCAGCTTCAACTCATCTATGTTTTCAACCATCTCTTCAAGCGCGTAGAAAAGGGCACCGTTTGGGCCAAAGTCGCATTCGTCCATTACCTCGTTGACAGTTAAAAATTCACACAAATCCAGATCGTAGTCAGCTCCATCCTCTTGGGCAGGATCTAAGTTGATAAGACGGATGCTTCTGTCTGGTTTTCCATGCTCACGAAGATTTCTGCAGAAAGTGGTCTTTCCGGCGCCAGCTGCACCAAAGACGAAAATAGCATGGCCCATTGAGTTTCCAAAAATTTTCGAATAAATTCATTTTTGATACAATTTGACTGAGAAGTTTTGTTGAAAGAATTTATGCATTCTAAGACCATTGAGTTTCTGTTAGAGATGCTTTATTCAGCTGTTGTGGGTCATTTTAAACAGGAATTTGGCAACAGATTTTGCCATTGACTTTGATGAAGGTGCAAACGGCTGGTGTTCCATTTATGCTTAGAATTTCTGTTTTAAAACAATACATAATTTTAAATATAAAATTACATGAAATAAACACATAATAGAATATTTAAGCTTAAAAATCAATTTATTTTTATGCTAATATGGAAGGAGAAGAGATTGCACTGAAAACATGGGAGATTTATTTTCCTTCGGAGGAGTACACAATGTTCAACAAGCAGATAGGACTAATAATAGAGATAAGAAAGGGCTTGGATGCCAGCATTCCCCAGCTGAGGGAGATTGCCGAAAAAAGAGTGTTTGAATGTGACTTCAATTTTTTTCAGAGGTTTGACTGCTCAGCCTCTCTTCTGAAATGCTTCAGTTGTGCTGTAAGCGAAAGGATCTATGAAGCACTCAACGAGATGGTTTATGTGGAAACCAAAATTGTGAACCATAATAAAATAAGCCAGTTCTCAGAGGTGGATACATCGTCGGTGGACACACTCGTGTCTTTGATCGGGACATGCTGTAGGGTGGGGTTCAAAAAGATAGAAAACCTTGAGGCATACTTCCAGTGCTCAGGCTGCTCAGCTATTTTAAAAACGGCTGTAAAGAATAACATTTACAAAAACCCCAAATGTCCGTGCAAGGGAAAAGCTTTTATTTTCCTGTCCAGCCATCCTGATTTGAAATGCATTGACAAACAGAATATAAAAATCCAGGAGGTGTTTGCGAGTGAGAGCAATATGAAAGTGCTGGAGGTGGACCTGTATGGAAATTGTGTTGGTTCTGTGGCACCAGGTGACCTGGTGCAAATAACAGGAATAATCCGAGCAGAACTATGTGGCGATGCCTACAAACTCAAGATCGAGTGCAATAACATCAGTGTAATAAAGAACAGAAACCAGATTACGAATGAGGATTATTTTCAGACTGACTATCAAATTTTTAGAAAGATATCCGAGGAGCCTAACATTATCAGTGTGTTCATCAATGCACTTTTCCCCAACATCTACGGAAATACTTTAATTAAGGCCGGACTTGTCCTGTCGCTGTTTGGCGGCACCAAAAAGTTCGCAGGACCGAATCCCATTAGATCAGAGATACATACTCTAATTATTGGAGACCCTGGGCTTGGAAAGTCAAAGCTACTGCTGAACGCATGCAGTGTTCTGCCTAAATCAATTTACATCAGCGGGAACTTCTGCACCAGCTCAGGTCTTACCGTTAGCATAAGTCATGATCCGGCCACAGGAGAATACATGGCAGATGCAGGTGCATTGGTTGTATCGGATGGAGGGATATGCTGCATAGATGAGTTTGATAAGATCGATGACCACACAGCGCTGTTTGAAGCCATGGAGGATCAGAAGGTCACGGTTGCCAAGGGGGGAGTGTGCTGTAGTGTTCCGTCTAGATCCACAATCATAGCAGCCAGCAATCCCAGGTATGGTCATTTCAATTCTAATAAGACTATCAGGGAAAACATTAAGTTTGACACTGGCCTAATTTCGAGATTTGATCTTGTTTATATTCTGATTGATAATCTCAACGAGCAGGAGAATTACGAAATCAGCAACCAGATATTGAAGAGACGCCATCATGGGAATGAGGACACTCTATCATCAGTAATTCAGAGAATCCGATCTGACACTTTCATCAAGCCTAGCGAAGCCGTGTATTCTAAGGACATAATCAAGAAGTATATTGAGTATGCTAGACTGTCGGTCAATCCTGTTCTTAGCAAGGCGGCCAAGCAACGAATAAAAGAATATTACGTTGATATTCGCAAGAACAAGGATGTTTCCATACGGAACCTAGAATCTCTGATTCGACTGACGGAGAGTTGTGCCAAGCTAGAGCTCAAATCAATTGCGTCTGTAGCACACGCAACATTTGCAATTAATCTTTATAAAAAGATATTCATTAAAGAGGAATATAAAGAAAAGGAAGGCAAGACTAGCCTTGAAGATCTTTTGAAAGAGTTTGTTGAAAACAACAGAAAGAAGACCATATCAAAGAGGGAGCTCTCAGACTTGATAAGAAATTCTAAAACTAAGAAATCAGAAAATGAGATTATTGAAATAATGAATTATAAAGGTGTTTTAATTAAGGGTGGGATTGAAGATTTTAGAATAAACATATAAATTGATCATTTTTATCAATGCTCTTTTTACACATTCCTTTTCATACAGTCCGTATCAAAAGATTACATCGCTTCTATTTTGCAATTTAAGATGAATTTTTTATTGAATAGCGTAAGTAAAATAAAAATTTACTTTACATCTTATGATCTACTTTTCTATGTATTTAATTTTAATTATTGAATATTTCATAATTGAAAAAATCATATTTTGAGGTGAAGCAAAAGTTTATGACAGGTTGTTAAAATATGATTGATACTCACTTTTTGACCCGTTGTTAATCAAGACATTGAAAATTTTTTCTTTTAAGCTGAATAAGACTTTAAAGTGCAATTGTTTTTATCTGCTTCCATTCAAAAACAAAGTTTCCTAAAGCTGAACAACATTTTCAAATTTACGCGCTTTTGCGTATACTCGCCTTACTAGATATCCAAAGTTTTCTTCGAATTTAGATGAAGCAAAAACGGTTGCCAGTCCATAGTGATGGCTTGATGTCCAGCAAACTAGCCTTTTGTAGACTCTGATATATGTTACCTGATGTTGCCTTGCTGAAACATTGTATCAAAAACAGCAGCTACTATTTAAAACAAAAGATATAAAGGATTGCAAACAAACTTACATGCCTTATGAAGAGTTTTTTTTACTATCTCTGGCCTCAGATTAAAATTTTTGGTAAAAAAAGGTCCTTATGCAATCTATAATTCAAAACGCAAAAAAACAATTGCAAATAAATTAGTTGACTAAAGACTGAAGAGGTTTATTTAAAAGCGAATATTTTAACAGCTAAAATATATTTCCATCCTTTGAAACTCTGATGATTTGCTATATGTATTGCAATCAGCATTGTTTTCAAATGGAATTCTACCTGACATTAGAATGCAACTGTCTCCTGATTTTCTGAAAAATATTTTTTCTAAGGTTGTAATTTTTTCAATAGCCTTATACAATAGAATTCTATGTTCAATAGAAGTATCATAAGGCGGAATAATATCTAAACTCTTTAAGCTTCTGTTGTCTTTCAGAGCATCTGCTATGTCTTGAGCCATTTCATT
>Ga0308169_10002964_pt1 | contig 17006 bp, 16 predicted proteins | sample PhyBR1_2_FD_202139 | JGI IMG/M metagenome (GOLD analysis project Ga0308169, IMG submission 202139) | Phyllosphere microbial communities from UC Gill Tract Community Farm, Albany, California, United States - DLSLSB.R1 | ecosystem: Host-associated > Plants > Phyllosphere > Unclassified | place... | reverse complement strand
GGACGAGGTGGAGCGTCGACTCCTTCTGGATGTTGTAGTCCGAGAGGGTGCGGCCGTCCTCGAGCTGCTTGCCGGCAAAGATGAGGCGCTGCTGGTCGGGCGGGATGCCCTCCTTGTCCTGGATCTTGGCCTTGACCTGTTGCGCGTGAGGGGCGAGTCAGCGAGGGAGCTCGAGAAGGGCGTAAGGGGCGAGTGAGGGAGAGAGAGAGCGACGCACGTTGTCGATCGTGTCGGACGACTCGACCTCGAGCGTGATCGTCTTGCCGGTGAGGGCTGCGGGCGAGGTGCGAGCGAGAGGGAGGAGGGGGTGTGAAGAGAGTCGAGGAGGAGAGGGAGGAGAGATGGAGCGAGTCAGCGACGAGGGTCCGGGCGGCGACCGACCTCGACGACAACCGACGAGCGAACGAGGAAGGGAGAGGGACGCACTCTTGACAAAGATCTGCATGCCGCCGCGGAGGCGCAGGACCAGGTGGAGCGTCGACTCCTTCTGGATGTTGTAGTCCGAGAGGGTGCGGCCGTCCTCGAGCTGCTTGCCGGCAAAGATGAGGCGCTGCTGGTCGGGCGGGATGCCCTCCTTGTCCTGGATCTTGGCCTTGACCTGTTGCGTGCGAGGGCGAGTCAGCGAGGGAGCTTGTGCGAGGAGCGAGTGAGGGAGAGAGCGAGAGGGACGCACGTTGTCGATCGTGTCGGACGACTCGACCTCGAGCGTGATCGTCTTGCCGGTGAGCGCTGCGGGCGGTGTGAGATAGGAGAGGGAGAGCGGCGAGGAGAGTCGAAAGGACAGAGGGGTAGGAGGAGGGGGAGGAACGAGTCAGCGACGAGGACCCGGGCGCCGACCGACCTCGACGATGACCGACGACCGAGAAAGAGGGAGGAGGGACGCACTCTTGACAAAGATCTGCATGCCGCCGCGGAGGCGGAGGACGAGGTGGAGCGTCGACTCCTTCTGGATGTTGTAGTCCGAGAGGGTGCGGCCGTCCTCGAGCTGCTTGCCGGCAAAGATGAGGCGCTGCTGGTCGGGCGGGATGCCCTCCTTGTCCTGGATCTTGGCCTTGACCTGTTGCGCGTGAGGGACGAGTCAGCGAGAGAGCTCGTGATGGGCGTAAGGGGCGAGTGAGGGAGAGAGAGAGCGACGCACGTTGTCGATCGTGTCGGACGACTCGACCTCGAGCGTGATCGTCTTGCCGGTGAGAGCTGCGAGCGGACGAGGAGGAGGAGAGGGTCAGCCGGGTCCGGGCGGGGGAGAGCAAGGGAAAGGCGAACGCACTCTTGACAAAGATCTGCATGTCGTGTGCTGCTTGGCGGGTGTGGTGGAGGTAGAGAGGAGCTGCAGGAGCGAAAGAGAGAGAGGCGGGTCAGCGCTGAATCGGTGGCGGTGCTTCTCGCGTGTTCGCTGACGCGAGCAACCTCGCTCGCCACCGCCCGTCGCGCCCGATCTCGGTCCGCCCCGGTCCTCGATAGGCCCGCAGAGCGTCTTCCAGCCATGCCATCCGCTCCGTCGCCGTCGCCGCAGAGACGAGATGGCCGGGGGGAGCTGACGAGGGCGAGAGGGGGCGGGGATGTTGACGCGGGGGGCGCGGCGGCGGTGCAGGGCGTGTAGGAGACTGGGCGTGAGGCTCACAGGGTGCTTGTAGGTGGCTGGAGCGGGTGAAAGCGCGAGTCTCGAGGGCGAGGCTGGTGCTGCGAGTGAGGGGGAGGAGGGAGAAAGAGAGCGAGGAGCCGAGGCCGCGACCGGACGACGACAAAGGCCGCCCTCGGCTGGTCGGCGCAGAGAGAGTGCAGCAGCGTGGCTGAGCGTGTGACTACATCGTAGCTACCTAGCACCCGCCTGTGCCCACAACGAGAGGAGTTGAGCCTCGCTTCCCTCGAGGCCCGGGCGCCGCTTTGCCTGTCGCTCGCACGAGAAGCTCGCGCAGCGTTCGCTCGCAGGTGCTCAGCTCCCAGAAGGCTCGCATCGTCGAGAGCATAGAGAACATCGAGCAAAAAGCGCAGAACGAGCGTAAGCCGCTCGACGAAGCCATTCTCGAGACTCGCGCTGCCGCTTCCCTCTCTCGCCGCTTCTGCGCCTAGAGCCAGGAAACCGAGTACTGTAGCAACACGTACAGAAGCACCACAAAAAGGAGACCGGGACGAGGCAACGACGGCGGATCAGGCGATGTAGACCTTGACCTGCGAGTCGAGGTAGCTCTCGAGCTTGTTGGCGTTCTTGACGTCTGCGAGCGCGACATCGACGCAGCGAGTCAGTCGGGCGCTCGGGCACGAGGCGAGAGCCAGACAACGACGAGGACTCGGAGAGGGGCGACGCACAGTTGGACCCGCCGTCGTTGTACTGCCGGCAGTTCTTGAAGATGAGCTTTGCGTCGTAGATAAACTGGTCGAGCGTCTCGTAGCTGTTGGCCTCGAGCTTGCTCTCCATCGTCGCGAGGTCTGCGCGCGCGAGACGAGCGGGCCAGGGTCAGATTGGGCTCGAGGCTCGAGCGGGGAGGGAGAGGGGAAAAGGTCGGCGCACCCATCGGCTCCTTGATGACGTTGTAGTAGTCGGTGACCTACCGCACGCACAGCATCAGCGTCAGTGCACGACGGAATAGCTGAGGAGAGGCGAGCGAGGACGCACCTCTTGCGCGTTGACCGGGTTGGCGAACGCCCAAGAGCTCGGGTGGTCGATGAGGAGCGTCAGGAGCTTCTTCATGACGGCGAACTGCGGGCCGCGCTTTGGGCGGCGTGTGCTGCGCGCAGAAGAGGGAGGGCGTCAGCTCGAGGGCGCGAAAGAGAGGAAGGAAGGAAGGCAGGGAGGGAGAGCGACGCACAGCTCGTCCATCTCGGGCGTCCACCCCGACTCGCGCAAGCCGGGCACCTTGGCCGGGTCGATCTTGGTCCCCGGGCGCGACGCAAAGAAGGTCAAGCCCGGGTGCACAACGTGCGACTGCGAGAGGAGGCGGATCTTGGCGAGGATGACCTGCGAGAGGAGGGACCGGGTCAGCGACGAGGACGAGCTTGAGAGAGCGAGTTGGAAAGAGGAGACGCACCTCCTTCTGCTGCGCGAGCATTTGGCGCGCCTCGAGGTACTTGACGCGCGGGAGCATCGAGCACTGCGGGCGCAAGCGCGAGTCAGTGCCTCGAGCTGCAGGAGGGAGGACGGACGAGGCGAGCGAGCGAGCGACGCACGTGCATGATGGTGCCGCCCTCGTAGTCCTTGATGTACCCTGCCCAGTCTGCGCGGTCCATCTGGATCTCCTTGGTGAAGCCCTGCGAGCGAGGAGAGTAGAGGAGGAGCGGGTCAGCCGGCAAGGAGCGGAAGGGAAGATGCAGAAGGAGCGAGCGAGCGGCGCACCTGCTTCTTGAAGTAGCCGATGGCGTAGTTGTCGGCGTAGGTGAGGAAGTGGCGGCACGAGGTCGACTCCTTGACGTAGTCCTTGAGATGGTTCATGAGGTGCGAGCCGTAACCCTGCGCGCGCGTGAGCGTCGAGTCAGCGCTCAGGCTTAGCCGAAGCACAGGAGGCGAGAGGAGGGACGCACTTTGACTTGCTCGGTGCCGGTGATGGCGCAGAAGACGATCTCGGCAAACTTCTGGCCCTCGAAGGGCCGGTACGTGATGCCGCCGACGACCTCGAGGCCGCGCTTGACGATGGCCATGCTCCAGTGCGCGCGGTCGAACACGAGGCGCGCGATGTACTCGCGCGGCATCTTGGGGAGCTGCTTCTGGAAGATGTTCTTGAGGCCCGTGAGGATGATCATCGACTCGGGCGAGGCGTCGTTGGTGACGACGGCGAAGCGGATGACGCCGGCGCGCTCTTCTGCAGCTGCTGGACGCTCTTTCCGAGGCTGCGAGGGAGGCAGGGAGGCAGGGAGGGGTCAGCGTGCGGAGCAGGGAGCGAAAGTCGACGACCTCGAGGAGGGAAAGGAGAGGACGCACCGGCGCCGCCATGACCTCTGCCTCCTCGCCGTGCACGACCTCGACCTCCTCACCGTCCTCCTCCTTGATCTTGACGCTCGTCAGGTCGGCATCCATCTCCCTCGCGCCCGCGACGCCCGCGCCGTTCGCCTCCTTGAGCTGCGCCCTGCGGCGCTCGACCTCCTCGCGCGCGGCGACGGCGTGCTCGAGCGCCTCCTCGCCGCGGCGCCCTTTGCCGCCCTGCGTCGGCCGCGCACCGTTGACGCCCTTGCTGCCCGCGCTCGGCTGGTGCGCCGGCACCGTCTTGGCCGACACGACCTGGTGCCCGCCCTCGACGGCCGCCTCGAGCGCGTCGTCGAGCCCCTCGGCCGCCGCGTCCACCGCTGCTGCTGCTACTGATCCCGCTGCGCCGCGCCCCTTGGGCTTGCGCCGGCCGTCCTTGGGCGCGGTCGGGGTGGACGAGGCGGTCGCGGTCGCGGTCGCGGGGGCGGTCTTGGTCGCCTCGGCGAGCTCGACCTCGGGGCTGCTGTTGCGCGAGTCCTCGGTCAAGCTCGAGAGCGAGTCTTGGCCTGGCGAGGCGGCGCCGGACGACAGGCGTTGGCGTTTCGAGGTCGAGCCGGGCGAGGTGAGCGAGGGAGGGGGAGACTTGCGCTTCGAGGACGACGAGGCGGCCATGGAGGGCGGGGCGGAGTGCAGGCGCAAGCTGGTCGGGTAGCTGGCTGCGGTCTGCTCGGGTCCAGCGGGGGGACAGCGACGGGGCGAGGGGAGACAAGCGACGAGCTCCCGATCAAGATGAGGCGCAGCTCGCTTCCGTCAGGGCCGCACACCGCTCCCTGGAGGAGCCGCACGGGCTTGATGCACTGCAGAAGCCTACAGCTCCCTAGCTAAGCCCCAGAGAGACGCGCTCGCAGAGTTCTCACCTCGACGTCCTCGCCGCCAAGTGCTCTCGGCGCGAGAGCAGCGGACGAGCCGGCCGTAAGCGCCCGAGAGACTGCGAGCACTGCTTTGCACAAGCACAGATCTACTGCGGCCACACGGCCCACTCGCCCATCCCTCCCTCGATGCCCGTCATGCCGACGACCCCCTCGCCGCCGAGCTCCTCCCCTCCTCCTCCGCCTCCTGCGTTCAAGAGGCGCCAAAAGTCGACCGCCGCCGGGTCCTCGCCGACGCCGCCGAGGCTCAGGTCGAGCCCGCCGAGCCCGCCGGCGTCCCCGCCGCCGCCGACGAGGGCCTCGTGCGCGAAGGCCGACTCGCCGCCAAGCCCGGCGAAGAGCGCGTGCAGCGCCTCGTGCGACAGCGGGGCGGTCGCGAGGCCTGCGGCGGACGCGTCGGCGGCCGATGTAGGTGCGGGAACGGGCGCGGGCGCGGGTGCTGGGAGGAAGGGGAGCGCCGACGCGGCGGACGAGGACGGGCCGGGCGGCGCCGAGCTGAGGGTCGGGATGAAGAACGGCGTCGTCAACGAGGTCATGCTCGGCGAGCCGAGCGGCAAGCCCGCCGGTCCCTCCCGCGCAATGTCGCCGACGCCGTTGTTCGAGGAGGGGGCGAACCCCGCCGCGCTCGGGTCGTCGGCGGCCGGCGCGCGGTGCCGCGCCTCCTCGTCGAGGAGCGTGCTGAGGAGCGCGACGCCGCGCTTGGCGATGTGGCTCCCGCCGGCGAGCTGCTGCAGCTCGTGGAGCGCGTGCTGCACCTCGAGCCGTTTGTTGGGCACGTCCGGGTCGGCCGGCGACTGGAAGATGTCGAGCATGATGGACGTGGCCGCCGAGACGGTGTGGTAAGGCAGCTGCAGGGTGTGCGCAGAGCGTCAGTGGTTGCGAGAAAAAGCGAGGCGAGAGGAGAGGAAGCGAGAGGAGAGGAAGCTGGACGCACCGTCCAGTACGACTGCGTCGAGGCTCGAGGCGACCGCGCGAGCTGCTGGATGACCGACCTCGCCGCCTCGATCGTGACGCGGCGCGAGTACATCTGCCGCTCGTCCTGCTGCTGGCCCGCCGGCGCGACAAACATGCGGTGCACGACCAGGAGCTTGTGCGACACCGAGATGATCCAGTACGACCGGAACCAGGCCGTCCACTCGGGCCACGCGCCGGCAGCGGCGGCGTCGCCCGAACCGGAGCCGCTCGGCGCCGGCTCAACCTTGAGGAACGACGGCCCGTTGAGGATGACGCCGCGGAGGGCGCGGTCGGCCTCGATGCAGAAGGCGTAATCGAGCTGCTTGGACGAGTGGATGTGCTCGAAGAAGCGGCGCAGGACGTCGGCGACGTGGAACAGGAGGATCGTCTTGGACGCCGGCGTCGGCTCGTCCTTGGTGCGGTTGACGAGGATGCCGGACGACAGGTCGTCGTCGGTGCAGTTGAGCGGGAGCGGCGTCGTGAAGTGGGTCGGCGAGACGGCGTAGGCGCGACGGCCGTGGAGCGAGATCCAGTCCCTGCGCGCGCGACGACGAGAGAGAGTCAGCGACGAGCAGCGAGATGAGCGAGCGGGAAGGGAGAGAGGTCAACGCACTCGGTGAGGAGGCCGTACCAGACGCGCTTGCGGATCTCGCGCTCGATCAAGCCCTTGACGCCCTCGTCGCTCGCCGGGTCGACGCCGTTCTTGCGCCGCTTGGCGTCCCACGCCGCGTCGTCGCCGAACAGGTGCATCTTGAGGTGCTGCGCGATGCGGATGCCCGCCGCGAGGAGCGTCGCGATGAGGTCCGACTCGCCGATGTCCTGGCACGACACGGCGTACAGGTTGATGGCCTGCACGGCGTACACCTGGTGCTTGGCCATGAAGTTGGACCGGTGCAGGGCGGCGACGCTCGCGTCGAAGTACGCCTTGGCGACCTGCTGCTGCTCGTCGCCCGAGTAGCCGAACGCCGGCGCGTCGTCGGCGACCATGTGCTTGACGGCGACGGCGAGCATGGCGAGGTACAGGGCGAGCCACGCCTGGTTGACCTTCTCGGCGCGCCGCTCGCCCCACGAGTAGAACTCGGCGCACTCGCGCCGGAACTGGCCCGAGTGGACGCCGCCGTGCTGCCACAGGACCTTGTCGAGCGAGTAGTCGATCAGGCGCGCGCTCATCTCGACGCTCGGGAGGACGTCTACCGTCGACGAGGACGGGCCCTTGGGCGTCGGCGCGGTGGCGTCGGCCGCGAGCGAGTGGGCGGGTCGACTCGAGGGCGAGGCCCGGGCGCGGCCGTCCGCCGCGAGCGGCTCGTTGCCCAGCTCGTCGCCGCCGCCGCCCATCGCGCCATCGCCGTCGTCCTCGCTCGAGGGCCGACGCAGCTCGGACCGGCGAAAGTGGCTCTCCTTCGAGTCGCGCCCGAGCGCGAGGAACTCGAGCGTCGTCGCCGCCTCGACTTCGCTGTCGCGCGGCTGCGCGCTCGTCGCCGTCGTCGTGGCTGTGGGCGCCAGTGGTGGTGGTGGCGGAAGCGGGAGCGAGTCGCGGGCGAAGGAAGGGGTCGAGCCGGGTGCGCTGCCGGCGGTCGGGTGGTCGTTGTGCTGGAGGAGGTTGAGGTCGACGGCCCACATGGCGTTGCCCTGCGGGTCGAGCGAGTCGGGCTGCGGGACGAACGCGCGCACGACGCGCTCGAGGTGGTACAGGCGCTGGCGGACGACCTGGATGTTGCGCGAGATGGCCTCGTACTCGGTCGCTGAGGCGAGTCGAGGAGGGCCGGTCGGCGCGGCGGCGGGATGGGCTGGTGCCGGGAGCGTGCCGTCGGCGGCGAAGCCCATCTCGGCGTCCTGGTCGAGGCGGCAGAGGTGCACCTTGTTGCGCTTGATGCACTGCGAGTCGAGGATAGGGAGAGAGCGGGTCAGCCTTCGTTCGGGGCGGGGTTGGTGAGGCGGCGGCGACGGGGACGGACCTGGTTGCAGCCGGGCACGACGCGGTCGCAGCGAATCTTGCGCCTCGTACACTCTGTGCACTGCCCGAGCGAGAGGGAGAGTCAGCGCTCCTCCTCATCTCCCCGTCCTCCTCCTCGAGAGGAAAGGTGGACGCACCGACCAGCTCGGCCGCTGACTCGTCTTGCCCGTGCCCTTCTTGTCCTTGTCCTTGCCCTTCTTGCCCTTGGCCGCCGGCCCCGCCTCGCTCTCCCTGCCCTCGGGCAGCTCGTCGCCGTCGCCCGCTCGCGAGCCCGAGCCGGACGCTTCGGGCGAGGGCGACGCCGTGGTGCGCGCGACGCTGATGTCGTTGGTGCTGGCTCGAGTCGGCTGCGGGCGTGGAGCCATGCTGGGCTGCGCGAGCGAGGTGATAGCGAGAGGGCAATCGCCTCGGTTCCGAAATCCGGCCGCTCTCGCTCGTGCGGCTCGCCCGGTCGACTTGCTCGCGGCACACTGTCCTCATCTCGGCTCCTTTGCACTGCACTACAAGTCCTCTACCTTCTCCAGCACTTTCCGCTCCCCCTCGCCCCGCTCACAGCCCGGCACGCCGCCTCGCCGCGGGAACCACCTCCCCCTCGCCTCGCGCCGCACGTCGAGCTCCCTCCAGAACCCGCACCCGCGCCCCTCGTTCTGCGCGCCCGCGTTGCACACCCAGAAGAACATCATCTCGTCGTCGTCGTCGTCCATCGCGCGCTCCTCGGTGGCGCGATGCGGGCGGGCAGCGCGCGCGCGGCCGCGCCCGTCGGGGCGCAGGGTGGTCGGGACGCCGCACGCGCACTTGGGCGTGCCGGTGTAGCCCGGCGGCGAGGCGGACGACAAAGGGGCGTAGTCGGGGCGGTAGTGGCGGAAGGTGAGCTGCGGGCGCGCGAAGGTGAGGGAGGGAGGGAGGGAGGGAGAGGGGAAGCGTGCGGGAGGGTCAGTCAGGTCGTCGGCCGCGGCGAGCGACGGAGAGACCCAAAGAGCGAAAGCGACGCACGTTGATCCGCTCCCTGAACCCCTTGCCCTCGACCTCGCTCCTCTCCCCCTCGCTCAACCCTTCCATCGCCGCCCTCGGCACCCTGAACAGGTCCATCCCTCCTCGCACAGGCGGCACGGCATGCTTGAACCGCTCCTGGCACCCGGCGTGCATGACGAGGAGCGCGTTGTGCCGCAGCAGGATGTCGAGCGTGCGCACCTCGCGCGGCGGCGCGCCTGGAGCGGCGGGGCGCGAGGGGAGGAAGGGCCGCAGGCGGAACGTGCGCGTGACGCCGAGCGTGAGCGAGGCGATGGTTGGGTACGGCCCGAGGTACTGCAGGACGTCCGAGTGGAAGCCGACCGACTGCGGGCGGGCGGGCGCGAGGAGCGAGCGTCAGCGAGGCTCGCACTCGAAAGCGCGCGCGAGCGAGAGAGAGAGGCAGAGAGCCGCGCAGACGCACCTCCTTGGCGCCGCGGTAGCAGTTGGCGACCGCAACGTTCGGCCGCCACTCGCCGTCCCACTCGAGCTCGTGCCGCGGGCGGCCGTCGAGCAGGACCCGGACAAACTCGCCGACGAGCTGGCGCGCCTCGTCCATCTCGGGCGTGAAGGCGCGCGCGGCGCGGTGCGCGCCGTTGTACCAGTACTGCGCCGACTGCGGGCGTGCGAACGTCGCTTGATCAGGCTGCGGGTCTTGCACAGGGGAAAGAGAAAGCGAGGGAGAGAGGGAGGACGCACCTCGTCGAACGCCGCCGGGTCGTACCCGGACGCCTGGGCGAGCTTGTCGGGCACCTCGCGGAAGAAGCACGACGTGTGCGGGCTCTCGACCTCGCGGTCGACGAGGTACCACTTGTTCTTGGTCCCTGCGGGCGCGACCAAGAGAGGGAGGGAGGGCGGGATGGTCAGCGCGCTCGCTCGAGGGGAAGGGTGGGCGTGCTCGAGGGGGCGAGACGACGCTCTTCGTTGAGCGTCGGACAGAGGGAGAAAGAGAGCAGAGGTGCAGAGCTGAGAGAGGAAGGGAAGCCACGCACAAGGTCCCTCGCCGCCCGGTCCCTCCCCCCTGCTCTCGCTCACCGACCTCGCAAAGAGCCTCGCGGCAAGCTCGGGCGGCAGCGCGTCCTCGACGAGCGTGACGAGCCCGTGCGTGTGCTGCGCGACGAGGGCGGGCGTCGCGAGGACGAGCGGCGGGAGCGAGACGTAGGCGGGTCCTGGGGCGCTCGAGGGTGCGGTCGAGGAGGTCGAGGAGGGGGAAGAGGAGGACGAGGCGGCGGGCGCGGAGCGCAGGACGTCGAACGCTGACTTGCTCGGCTCCTTGCGCGGCTTGCGCGGCGCCTGCTCTGCCTCTCGCGCCCCGCCGCGGCCGCGGCCGTCGTCGTCCGAGTCGGACAGGACGAGCACCTCGCCCTCGCTCGTCGTGCGCGCCGCCGGGCGGATCCACGCGTCGAGCCCTCGCGCCCGGGTCCTCGCGCGCTTGGTCGGGCCGTGCGAAGAGCCGTGGACGATGGGCTGGCGGGCGTCGATGGCGCGGAAGGCGCGGTCGAGGTTGCCGTGCGCGGCGGCGAGGTAGGCTGCGAGGTCGGGGCGCGGACGGTCCGGGTACAGGGCCTGGAGGGTGTCGAGGTTGGCGGTGGCCGGATCGGCGGCTGGCTCGGGCATGGCCGTGAGCGAGACGAGAGCGAGAGGAACGGCGACGAGGTGGGGACCACGGTGGCGGCTCGCTCTCTCTTGCACCACACCACCAGACCGTCCTACAAGCACAGCCATGGCCGCCAAGAAGACGCTTCAGCCCACCGAGGCCGACGCCCTCCTCCCACAGTCAGCGCGTGCGTCCCCGCTCCTCCTCATCTCCTCCTGACGTCGCCCCGCCCTCTGACGCCCCCCTCCCGAGCACACAGCCCCGCCGTACGAGGCCACCGAGCCCCTCCCGTCCACCTCGCACGCCCAAGCCCCGCACCCGCACCCGCACCCGCACCCGCACCCGCACCCGCACCCGCAGCGCGCAGCGTACGGCCCGACCCCGGTCGCCGCGCTCCCCCCGCCGCCGCCCGCCCTCTGGCACGCCTCGACCTCGTACAACGGCCACCCGTCCTCCCGCGGCGGCGCACACGGCGGCAGGCCCTTTGCGCGCGCCGACGCGAGGGCGAGGAGGCGCTTCTGCGGCGCCGTGGCGTGCGCGCTCCTCGTCTGGTTCGCCGTCGCGGCCATCTGTGGCGCTGTGCTCGGCGAGGAGCTCGTGCGCCGCGGCGGGGGCGACGGGCGGTATGCGGTCAGGGGGTGGCGCGCGACGAGCAGCGAGGAGGCGCCGTGCTTGGAGATGGCGCGCCGGCTCGTGCTCAAGGAGGGGACGGAGGACGAGTGGGTGCTCGCGGACGACGAGGTGCGTCTCGCCCTCTCTCTCGACGGTCTCATGTCCCGGATGCACTAGGCACTGACTCGGCGTGCGCATTCGCAGCCCGACGTGCCCGTGTCGTCCTGCGCCGCCGCTTGAGCCTCGCCCTTCCCCTTCCTCCACCTCGCTCGGCCCCCGCCTCGCTCGACCTCCTCCCTCCCTGTACCACTCCCCCTCGCGCACTAGACTCTCCCTCAACCCCTAATAACGGCCCCTCTGTCCTCCCGGCCTGTCGTTGTACCCTTTGCCCTCTCCTCTTCACCTTCTCGAGCCTGCAACGCCTTGTCCCTCTCTCACGAGCAGGCTTTGCTCTCGCCCTCTCAGCTCGCGCTCGCCTCGCTCGCCCTGTGCGTACGTTGACGAGATGAGAGGCTCTATTGCACACCACGCGCGCGCGCTCGCTCGCTCGGGCCCCCCTCCCTCGCCTCGCTCGACCCGCTCCTAGATGCACGGCGCAGCTCACGCCCGGACGTAGTAGTCGTACTCTGCGGGCGTCGACGAGCGAGTGACTCAGTGCTGCTCTCGCAGAGCGAGAGGGAGCGAGCAAGAGAGAGAGGGAGAGGGACAGGGAGAGGGGACGCACGCTGCCACATCCACACGAGCGACGTCGCTGCGCACCCATCCCCAGGTTTGCATCAGTCCTCTTACTCGTCTCGGCGCGAGAGGGAAGCAGAGAGAGAGAAGAGCGAGGGCAGACGACGCACTCGAGACGACCAAGGGCCCGGCGAGTCCCCGGAGCCCGACGGTGCGGTACACGAGCGCCTCGGAGCCAAAGTGCCACAGCGCGATGGCGTACGTCGCGAGGGCGAGGTCGTACACGCTGCGAGGGGTTGAGGGTTCGACGTGAGGTTGAGTAAGGAGGGGAGGGGAGGGAGGGCGAGGGCGAGGAGGAAGGGGCGAGCGAGAGGAGGAGGAGAGGGAGGAGAGGAGGAAGGGAGGGTCAACAACCCGCACCTCGCCTCTCGCCGCACGAGCGCAGGAAGCCGAAACGCACGGCTTGACGCCGACGTGGTACGCCGCGTAGAAGCGCACGCACGCCGACGTGAGCGTCCACACGCCAAACAGGCGCGCCTGGAGCGGGTTGACTGGGCGCGGGCGGCGCTGCGAGGGTCAGCGCTCGTGCGCCTCGTCGCGCGCGGGAGGGGAGGAGGGAGGGAGAGGGACGGACCCGAGGCGGGCGAGCGGGCGTAGACTTGGCGGGTGAGCGACGTCGTGAGGTAGTTCTGGAGCGAGTTGAAGACGGCGGTCGCGCTGCGGATGGCGCGAGGGCGGGTCAGCAGGGCGTGGCGCGGGGAGCAGAGGCTGAGGAAGGAGGGGACGCACGAGACGAAGAGCATCCAGTAGGGGAGGAGGCCGCCCTCGGCGGAGGGGAGGTCTGGGTGCGAGAGAGGGAGGAGGTGAGCGGCGCTGCGGGGAGAGCAGGGGGGAAGGGGAGGACGCACAGGCTGCGAGTGGGCTGGTGCTCATCGTGTCGGTGGTGCTGCTGGCTGTGCTGCCCAGGGTCGCGCTGAGGAGGGAGAGCTCCCCTCTCGTCGTCGTCGGCGGTCGCTCCTTCATCTCGTCTCCCCACATCCACCCGCCTCTCGCCCTCACAGCAGCCATGGCCGCACAGAGTGGCATCGCACCGACTCAGGACCTCCTCGACACCTGGGCCACCGCCCTCCAGGACCCGCACACCCGCCTCGTCAAGGTGCGCTCCCCCCTCCCTCCGCGCCGTCATCGCTCCCCGCCCGCCGGTCCCTCTGCACTCGCTCAGAGCCAGGCGGGCTGAAAGTGGACCTCACGAACTGTGTCCTGCCCGCAGATCGCCATCCAGGACGAGCAGCTCGTCCCCGCCGGCACCTTCCCCTCCACCACCTCGCACCCGGCGGACGACCCCGACGCCGCCTTCGAGCGCGACTTTGCCCTGTTCGACCGAGCCGACATCGTCGAGGACAAGGTCCCCGCCTACTTTGCCTACCGGTCCGTCCCCTCTCGCTCCTCCCTCCTCCCTCTCCCTCCCCTCGCTGACCCCCCAGCGCGCGCGCGCAGCCACACCCCTCCCCCATCCTCAACCTTCGCCTTCCTCTCCTACGTGCCCGACCACGCGCCCGTGCGTGCCAAGATGCTCTACGCCTCGACCCGCAACACGCTCGTGCGCGCTCTGGGGGACGCGAGGTTCACTGAGAGCGTGTTTGCGACTGACAAGGTGCGTGCGCCCGGGCGCCGAGCGCGCTCTCTCTCTGTTTCTCTGGCTCTCGTGTCGTGGCACGGCGAAAGCTGACTCGGTCGCACCCCTCCCTCCTCCTCCCCCTCTCTCTCCTTCCCATCCCCTTCTCCCGCTCCCCCCTCGTCCACCTTCCTCCCGCCCTTCCTCGCCCTCCGACCTCCCCCTCCCTCGCCCTCCTCGCCCTCCTCGCCCTCCTCGCACACCCCGCAGTCCGACCTCACCCACACCTCGTACCTCTCGCACGTCGCCCACGCGTCCGCCGCCGCGCCGCTCACGGCCCGCGAGCAGGAGATGCGCGACGTGCGCGCCGCCGAGGCGGCCGAGGCGCGCGCGGGTCCGGGCGCCGGCGCGGGGGCAGGAGGGGAGGGGAGGGAGGGGCGGAGCGTGCTGTTTGGGGCGGCGCTGGGTGAGGGGGAGGGCGGCGAGGGCGAGGGGGAGGGCGAGGGCGAGGGCGAGGGGGACGAGAAGCTCCGCGGCGTGCTGCCGTGGAGCGACGAGGCCAAGGCGGCCGTGCGGGCACTCGGCGACGAGGGCGCGGCCGACGGCGCCCTTGTGCAGCTCGTGCGTCCCTCTCTCGCTCCCTCTCCTTCCTCGCCCCCCTCGCGACGCGCTGACTCTCCGTACCCCGCCCCGCCGCGTCGCGCTCGCAGGAAATCGACGTCCCGACCGAAACCGTCGTCCTCTCGCCCTCGCAGCCCTCGTCCCTCTCGGCGCTCCCGCCCGCCTCGCCGGCGTACCTCGTCACGCGCCACGCCGCGCACGGCGTCGTCCTGATCTACTCGTGCCCGGCGGCGTCGCCCGTTAGGCACCGCTTGCTGTACTCGTCGGCGGTCGTGCCGCTGTGCAGGGTGGCGGCGGGGCGGTGGGCGGGCGTCAGGGTCGGGAGGAAGGTGCGCTGGGGTGCTCTCCGGGGGGGTCTCGTCGGATCTCAGGGAAGGCGCACTGACGCCTTGCGCTTGCCCTCCCTCTCCTCCCTCTCCTCCCTCGGCCTCTCCCTCTCTCCCTCTCCCGCCCTCGCTCGCCCTCGCTCGCCCGCTCCCTCTCTCTCCCTCTCTCTCACTTGCTCGCCTCTCGCCCCCTCCCTCCCTTCCTCTCCTCCCTCCCTCTTCCTCCCTCTCTCTCCTCCCCCTTCTCTTCCTCCCCTCCCTCTCCCACCGCCCCACAGCTCGAAACCGACGACCCCTCCGAGGTCACCCCCGCTTGGCTCGACGCCGAGCTGGGCCCGGCGCCTCCCACCTCCTCTACCTCGACCTCCTCCTCGGCGGCGAGCGCAGGCGCGAGCGGCACGGCGACGCCCGTACCGACGCAGCAGCAGCAGGACGACGACAAGCCCAAGTTTGCGCGGCCGGCGAGGCCGGGCCGAAGGCGCTGAGGCTGGGCGCAGCGCGGCGCGCGAGGCGCGGGTGAGGGAGGAGGAGGAGGGCCGAGCGGTGCGAGCGCAATGGACGTTCTTCTACTTCGTCTTCCTTCGGCAATATCTGTCCGCGAGCGGCCGGAGAGAGCTCGAGCCGAGGAGGAGAGGAGGAGGCGCGCTCGAGCCTCTTGCTCTCGTCGCCTCGCGGCGGTTCCGCGATGAGCTCTGTCACGGCGAGGAGGTGAGCGCTCGGCAACGAGGCTGGTGCAGCGTCGAGCACGTCACTCGAGAGCTTGAGAGCGGCGGCCGGAGAGGAGAAAGCTGGCGCTCGAGCCTCGCCGTCGCTCGAGCGAGCCGCCTCGCCGCAGGGCCTTGGCAGCAGCTCTCGAGCATCGAGAGCATGCAGCTAGCTCTGCCTTGCTCAGTCGCCGGCTCGCCAAGCGGGCTGAGTGCATGCCGCTCGCTCCCTGTGCTCGTCACCCGCCTCCACTCGCGCCGCTTGCTCTCCTTCCTCCCGCTCGCACTCGCCCCAGCTCGTCGTCCCGGCTCGACAGCGCACCATGAGCAGCACACACGCACCTCGGCAGCCCTCGCCGTTCGACCGCCTCCCCAACGAGCTCCTCGTCAAGGTCCTCCTCCACCTCCCGCCGCCGACCATCTCGCTCCACCACAACCCGCCCCTCATCGAGAACGCCCCGTTCGCCGTCAGCCTCGTCTCGAAGCGCTTCCACGCGTTCAGCGGCGACCTCATCTGGCGGCGTGCGGCCGTCGCCGCCGAGTGGAGCACGGTCGGCTTCTTGCGGGCCGTTGCCCTGCTCGCGCAGTGGCCGGCCGTGGGGCGAGGCGGGCTCGAGCTCGACCTTCAACCTCAATGGATACACACGGTCGAGGAGCGGCGCTTGCGGGACTGGGCCGTCATCCTGTTTGGCGTGGAGCGCATCGTCCTGCGCTTGTTCGAACTCGACGACCTCGACTTCGACGACTTGGCTCGGTTCGACAGTGCGTCCATATCCCTCCGCCGCCCCAGCCAGGAGAGAAGCTGACGCTGTGATTCGGCAGACCTGCGCCACCTGTCCTTGGTCTCCGGCGGCGCCTGGCTGTTACCAACCGCCATCTTCCCTCGTCTCGAGTCGATGCGCATCACGTTCTCGGGACTGCATACGGCCTCGCCGGGCCCTACATCCAGGGAGTTCCCTGTCCTGCGCCACCTCGCCGTCTACCGCCCCTGCGTCCCCTACGAGGACCCCGACGGGGCCGTCTTCTCCGACGCTTTCCTCGGACAGCTCGACAGCTTCGAAACGTCCGTCGAGGGCTGGGGCCCAGAGCCTGACTCAGGGGATCGGATCTTCGCTCTCGACGCGCCCCCTTCCTCGGTGCCCGTCCTGTGGCGCGTCGCCGTCGGCCTCGGCGATCCCCTGCATCGTCGCGACGACTGCCTCACGACGACGTCCATCCCCTACGGCCAGCACCTCCTGCTCGAGGTCCAGCCCGGCCAGGAGCCAGACGTCCCCGTCTCGGTGCACTGGGAGCGCATCTACGTCGAGCTGCGCCGCCTCGTCGCCCTTCACGCGCACTCGCGCCTGCGCCTCGTCCTCGTCTCGGGCGCGGGCTGGCGCCGGCCCGAGGCAACGCCGCCCGAGCTCGCCGCGCTCGAGGCCCTCGAGGGTGACTGCGCGCGGCGCGGCGTCGCACTGAGGCCGTGCGAGCCGCCGCGCGTCGAGGACGGCGCCCTGCCCGAGTTCATGGCGTTCCTGCGCGAGGAGGCCGCGAGGGCGCGGTCGTGAGCGGGCGGCGAGGGAGGAGCTGTAGATGGGATCTGTGCAACGCGAGGGCGGCTTGTGACGAAGCTCTGTGCCCGCGAGGGAGAGCGAGAGCCGAGAGTGCGACTTGAGAAGGTCATCAGCTCACGAGCAAGCGCTCGGGCCTCCTCGTCGCTCCGCAGCCTTGCTCTCTCTCACTTCGAGAGAAGCAAATGTCGACGAGCACGTAATGAGCTGCACCTTGCTGCTCTGCGAGCTGCTGCACAGCTCCACCGAGGCGGGCGCAGGGACGAGTAGCGAGGGAGAGTCGGAGGGCGACGAGGAGCCAGAGGGGCGGTCACACTTGACAGCTCTCTTGGGTGCGGCTTGTTCTCGCTCTCGATGCGACGCAGACCGGGACGAAGAGAGTGGAAGAGCGCTCGTTGCAGCGAGGAGAGAGAGCTACGGAACGAGAGGAGGAAAGGTAGGAAGGGAATGTCGACAAACGGCGCAACCTCTCCCCTTTGGGCCCGCCTCACCAAGCCTCAACTAAGTGGCGAGGTTCAGCAGGCAAGGTGCGGGGCGAGGTGTCTGCCGGTCCGCTCCCACGCTCC
>Ga0308169_10002963_pt1 | contig 17008 bp, 14 predicted proteins | sample PhyBR1_2_FD_202139 | JGI IMG/M metagenome (GOLD analysis project Ga0308169, IMG submission 202139) | Phyllosphere microbial communities from UC Gill Tract Community Farm, Albany, California, United States - DLSLSB.R1 | ecosystem: Host-associated > Plants > Phyllosphere > Unclassified | place... | reverse complement strand
AAGTACAAGTGCGCGGGAAGCGTCTTGTCCAGAGAGGGGCGGTAGATCGCGAGAGCGATCGTGCCCCCGTCGACGGGAATGTGCACGATGCGCTTCTCAGCAACTTCGGGACCGGGTTCCGCGACCAGCTCGACCAGGGCAGCCCCGTCCGCCTCGCTCTGGGCGCGCCAGGCGGGGAAGTCGATCTCGGCGGGCAGCGGGGGGGTAGGGATGAAGGCGGTGAGGATCGGATCAAGTGCCATGAGAATTCCTTCTGGGGTTAGAGGCAGTGGCGTACTGCGCGGCACAGCTCTTCCGCGCGGGTGTCGGATTCGCCCCCCGGGCGGAGGGTCTGGTATCCGAGGGCGACCCCGCCTTCCAGGCGGGCGAAGCCGAGTTGGCCTCCCGCGCCGTCGTGGCCGAAGCTCCCTTGGCCCGCCATCTGCCGGGTTGTGGAGTTCAGCATGAAGCCGGTCCCCCACCGGTGGCCGGCATCGACACCGACGAACGGGGCGCCGGCTGAAACTGGGAGGCGGGCATCCCGGATGGTGTCGGGTCGCAGCAGCCGGATCCCGTCGACATCGCTGACGGTCGCCGCATACGCCCGCGCGAGGTCGTGCGCGGACGAGACGAGATTGCCCGCGGCGATCTCGTAGGAGAGGAACTCTGGTCCGTTTGCGCTGGCGAAGATGTCCAGGCCGTCGAACGCCCCGTTCATCCCCATCACCCGCTCGATCAGGTCAAGGTCTGCGATGGCGCCCGCGGCCGGGGGTGTGCTGGGCAGCGGTTCACCCAGAGGGGCGAAGTCTGCATCACCCGCGTCGATTCCGAAGGTCATCGACAGCCCGAGGGGCCCGGCGACCCTGTCTCGGAGCCATTCGCTGGGTCGCTTGCCCGTGGTTCGCCGCAGCACTTCCCCCGCGAGCCAGCCAATTGTCAGGGCGTGGTAGGCGAACGCCGTGCCGGGCTGCCAGAGCGGCTCCTGCCGGGCGAGGGCGTCGGTGACCGGGAACCAGGCGCGCAGTTCTTCGACGGTCATGGTCTCGTCGGGGGCGATCAGGCCGGCTCGGTGCGCCAGCAGCTGCCGCACGGTGAGTCGCTCTTTGCCGTGTGCGCCGAATTCGGGCCAGTACTGGGCGACGGGTGCGTCGAGCTCGAGCAGGCCTTCCTCGGCCGCCATCAGCAGGCAGATCGCGGTGATCCCCTTGCTGACCGAGAACATCACGCTCCGTGTGTTGCGGGTGAAAGGGCCGCGGCCGGCGGTGCCGCCCCAGAGGTCGACGACAAGTTCGCCGTCCACGTAGACGGTGCATGCCGCTCCGGTGTCACCTCGCTCGGCGAAGTTCTCGGCGAAGGCGTCCGCGACTTTCCCGAAGCCTGTGGCCGCGTACCCGTCGGTGCTGGTCAGCGTCATCATCGTTGTTCCTGGGTCCTCAGGCCGAAACGGGGGTCTCGTCGACCGTTTCGGTCTCGTGGTCGAATTCGTTGATCATGCGGCCGCTGCGCACGCCCCACCATCCGATCCCGACACCGACCGCGGCGAGCACGGACATCACGATCAGGAACCCGGACAGCGAAGTGGTCAGCAGCACCGGGATCGGGGCGAGCAGCAGCGCGGGGACCAGGCGGGCCCCGGAGAAGATGACTCCCTGACCGGTGGAACGCAACAGGGTCGGGAAGGCCTCGTTGACCCATACCCGGAAGATCGGCTCTCCGCAGAAGACGGTACCGAACCCCGAGACGAGGATCATCGCCACCAGCGTGATGAGGCTCACGCCGAAGCCCACCGGGATCAGATAGGCGGCGACGAACATCACGCCGCCAATGAGGAAGAAGGTGAGCCGGAACCGGGTGTCGACCACGCGCATGAACAGGTACTGGACGATGATCGCCAGAGGTACCAGGAGCAGGATGAAGACGGAGAACTGGGAGACCGGGACGCCGGCGAAGTTGGCAGCGATGTACGCCGCGTAGGAGCTGACCAGCGTGATCGGGATGCTCACCAGCGTGAAGAACGCCGTGAGGACGAGGAACGGGAAGCGCAGCGGCGGCTTCATCAGGTCACGGAACCGGGTTCGCTCGGCTCGGATGGTGCGGATCCCACTGCGTCGCTCATTCCGCGCTTGAATCCATGACGCCGATTCGGGGATGGTGAGCCGCAGTACCAGGACCAGCAACGCGACGACGGCGATCATGCCGAAGATCGCCTGAGCACCAGTCCTGCCCATGCCGCCCGTGAAGGTTGCGACGAGCACGGCCGCGCCGATGCCGACGCCGGCGAGCAGGTTCGACAAGACGAGAATCTTGCCTCGGTTCTCATCGGTCGCAGCTTCCGCGATGGTGGACAGCGACACCGGAATGTCCGCGCCGATCGCAATTCCCATGAGGGCGATGCCCGCGAAGATCACCCAGAATTGGCTGCCGAAGGTTGCCGTGGTGGCACCGACCGCGATAAGCAGCATCGTGGTGATGAAGACGCGCCGGCGACCAAACCGGTCCCCCAGCCGACCGCCGACGATAGCACCCACTGCGACGCCGAAGGTCAGCACACTCGTCAGCAGCCCGATCTCCTCCGGCTTCAGCCCGATCGTTTGCTGGTAGATCACCAGCGCCAAGCCGGTTCCGACCAGCGCCGCCCCATCTACGAACGATGCCATCCCCGCGACCCAGCCCACCCACCAGGGGTTCGCTGCCCGTCGCTGTGGTGCTGAGATCTCGGTCATCGTCTTCTCCTTCGAAGTCGGGCCACCGGCCCGCAACCCTGCGCTGACCTTCCTCGATCAAGGACGCAAGCACGACCATACTCGAACTTAAGCCATACTGAAAGTATTCGTAGCGGAAAAGTTTCGAAATGGCTAAACTTGACGGAGAGCGTTGGAAGCAGCCAGAGCGGAGGAGCCCGTGACAGCCACAGAGCCACCAGCCGAGCGAGCAAAAGGCAGGAGGGGGCGGTACGCGAACGGCCAGCAACGTCGGGAGGAGTTCGTCAACCAGGCGTTCGACCTCTTCGCTAACCACGGGTTCCAACGGCTCTCTCTCCGCAAGATCGCGGAAGAACTGGGCGTCAGCCATGCCGCCTTGAGTTACCACTTCCCCGCCAAGGAAGACCTTCTTGAAGCCGTCTTCGACAAGCAGAGCGAGAACGACCTCCCCTTCCTGGAGAAGGCGCTAACCGAGCGTGGCCTCCTGGACCTTCTCCCTGAACTGGTGCGGCAAAATGAAACGACGCCCGGCCTCGTCCTGCTCGACGCGACGATGCAAGCCGAGAGCATCCGCCCCGAACACCCCGCGCACCGCTACATGAGCCAGCGCATCAACCAGCTCAACATCGACGTCAAACGTGAACTCGAACGGGAACGGGATCGGGGGCGCATCCGCCCGAACCTTGACCTGGATATCGTCACTCGCCAACTCACCGCGATGATCAGAGGCCTGCAGCTGCAATGGCTATACGACCCCACCATCGACATGGAAGCCCACATAGCGCCCTTCCTTGACTACCTACGCTCATGATTCCGTTTTAACCGAACGGAACATCCGTGACCGGCTTCGCACTGCCGGCGGCCGGGCCGCGGAGGATACGGGGCACCAGTCGGGCCGGTCGTCCCCGGCGGAGAGATCGAGAGCGAGTGGGAGCGGCGTAAGTTCCGGGACCGTGGAGTACCGCAGATCATCCTGCGAGTTCGAGGACCGGGCGCGACATGCACGTGCAGCGGTCCCGAAGTACAGCTGGACGACTTCCGTTCCGCCTCGCCCCCGGCGTGCCGGGCTCCTCGAAACCGGTGCACCACCTAGCCTGCGAGAGGTTCTTCGCAATCACTCCACAGGTGCTCCTCCTCCAGCCCAAAGGACACGGGCTATCGACTCCCAGGCGCACACGTTGATTCACGCACGATCAACTTGGTGGGAAGCTCGATGCGCTCACCCGGCCGGGCAGTGCCGGATCGGACTTCCTGAATGAACTCGACCGCCCGCGCGGCCATCTGGCGGATCGGCTGACGAATGGTTGTGAGCGGCGGTACGAGGGAGACCGCGAGAGGAGTGTCGTCGAACCCGACAACGGACAGGTCCTCCGGGATCCGCAGGCCCAGCCTCTTCGCCGCTCGGTACACCCCGGCCGCCATGGCGTCATTGCAGGTGAACACCCCGACCGGGAGTGATGCGTTGCTCAGTAGCGGGCGAAACGCGGGTGCGAGATCGGCGTCCGTCCACGAAGCCTTGACGGTCGTCACCTCAGCGTCCGGGACGCGCTCCTCGATTCCGCGCCGGAAGCCGGCCTCACGAGCTCGACCGAACCGGAACGGCGGATGACCGACGACCACGATGAAGCGTCGGATTCCGAGTTCTGCGAGGTGGACGCCGGCGTCATGACCTCCAGCCTCATCGGTGGTCCCGATGCTCTCCAGTTCCCCATGACCATCCGAACGCGGGTCAAGCAACACGACCGGGATGTTGAAGCCGCGCAACTGCGCCAGCTGATTCTGAGTCGGTCGGATCAGGCCGAGGATTATGCCGCCCGATTTCCGGGCAGCGGCGCGCGTAGGCCAGTCGTCAGCCGGGTCGTCACGTTCGGAAGTGAGCACGAGGTCGTAACCGAGTCGGGCGGCAGCGGACCGAGCTCCGCTGGCTACTTCATCGGTCCACGGGTCGTCGAAGACGCCGAGCACGAGCTCGATCATGCGCGGGTCGGTTGTCGACGGGCGTCCGCGAGGCGTCGGACTCCGCTGGTACCCGAGCTCTTGAGCAACGATCTGGACCCGAGACCGAGTCTCGGCAGGCAGATCTCCCCGACCTGAGAGGGCACGAGACACGGTCGACAGCGACACACCTGCTGCGCTCGCAACATCCGCCATCGAAACGCGCCCTGTGTTCGTCATCGGCCACTTCTCCCTTCGGACCCAGGGCCACATCTTATTGCGCAAGTGTTACGCATCACCACCGATGATCGACGTACGATCACACCACTAACCCGCGATTCACCGGACCAAAGCCGACCCTTTCGGCGGCCCCGGATCCCCCAACTCCAAGCAGGTAGGTCAATGACGACGACGCTCCAGACTCCCGACATCGTGCCGGTGACTCAGACCAGGACGCACGGGCCACGCCGCCGCCGCAGTTCCGTCGGCCGCACACTGTGGTGGTTCGCCCTGCCCGCGGTGGCCGTATACCTGCTCATTGTCATCATCCCGACCGTCCAGGGCGGTTACATGGCGCTGACGAATTGGTCGGCCTTCAAGCTCGACGCGAACTTCATCGGATTCGGCAACTTCATCACCCTCTTCCACGGGGATTCCGGCGCCGCTGCTTTGAGAACCCTCTTCATCGCCGTTGCCACCGTCCTCGTGCAGAACGCGATCGGGCTGCTCCTGGCGCTGATGCTCAACGGGCGCCTCCGAGGAAGAAATGTGCTGCGAACCATCATCTTCGCGCCGATGGTGGTGTCACCTCTCGTGGTCGGATACCTCTTCAAGTACATCTTCGGCCCGCCGGGAACCGGCGCGATCAATGTCGCCCTCAAGTCGTTCGGTGCGCAGCAGATCGATTTCCTCGGTAATCCGACCTCCGCGTTGTGGATAGTCATTCTGGTCGTCGTCTGGCAGTTCACAGGATCGACCATGATCATCTACCTCGCGGGCCTGCAGGGGGTGCCCCCCGAGCTTCTTGAGGCGGCTTCCCTGGACGGGGCGGGAACGTGGGCGAAGTTCCGGCACATCACGCTGCCGCTGCTGGCACCGGCGGTGACCATCAACCTCATGATCGGGTTGATCGGAGGCCTGAAGATCTTCGATCAGATCTTCGCCATCACGGGTGGCGGTCCGGCCGGCTCGACGGAGACGATCTCGACCCTCATCTTCAAATACTTCTCGCAATTCGGCGAGTACGGGCTCTCCGCTGCTCTGGCGGTCGTTCTCGCAATCGGTGTCGCCATCCTCTCGCTCGTGCAATTCGCCGTGCTCCGACGTCAGGAGAGAAACGCATGAATGCCCTCAAGGCCGGCCGTGCCGGCGCCTACGTCTTCACTTACGGCAGCAGTCTCCTCTTCCTGATTCCTGTCTACCTTCTGGTCAACCTGGCGATCCGGCCGGCGGGTGACTTCACACCGGCATTCCTCCCGAGCATCCGCGCAACGGGCGACAACTTCGCTCAGGTCTGGGCCCAATCCGGCCTGCCGTCAGCCATCGCTACAAGCATGCTCATCACGACGGTGTCCTGCCTGGCGATCTTGATCATTTCGACGATGGCGGCCTACCCCCTCGCACGATCGACGGCAAAGCTCTCGACGACGACCTTCTACTTCTTCCTCATCGGCCTGCTCCTCCCGGCGCAGGTTGCTCTGCTTCCGCTCTACCTGACTATGCGCGACTTGGGTCTGCTGGGCACACCCTGGGCACTCATCGTCCTATACGTCGGCGGCAACATGCCGTTCGCCATCTTCCTGACGACGACCTTCCTTCGCTCGAGCGTTCCCCTGGAATTCGAGGAGGCGGCACGGATCGACGGGTGCAGTGACTCGCAGGTGTTCCTCCACGTCGTTCTGCCGCTGCTCCGTCCCGTGCTTGGGACCCTGATCATCCTCGTCGGTGTCGGTATCTGGAACGACTTCTTCAGCCCCCTGCTCTACCTCGCGGGCAGCGGAATCACCACCATTCCTGTCGCGATCTACCAGTTCGTCGGCGCGTACTCGACCAACTGGTCGCTTATCTTTGCCGCGCTGATCATCTCAATGGTCCCCGTGTTGACGATCTACCTCGTGTTCCAGCGGTACGTCATCCAAGGCTTCGCAGGAGGGCTCAAGGGCTGACGGCCCTGGCCCGCTACAACCAGAACTTCCGGTCCCGAACCGGTCGGCATCACCCCCCACCACCAGCACTCACAGAAAGCAGGATCGATGAAGATTCGAACTGGACTAGCCGTCGGCGCGCTAGTCATGACCGGGACCCTCCTTGCCGGCTGCTCCGGCAGCGGCAGCCCCGCACCCGCGAACTCCGATGGAAAGATCACCGGGACAGTAACGGGCATCTGGGACTCGACCTTCAAGGACTCGATCGACCCGATCGCGAAAGCTTTCGAGAAGGAGCATCCCGGGGTCAAGATCGACATCTCCTACCAGGGCGGCGACCTGGGCGGCGTCCTCAGCACGCAACTTCAGGCCGGAACCGCCCCCGACCTCCTCATCACCTTCCCCGGCGGCACACCCGGTGCCGGCGGCGGCACCAACGTCGTGACCCTCGCATCCCAGGGCCGGCTCCTCGACATCTCCTCCTCGGCGTGGACCAAGACGATCCCTGACCAGTGGAAGAGCGAGGTGGACTACAAAGGCAAGACCTACGCGTACCCCGGCATCGCGCAGGGTATGGGCGCCATCTACAACCAGAGCACTCTCGACAAGCTCGGGCTGAAGATTCCGACCACGATCGACGAGGTCTACACCCTCTGCGCCGCCGCGAAGAAGGCAGGCGTCTACGCCTACGCGCAGGGGCTCGGCGACGCACTCTCCGGCCCGCAGATGCTGTCATACGCGCAGACCGCTTCGCTGGTCTATGGCCCGCATCCGGACGCGGCCAAGCAGACTCCCGCCGGGAAGTTCAATTTCGCGAAATCTGGTTGGAAGGATCAGCTGGAGATCTACAAGAAGATGAATGACATGGGCTGCTTCGGGGAGGGCGCGCTCGGTCGCGACCGAAACCAGGGTGGCGACGAGGTCGCTGCGGGCAAAGCCCTGGGTATCGTCGACGTTTCGGCTGTCATCGGCGCCGTCGAGGCAAAAGCACCGAAAGACAGCTTCGTCTTCGCTCCGATGCCCGCGACAAACAACGCAAAGGAAACCTTTGCGACTGCGCTGCTGGGATACACCATCGCCGTGAACGCCAAAGCCAAGAACCCCGTCGCTGCCCAGGCATTCCTCGAGTTCCTCTCCGAGCCCGACCAGATCGCGAAGCACGCCGCCGCCTTCGCCGCCCTCCCCGCGATTCCGCAAAAGGGTTACAAGGCTCCGGCGGCGCTCGAAGAGTTCGCGAAGTACATCGACGCGGGCACCTTCACCAAGCTGCCGGTCTGGCCGAACGCCGCGACCCAGCCGGCCATCAACCAGTCGATCCAGTCGATGCTCCTCGGCAACGACACGGTCGATGGCACCCTTGCCAAGATCCAAGCGGCATACGACAAGGGCGTCCAGTAGATCGGCCGCATGCCATCTGCGTCCGCCGCCTCGTCAGAGGACGGGGCGGCGGACGCTGTCTTGCACCGTTCGAAGACCGCTCCACACGATCCACAAGGAGGCGCCCAGTGCCATCCAGTTCGACACGCGAGGAAGTCCGGACCCAGTCGCCCAGCCGACCCGGAAACGCGGCCACCGAACCGATCCTCCCCGGCTTCTACCCGGATCCGACCATCTGCCGCGTCGGTGAGGACTACTATCTCGCAACGTCGAGTTTCGAGTACTTCCCCGGTGTCCCTCTCTTTCACAGCATCGACCTCGTCACCTGGTCGCAAATCGGCCACATTCTGTCCCGCCGAACTCAGTTCCGCCGCGGTGACGGTACCGAATCCACCGGAATCTACGCCGGAACCCTCCGCCACCATCAGGGCCGCTTCTGGTACGTCACGACCAACGTCAGCGACTTCGCTTCCGGTCAGCTCGTGGTTTCCGCAACGGATCCCTCCGGGCCATGGTCGGAGCCCGTCTTCGTCGGCGGCGCCATCGGAATCGACCCCGACCTCTGCTGGGACAGCGATGGAAGCTGCTTCCTGACCTGGAAAGCGATGGATTTCATTTCCGAGACGGGCATCCTGCAGTCTCGCATCGACCTCGAATCAGGCGCACTGCTCGATGAGCCCTACCCGATCTGGCAGGGAAGCGGATTGGACGCCGCCGAAGGTCCGCACCTGTACCACGTGAACCGACACTGGTATCTGGTGCTCGCGGAGGGCGGCACGGAGCGCGGCCACTCGGTGACCATCGCGCGCGCCCCGCACCCGAGCGGGCCGTTCGAAGCCCACCCACGAAACCCCATCTTCTCCCGGCGCAGCGTCGTCTCGCATCCGGTCCAAAACGTCGGTCACGCGGATTTGGTCGAGCGCATCGACGGGAGCTGGGCCGCGGTGTATCTCGGCGTACGGAACCGCGGTTCCACGCCAGGCTTCCATGTGCTCGGACGGGAAACATTCCTCGCAGGCATCGACTGGGTTGACGGCTGGCCGGCCTTCAATGAGTCGGCGTTCGAGGTCCCCCCATCGGACAATTCGTTCTTTGACGACTTCCACGCAGCGCGGCTCGCCGATAAGTGGGTGACGCCGGGAAACGAAGCAGAACGCGTCGTTCGCCCGTTGCCCACCGGGGGGCTCGACTTGCTGCCTTCTCCCGAGTCCAACGGCCTCCTGTGCGCCCGGGTGCAGGATCTCCAATGGACCGCGGATGCCCTGGTCACCGGGTCCGCTCGACTACAGCTCCGGCTCGATGACAGCCACTGGTACGGACTGACCGTCGATGACGGCGTCGTCCGAGCTCTCGCACGGGTCGGCGGGATCCAGCATTCGCTCGGATCCGCCCGCCTCACGGGAGAGCGGGCCGTTCTGCGCATCAGGAGCGTTGCGCCGCGGCCCCGACCGAAGCCCCTTCGCTTGGCCGGCCCGGACGACATCGTGCTGTCCGTCGTCGACGAGGACGGTGTGGACCACGAACTCGGGAGACTGGACGGACGCTACCTGTCGACAGAAGTGGCCTCCGGATTCACCGGAAGGATGCTGGCCGTCGGAGCAGGAGACCTGCCCGGGCGACTGATCTCCTTCGCCTATGCAGCGGGGTAACACCGGATCACAAACCATGTCGACGAACATCATGAGAAAGCGAACACACATGACAGCCAACACTGGAACGCCCTCGGGCAGCACGGCCGTCGACGCTGTTCGAGGGTGGAGCGAACCGGGCTTCGAGTCCGTCATCCACGCTTTCGCCTCGACTATTCCGGACAGCGGTCAGACCGGTGCTGCCCTGTCCGTCTGGATCGAAGGCCAACCCGTCATCGAGGTCCACGCGGGCATAGCGGACGGCCGCACCGGCGAACCGTTCAACGATCGCACGCTGCATCCGATCTTCTCGTGCTCCAAGGGAGTCGCTAGCCTGCTGGTCGCACGGCTCATCGAGCGAGGACTGATCGAGTCGTTCGAGACGCCAGTCTCCGCCATCTGGCCGGAGTTCGCGGCCAACGGGAAGGACACGCTGACCATCGGTGACGCACTCGCCCACCGAGGCGGTGTCTCCGCCCCTCGAGTCGATCTGACACAGGAGCAGATCCTCGACGGCGTGACCCTCGCCGCCTCCCTCGCCGCACAGGAGCCCCTCTGGGAGCCCGGGAAGAACCACCACTATCACGCGCTCTCGCACGGCGTGTTCACCGAACAAATCGTCGCCCGAACCGCCGGTGTGCCGATCTCCGAATTCCTCCAAGCGGAACTCGCAGGTCCGTTGGAAGCCGAGGTGTTCTTCGGGCTGCCCGACGACGGGGCGGCGCGACTCAGCCATTGGATCGATGCGGAAGGCGAACTCAGCCAATTCGCGAACCAAGAGCCCATCGCCGATCCGGAAGCTGCGTACTGGCACGACCGGGCAATGACACTCGGCGGCGGGATCGGCATCCCCGACTTCAACCGCCCGGAAGTGTTCCACCACGTGCTCGCGGGAGCTGGCGGAGTGGCCACCGCCTCAGGATTGGCCCGCATCTGGTCATCGACAGTGACACCGACCCTGGGCTACCGATCCATCAGCGACGAGATGATCGCGACCTTGAGCAGCCCCAGGAGCTCGGGACCCGGAAGGTTCCCCGTCAGTCCCCCTCCCTACCAGTCGTGGGGCGCCGGCGTGATGATTCCCTCGGACTGGGAGCGATACCTCACCCCTCGCTCGTTCGGCCATGACGGCGCCGGCGGTCAAATCGCGTTCGCCGATCCGGAAACGCGTGTCGCTGTGGCATACCTGACCAATCGCATGGGCGACTGGGCTCGCGGTCAGGGGATCGTATCGGCGCTCAGCGACGTCCTCGGAATCTGAGTCGGCTTGGTTTCCGATCGGCCCTCCACCTCTCGCATCCCTACGGAAAGTCTCATGCCCCAACCGCATCGCAGCTTCATCAACGGCCGATACATGTTGCACGGCCGACCGTTCCTCCTGGTCGCCGGCGAAGTTCATAACTCCGGTTCCAGCACGCCGACGGCGATTGAGACCGCGCTCGACGCGGCAGTGCGGCTCGGCGTCGAGACCGTGCTCGCGCCCGTCGCCTGGGAATCGATCGAGCCTGAGGAAGGGCGATTCGACTTCTCACTCATCGACACCCTTGTCGACTCCGCCCGGGTTCGCGGACTGCATTTGATTCCGCTGTGGTTCGGCACGTGGAAGAACGGGATGTCGACCTACGCCCCGATCTGGGTGAAGGGCGACGCCCAACGCTTCCCGCGGATCGTGAATTCCGACGGACTGATCCTCGAGGCGGTGACACCGTTCTCGGACCTCGCGCGCGACGCCGACGCCCTCGCGTTCGCGGCGCTCATGCGGCACCTTGCCCATATCGACGACGGCGAGACCATTCTGATGGTCCAAGTCGAGAACGAAGTCGGCGTGCTGAGCGACGCGCGTGACCGCAGCCCGCTCGCTGAGGCCGAGTGGAACCGGCCTGTACCGACCCGGGTGCGAGACGCTATTGCAGCGTCCGGCACAGGACGCCTCTTCGATGCTCTCGAACGCGGAAAGCGGCTCGAATCTCCCGATTGGCCGAGCCTGCTCGGGGACGAGGCGGAAGAAGCGTTCATGACGGCCGCATACGCGAGGTACATCGAGACCGTCGCCCGCGCCGGCCGCGACGAGTTCGACATCCCCCTCTTCGTTAACGCCTGGGTCGACGCGAACGCCGAAAGCGACGGCGGAGACACCGACTTCGCCCTGGCGGGCGGGGTCCGACCCGGGGAGTACCCCAGTGGAGGACCGCTTCGGCACACTGCGAGCATCTGGCGTGCCCTCGCCCCGTCGCTCGATTTCCTTGCACCAGACCTCTACTTCGGCAGCTTCGATACGATCGCCGAGGCGTATCGCGCAATCGACGGCATCCTGTTTATCCCCGAGATGCAGTGCAATAGCGCCGGTGTGGAGCAGATGTTCCGAGCCGTCGGCGAACTGCGCGCCGCGGGGGCGGCACCCTTCGCCTTCGACCTCATGGGAGAGGATGACGCCCACTATGAGGAGGTTCATGACGCCTTTGCACTCCTCGCCGCGCTCCGTACCGTTCTGGCGCAGCATCCCGAGGCCGAACTCCGGGGATTCACGTTGACAGCGCAGGACCCGACGCGCGAGCTCTTCGACGGTTCGCTCGAGGTCACATCGAAGCACATGTCAGAGATCTTCCCCTCGCCCCAGAACGGCGTCGGCTGTGTTGCGCGCATCACGAAGGACAGCTACGTCGTCATCGGGCGCGGTTTCGCTGTCCGCCCCCTGAACGGCCTAGGCCAGCGCGGAGCCTGGGCGGCCGTCGAAGAGCTCGAGCGGGCAGACGACGGATTCACGGTGGGACGACGACTCAACGGCGACGAGATCGGCGGCGGCGAGTGGGTCCGCCTGCCGATCGTGAACCAGACCCAATCCGACCTCTTCCCCATCCGCCAGAACCTGCACGTGTCCGGCGTCCTCCGCGCCACCACATATAGCGCGACACCGCCCACGGCCGTCGTGCCCGAAAGGACTGTCCCCAACCGATGACCTATTCAGTGCAGCTCTGGTCCGTCCGAGCGGATTTCGCGACGGACCCGACCGGGACATTGCGTCGACTTCGCGCAGCCGGCTTCACAGCCGTCGAGCCCTTCGACATCTTCGACCTCGCCGAGAACCACGCCGCAACTCTCTCCCAACTCGGCTTGAGCGTTCCCTCCGCCCACGTCCCGCTCCTCGAACGGACCGATCTCAGTGAGGTCGTCGCCGCCGCGGCGACACTCGGAACACACACCCTTATCGATTCCGGCCGGCGTGAGGGGTGGGACGACCCCGCAGCCATCAGCGACTATGCACAGCAGCTGAACGCTCACGCACACGAAGCGGCTGCTTGCGGTCTGCAGGTCGGATACCACAACCACTGGTGGGAACTCGGGACCTCGGAGGAAACCGCCCTCGAACGTTTCGCCGGGCAGCTTGATCCGGCAGTCGTCCTCGAGGTCGACATCTATTGGGCAGCGGTCGGCGGCGCTGACGTCTCCGCGCTGCTCAAGCGGCTGGGCGCGCGCGTAGCCCTGGTGCATGTGAAGGACGGCGCCGTTATGCCGTATCCCCCGTCGCAGAGTCAGGTGCCCGTCGGCTCAGGCGAAGTTCCGATCTCAGAGGCTCTCGAGGCCGTCCCCCACGCCCTGCGCGTCCTGGAGTTCGACGACTATGCCGGCGATGTCTTCCGCGCCCTCAAGTCCGGCCTGGGCGTCGTCATCGCACTCGACGGACGGAGATGAGCGAGATGCGAAACAGCCCAGTGGGTATCGGCATCATCGGTGCCGGTGCGATCAGCACCACCTACCTCGAAAACCTCACCCGATTCCCGGACGTGGAAGTCCACTTCGTCGCGGATATCGACACAGGCCGGGCGCGCGCCCAAGCATCGCGCTTCGGGGTGCCCCATGCGGGGACCGTCGATGACCTGCTCAACTCGGATGAGATCGAGATCGTGGTCAATCTGACCGTTCCCATAGCGCACGCCCCGGTGGCCAAGCGAGCCCTCGAAGCCGGGAAGTCCGTCTGGTCCGAGAAGCCGTTGGCCCTCGACCGCCGATCTGGAGAAGAACTCATCGCCGAAGCCGCAGCCAGAGGACTCCGCGTGGCCAGCGCACCCGACACGTTCCTCGGTCCGGGTATCCAATCCGCACTACGCGCGATCAACGACGGGCTCATCGGTTCGCCGGTCACAGCGCGCGCGTTTTTCCGCAGCCCCGGGCCAGAGCCGTGGCACCCGCGCCCGGATTTCTACTATGCCGCAGGCGGCGGTCCACTGTTCGACATGGCCCCCTACTACCTGACCGCGTTGGTGCAGCTGCTCGGGCCCATCGCAGCCGTCAGCGCCACCTCAACCAGGCCACGCTCGAGCAGGGTCATCGGCTCGGGCGAGCGACGCGGCGAGGAGATTCGGGTGGAGATCGACACGCAGTACTCAGCACTGTTGCGGTTCGAGAACGGCGTCACCGCTCAAGCCGAATTCAGCTTCGACTCGCCTTTCGCCTACGAGCCTTTGCTCGAGGTGACGGGAAGCAGCGGTGCCATCACGATCTCGGACCCCAACGCCTTCGACGGAACCCAATACCTGTGGAGCTTCGGCGAGGACTCACCGCGAGAGATCGCCGCCGACGAATCCAACATCGGTCGCGGGACAGGGGTCGTGGAGATGGCGCGTGCGATCCGACGCGGAGTACCACAGCGAGCATCGGGTGCACTGGCTTACCACGTGCTTGACGTGATGATCTCCATCCAGGAATCGGCCGAGGAACGCTGCTGGATCGATCTGGCCAGTAGTGTAGAACGGCCCGCTCCGCTTCCTGACGACTTCGACCCCCGCCGGCGGACGGTCGGCTAGACCGAACGCCGACCGAGGAGCGCCAACACTTCATCTGCCGCAGCGCGCATCCCTGCTCGTGTGGGATGGAAGGGCACGCCGTCGCCCTTCCGAGTCTCGAACCCGAGGACGTAGGGCTGCGCGCTTCCGGCGCGGTGCCCAGATTCATAGGCCGAAGCGGGAACTAGATCCGCGCCCGTACTCTTCGCGGCCACCACGAAGAGGCTGGACAATTGTGCGGCGACTGCTCGGAAGTGCCGGATCTCGCTCTCGGTCAGAGGGAGAACCGGCCCGGACGTGCTGTCGTCGTCGAAGACGGGGAGATAGTCCACCAGGATGATGCGGGCACGTGGCGCTCGACGTGAGCACTCCATCACGATTCGCTCGAGCCCCGCAATAGCGAGCTGGACCTGCTCGTCGCTGGGTTGGATGAGCGGCGAGCGGCGAAGCGCCCGGCCTCCCAGCGATCGAGTGAGCGGTCGGCGGATCAGGCCGTTCGCTCGGGCACGTGCGGCCAGGCTACGCACGTATTGGAGGTCGTTGCCGCCGGCCGTCAGCAGGACGAGATCCGTGTCCGGACGGACGCTTTCGATCTGCGGAAGGAACCGTCGCCGGCCAACGCGCTGTCCGTCGTGCAAAATGGTTGCCGTCGTCGCGCCGGAGACCGTTGCGTCGATGAGTCGTCCACCGAGCTTCCGGCTGACGAGGTGCGCCGCGTTTTCGCCGGATCGACCGGCCGCACAGTTCACCACCGGAGAGATGCCGGGGCCCGCCGCGAAAGAACTGCCCAAAGCCACAACCGTGGGGAAGGAGTGGGCACCGCCAACGTTCATCCTCCGGTCCTCGCCTGTCGTTCGCGGTGGTTCCGGTGCCGGCGCTCAGCCGGGCGTCCGCGGGTCGCTCTCGGGGCAACGCCAGTCCTCGTGGCCACCATGAGCCACAGCAGCAGTGTCGCAACAGCCATGGCGAATCCCATGACGAGCCCGAGAGGGCCAAAGGTCGTGACCCCGAGGACGCCGACAAGGGGCGCGGCCACTCCGGCGAGCCCAAAATTCGCGGCGCCCATCACGGCTGCTGCGGTGCCCGCGCGTGACGCCTGATCGCCCAGACCTATAGCGCCCAAGCACGGCCCGCATGCCCCCGCGAGGGCGAAGAACAGCAGCATGATCACGACGATGGGAGACAACCCTGGCAGAAGCGACGGAAGCACGCTCAGCCCGAGACTCGTCAATGCCATCGTCGGCAGCACGACTGTGAGCACCGCAACCGGCGATCTGCGCTGAGCGCACATGGCGGAGACCTGCGTGCCGGTGACGAAGGCGACAGCGTTGCCTGCGGAAACCAGGCCGTACCCCTGCGGCGACAATCCGACCTGCTGCTGGAACAGGAAAGAGGAGGCCGATAGGTAGGCGAAGACCGAAGACACCATCAGTCCACCGATAAGTGCGACACCGACGAACCGCCGGTTTCCGAGAAGCACGCGGTACGAGTGCCAGACGGCTCCTCTGTCGCGGCGACCGGAACGGTGTTGCTCGGCAAGCGTCTCGGGAAGCCAGAGAACGCAGATAGCAAGCATGACTGCGCCATAGACGGCGACGATCACAAAGATGCCCCGCCAATCCAAAAGCTGCATGAGTTCCGCCCCAAGGAACGGTGCCACGACGGGGGCGATACCCGTGAAGAGCGCCACCCGCGCCAGTCCCCTGATGAGCTGACGTCCGTCCGCCACATCACGGATCATAGCGAGAGCCACGACCCCGCCTCCGGCCGCGCCAGCGCCCTGAACCACCCTCAGCGCGAGGATCCAGGTGATCTCGGGAGCCAACGCGATCGCGATGCTGGCGCCCACATGAGTCGCGGTGGCGATCAAGAGCGGTATCCGTCGTCCGACGCTGTCGCTCCACGGTCCGACCACAAGCTGGCCGAGGGCGAATCCGAGAGTCGCCGCGCTCAAGGTCATCTGGATCTGGGTCGGTGTCGTCTCCAGATCGCTCTGCATCTGAGGGAAGGCAGGCAGGTAGAGATCGATCGTCAGCGGACCCAGCACGGCGAGAAGTCCAAGGACGACCACAAGCCGCGTGGGCACGCGAGGCGAAGAGCAGATGGACTGGGCAGTTGAGGTCACTTGGACTCCGGTCACGGGAAACGATTTCCGGGGCGGAACCGGTAGGTGATGTTCGAAACCAGAGTGCCAGGTGCAGCCTATGCGCGGCCATCGTTGCGCAAAACCGCCTGATCTCGACTCCGGCGTACGAGGATTACACTGCGTTTCCACCGACTCCCGTTCTGAGGACGAGGACGAGGACGATCGACTTGGCATCTCTGCGACGACCCCACGAACCGGCTCGTCTTGAGCGGCGGCCCCTCGGGGCGAGCGGACTTGATGTGACGGCGTTGGGGATCGGCGGAAGTCCGATGGGCGGCTCCGCGGCGCTCTACGGTCACGGCACCACCAGGGAGTC
>Ga0308169_10002962_pt1 | contig 17009 bp, 10 predicted proteins | sample PhyBR1_2_FD_202139 | JGI IMG/M metagenome (GOLD analysis project Ga0308169, IMG submission 202139) | Phyllosphere microbial communities from UC Gill Tract Community Farm, Albany, California, United States - DLSLSB.R1 | ecosystem: Host-associated > Plants > Phyllosphere > Unclassified | place... | reverse complement strand
TTCGCCTCCTTTTGCACGATCCCCTGCTGGACCAGGGTCAGCAGCGCGCGGGTGACCGTTTCGCGGCTCGTATTGATCATGTTGGCAATGTCCTGGTGGGTCGGCAGGTTTTCGACGACGGCCGGCGAGCCGCCGTCTTCCGGCTTCTTCTGCAGCAGCGATAAATACGTATAGATGCGGCGCGCCGTATTGTTAATGCTGAGCAAGGCGCGGAATTCCGAGTCGCGCTGGATCTTCTGCGCCAGGTGCTTGAGCATCTGCTTGGCCACGCTGGGCGAATGCGAAAACAGGTGCATCGCGGTGGCCGCCGGCAGGAAGGCCACCAGCACGTCGCTGGTCGCCACCACGGAGGCGGAGCGGGTCGATTCGTTAATCAGTGCAATTTCGCCGAAGAAATCGCCCGGCGCCAGCATGCGCAGGCCGATCGCGCGGCCGTCCTCGGTGATGTCGATCACCTGCAGCTGGCCGGAGAGCAGGAACAGCAGGGCGTCGCCGCTGCCGCCCTTGTGCAGTACCACTTCGCGCTTGTTGTAGTGGCGGAAGCGCAGCTCCGGCTTGATCAGTGCGATTTCTTCGGGGGCGAGGTCGGCCAGCAAGGGGATCTTGCGCAGGTGGACCTGGACTTGCACTTCCTGGGGTGGCGATGCGGGTTCGGAAGGTGGGACCTTGTTGAGAGCGGTCATGTGGACATCAATATCGATCAGGGTTGCCAACGCCAGCTCAACTGGAACTGGCGGTTATTGTACTGAAAGATGTCGATGTTTTCCCGGTTTCGTACCGCACGCGCGTCGAACAGCAGGCTCTGGTTCTTGTTGATCGGATACGTCAGGCTGGCGCGCAGCACCTGGGTCGCCTGGTCGCGGGTTTCCGGCACGAACAGTTCTGGCGCATAGGGACGGGCGCTGAGCCAGGTCTGGCGCGTATAGCCGAGCTCCCCGGTCATCCCGGCCGGCAGCGGCGCGCGCACCAGCAGGTTCAGGAGTTGTCCATGGCGGTTGCCGCCCGGGCGCTGGGCGTTGCCGTGGTCGCTCAGCAGGCCGAGGCTGGCGCTGGCATACAGGCTGCCCTGGCGGTGCGAGAGTTCTGGACGCAGTTCCATCGTACGGGCGTCGAAATTCGTCAGGCGCCGGTAATCGGACAGGGTGTAGCCCGCCATCAGGTTGAACAAGGTGTTGTTCGGGAGCGACAGGGGTGGCGCCACCCGCAGCTGGGCCTGGGCCTGGCTCTGGTAGAGGTGCCCACCCAGGGTGACCGCGCCGGCCACCAGGGTGGAGCGCAGGGCCCACTTGCCGAAGCGCCAGGGCGATTCGACGCCGCCGAACATCGAACTGCTGTCGTACTGGTGCAGGCTGTCGTTGCGGCGCGATTGCAGCTGGGCGAAGCCGATGGTGCCGTTGGGGGTCAGGTCGCGCAGGTATTCGAGGCCGGTCGCGGTGTAGCCGTCCTTCTTCGGCAGGAATTCGTCCAGCAGCACTTCGAACGAGCCGTCGCCCAGCTTCAGCGTGGAGGTGCTGGCGCCCTGGTTGACGTTGTGGTCGACGCCGCGGCCGAAGGAGATCGACAGCGAGCTGTTCGGCGTCCAGGGGTGGCAGCCGTCTTCGCGTGTCTGCGAGATCAGTTCCAGGATCTCGCGCGACGGGTCGAAACGCGTCTCGACCGTGGCGAACAGGCGCTCGGCCTCGTCGGCGTTGCCCAGGCCGCACTGGATCAGGGCCAGGTCGAGCCAGGCGCCGGCGTGGCGCGGCTCCTGCTCGATCAGGCGGCGCAGCGCGCGCGAGGCATCGGTGCGCCGTCCCTCGGCCAGTGCCAGCAGCGCTTCCTGGTACAGGGCCTGCTGGGCGCCTTCCGACACCTCCGGCGTGTCGTCGGCCGCGGCCGCGGGTGCGCCGGCCAGGGCGGCCATCGCAAACGAGGCGGCCAGCAGCGCAGGGAGCAGGCGGTCTTTCATCGGGAGGCCTCGCGCAGATCGGCGCCGGTCTGGCCTTGTTCGGGATGCGTCCTGCCGTCCTGCCTCATGCTGGATTCGAATGTATAAAGAATGGTTGGTTTTTCCTTGCCGCGCAGCCGGCGCTCGCCCAGCAGGATGAACTGGTGGCGCCGCGCGCGTTCGACCGTGCCGGCGCCGATGATGACGTCGTGGGGAAAATCGCGCGCCACCTGTTCCAGGCGCGAGGCGGTGTTTACGCTGTCGCCGACCGCAGTATATATGCTGCGGAAGGAGGTGCCGAAATCGCCCGCCATCGCCGGGCCGCTCTCGATGCCGATCCTGACCCTCAGCGGGGCGTGGCCGGCGGCCTGGTGGCGTGCGCTCAGGGCCGCGACGCGCCGTACGATGTCGCGGGCGGCGTCGAGCGCCAGGTCGGCGTGGTCGACGATCGGCAGCGGCGCGCCCCAGAACGCGACCAGGCCGTCGCCCGTGTATTTATCCAGCGTGCCCATGGTATCGATCACCGGGCCGGTCAGGCAGTCGAGGAAGTCGCGCGTCAGGCGCGACGCCTCCGCCACCGGCAGCGCCTCGACCTGGCTGGTATAGCCTTCCATGTCGGCGATCAGGGTGGTGACCTCGAGCTGGCGCGGCGCCAGCGGGTCTTCGGTCTCGCTGCGCAGCAGTTCCTCGACCACGGCCGGCGCCACGTACTGGCGCAGGGTCGTCAGCAGGTGGCGCGAGCGGCGCTGCGCCAGTTGCCACTGCCAGGGGATCGCCACGGCCAGCAGGAACAGATTCGTTGCCAGCGGGCCGACCGGCGAGAAATCGGGATCGTGGCGGCTGGCGAAGTAGGCAATGACCAGCCACAGCAGCGAGCTGGCGCCCAGCAGGGCCATGCTGGCGATCGCGGACAGGCGCGGAAAGGCGAGCGTCGCCCCGAACGCCGCCAGCAGGGCGAAGGCGCAGGCGATCAGGCGGCCGGGCCAGGGCGCCGGCGCCAGGCCGGCCTGGCGGTCGAGCAGGGTGGTCAGCACGGTGGCCTGGACCCCGAGTCCCGGGCGGTCGGCGCCCAGCGGCGTCGCCACGCGGTCCGCCAGGCCGAGCGAGGACGAGCCGACGATGACCAGGCGCCTGGCGGCGCTGGGCGGGTCGATCGTGCCGTCGAGGATGTCGGCGGCGCTGACCACGGTATAGGCATTCCAGTCGCGCTCGAAGCTGACCCGCAGCGTGGCGGCGTCGGGCTGCGGCGCCCGGCCACCGGAGCAGCAGTCGAGCAAGGTCAGCGCCAGGGCAGGGTATTGCCTGCCTTCGAAGGCGGTGAGCAAGGGCACGCGGCGCAGGGCGCCGTCGGCATCCGGGATGAAGCCGATCGCGCCCACGCGCGGCGCCGCCGCCAGCGCAGGGTAGTTGCCGATGTAGCCGGTGGCCGGGATGCCGTGTTTCGGCGATGCGACGGCGCCGCCCAGGGCGCCGACGCGTACCGGCAGTTCGCGGGTGCGGTTGAAGTCGAAGGCCTGGGCCGGGACGACCGGACCGTGGCGCGCCAGCAACGCCAGGCGCGTGTCGCCGGCGCTTCCCGTGGTTTCCGGCAGCAGGATGTCGAGCGCCACGCCGCGCGCTTCGTAACGGGTCAGCAGGATCTCGACCAGGTCGGCGATGCGTTCGCGTGGCCACGGCCATTGTCCGAGCCGGGCCAGGCTGGCCTCGTCGATGTCGACCACCAGCACGCGCGGTTCCGGCCTGGTGCTGACCTGGATGCGCAGGAAGGCGTCGCGCAGCCATTCGCCAGGAAGAAAGGAATTCGTGGGCAGCGGAGCCCATTGCGTCCAGACGGCCAGCAGCGCGGCAACCAGCGCGATCAGCCAGCGCTGCATGGTGTGCCATGCGCGTACGGGGAGTGGCGCGGTGGAAGGAAGGGAAGGAAGAATTGCCACGCCTGCTCTTGGGTTTATTTCTTGTCGTTGTCGTGAAACTACCGAAGTATAACTTTTTTGTTGCTTTGGGATATTATCTTTTCGGCACGTTCATGATTTTTTAGTGTGCCTGTTCATTCACGGCTGGGCTTACAATGTGACGCTTATCACAGAACATGTTTCGCAAAGCAAGGTAGATTGCAGCGAAAAGGGGAAATCTATGTGGCGTTCACTTGTCATCTTGGCACTTGCGTGCGCGGTCCAGGCGGCTCAGGCGGCTGAGGCCGGCAAAATCATCTTTGTTGCAGGCAAGGCCAGCGTGGCCGGCCAGCCGGCCGTGGACGGCGCCGCGGTCCAGGAAGGCCAGATGCTGAGCACGGGCGCGGATGGCTTCCTGTACATCAAGACGGTCGACAGCGGCCTGTTCATCCTGCGCCCGAATACCCAGGCGCGAATCGCCGCTTACCAGGTGGATGAAAAGAATCCCGCCAACACCCACGTCAAGTTCGAGCTGCTGAGCGGCGTGGCGCGCAGCAAGTCCGGGAGCGCCGTCAAGCAGGCGCGCCAGAACTTCCGTTTCAATACGCCGGTGGCGGCGATCGGCGTGCGCGGCACCGACTTCACGGTCTTCACCGACAACGATACCTCGCGCGTGGCGGTGATTTCCGGCGCCATCGTGATGAGCGGCTTCGGCGGCGCCTGCAATCCGGGCGGCGCCGGGCCATGCGAAGGCAGCGCCAGCCGCGAGCTGAGTGCGGCCCAGCGCGGCCTGCTGCTGCAGGTCCAGCGCGGCCAGGCGGCGCCCCAGCTGCTGCAGGGCAGTCCCTTGTCCCCGGACCAGGTTTCGCCGCCGCGGCCGGACGAACCGCTGGCGCATGGCGCGGGTGCCGGAGGTGGCGCCAGCGCCACCGGGCAGCCGAACCTGGATGCGCAGAAGACGGTCGACCTGGTCAAGGTGGTCGACAAGCCGGCGCCGGTACAGCCTGCGCCGCCGCCGCCGCTGGTCGTGACGCCGCCCCCACCTCCCCCGGTCGAGACCAGCATCGTGCTGCCCGATCGCGATATCGTCTGGGGCCGCTGGCAGGTGGTGGCGGGCCAGGCGCCGAAGTTCAATCTGCCGCAGGTGTATGAACAGTATGAGCTGCTGGCGCTCAACGGCAACTACGCTCTCCTGCGTACCAAGGGGCCGGACAGCTATGTGGCGCCGAATAACGGCAGCATCGGCTTCCAGCTCAAGAGCAGCGAAGCCTTCATCTATACCGACTTCACGCCGACGTACCGCATCGAGACGCCGGCCACGCTGACGAACGGCACCCTGACGGTGGACTTCGGCAGCAAGAGTTTTGCGACCAGCGCCGATCTGGTGAGCGGTTCCGAAACCTTCAAACTGAGGGGTGCCGGCGCCGTCGGGGCGGACGGCCAATTGCAGGGCAGTGTGGGACGCAGCGAAACCGGCGTAATGAACGTGCAGGGATTGTTGAGTAAACAGAATGGCGGTTCGGCCGCCTATATCTTCGACAGCCGCCTGGACGACAAGCGCAGCGCGAACGGTGTGACATATTGGCAGCAGAACGTCCATTGATACAATTTGATGCAATAAAAAAACCCGGGAAGTCCCGGGTTTTTTTACGTCTTTCAATTACGGAAGGGATTGCCCGAAGTTTTTTCGGATTATCTCGAAATATTTCTGATTATCACAAAAGGCTTAATCTTCTTACCAATAAAAATGCGGTTTCCACTCGGAAGTGTGAGAATTGGTGAGTATTTGATTCTCTTCTGATTTTTGCTGATCCACTATTGCCCGGTATTAACTTGCGCCATTGATAAAGCTCTTTGATAATGTCGGCCGATTATCTGTTTGGAATTTACAAATTCCAGACAAGAATCTTTCGCGATTGTGATGGCCATCACATCTCTTGTGAACCGGCCTCTGTCATGATGCGGAACGTTGGGCGGCAGGACAAATCGCATAACCTGCTGTTTGATATAACTCATCGATCGATTGATCTATTTTGGAGCAATAATGGCAACGACTTACTACAACGACCTGCAGAAGCTGTACGTGGCTTACTTCAACCGTCCGGGCGACCCGGCTGGCCTGGCTTACTGGGAAGGCGTCGTCGAAGCTGCGAAAGGTAGCACCGCTGCGGTTTCCGCTTCCTTCGCTGCCTCGAACGAATACAAGGCTGCCTACGCTGGCATGGCAAACGGCGACATCATCGACGCCGTCTACAAGAACCTGTTCGGCCACGCTGCCGACGCAGACGGCAAGAAGTACTGGACCGACCTGCTGGACGCCAAGAAAATCACCATCGACAACGCTGTGACCCAGATCGCCGGCGGCGCCCTGGGCACCGACCTGGTCGCTTACAACAGCAAGGTCACCGCTGCTGCGGCATTCACCGCTGCTGTCGACACCGACGCAGAAAAAGCTGGCTACAGCGGCGACGCAGCCAACAAGCTGGCCAAGGCCTTCCTGTCGGGCGTGACCGATAGCGTCTCGCTGGCAACCGCTACCGCACCGGCCGCACTGAACACCACCGTCGGCAACGTCGTTGCTGCCGGCACCGCGTTCACCGTCGCCAGCGCCATGTCCAACATGGGCTCGGCCAACAGCGCACTGAAGGCATTCCTGGTCACCGCCGATGGCGACAACAACGCCAGCACCAGCGCTACCCAGCAAAGCATCGCTGACGCACTGACCGCTGCTCAGACCAAGATCGTCACCGATCTGGGCGCAAACGGCACCACCTACACCAACGGCTCGGCTTCGGTCAAGGCTGCCATCATCAACGACCAGGTCGCTGCCAACGCAACCGCCCTGGCAACCGCACAAGCTCACGTCGCTACCGCACAAGCTGCGATCAACGCCGTGTCGGGCCTGAGCGCTGCCGTGTCGGCCCTGGCTGCTGCCAAGACCGCTGCTGCCGCTTCGGACGCTACCGAACTGAGCGCAACCGCTGACCTGGCTGCCAAAGTCGCTGCCTACAACACCCTGAACAGCGTGACCGTGACCGTGGCCGCCAACGGCACCGTGTCGTACACCGATTCGACCGGCACGGTCAAGAATCTGATCACCATCGATTCGAGCACCGGCAACCTGAAGCTGGCAAGCAGCAGCGTCACCGAAACCAACAACCCGGGCATCACCGCCCTGCTGGCTTCGAGCGCCGCCAAGGAAGCTGCCGACCTGGCACAGACCAACGCCCACGCTGCTCAAGACGCTGCTCAGCTGCAAGTGAACCACCTGGACGTGTCGCCGGCGAACAACAACGCCGAAGCCACCACCCTGGCTGATGTCTCGACCAAGATCGCTGGCTACGGCGACATCACCCTGGCAAGCGGCGCGCAAGCTACCGAAGCTCAGATTTCGAACGAAATGTCGATCCTGACCGCCAAGGCTGCTGCTGAAGCCGACGTCAACGGTACCGCTCACGCGAACCTGGCCGCCTTCACCGCGTCTGTGAACGCCTACCACACCGCTGCTGCAGCGAACCCGCTGGTTGACGCCCTGACCGCCGCCAACGGCGAAGTGACCGGTGCTACCACCGTGATCACCACCTTCACCAAGGACCTGGCTGGCCTGAAGACCGCCCAGTCGAACGTTGATCAACTGGCTGGCTACAACGCGCAAGTGTCGGCTGCTACCCAGCTGTTCACCGCCCACGGCTACAACCTGGTGAACAACGTCAGCGGCACCATCATCGGTACCGGCGCTTCGGACGTGTTCGTTGCTGGCACCGCCGACGCAACCATCAACCTGTTCAACCTGCAAGGCACCGACTCGCTGTACATCGGTTCGGGCTACACCGCCAACACCGCAGGCCTGACCAAGGGCGTGGACACCGTTCTGGAAGCCTTCATCATCTCGGCTAACAACGGCGCTGACACCAAGATCGTCCTGGAAACCAAGCCGTTCGGTTCGAACTCGGCTGATCCGGAAATCACCATCACCCTGACCGGCGTGAAGGCTGCGGACGTCCACCTGGACGCCAACGGCATCATCACCGTGGGCACCGCAACCGCCTAATTCAGTAGACGGCCCGCTTGCCGGGCCTGCTCACTGAGCAACCCCGCCTTCGCAAGAAGGCGGGGTTTTTCATTTGATAAACGGGCATCTTGTCGCCGAAAGGCGACTTTGCTGTCGCTCATGTTCAAAAAATGTGACGCACATCACATTTTTTCGCCGTTTTCATAGATAATGTGCGCGCGAGCTATTCTCGACAGTTAGTCCATCGAGATAGCGGCTTCTGACCCCCACGTCGAGACAAATGAAAAAATTCCTGAATCCGAATACCGAGATCGGGCGTATCCTGCTCAGTTTCAAAGGCACGTTCTATACCGTTGGTACGTTCAGCGCGATCGTCAACCTGCTGGCCCTGGTGCCTTCGCTCTACATGCTGCAGGTGTACGACCGCGTACTGGGCAGCCGAAACGAAATCACGCTGCTGATGCTGACCCTGATGATGCTCGGGGCCTACCTGTTCTCGTCCGGTCTCGAGCTGATCCGTTCCTTCGTGCTGGTGCGCGTGGGCGCGCGCTTCGACATGCAGCTCAACCGCCGCCTGTACACCGCCGCCTTCGAGCAGAACCTCAAGCAGGCCGGCAGCAACGCCGGCCAGGCGCTGAACGACCTGACCACGCTGCGCCAGTTCCTGACCGGCAGCGCGCTGTTCGCCTTCTTCGATGCGCCGTGGTTCCCGATCTACCTGATCGTCATCTTCATGTTCGAGCCCTGGCTGGGTCTGTTCGCGCTGTGCGGCACGATCGTCCTGGTGATCCTGGCCATCGTCAACGAACGCGCGACCTACGCGCCGCTGAAGGAAGCCAATACCATGGCGATCGCCTCCAGCACCGCGGCGACCAACAATCTCCGCAATGCCGAAGTCATCGAATCGATGGGCATGCTGCCGAACCTGATGCAGCGCTGGTTCAAGACCCATGCCAAGTTCCTGAGCCTGCAGGCCCAGGCCAGCCAGAAGGCCGGCACCATCAGCGCCGTCACCAAATTCTTCCAGCTGTCCCTGCAGTCGCTGGTGCTGGGCCTGGGTGCCTTGCTGGTGCTCGACAACAAGATCACCTCGGGCATGATGATCGCCGCATCGATCCTGCTCGGCCGTACCCTGGCGCCGGTGCAGCAGCTGATCGGCGTGTGGAAGAGCTGGAGCAGCACCCGCAGCGCCTTCGACCGCGTGACGACCATGCTGGAAGCCAATCCCGAGCGTCCCGCAGGCATGGCACTGCCCAAGCCGAACGGCCACCTGAGCGTCGAAGGCGTGACCGCCGCGCCGCCGGGCGTGCGTACCCCGATCGTGAAAAGCCTGTCACTGGCGATCCAGCCCGGCGATGTGCTGGGCGTGATCGGCCCGAGCGGTTCGGGCAAGTCGACCCTGGCGCGCCTGCTGGTCGGCGTGTGGCCGACGATGATGGGCAAGGTGCGCCTGGACGGCGCCGACATCTATGCCTGGAACAAGGCCGAGCTGGGACCGCATGTCGGCTACCTGCCGCAGGATATCGAGCTGTTTTCCGGCACGGTGAGCGAAAACATCGCCCGTTTCGGCGAGATCGATGCGGAAAAAGTCGTGTTGGCGGCCAAGCGCGCCGGCGTGCACGACATGATCCTGCACTTGCCTGACGGCTATGACACCAAGCTGGGCGACGGCGGCGCCGGCCTGTCCGGCGGCCAGAAGCAGCGCCTGGGCCTGGCGCGCGCCATGTACGGCGACCCGTCGCTGATCGTGCTGGACGAACCGAACTCGAACCTGGACGACGTCGGCGAACAAGCCCTGGTCAATGCCGTGCTCGACCTGCGCCAGCACGGCAAGACCATTGTCCTGATCACGCATCGCCCGAGCGCGATCGGCGCCACCACCAAACTGCTGGTGATGCGCGACGGTTCGGCCCAGCTGTTCGGCCCGACCAAGGATGTGCTGACAGCCATGAACGAGGCCGCCCAGAAGGCCCTCGCCCAGCAGCAGGCCATCCAGCGCGCCCAGGCGGCCGCGGCGGCCCAGGCCCAGCAGGGCAACGCGCCGGCCGCAGAAGACGCATCGGTTACCACCGGAGAAGGTAAATAATGAAACTGCTGAAAAATGATGTGGCGGAGGTCGTCTCGCACGACGTGACGCCGCTGGAAGTGAACACGGACGCGCGTTCGTTCAGCCGCATCGGCTGGATCATCGTGCTGCTGGGTGTCGGCGGCTTCCTGTTATGGGGACTGCTGGCGCCGCTGGACAAGGGTGTGCCGCTGGGCGGTACGGTGGCCAAGGAATCGAACCGCAAGGCGATCCAGCACCAGACCGGCGGCACCATCAAGCAGATCCTGGTCAAGGATGGCGACATTGTCCAGGCCGGCCAGGTGCTGGTGCGCATGGACGGCACCCTTGCCAGATCGGCCTACGACACCAGCGAAGCGCAGTACCTGGCCGTCCGCGCCAACGAAGCGCGCCTGCTCGCCGAACGCGACGGCCTGAAGAAGATCGTGTTCCCGGCCGAATTCGAGCAGCGCAAGAATGAAGCGCGCATCGCCGAACTGATGACGCTGCAGAACCAGCTGATCGTCTCGCGCCAGATGTCGCTGCAGAACGAACTGGGCAGCGTGGACGAGAACATCGCCGGCCTGAAGGAGCAGATCCGCGGCCTGGAAGAAGCGCGCGAAAGCAAGAAAGTGCAGATGGGTTTCCTGAAGGAGCAGCTCGAGGGCATGCGTGACCTGGCCAAGGAAGGCTACGTGGCGCGCAACCGCCTGCTGGACGTGGAGCGTACCTATGCCCAGCTGAGCGGTTCGGTCTCGGAAGACATCGGCAATATCGCGCGTGCGCGCCGCCAGGTGCTCGAGCTGAGCTTGCGCAAGGCCCAGCGCGTGCAGGACTACCAGAAGGAAGTGCGTACCCAGCTGTCCGAGGTGGAGCGCGAAGCCGAAGCCCTGAGCGCCCGCATGGAAGGCCAGAAGTTCGACGTCGACAATATCGAGGTCAAGTCGCCGGTCAGCGGCACCGTTACCGCCCTTGCCGTGTTCACCCAGGGCGGCGTCGTGCCGGCCGCCTTCAAGATGATGGAGATCGTGCCGAACGACGACCCGCTGGTGGTCGAGGGCCAGCTGGCGGTCAACCTGGTCGACCGCGTGCATCCGGGCCTGAAGACCGAGCTGATCTTCTCCGCCTTCAACGCCAACAGGACGCCGCATATTCCAGGCGAGGTCGAGCAGGTGGCCGCCGACCGCAGCCTCGACGAACGCACCGGCGCGCCTTATTACAAGGTGCGCGTGCGGGTGACGCCGGAAGGGCAGAAGCTGATCGCCCAGCACAAGCTGGATATCCGTCCTGGCATGCCGGTCGAGCTGTTCGTGAAGACGGGCGAGCGCACCATGATGAATTACCTGCTGAAGCCGCTCTTCGACCGCGCCAAGTCGTCGATGACGGAGGAGTGACCGTGCCGAGGATGACGACCAAGAGCGGCGCGTTGCGCCGCGGCGCCCTGGCGCTCGCCGCCGGCATGACGGCCCTGCTGGCCGCCGGCCAGGCCGGTGCGATCACGCTGCAGCAGGCCTACGAGGCGGCCCTGAAGAACGATCCGACGTACAAGATGAGTTTCTACGAGAAGGAGTCGGCCAAGGAAAACCGCGTGATCGGCCGTTCCTACCTGCTGCCGCAGGTGTCGGCGAGTTTTTCGGCCAGCCGCAACATCACCGACGTCAACACCTGGCAGCCCGGCTATACCAATATCTTCGGCCAATCGGTTCCCGCGGCCTGGACGCCGACGCAGCCGCGCTACATCAGCCGCACGAGCGCGATACAGCTGCGCCAGCCGATCCTGAACCTGGACGGCGTGGCGCGCTACCGCCAGGGCAAGGTGCAGGCGAAGCAGGGCGAAGCCGCCTACGAGGCGGCCGGCGACGAAGTCGCGGTGCGCGTGGCCAGCGCCTACATGGACGCCTTGTTTGCCGAGGACCAGTTGGCGCTTTCAAAGGTGTCGCGCGACATGTTCAAGGAGCAGATGCATGTCAATAATCGCCTGTTCGAGAAGGGCGAGGGCACCAAGACCGACATGCTGGAAACCCAGGCCCGGCTCGATATCGCCGAAGCCCAGGTGACCGAGGCCGAAGACAACGTCGTCGCCGCCCGTGAGACCCTGATCGGCATCATCGGCGTGGACCCGGGCCAGCTGGACAAGCTGCGCGACAGTTTCAATCCGGCCGCGCTGCCGACCGCCGGCTATGAGGACTGGGCCAGAATCGCACGCGAGCACAACCATGAACTGGCGGCTGCGCGCCTGGCGATCGAGTCCGCGCGCCTGGAGATCGGCAAGCAGAAGGCCGGGCATTATCCGCGCGTCGACCTCACTGCCGTGTACGACAAGAGCGATGCCGCGTCGATCAACACCTACAACCAGAAAACGGTCGACCGCGCTATCGGCCTGCAGGTGAGCCTCCCGATCTACCAGGGCGGAGCGATCAGCGCCAGCGCGCGCCAGGCCGCCGACGCCTATGGACGCGCCCAGTCGGATTACGACGCGCGCAGCAGCAAGGTCATGGTCGAGTTGCGCAAAGCCCACAGCATCGTACAGTCCAGCGTGCGCAAGATCGAGGCCCTGGAAAAGGCGGTTGCCTCCGGCAAGGAGCTGATGAAGGCCACGGAGCAGAGCATCAAGGGTGGTGTCCGCATCAACCTCGACCTGCTCAATGCCCAGCAGCAGCTGTACACCAGCCAGCGCGACCTGGCCCAGGCCCGCTATTCCTACCTGATCGGCCTGCTGCGCCTGCGCGCCGCGGCCGGCACGCTGGATGCGTCCAGCGTGCGCGAGGTGGCGGCTTACTTCCACTGACCCTGCGCCATTCTCGATAAAAGACCCCGCTGCGCGAGCAGTGGGGTCTTTTTTTTACGGCCCGGTTGGGTTAGATATTTAACACTTCTGCCTATGCGAAGTGGATTTCTGGGAAAAAATCTTTTTCTTTCAAGAACTTACGACGCATGCGACATGGTTGAGTGCGCCCCCAAAAAAACGGATACGGTATATTTTTTACACTTATCTAAAAGGAGGCCATGATGGCGACTACGACCCAAACAGAAGTCCAGAAGCTTTACGTTGCTTATTTCAGCCGTCCGGCGGACGTTGCTGGCCTGGCTTATTGGACCAATATCCTCGCAAATAATCCAACCGGCTATCAGCTGATTTCGGCAAGCTTTGCCGCTTCGGCGGAATACAAGGCAAATTATGCGGGCATGGACAGCCACGCTACCGTCAACGCGGTCTACCAGCATCTGTTCGGACGTCCTGCGGAGGCTGCCGGTGTCGATTACTGGGCCAATCTGTTGGACAAGAATGCGATCACCATCGATAACGTCGTGACCCAGATCGCCGGCGGCGCCCAGGGCAACGACAGTGTCGCCTATAACGGGAAGGTGGCGACCGCCAGCGTCTTCACGGCACACCTGGACCAGCCCGCCGAACAGCAGGCGTATTCGACCCCGGCCGGCCTCAAGATGGCGTCGGATTATCTGGCGACCATCCACGACCTGGCATCGGGCGCCGCTGCCGTCGACCCGGGCAATATCGATATCACGATCGAGAACATGGTAAAGGCCGCGACCGGTCTGGCAGACAATCCGGTGGGCCTGATTGGCGTTGCCGATCCCGCACATCCGTTGTTCGGCTGAAGGACGAGCCGCCCAAGAGATGAAATTTTATTTCACGCAAGCCGCGTGAATGAAATAATAAATCACCGCCGGAAATACCGGCGGTGTGTCATTCTGCAGCCTTAAACCTGTGCCTGGCCCGGCGCTTGCGGGTCCTGGGCCTGGCGGTCGAAGCAATGCGGGCAGGAAACGCCTACCACGTACTCGGGCGCCAGTTGCTGGCGCGGCGTCACCACGGCACGGCAGGCGAAGCACTGCACGGTTTCGGTCGGCTCAAGCCTGGGATTGAGCGCCGTGCGGTAATCGAAGACGAAGCAGTCGCCCTTGTAGTGATCGCCGCCGACTTCCTCGAAGTATTTCAGGATGCCGCCGTCGAGCTGGTAGACGCGCTCGTAGCCGATGTTCTGCATGTGGATTGCGGCCTTTTCGCAACGGATGCCGCCGGTGCAGAAGGTCACCACAGTCTTGCCCTGCAGCTCATCCTTGTGCCTGGCGACGACGTCCGGGAATTCGCTGAACTTCTCGATACGGTAGTCGAGCGTGTTTTCGAAGGTGCCGACGTCCACTTCGAAGGCGTTGCGGGTTTCCATCATCACCACCGGCACGCCGTCGTCGTCATGTCCCTGGTCGAGCCAGCGCTTGAGCGTCTTCGGCTCCACCGACGGGGCACGGCCCAGTTCCGGCTTGATGAGGGGCATGCGCATCGTGATGATTTCCTTCTTGATGCGTACCAGCATGCGGCGGTGCGGCTGTTCCGCCGACAGGCTTTCCTTCCATTCCAGGTCGGCCAGGCGGGCATCGCTGCGCACCCAGGCCAGGTACTGGTCGATGTTCTCGCGCGGACCGGAAACGAACATATTGATGCCTTCCGGCGTCAGCAGCACGGTGCCTTTCAAGCCGAGCTCATTGCACTGCGCCTGGTATTGCTGGCGCATCTCTTCGAGATTGTCGAGGGTGACGAATTTGTAGGCGGCGATATTGACGTGCATGTTCATTGGGGGAGCAAATACAGGAAGACAGCCAGCAATTATAAGACAGTGCCGCCGTGAGGTCAGCCGGGATGTGGGTAAGATGTAGTTTCGCGGTAGTTCGCATTAAAATGCTATTTTTTGCGCAACCTCAGCCGGCCCATATGAACTCGCTCAATCTGCAGTACAACCCGCGCATCGACCAACTGCGCTGGCTGGCCGCGACCATTGTCTTCCTGTTTCATTTCCAACTCGAGTACCGGGGCCTCGGCGGGCCGGCGCTGGCAACGCCATGGGCCGGCCTGATCACGGAAGGGCATACCGGGGTCGGCCTGTTCTTCACCCTGTCGGGCTTCCTGTTCATGCAGATCGCCCTGCATCAGCGCGCGATCGTCTACGGCGATTTCGTGCGCAACCGCGTGCTGCGCATCTTCCCCTTATTCCTGACCATCTTCCTGGTCGCCACTTCGATCGGGCGCGACAATTTCCAGCCCCAGGACCTGCTGTATGTATTCGCGACCAATCTCGGCCACGCGCCGACCTCGGGCACGCCGATCACGGGCGCGGCCTGGACCATTTCGCTGGAATTCCTGTTTTATATGGTATTCCCCTTCCTGGCACGCTTTGCCATGGAACGCGGTCCGGGCTATCTGCTCAATCTGCTGTTGTTGATGTTCTTTTTTAAACTCAGCGCTTATACCGTCAACGAAAACAGCACGCTGATGTATTTCTGTACCTTCGTCGGCCGTTTCGACCAGTTCCTGATCGGCATGCTGGCCGCCATGCTGTACCAGCAGCCGCGCATCCGCGGACGCCTGCACGCCTTTTCGCCCTGGCTGCTGCTGATTTCCTTTGCACTGGTGGTCTGCGACACCGCCGCGCTGCACCGTTACGCACCCTTCGGCGCGACGCCGAAATCGGTGTTCTGGATCTTCTGGTCGATGATCGAGAGCCTGGGCTGGGCGGTCTTCATCCTGGCCTGGGTATCCTTCCAGCCGCGCCTTCCGGCACCCATCGAACGCGTGCTTTGCCATGGTGGCAAGGTCAGCTTTTCCTTCTACCTCTTGCACATGGCTTTATTGCACTTGCTGGCCACCCAGGTCGGCATGGTGAGGCTGGTCGGCAACGGCTGGATCGATGCAGGCATCATGATATTGATCACCTATGTCGCCACCTGGCTGCTGGCAACCCTGAGCTATAACACGATCGAAGAACCCTTCCTGCGCATGCGCCGTCATTATGGAAAAGACAAGTCGACGCGGATTGGTGAAATTGCCACAACACAATGACATAAAGAAACCCAGCATCGCAGCAGCGGGCCGGGCGCGGTAAAATGATGGGATGACTGCCCCGACCTTTACCCACCTGCGCGTACACTCCGAATACTCGATCGTCGACGGCCTGGTCCGCATCGACGACCTGGTCGCTGCGGCCGTGAAGGACCAGCAGCCGGCGCTGGCGGTGACCGACCTGGCCAACGCCTTCGCCCTGGTCCGCTTCTACAAGGCCGCGCGCGGCAAGGGTCTCAAGCCCATCGTCGGGGTCGACGCCTGGATCACCAATGACGAGAACCGCGACAAGCCGTTCCGCTTGTTAATTCTTTGCAAAAACAAGACCGGCTACCTGCAGCTGTGCGAGCTGCTGTCCAAGGCCTGGCTCACCAACCAGTACAAGGGCAGGGCGGAAATCCGCGTCGAGTGGCTGGAAGCGCTGGCGACTTCCGTATCGACCTTGGAGCCGGACGTGCCGCAGTCGAACGCCCTGATCGTGCTGTCGGGCGGCCCCTTCGGCGACGTCGCCCAGGCCATCGACAACGGCGACATCGAGAAGGCCGAAGCCTGCGCACAGCGCTGGGCGCGCATCTTCCCCGGCCATTTCTACGTCGAGATCCAGCGTGCCGGCCAGCCCAACCAGGAGCAGCAGGTGCGCCATTCGGTGGCGCTGGCCGGCCGCCTCGGGCTGCCGGTGGTGGCGACCCACCCGGTGCAGTTCATCAAGAAGGAAGAATTCATCGCCCACGAAGCGCGCGTCTGTATCGCCGAAGGCGAGATGCTGGCCAACGCCAAGCGCGTGCGCCGCTTCAACGAGAACATGTGCTTCAAGTCCCAGGCCGAGATGGCCGAGCTGTTCAAGGACTTGCCGGGCGCCCTCGCCAACTCGGTCGAAATCGCCAAGCGCTGCAGCGTGACCCTCACCCTGGGCAAGCCCCAGCTGCCGAACTTCCCGACGCCGGGCATGACCATCGACGAATTCCTGGTCGCCGAAACGAAGAAGGGCCTGGAAGAGCGCCTGATCCAGCTGTTCCCGGATCCGGAGCAGCGCGAGAAGGAGCGCCCGCGCTACGAGGAACGCCTCGAGTTCGAGAACAACACCATCATCAAGATGAAGTTCCCGGGCTACTTCCTGATCGTTGCGGAGTTCATCCAGTGGGGCAAGAACAACGGCGTGCCGATCGGCCCGGGCCGCGGCTCCGGTGCAGGCTCGCTGGTGGCGTACGCGCTGAAGATCACCGACCTCGATCCGCTGAAATACAACCTGCTGTTCGAGCGTTTCCTGAACCCGGAAC
>Ga0308169_10002961_pt1 | contig 17014 bp, 26 predicted proteins | sample PhyBR1_2_FD_202139 | JGI IMG/M metagenome (GOLD analysis project Ga0308169, IMG submission 202139) | Phyllosphere microbial communities from UC Gill Tract Community Farm, Albany, California, United States - DLSLSB.R1 | ecosystem: Host-associated > Plants > Phyllosphere > Unclassified | place... | reverse complement strand
ATGTCCAAGAAAGGTGAGCCATAGCGTGTCGACCACGGCGAGGATCTCTATCGGCATACATCGAAGGAGAAATTGTGGGCAGCATGGATGGACAAGTTCGAGGGGCATCTCAGATGGAGGATTGCGCGAGGAAGAACGAAGTGAGGGCGAAGCGGGGATAATGCTTGGACGAGGCGAACCCGAGCTATGCGCAAGTGGGAGTGTGGACTGGACGAAGGACACGAGGGGCGATGTGCACGGAGGACGGAGGACGTACACGTATCACGACGTCGATGTCACCCTCGCTCGCTCGACACATCGCCAAGTTCTTGGACCTACCGGATACACAATCTGTTGAGCACAAGCTAACCCTCAGCCGCTGCCACCGGTACCAAGTTCCGAATGACCCTCGGTCTCCCCGTCGGAGCGGTCATGAACTGCGCGGACAACTCTGGAGCCAAGAGTGCGTGAACGAGTTCCGCTTCTTGCCTAGGGCCGTCCACTGACCCCAGACCTCTACGTTATCTCCGTCATTGGCTTTGGTGCCCGACTCAACCGACTCCCCGCCGCCGCCGCCGGCGACATGGTCATGGCTTCCGTCAAGAAGGGAAAGCCCGAGCTGAGGAAGAAGGGTGCGTCGTGCTCTCGTGGCATGGATGAGGACGGGGCTAACAGCAGTCATGCCCGCTGTCATCTGCCGACAACGCAAGCCGTGGCGAAGGAGGGACGGCATGTTCCTTTACTTCGAGGACAACGCCGGTGTCATCGTCAACCCCAAGGGTGAGATGAAGGGATCCGCCATCAACGGACCGGTCGCCAAGGAGTGCGCCGACCTGTGGCCCCGTATAGCCTCCAACGCGGGAACCGTCGTCTAAGCAAATCTGGAACTTTACGACATGGTGCCCGGGTGGGAAAGGAGACCAGCAGACAGGGAGACGTCTGCCAGCTGGAGTCGATATGAGCTGTACTTTCATGCACGGTCTGGCTTATGCGTGTGCGGTCGATGAGAATACCCGCTCCATCGGAAGACCCTTGGGATGGATCTAAAGGAGTGTAGTCACCGGCTGACACTTCTGTGCGACAAAGAACTGACTTGCCTGACTAGCCCATATTAACGCCTCATTCGATGGTCGAGTCCTTCAGATGCGTAGAGTTAATCATTGAGGGCGGCCTACACTCAGAGCCCTGACCACACTGACCCTGCAGCGAACCAGTACCATGTACACACCAGCTTCTACGGAATGGGAGGAAGACATCACTGGTCATACTTTTATGACACGGGAGAACGAATAATCGCCCGCCCCTCCACATGACTTGGCGTAGTGCGAGGAATGTTCTCGTCGATATGGACGGGTTTAGGCTGGAGCTGAAGCCAGTGGCTCTCAAATCGCGCCACGGACGTCAACTCCTGGATGGATGTGACCTTCGCCCCTCAATTGTCCCGACCAAGAGTACTCTGGCCCTTCTAGCATGATGAGAAGACCGCACTACTGTTAGCCGCTGACTGGACATGACCGTCCTGGAGCCAGAGCGACCATGAACGGCATGGTTGACGTGAATACAGGACCACTTCGAATCATGCCTGGGATGTAACTTCTCAGGACTTCAGCATGATCCCGTCACCGTCGCTCAGGTTCTGCTTTGTGCCGTGCTGATTCGCGATGCAGCAAAAGGGAAAGAGGGGCAACAGTGCCCTGGTCAAGATTGCGTAGCCATGCAAAACCGCATGACACGCGACGCGACAGCGCATGGTCCAGGTGCAAACGTCGTCAGGAGGGGGATCTACGTGTCAGACCAGCTTGCATCACACGCCGAGACGCCGACAAACCCAGAAGCTTATTGAGCAGCTTTCCAGCACTTGAAGTGCATCATGCGGTTGACCTGATAGACACATTTGGCGCGCCCCTCTGTGCACGGACCGCCTTTTGATGCACATGACCTCAAGGCTCGAACGACGTCCGTTCTATATGTAGCATACGACATGTCGCCGATAATGTCTAGATCTGCCGACTCATTCTTGATCAGTGCAATGTACAACCCGGCCTCCCGATACACCGTCGAACATCGTCGGCACGGCCCCCTCATCCCTCGAGCATGCAGCGGACGAACTGCCTTCGCGCCTCGTTGATCCCTCCCTCGACACCGAAGACGCAAGGGACCAACGCCTCGACTGGGCATTAGCGACATCCCGCTATGATCCATGACTGCTCTCGTACCTGTTTGCTCGTCCACATTACTTGGCGGTGCCGTGGCTACTGCCAGGGGCGTAGTCAACGCCGGCACAGTCGGCTTGGTTGGGATTGCCTTGGCCGAGTCGTCATTCTCTCCACCGAGCTCATCAACGGCGTCCTCCCCAGTTTTCGCTCCGGCATCGCCATCACTCTCGCTCGAATGCGCCAAAGCCGGCGGCTGTTCGGAGATCGGAGTCGCTCGAGCAGACGCCAATGTTCCCTCCACGCCCGCACATAACCGCACGACACTCATCAAGCCGATCAGTATCTGCCATCAGCGCCGCGCTTTTCTCCATCACCCATGGAATTTACATTCGTTTGCACTTGACTCAGGCCCTCGATAGCTGCAAAGGCGTCGTCCCGGTCCTTGACCGTTTCGCACCGTGCCCGCTGCTCGCCAAGAAGCCCGCCAGGTACCCAGCCGAGTACAAACGCGAGGCAGTTCGCCACGGCCGCGGGTGTGGTATCTACTGGCAATGCCGCACCCGAGTCTACTGCTTCAAGAACAGTCAAGACCGCTGCTTGTTCGGCCTTCTCTGCCCAGACGTTGGGGCATGGCGCCGCGGCCATGAGATACTCCAGCAACGTCCACACTTCTTTGACCGGCTTAGAACCTTTGCCTTCGTGTGCGTCGTCCCTGGAACCGAGCTCCTTCCGAGCAGACAGTGGGAGTGTCGTGATCGGTCCTGGGAGAGTGGATAGTACCGGTAGGGGCAGAGCCAGAATGGTCGGCTTGAATGTCGCTTGTACAGTGATGAACTGCCCGGTCAGCACCAGAAAAATGCGGTCACACACCGTCTCTTTGCCGCCATTTACTTGCAGTACGAGCACGTCTGGGTGTGAGACTAGCACCGCAACTTGGCTCGTTCAAGCACGCACCATTTAGCTCCGCCTGACCGAGAGTGAGGCTCTTAGCCAGGGGTTCTTCGACGTGCACCGTCACCTGAAGAGTAGACTCGCTCCCGGGCTCAATGGTGCCATCGCTCGGGAAGGGCCATACGGTCGCTTTGCCTGCTGGTCAACACTGACAGCGAAACGGCGCTTACAGATCGGTTTGCCCTGCGAGGGCGCCTTGAACTTGAAACTCGCGGGAACTCGGCCCTTGTTTCTCAGAGTCACCGTCTGGACGCTGCTGCGTCGCAAGGAGACTTCTCCAAATTCGAGGTTGGTCCCTTCCACGTCCAGATTCGGTCGATACAGCTCCTCCAGCAGGTCCAACTCCCGTTCGACCTCGATGTATGATGAGCGGCGCTTTTCCTCGTCAGCGACCCGTACATCGACCTCGTACGATCCGGAGACGGGCCGGTGATCTGACCAGAAGATCTCGTGGGAGGTATAGCTCAGGCCCGTGATAGCGGTGGGGGGCGAGTGGATCGAGGATGTCTGCGGCAGGCGATATAATATGCGATCGGTGTATGCAGGTGCCCGACGAGTGTCCAGTGTCGAGCTCCCGTGGACATATTTGAACGAGCTACGCGTAAGGTCGTTGATCCGATGTGGCCGCGGTACTCACGGAGGGAAGTCAATGGGATGCTCTTGGAATCCCGCAAATGACTGGCCGCTAGCGATGTCCGAGATGAGCTGCAATCAGCACACATGTGGAGGTTGCTCTCAGGTAGCACCTACCTGATCCTTTTCCAAGACGGCTTTCCAGCGCTGCTCGTTGACCCAAGCCCGCAAGATGTCGTCTTCCATATCGATGCGGTAGTTTAGATCGCCGACCCAGAACTGCGATCAGCCAAGAAGTCCAGCTCTTGATCCTGACACACCATGAGATGCGAGTCCTCGATCGAGACGAGCTTGTCTCGAGTCTCGTTTCCGAACTCGTCGAATGCGGGAGGGATGTCGCCGGAGGGGCGCGGAAATGACAAAGTTTTAAGCAGGACGTGGTAATCGGCTCGACGGCGGTCTAGAGCAGTCGCAAAAGCAGCGAGATCTAATGTAAGCTGGCGCGCCATCCAGTTTGCCATGGGACGAACGAGAATTAACGAAGCAAAAGGTCGAATCGTGCACCTTCATCCGCACGCACACGCCCTGACATCAGTGCTGTCTTGACCTGGCAGCCGAAAATATCTGGCTCACTGCTTTGTTACCCTTCTGATTAGCCAATACCTCGACAGACACCGGGATAGAATGACTCACGCCGAAGCCAAGTAGACCGATTCCTCTTTCGCTCGTCTCGACGCTCGTGATGGCTTCGCGGATTGAGTGCTTGGCGAGCACGATCGTGACGACTCCAACGTATTGAGTCATGGCCACCTGTCGTGAGCTCGCTGCTTGGCCATTGAGATGTACGTACCTTGACATACTCGCCGCCTTTCTCTTTGAGACCGCGACAGATAGCAGCCTCCCATTCATCCGCCCGTACATTCCCCTGAGACATAAGCAGAGCTTGGCTCCGTAGATCTGCCGGTCAGCAGGTCGACCTAGCCGAGTTGTCTGGGCGACTCGCCGACTTCTTGGAACCCAAAAACGAGAATATCGTCTTCGCCATTGCCCACCATCGGTGTCAACTCGGTCGTCCCCGGCGGAGGCAGCTTGTCGTTGACATTGTACGTGGCCAGGCGGATCCTGATGTCAGGCGTTGCACTTTGTGCTGAGGTGGACATACTTGATCTTCCGCCTTTCGGACCACTGTACCTGCCTTGCAAAGAGCCGCTTTCGCAAGGTCGCAGTCCTCGAGAAGCCCGGTAGGAACGGATTCGGGAACTCGTCGTCCTCTACAGCGTCTGATGATCCGATCGTCAGGCTAATCAGCGGGGATTGCAACGTCTGGCCGCTTGCACCTGGCGTAAACATTCATAGCCTGGGCGCCAGCAACGCTGGATCCAAACTCACTAGACAGGGACGGGCTGAGTGCCGATGTCGAAGTAACGCTTGAAGAAGTAACGAGATCCTCTTCATCTTCGATGGAGAGGTCCGGCGGCCGAGCAGGGTAGAATTGCGTCCAGGAGTGTGCAGTCATCGATGGGTGAGCGGTTTCTGGCCGTTAGCGGAGCTATCCATTCAAAGACGGCCTCACCCTCGGCGTCGGTCCAGCGCTTGATCTCCGCGACGAAAGCTTGCACTTGTGCGATGAGTGCCGACGAGATCCTCAGCTCGACCTTGGCCGTGGCGGTCCACAGCGAAAGCGTGATGTCTATCACTCAGCCCACGCCCTAGCCGCACGGCCGACTCACGCGGGCGGGAGCTCTGGTGAAAGAACGAGGTTGACGGCGATGGCGGAGTCTGGTTCAGAGAGTGCTTGAAGTCCTTCGTGACGGGTACGGCATGCGTCAGTCGTAAATCCGAAGTGGTCTCGGACGGAACAGCCACAAATAGCCTGGGGTTAGCCCAGCTCGTCCCCGCAGTGCTGGCACTCACGCAGCTTCATCTACTGTTCCATTTTGGTGGTAGACCACTCCAGCTTCCGCTCGATGAAATTCCAGACCGTCGGTGCGAACTCGGCATGGAATCGATATCGACAGTCGCTCGCTTGGGCGGAGCACGGTCGATATGTCGAAATGCGGTGACGCGGTGGACTTGCTCTTGAGGGCGGACATTGTTTCTGACCGTCGTCTTTGTGACCGTTCAGATGCGATCCGCAGCGGATACGAGCTGTGTGCTTCCGTCTCCTGGTCTTCAGAGTCGTTCGGTGCCCGTTGAACAACCGTCAGACCTGTCAACAAAGGGGTTCAAGGATGGCTCAGACGTGTTCGCAATACCTGGAGTCTCCACAACCACCGGCGAAGTCAGGCACGTGATATTTGTGACGTGGCTTTGATACGCTCGTCTGGAGTGTGTCTCCGAGATTTCGTGTGGAATCGCGACCAGTGACTTTCATTCGCGGCACATACACCTTTCTTACCGTTCAAGACTCGTCGGAACCCAAAATTCCCGCTATGGCGTCCAAAGCCGCCGGCGAGAGCGCCAAAAAGCTCGTTCACAGGTTTTCTTTCCCAGACCGAAGCGTGAAAGGTGTGTCTCGGGACCTGGCGATGCGGGCTCAAATGGCGGACACCCTGCTAATGGATAGTCATACCAGTATGGGGAAGTATGCCCCAAGCGAAACGGGTCGCGGCGGGATCGGCGGTGGTCAAGCCCTATTTGCAGCACATGGGAGTTGTCGAGACGCAGGGGCACAGAGGGCCGCATGGACGGTGGATCAGGGCGCGAGGGATCATCGGACCTCGACCTAATGGGAAGTGAGTGATCCAAGCCTACCGCGACACCGATTCTGCGTATCTTTGAGTTGGGCACTTACTGCAGATCACACCAGCGTGGAGTGGAGCAGCTTAGGGGCTGGACACATCCGTACGACCGGATCGAGAAATGGTACATCGGCCCGGGTGATAAAGTCCGTTTGCTAGTTGGCAAGGACAAGGACAAGTACAACGATGCGTCCGTTGGTGTGGACAGCGGGTACAAGCTGTACACCGTCACCAAGCTGGATCAGCAGAAGAACAGGGTGTACCTCGACGAGTTCAAAGTGGGTGTCTTTGCGATGTGGCAAACGGAACGACGCTGATTCGTAGTCGAAGCATTCGCAGCCCGAGATTCTGAAGCCCGAGGGGTGGAATGATTGGTCCAAGCAGGAGCAGGAGAAGTGGCGGGAGAACCCGAAGAACAACGTCCGGCCAACGAACAAGCCGGTGCAGGTGACGAATGTGGGGTTGTGTATCAAGGAGGATAAGGCGGACCCGACGTGAGTGGACTGTCCTTCTGGCGCGTCAACTGTTGAGCTCATGTCAGCGGGCACATCTTTGCGACGCGGATGAAGACGGGCAAGGCTGTTTGGATCGAGGAAGAGGGCAGGTGGTACTGGCCACGATACGTCGTGCAGGTGTCAAGGTTGAGGAGCGAGGGCGGCTACGATTCCATTCAGGACGAGATGCGCAAGCGATTGCCTGCGCTGGAGGATCTCGGTATCGAGGCCCTCAAGTTGACGGACAACGGGTACGACTTTGCTTGGCCGCAGTCTGCCGTGGACACCTCGTCGACTTCAAGTGAGTCGGACGGCGGACGATCCGAAGGGAATGCTTACGCACGCAGCGGGTGGTAGGGAGCTGACCAAACCCGACATCGTGACCAACATCTCGTATTCACCCATCGAACCCTCGGAGTGGGCTGAAACACTTCGAGACCTCATCCCCAAGACGACAAGATCGCCCCCTCCTAGCGACCAATTCATCTCCGATGTCTACCTCGAGTCAAAGCACGTCCAGTCCGAAGTGGACAGCGCCATGCCTCTCTACCTCGGTGAGGAGCTATCGCCCCGATTCACCCGACACGATCGCGCGGAGCGATACCGTGTCATGGAGGAGAACCTCAAGAAGGCCAAGGCGGATTACGTTGCGGCGCAGGTGGAGGTCTGGGAGGCTTTGGGTCGAGATCGATACCTTCGGGAGACGATGGACCTGCCCGAGGCGAACTTGCGCGGCGTGCCAATCAAGCCGCGTACAAAGGCCGAGATCGTCGAAGCGGCGGAGATCGAGTGGGACCAAGAGCGCGAGAGGAAGGCGGCGGAGGCGAAGAAGCAGATGAGGCAGGGATACAGGTTCAACCTGGAGGAGGCGCAATGGGAGGCTGGACCAGTGGCACTGCACAGACAGGCCAAGCGGGAGAGGAAGGTGGAGAAGGCGGAGGATCTGAGCAAGAGGTTGGAGCAGCTCAAGCTCAGCCCAAGGAAGAACATGTACGTCCCGCTCGAGGCGCGGAAGGACTACGTGTCGCCTCGGGCGCCTGCGTCAGCGCCACGGATAACGGCGGGAACGTCTGCCCCGGCGGTGGATGGCCCATCGGCGGCGGCGGAGGAGGTCAGGCTGTTGGAGTAGTCGTCATGCATCCATCTGTCATACTGCGACCTAATCGCCTACCACGAGACGTGCTCGTCCTCACTCCAGCTATCGATACGGCATGTCTAGACTGTTTCGGTGCGCTCCAGCGTCATCTGACATAGGCTGGTGTTATTGACTGTGTCGGCAACGATCACGCCGGGCTGCGCGGTTGCTCTGTACAGCCCAGCCGGGTCGAGGAGGATCTTGCCCAAGACCGCGATGGGCGCTTCGTGCGACGCGACCAGGACGTTTAGCTGTCCCTCGGAAGTCGAGTGGGCATCGAACAGGTCCGAAAGCCACAACTTCATCCTGTCGAACACACTGAGTTCAGCCGCAGACGAGGCGAGGCAGACAGCAAAACACGTACCGCGCCCATGTCTGGGCATCAGGGGGTTCGGGCTCATCGCCGTGCTCGCTTGCGACGGTATTCACCCAGCTGCCCATGGCGCGATCCAGCAAACGCTCATCAAGGCGTGTTCCAAGTGCCGGCCTGGTGCGGGATTTGACGGCGTCAACGGTCTTGTCTTAGCATCTTGGCATACCTCGGTAAACTGATGCTGACCGAGATGCAACGTCCAAGAGGAGGTGACCAGATCTGATCAAACCGAACGCCTCTCAGCCTCTCGCTCAGCGTAGCTGCCTGCCTCTTGCTCAGTCTGTTCAGCGGGATATCTAGCTGGCCTTGAATCAAGTCCCTTTCATTGCTGCTGTCAGCCGGCCTCGCGAAGACACGACTCGTCAAGCTGACTAGTCTGTGCGGCCATGCCTCCGACGTATAGGTTGAGCTGTGTGAATATGATGCGAGTAGCGGTCAACGATCAAACACAAGCCTGAACGAATGCATCCAGTTGGTTTAAATGGGTTGGACATCTTCGGCGCCGCGAGCCCGTCGTTGCACGGGAACTTTACAGCACTCCTTTGTAACCATTGAACAGGGTGGACGGGAAAACCAGTACCTTTGGGGTTGCTATCCAACCAGAAACACACCTTCTCGAGGGCAAGTCGTCATCTCAACGACTGGTCTCGCTCCTTGTACCAAAAGGCCATTCATTTCGGCTGTCCCGAACAGCCCGTTCACCTTGATCGGTTGCAGCCCAAGATCGACGACCTGAAACGTGCTTGACCCCGGTGCCACCACGCCACAATTACGCCAAACCCTGTGTTACTCGGCTCAAACGCGAACCGGGCTCTGCCATCCTGTTGCGGCTTCGCTACCACTTGCATGCCGCTCCTGCGCCATGCTTGGATGCACGCATTAAGCCTGCTGTCACGGTCTGCGCACTTTGGCCTACCGAATCATCTTGCGCTCCGATAGTCCATCTATTGAGCCTGTCCCCTTGACACGGCGCCAGGCTCGGAGCGGGCAACTGGCGTTAAAACCATGTGGGTCACAGACCGTTCACATGGGATGATGGTCGCTGACATACAGGCCACTTCCCGTCGAGCGTTCTCAGGGTTCTGTGAGCATCTATCAGCAGATGGGCTTCATGTCTCAGGCATATGAGCTGACCCACAGGTATCCTCCCTTGTAGCTCGGTTTCAGACTGCTGCAAATAGGGATGCCGAACAGGTCAGGAGACAGTCGCTACCTCCTCCGCGGCGGTCATCGGGGAATACCTTCGTGCGAGCAGAGCCTGCATCGGCAGAGACGGAAGCAGCTCCCCGCAAAGAGGCCGAGGCCAAGCCCACGGCCACGGCATCTGTGTCAGCACCTGTGCCCGCTTCAGCGAATGGGCCCAGTCACGAAACAGCCTCGACGCCGGGAAGTGGACAGCCGCACGATGGGGACGGCGGGAAGGGCAAAATAAAGAGTCTGAAGGAGAAAGGGGAGAGTCTGGTGGACGGCCTCAAGGATCTGGCGGTAGGCGGCGGTGCTTCCGCGAAGGACGCCAACGAAGCGATGGCTAAGGAGGTTCAGGCGAAGCCAACAGCCAGCCCAGCCAAACCCTCACCGCCGCGCGCAGCAGCAAAGGACGAGACGGTCGAGGGTAAGGCAGCCCAGAAGAACGGCACCATCCACACGCCCACGACCGCAAAGCAGGCAAAGACGGCCTCCACACCAACGAAGACGCCGAAAGTGTCTACCTCTTCTCCGGCTGCCAAACTCGCGGCAGTCGGTCCCGCTCCGTCGGCTTCTTCCACTCGGCCTCGTGTCAGCACCTCCGCCAAGCCCGCCACACCTGCACCAAAGTCACCGATACAAGTGAAACGACCTACCGCTAGCGCCAAGAACCCCTCGCCCACGTCCAAATCGCCCACTACAGCAAAGACCGCAGAGCCTGCGCTATCCGCCAAACCTTCTCCGGCCCCAGCACAACGCCTCACACCCGCTCTGACAGGTCCAGCACGTCGCACATCATCTTCGCACCCCATACATCCGGAGCCAACCCCGCTGAAGCCGCATCTGACGGGGACGCCCTCGAAGCCTACCGCTTCGTCCCTTGCCAAGACCCGGACTCCGTCGAGCAGCAGCGCCCACGAAAGGCGAGAGAGCTCTTCGCTAGGTCGCACGACAGGAACAACGGCTTCAGCGCGAGCGAGACTGTCATCCGCCAGTCCCAGCCCCGCTTCGTCTACGGTCAAATCGCCTTCGGCACGTTCGACCATCTCCGCTTCTACCTCAAGGCTCCTGCAGGGTACAGCAGCATCGCGGGCCAAAGCCGCGGACGTCAAGTCACCTCCGCCCAAATCTGTCCCGAAGGGCTCAACGAGAACACCAACGAAGAAGGCGAACAATGATTCAAGGTCTGAGGTTGGGCATGCAGGGTCGGAAGGCCCGACGCACGCCCCACCTGGATTGCGCGTTGGGTTCGCTGCTGCAGGAGTGGGCAAAGGGGGAAAGACGGGCAAAGCATTCAACGACGAACAGAACGACAAGCTGCTGAAAGGGGAGGTCTCGGGAGAGGAGATTGTGCGACTGGCGGACGAGCCGCCGCGAAACGGTGCAGCGGCAGTGGCACAGGTGGATGGTGAAGAGAATGCAGCGGGGCCTGAGGGCGACGCTGCCGCGATCGAGGCCGCACAAAGCCATATCGATACGACGGACCCTACGGCCACTGTAGACTCGGAATTGAGATCGACCCACAAGACCAGGGACGATGCTGCGTCTGACGTGGTGCAAAACACAGCCGCGGCAGGATCTACGGAGACCAGTACGATACCCGTCGAGTCCGAATCTCAGCACGTCCAGAAAGATTCGCCGTCTGACACTGTTGAAGAACAGCCGGAGCCGAGAGGGAAAGAAGCGAATCTGGAGGAGATTCCAGACTTGTAACGAACAGCGGTGTGGATGGAACTGGACGCCTGGCCTTGGTGGATGAATGACGTCTTCGCGGGACGATGAATTATGCATGATGATGTCCCCAGCCTTGCAAGCTCCTATGAACTCAACCTCTGACCGCTTTGCTGGAGCCAGGCCAGCGCAGTAAACGCGGTCACCGCCCAACGCTATGCTCAACAGCTGATGGGAGGGAGCTTGACGGTTTCGCCCGTGTCCGGCAACTGAGCATTGACATCCGAGGCTCACCAGATTCGGGCCGAAGATGTTGCGGAGGCGACGCCGCGGCTCGCGCTTTCGGCTCATAGTCAGCCGTGAACTCAGCCCAGGTCGACCTCCGAGACTACCCAGCGAGACAACAGCCGGGCGCAATGTGCATGTCTGCTGCGTGATGACATGGCTGGTGCCCCTAAGCATCATCTCATCACCCCACCGAAGCCGGTCTTGACGTCAAGGGCGACATCAACCTCGTTCTGGGCGCCGAGCACTGGATCAAGCAGATAAGCTGCGCGCATCGGTTGACTCGACCATACCGCTCTTCCCACCGGCAACATGGCCCTCTTCGTCCGATCTTTCCCCTCTGCCATTGCCAATGCTGCGTTGCGTCCGCTGGCCACTGGCAGCTTGCATCCTGGCCCACTCGCTAGGACACTGGTGACCTCCTCGGCCCACTGGACCACCCCGCCTCGACCTGGCAGCCAAGGCAAAGCGAAGAGCACGGCTGGGGAGGCCATATCAGAGGATGCAAAGGAAGATGAGAGCACCAAGAGCGGTGTATCGGAGGAGCCGTCCCGCGGAGCAAAGCATCGTACGTCCGTCTGGTGTCTCCGGTCGCTTCACAGCTCACGTCAGTCCCGCTCGCACAGCGCTCGACTCCAAGTCTGTTCTCGCTCGAGGGACAGACAGTCATCGTCACAGGTGGAGGGCGCGGCCTTGGGCTGACCATCGCGCAAGCGGTGCTCGAGTCAGGCGGGCACGTGGCAGCCGTCGATGTCCTCCCCGAACCGGCACCCGACGAATGGCAACGCGCCCGTGAGATCGCAGCGAACAAACACCTCAGCCTCAGCTATCAGCACCTGGACGTGACGGATCGGGACGCGGTGCACTCGGTCTTCGGCAAGATCTTCGCCAGTGCGCCGCGCGAGGCCCCGGTGAAGGGCTTGTTCTGCTCTGCGGGGATCCAGATGCTCGTGCCTGCGCTCGAGTATACGCCGGAGCAAATACGGAAGATCATCGACGTGAACCTGACGGGCACATTCCTGTGTGCCCAGGCCTTCGCGAGCGAGTTCGGGAAGCACAATCCGGGGCCGAACGCACAGGAGACGCCCAGTGCGAGCCAGCAGGACGCGTCGGGTCGGCCGGGAGCGGAACCGGTGACGGGCTTGGCGGGCGAGGGAGGGGGCAGCATTGTCATGACCGGGAGCATGAGCGGTCACGTCGCGAACTTTGGGCTCGAGTGTGCCGCGTACAATGCGAGCAAGGCGGGAGTGAACCAGCTTGCAAAGAACTTTGCGATGGAGTGGGGTCCGATGGGCATCAGGGTCAACGTGAGTCGCTGATAACCACCATTGCGTGACAAGCCGGGCTAATCAGCAGACTCTCTCCCCCGGATATGTGAGCCGACAGGAACACTGGCACATCGCTATCGAGAGCTAACGAACAGATCCGCACGGCAATGACCAAGGCCCTGCTGGAGCAGAAGCCGGAATTGAACGAGGTATGGCTCAGAAATGCGCTGCTGGGACGCCTGTCCACGCAAGACGAGTTCAGAGGTGAGCAAGGGCGATGGATGAGTTCATAAGGCCGTAATTGACTCGCAGGTCCCGTTGTTTTCCTCTTGTCCAACGCTAGCTCCTTCATGACTGGCGCGGACCTGCTGGTGGACGGCGGACACACGGCCACGTAGTCGCTAAGCAAGCACAGTTGTATACTTCCCAATGGATTGTTCGGGGCCGGCGGCATGCACCCCATCATACAGTCGAAACTGCTCTCGACTATCCGCAGACCGAGTACGGTGGCGTATGAGTGTGCGACAGGGACTGCGTCAAACTCCTCCCTCGGTGCCGCGACCGCTTCGACAGACAGGCGGCGGCTAGCTGCTACTGCGCCGAGAGTTGGCAAATGAGCTCACAGCACCGTTTCCACCGTCATTCGGCGGTACGAAACGACTCGAGGGATCAGGCAGGCTACTCATGCATAGACGTCAAGGTCACCTCGGACATGCACAAGAGGCATCATACAGGGCGAACAGTGGGAAAAAGCCGAGGCTCACGTACAGTCACTCATCTCGGTTCTCTGCAATCAGGGTCAAATCTCTGACGGTGGTAGTCACCCCTCTGGCGTCTGTCTGGACTTCATCGGTCTTCCAGTCAATGACCGGCTTGTCGGCCATGTGGAAGGCAATGTCTCCCAGCGATGACGCAAACTGGTCACGCCGCTTCCGCCACCCCTCGGACTCCTCCTCGATCGGGGACTTGACGGTTTCTGTGAATGTTCCCCGGGCCAGAGCAGAATACCCCCAACTGACCAGTCCTTCCATCGTGTTCTCCACGTTCGGGAGGGACTTGGCGCGTATGTGCTGCTTGATAAGCGCCACGCGTCTGACGAGGAGTCCAATTCCCCGTGCGTGATGACGTGATGTGGCAGGAAGCAGTCGAGATCGCATTGAACGGACCACTTTGCCCCCTCCTGGGGAGTGATCGTCCACCTTTCGATGAAAGTACCTGATGGTAAAACCTCGACCTTGGAAGCAGTAACAGAATCGGCAGCCGGGACTCGGCAACATCAGCCTCGTCATCATCGTGCTTACCGTCTCCGCTGTGGAAGAGGCATCTTAGATGGGCCCTGTAAGTGTTTGATTGGTGTGTCTCGTGTGACATGTCGCTGTGCAGCAAAACACTTCGGTTCGTCTCATGTCTCTGATATATGAACACTCAAGCGATCAAAACCCAGGTCTACTTCTCGAACTGCAGCAACGAGCATGGCTGCGATCGTGCACGAAGCCAACATCGCTACTGGCAGTAAATCGCTAAACATGGACGTATCTTGAAAGGACAGATCCCGACGTCCGGTTTTAGCAAGGGCAGGTTAGTCAGCCCCAGATCTGGACTCGGCGTGCGGTCCAATGTTCTCTAACACCATCCACGCAGACGCTGGCTGGCCGCCGCTTGCGTGATCTGAGCTCGCGATGCCCGGTGCCACTCGAACCATTGTTCTCGCGTTCTGACCCACATGCCTTCGACCATCGGAGTGGCAAGCTTGCTGGCCCTTTGTCGACCAGTCGAGCATTGGTCGGGCGCATCAGCAACAGCTCGCAAGGAGGTTCCACCTACCGAGGGTTCGTGTCATGCTTCATGGATCCTCCTGCCCCAGGGCTATCGGGGAGCGGAGGGCAGGTCGACGGTAATGGCGCGTATCACTGGGTTCATGAAGCCTCGGAAGGGGAGGGGGCAGGGAGTCCGTTCTATGACACCTAGCGCTACTATGTACAGAACACTCCGTGGCAGGTGACAGATCAAAGTTTGTGCATCTTGGGTGTGTGTGGCTGCTCGTGGCCCCCGTACAGGAGGCCTGCTACAACATCATCCCAACCTTTCATTCGGCGAACGATTAGACTTCTACCTCCTCCCCAGCGGAGACGACTTGTGCTTTCTCCGCAAAACTGCACAAGCCTTGCGTCCCTTCCCGCGCCGAAGCGCACCACGACTGCCACTGATGCTTGAAATCCTCGTTGATCGCGGCCTCGATGTCCTTCTGTCGAGTTCGTGAGTCTGGATCCAGTAACGTGGTGAGCGTGCCCTGGTCAATCAAGACCTGCAGATTTCGCGCCTGATCGTTGGCGGCGGGCACGAGTGTCTTGGAGGCAAAGTCGACGATCCACTGCCACTGGTCAACTGTGTATTCGGCTTCCCGCGATTCCTCGTAATACACCTGGCAGTTGACTTCCCAGTCGGTTCTTCCGGGCCTCTGGGAAATTGTCCATAGCAGAGAGAATTCCAGTGGCTGCTTGGGCCGAGGGGAGAAGATGCTCTTCGCTGTATTTGTCATCCATGAGGGATTTCAAACGGACTTCTGAGTTACGGTCCGGCCCTTCCTCAGTAGATCGAGGCATCGTCGCTGTCACAATTTGACTAAGAAAGTGGAAGCCAAGTACGTTGACTAAAGTACCGAGTTCATGGGCATGCGCTCAACTACGGAAAGACATCTGAAAGGCTCTACGAGGCGGAGGCTGTAATTGTGGAGCGGTGGAGCCTAAGGCGAGCGCCATGAAGAGTCTCAGAAAAAGAGGTCAGCGGCAAGACGCTCAGGCGTTCTTCCATCGAGTTCTTCAAACCGAGACGTCTTGCGTGGCGACCGTCACCCCTCACCCCCCATGCATGACCGGACAGCGATGTACACCTCAGGTGGAGAACGACACCTGCCGGGCGCAGCTCTGTCCCGGCCAGAGAACGGCCATCCCTCCACGTGGTACAAGCCATGCAGAGCGATGAGACGCGTTGGACGACGGGGCATGCATGCAATATCATGGAGCCCATCATGCGACGCGTCGACCTCAACAGCGGTGAAAGCGGGATCAAAGCAGAGATCGAGCCGTCAACGTCGGCTTTAAGCTGCCACGCCGTTGTCTGTGCAGGCGGGGAGTGTCGGCGTTAACGAAATGTGAGTTGTGTTCCCCCCGGCAGCAGCGGGCGAGTCCGCCAGTATGTCCCGCGCCCAGCTGGGGACTGGTTTGCCGCCCTGGCTGTGCGCGGGCGGGCGGGTCGGTGGATGGGATGCATGGTCGCAGGCTCGCTCGCTCGGTGTGCACACTGGCTCGCTCTGGCTCTGGCTCTGGCTTCGCTCGCTGGCTCGCCGTGCACCTTCGAGCTCATCGTCCTCATCGAGTCTCGCCCTTTTCTTCAGCTCATACTTGTTCTCCCTTTCTTTTCCGGCACCTCGACCAGAACGACCGGATCATCCATCATGTCTCTCGCTCTTCCCGCCGACGTCCAAAAGGTCGCCAACGAGGGCACCGTCAAGCTCTTCGGAAAGTGGGATGCGACCGAGTGAGTTGCCGAGTTCCAGTGTGGACAGGTGTCTGGATAAAGAGGAGCAAGGACAGGTGTAGAGGGACGGGACGCACACGAGAGGTGTCGAGAGGGCTTCAAGCAAGGCCAGGACTCGATCGGCGGACAGGCGTCGAGCGATGTGCAATATGGGAGCCATACGCAGAGGACTAACCGCCAGGATCGAGGTCAAGGACATCTCGCTCACCGACTACATCAACGTCAACCACGCCGTCTACGTCCCCCACACTGCCGGCCGATATGCCAAGAAGCAGTTCGCCAAGGGACGAATGCCGATCGTTGAGCGACTCATCAACGCGTGCGTAGATGACAGGCCCCTTCTAGCCTGCGTGCGCTGACGTGCAGGCTCATGATGAACGGCCGAAACAACGGCAAGAAGCTCATGGCTGTCCGAATCGTGCAACACGCTTTCGAGATCATCCACCTCGTCACCGAGCAGAACCCGATCCAGGTCCTCGTCGACGCCATCGTCAACACCGGACCCCGAGAGGACTCGACCCGAATCGGTTCGCAGGGTACCGTCCGACGACAGGCCGTCGACGTCTCGCCGCTCCGACGAGTCAACCAGGCCATCTCCCTCCTCACCATCGGCGTGAGTCAGACCAGACATCATGCGTGTCGTGTTTATACTGACCCCAGACCCGA
>Ga0308169_10002960_pt1 | contig 17016 bp, 11 predicted proteins | sample PhyBR1_2_FD_202139 | JGI IMG/M metagenome (GOLD analysis project Ga0308169, IMG submission 202139) | Phyllosphere microbial communities from UC Gill Tract Community Farm, Albany, California, United States - DLSLSB.R1 | ecosystem: Host-associated > Plants > Phyllosphere > Unclassified | place... | reverse complement strand
GCAATCTTTATCGGTAACCTTTAATTACCTCAGCGTAAATGAAGATCTCAATATGGTTAACTACCTTAAAGATTTGCTCGACAACCTCAAAACCATTAAAAACAGCAAACAAAAACACATTACCATCACTACCGATGATATCCCGGTGTTCCACTTTTTTAAATACCCTGAGCTCACCAGCTTTAAACTATTTTTCTGGGCAAATAGTGCCAATCATACCGACGTTCCGTTTAATTCTACCTTCCTATCTGATGAAATTATTGAAGTATCCAAAGCCCTGCATTCAACTTATCTGGAAATTCCGAGCACCGAAATATGGTCGAAGGATACCATTACCGGCACTTTAGAGCAGATCAGATATGCCTTTGAAGCCGGTCACCTGAGTGATACTGAGCTGGCCGTTAAAATTGTGGAACAGGTAAAGTACTGCCTCACCGATATGAATATGTACGCCATTGGAAGTAAAAAAACAATCGACCCAAACCATACCTTTAACTGGTACAATTGCGATGTACTGGGTAGCATTTCTTATCTCGTCGATTTTAAAGACAGCATGGCTTGCTACAATCGTTTCAATACCTTTAATTATTTACGAACCGAAGACCAGTCCTACTGCCTGCAAACTAAAAAATGGATGCAGGGCCTCATTATGAAATCAGTTTCCTTCAGCGGCCAGGGAGAAAAACACCGGAATAAGTATTTGTACAATGCCTTTGCAGAGTGCGATAAATTATTGCAGGAGATTGGCGAGGCCAGTAGTTAGTTTGGATTAAAGTATTTGAAGCTTTGAGCCGATTAACTATATATCATGCAGTTTACCAGATAAAGAAGTAGATTTCTCCATTTCGCTGCGCTACAGTCGAAATGACGATCATGGCCGCTTGCAATTACTAATGAACTATTGAACAAGTTTAGACTTTGGAGGGCAGAGACAGTTAGCCAATTAACCAGTTTGAACAGTTAACCGCTATACAATTACTATTGAACGAATGAACAACTGAACTAATAAACCAACGAAAAGGTTTATCTCTTATATTTGCCCATGCTTAAAAAAGAACGTTATAAACTTTTTGTAGAACATTTTTCGGCCAAGCAACCTGATGCCGAAACTGAATTGCATTACAACAACCCATACCAGCTTTTGGTGGCTGTAATCCTATCTGCCCAATGCACCGATAAAAGGGTAAATATGGTTACTCCTGCCCTGTTTCAACGTTTTCCAAATGCCAAAGCGCTGGCAGAAGCTACCCCCGACATTGTTTTCGATTACATCAGAAGCATCAGCTACCCCAACAATAAAGCAAAACATTTGGTGGGCATGGCCAATATATTGCTTAACGAGTTTAATGATGTGGTGCCGTCGGGCATTGAAGACCTGCAGAAAATGCCGGGTGTTGGACGCAAAACGGCCAATGTAATTGCATCGGTAATTTATAATGCACCAGCTATGGCAGTAGATACCCATGTTTTTCGGGTGGCTAACCGTTTAGGCTTAACCAATGGAAAAACCCCGCTTGCCGTAGAAAAGGATTTGGTTAAAAATCTGCCCGAGCACGACATCCACATTGCCCATCACTGGCTGATCCTGCATGGGCGTTATGTTTGTGTAGCCCGGAGCCCTAAATGCGATGTTTGCGAAATTACCTACATGTGCAGGTATTTCGAACGCTTAACCGCACAAAATGAACGCGATAAATTGAAAGCTTAAAAAAAATTATTTTCACTTTACTATTGACATTAGCTAAAAAACATTTACCTTAGCTAAATATATTAGTATTTTAAATATCAACATTCAAGTATATTAGCCGATAATCGATTATATTTACGCCGTAATGAAAAAAGAAATGAGCACTGCAAATCCAGATAAATTAAAAGCGCTACAGCTTACTTTAGATAAGCTGGAAAAATCATATGGTAAAGGTACCATCATGAAACTTGGTGATACTGCTGTTGAACCTATAGAATTTATTTCTACCGGATCAATCAGTTTAGATATTGCTTTAGGTATTGGCGGTATTCCAAAAGGCCGGGTAATTGAAATATACGGTCCAGAATCTTCTGGTAAAACCACTTTGGCCACCCACATTATTGCCGAAGCACAGAAAAAAGGTGGCATTGCTGCATTTATCGATGCGGAGCATGCCTTCGATCAATTTTATGCTAAAAAACTTGGCGTAGATACTGATAACCTTTTAATCTCGCAACCAGATAATGGTGAGCAGGCTTTAGAAATTGCCGATAACCTGATCCGTTCGGGCGCGATTGATGTAATTGTAATTGACTCCGTTGCTGCGTTGGTTCCTAAAAGTGAGATTGAAGGTGAAATGGGCGACAGTAAAATGGGTTTACACGCCCGTTTAATGAGTCAGGCGTTGCGTAAATTAACCGGAACAATTGCCAAAACAGGATGTTGCTGTATTTTCATCAACCAATTACGTGATAAAATCGGTGTAATGTTCGGTAACCCTGAAACTACAACAGGTGGTAATGCTTTGAAATTCTACGCTTCAGTGCGTTTAGATATCCGTCGTATTTCTCAAATCAAAGATTCTGACGAAGTTTCGGGTAACCGCGTAAAGGTTAAGATTGTTAAAAACAAAGTTGCTCCTCCTTTCCGTATTGCAGAATTTGATGTAATGTTTGGCGAAGGTATTTCTAAAAACGGCGAGATCATCGATTTAGGTGTTGATTTCGGCATCATTAAAAAAGCAGGTTCGTGGTTCTCTTATGGCGATACCAAATTAGGACAAGGTCGTGATGCAGTAAAACAATTGTTGAGCGACAACCCTGAACTGGCCGAAGAACTGGAAATTAAAATTAAAGCCGAAGTAACCGGTGATAAACTGGTGGAAGAATAAGTCTTCCGGCACGTCAATAATAAAATATAAATGCCCTTCCAAATCATATTTGGGAGGGCATTTTGCTTTAAAAGATTATATCAGGAAATAGCCTGCTTAATTCTGACTAAAAATAGCGTTGAAATCTTTGGTTACATAAACAATAACCAAAAGCGCAGCAATAACCAAAGCACCAAGTATAATTACACCCCAGCTCCCCTTAAGTTTGTTTTTATCTTTCCTGATTAACCAATACAAAAGGCCAATCAAGGGTATGGCACAAACAATCCAAAATATTAACGATGCTCCACTCATTTTTAAATATCAATGTTCAATAATCAAAATTGCAATTATCAAACGGTTATAATCTAGTTATTTCTATGTTTATTTAACCACAAAGATAGAAAGTCAATCGGCAATTTACAGTTAGCAATGAACAAATGACCAATACAGTCAGCTTAGGCGGCTAGCGTTAGTACAGTTGACAGTTTACAGTTAGCAATTATCAAGACCAAAGTTTGTAATAAGCCCCCTAAACAGTTTACAATTGGCAGTTTGCAGTTACTAATGAACTAGTGACCAATGAACTACCGCCACTTTAAAATTCCATCCGCGCCATTGGCGATACTTCCTGCCCAACAAAATCGTTAGCCAAAAATTTATGGTAGCCTGCAATTGCAATCATCCCTGCATTATCGGTACAATACTGAAATGCCGGCACATACACTTTCCAGCCTAACTCATCAGCTGTTTGCTGTAAACCATTACGTAACCCTGAGTTTGCCGAAACACCACCAGCAATTGCAATTTCATTAATGCCGTATTGTTTTGCTGCTTTTTTTAACTTGTTTAATAAAATCTGTACAATGCTATGCTGCACCGATGCGCAAATATCATCTAAATGCTCGGCTATAAAGTTTGGATTTTCCTTCTCCTGTTTCCTGATAAAATAAAGGATAGAGGTTTTAAAACCACTAAAGCTAAAATTCAGCTCTGGTATTTGCGGTTCGGCAAATTTAAAAGCCAGCGGATTACCCAACTTAGCATGTTTATCAATTAACGGTCCACCAGGGTAAGGTAAGGCCAGTAGTTTCGCGGTTTTATCAAAAGCTTCTCCGGCAGCATCATCCAGTGTTTCACCAACAATTTCCATATCGAAATAATCTTTTACCAGCACAATTTGGGTATGACCACCCGAAACAGTTAAGCACAAGAAAGGAAAACTGGGCTTAGGATCATCGATAAAATGCGCTAATATGTGCGCATGCATGTGATTAACAGAAATTAAAGGTATATTTAAAGCTAGTGCAAACGATTTTGCAAAAGAAACACCAACTAAAAGTGAGCCTAACAAGCCAGGACCACGGGTAAAAGCTACTGCAGTAATGTCCTGTTTTGTAACTTTGGCATCAATTAAAGCCTGCTGTACGGCGGGCACAATATTTTGCTGATGTACCCTCGAAGCTAATTCGGGGATTACACCACCATAATTTTGATGAATTGTTTGGTTTGCAATAACATTGGCAGTAATTTTGCCGTTGTTACAGATAGCAACTGAAGTATCATCGCAAGAGGACTCGATAGCAAGTATAACAGACAAATTATTAATATTTAAGTCGCAAAATTATTAAAAAACTATTTAAAATACTCCTTTGGGTAATTGCATCAATAATTTTGCTGCTTGCGCTTCTTATTTTTTCGCTACAATTTAAGCCTGTTCAAACTTATTTTGCTCAGAAAACTGCCGCGTACCTATCAAAAGAGCTTAAAACCACCATATCGATCAAGAGTCTTTATATCAAGCCATTTAAATCTATCGTTCTGGAAGATTTATTGGTACTCGACCTCCAAAAAGACACTTTATTAAGCACGCCTCAATTTATGGTCGATATTAATCAGTTATCTATTGACAAGCGGATTATCGATATCAGCACGGTTCAGATCAACAATGGTCGCTTTTTCCTAAAGGATTTCAAAGATAAGTCTTCTAACCTCGATTTCATCATCAACTATTTCGATTCTGGTAAACCTACTGTAAAGAAAAAGAAAAGTAAGCCATACGATATTAAACTGGGTCGTATTATCTTAAACAAATTTGCTTTCAGGTATAAAAACTTCGCAGCCAAAGATACTACCCTGGGCAAAAGTGTAAATTTCGAAAACGTGGATGTTAAAGAACTTAGCGGTATTTTTGAGGGGTTTGATACTAAAGGCCACCTCATTAAAACGAATATCAAAAACCTCACACTGAAAGAAAGAAGTGGCTTTTATCTTAAAAATCTGACTGCACAAACCACTATCGACAGCAATGCGATTGAGCTTAAAAACCTTTTGCTCGAAACCAACCAGAGCCGTTTAACCGATTACTACCAGATGCGCTTTAAAACCTATAAGGATTTTAACCATTATGTAGATAACGTGCGCATGAAGGCTAATTTTAAAGATAGCCACATTACCTCGAGGGATGTTGCCTTTTTTGCTCCCGAGCTCAGCACCATGAAACTCGATCTTGACGTTGACGGACAGATTACAGGATTGGTAAATAACCTCCGAGCCAGAAAGCTTTCGATAAAAACAGGGAAAGTCACCTACATTAAAGGCGATTTTATATTAAAGGGCTTACCCAAGTGGAGAGAAACCTTTATGGACCTGAACATTGAAATGGCAGGTACCAACAGGACCGATCTGGATGAAGTACTAGCAGGTATTACCAACAGCAAGAAGCAAATTGTTCCGGCAATTGTAAACAAGTTTGGCAACATCAACTTTAACGGAAGCTTTACGGGTTTCCAGAACGATTTTATTGCCTATGGAGAGTTTAAAACCAAATTAGGCCGTATTGTTTCGGATGTAAACATGAAAATCGACAAGAACGATATTCCTACCTACACCGGTAACGTAAAAAGCTACGACTTTAACCTGGGCAACCTGATTGACGAAAAAAGCCTGGGCCGGATCAGCTCTTCGCTATATGTAAAAGGCCGCGGTACCGAGCTAAAGAACCTGACTGAAAAAATAAATGGCGATGTAGGTTACATCGACTTTAACAATTACCGCTACCACAACGTTAAGATTGATGGAACCTTTGATAAAAAATATTTCGATGGTAAACTGAGCATTAACGACCGGAACGTAAAGCTGGTTTTTGATGGCGGTGTTAACCTTAACCCTAAGTTGCCCGTATTTAACTTCAACGCCACCATTTCTAAAGCACGCTTAAAAGCCTTAAAACTGCTGAAAGATTCGCTGATGGTGGATGCGAAATTTAAAACCAACTTTTCGGGAACCAACCTCAGCAACATTTCTGGTAAATTATTAATTGAAGAGGTTAGGCTCCAAAACCCGAAAGGCATTTACAGTGTAGACTCGGTACAGTTAACAGCCAATGGCACGGGCGCTAACCGTGTGCTCGATATCCGATCAGACATTCTGGATGCCGGCATTCAGGGTGAGTACGATTTAAACTCCATTGTTTCTTATTACAAGGCCATTGCCAAAACCTACATTCCATCGTTAAAGGCCGATATTTTTAAATACAAAAACCAGATTTTCAAGTTTAAACTGGCCATTAAAAAGTTCGAGCCTATTGCACAGATTTTTATCCCAGGCCTTGAGTTGGAGGAAGGCGCTATTTTTAACGGCGATTTCGACTCGCGAAACAACACGGCAGTGCTTAACGGTTTTGTTAAAAAACTGAAATACAATGGCGTTGTGGTCAATAATATCATCGTCGATGAAAATACAACCCCTCAGCAACTGCAATTAATTGTTACTTCAGATCGGGTACAGCTTAACGACAGCTTGTATATTAAAGATGTGAACGTTTCGAACATCCTGCGGAACGATAGTCTGGCTTTCAACGTTAAAATGTCGAACGCCGACGAAGACAACCAGCTCGATTTAAACGGTTTGGTAGAGTTTACCAAAAACCAGGATACTACTGCCCGCCTGAGTGTGCTCCCTTCTATTTTAAAAATTAATAATGAAGAATGGCGCATACAGGAAAAGGTACGTATTGTGCTCAATAATGGCAAAACCGAAATCACCAATTTCGACCTCACCAACGGCAAGCAGCAATTAACCATTGATGGATTGATTTCGGAAGACCCGAAAGATCTGATTACCGTTGGTTTTAAAGATTTTAACCTCAAAACCCTTAACCCTTTTACCAAAGGCGCCGGAGTTAAGCTGGGTGGTAATGCCAACGGAAAAACCAATTTATATGGTATACTTAAAGCGCCACGTGTAAACGACGACCTGAAAATAGATTCGCTGAACTTCAACAATATTTACATTGGTACACTTACCGATACTTCATCGTACAACAACGCCACCAATAAAATTGATGTATTTACACGCATCGTAGCAGATGATTCGGAAACTTTTAAACTAACCGGAAACCTTAACCTGAAAGAAAAGGAAATTGATCTGGCCGTAAAAATGAACGAGAGTAAACTCACCATTTTAGAGCCTTTTGTAAAACAACTGGTCTCTAATTTAAAAGGAAACATTTCGGCCGATTTAACGGTTAAGGGCAAGTTTGATAAACCGGAAATTAACGGTACCGTAGCCTTAGATAAGGGACAGCTGATGGTAAATTACCTCAAAACCACTTATGTAATTACCGATGAGGTACAGGTAACCAATAGTGTAATTGATTTAGGTGAAGAATTTACACTGGCCGATTTGGAAGGGCATGAAGCTACAGCTAAAGGTACAGTAGACCTGAACAACATTAACTACCCTACCTTAGATGTAAAAGTAAACGCAAATAGCTTAATGGCGCTTAACACCACTGCTAAAGATAATTCGGTTTACTATGGCCGGGCTTATGGTACTGGGGTATTTAGCTTTACAGGCCCCACCAATAAAATGAAAATTGATATTAAGGCCAAAACCGAAAAAGGAACAGTTTTCAATTTACCGTTAAACAGTTCGGAAACTATTTCGGATAAGGATTTCATTAATTTTGTAAGCCGCGATTCTACCGTAGCCGTTAAGAAAACAACCAATTTTGATGGTTTAACGCTAACCTTTAAATTAACTATCGACCCAAATACCACGGCGAATATTTTTACCACACTCGGTAATCTGAGCGGTAAGGGTAATGCCGAGCTGAACCTGAATATCAACAGCTTTGGCGATTTCGAAATGTCGGGCGATTACATTATCGAAACCGGAAGTTTTGATTTTACGGCACAAGAGGTAATTAACAAGAAATTTGAGATCAGGCAGGGCGGTACCATCCGGTGGACGGGTAACCCTACCGCTGCACAAATTAACCTGAAAGCAGTTTATGCGCTTAGGGCAAGCTTAAACGATTTGTACAAAGCGGCCAACCGCGATGCGAGCAGCAATGCCAACCAAAGGGTTAATACCGAGGTAGAAATGGGTTTAACCGGTCTTTTATTGAAACCCGAGATTAAACTCGATATTAATTTCCCGGCACAGCCTTCTATTAAAGAGGAGCTGCAAACTTATTTCAGCGACCAGAACAACCTGAATTTACAGGCCTTCAGTTTAATTATCAGAAGAAGTTTTGCTCCCGGAAACGGTGGCCAATCGATTGGTAACCAGTTGAGCTCAACCGCTACGAGTACGGCAACAGAGTTGGTGTTTAACCAGTTTAACAACGTGCTTTCTTCGTTAAACTTAAACTTTGTCGATTTAAACGTGCGCTCGTTAAGCGAGGCCAACGCCTCATTTAAGTTCTTTAACGACCGCTTAATTATCAATGCCGGTATTGTTGACCGTAACAGCGTAAACGACTTTACTATCATCGATTTTGGTAAAGATAACGTAGGTAGAGAGGTTGAGGCTGTATTCCTGATCAAGAAAGATGGAAGTTTAACCATTAAAGCAGCCAATAAACCACCTACACAACAAAGTATTTTCTTAAACAGTGGCATTAGTCCAACGGCGAACGTAACGTCGTTTGGTTTGGTGTACACCCAGCAGTTTGATACGTTTAAAGAGTTTATCCAGAAAATTTCGGGCTCTTATCGCCGCAACTTAAAAAGGAAGCAAAGCGAAGCGCCGGTTAAAACCAATAAATCACTCAATAAAGATGTGATTATCAATCAAACGAAGGGAAACCAGCGGAGGTAGGTTTTTAGTCTGTAGTCTTGAGCCCGAAGTCTTGAGTCGATAGTCTGTTAGCATAAAACCTCCTTCTAAAAACAATTTTGTCATGCTGAACGCAGTGAAGCATCTCTTCCTTCAGCTGTTTTCATAACACATTACGGCTTGCGCGCGTTTATAACGCGTGCAGAAACAGCCACACGATTGTATCGTATAAAACGCGTTTAAAACGCTATGCTAATTACACACTCGTTTAGAAACGAGCGTGAGCGATAAGCGATAAATAAGGTGCTTGCGCGCGTTTATAACGCGTGCATAAATAGCAATACGATTGTATCGTATAAAAATGCGTATAAAATGCGTTTCAACGCTGTGTTAATTACACCCCCGTTAGGAAACGAGTTTGAGACAAACTTCTTTACGAATCCGTCATTCCCAACTTGATTGGGAATCGTAATGCAAAAGGATTTAGATAACATTAGGCAAGATGCCGCGTGTAAAGAGAGATGCTGAAATAAATTCAGCATGACGAATAGGAGTCGAGGCTTGCGCGCGTTTATAATGCATGCATAAATAGCCATACGATTGTATCGTATAAACACGATTAAACTCTATATTAATTACACGCCCATTATTAAATGAGATTGAACGATAGTACATCTGAGGGATGCTGAAATAAATTCAGCATGACGAATAGGAGTCGAGGCCTGCGCGCGTTTATAACGCGGACAGAAATAGCCATACGATTGTATCGTATAAAATGCGTTTAAAACGCTAGGCTACTTACACGCTCGTTAAGAAACGAGCGTGAGCGATAATAGGAGTAGATGCTTGCGCGCGTTTATAATGCATGCAGAAACAGCTATACAACTGTATCGTATAAAACGGAGTTTAAAACGCTAAGCTAATTACATAAGCTACTCAACAAAAAAAGGCCGGCAATATATGCCAGCCTTTGAATGGGTTTACACTAAGCGACCTTCAAAAAGAAAACAGCCAAAGCCAACCTAATTATCCTTTCATAATGGAGTGACCCATTTTATCTCTCTTGGTTGTTAAATAACGTTCGTTGTGTACGTTACTCGCAATTTCGATCGGGATGTTTTCTACCACTTCCAAACCGTAGCCAATTAAACCGGCCCTTTTGGTTGGGTTGTTACTCATTAAGCGCATTTTTCTAACGCCTTCCGATCTCAAAATTTGTGCACCTACACCATAATCGCGTTCATCGCCTTTAAAACCAAGTTTAATGTTGGCTTCAACGGTATCAAAACCAGCATCCTGTAAGTTATAAGAGCGCAGTTTATTAATCAGCCCAATGCCTCTACCCTCCTGGTTCATGTAAACCACAATACCTTTGCCTTCTTTCTCAATCATCTCTAAAGCTTTGTGCAACTGTGGACCGCAATCGCAACGGCACGAACCAAAAATATCGCCGGTTACGCAAGAGCTGTGTACACGTGCTAAAATGGGTTCATCGGCACTCCACTCTCCTTTTGAGATGGCTAAGTGTGTAGCGTTATTATCCAATTGCGTATAAGCCGTCATTTTAAAATCGCCCCAGGCAGTTGGCAAAGCAATGCTTACTTCCTGTTTAATCAGGCTATCTAAATTTAAACGGTAAGCAATCAAGTCTTCAATTGAAATAATTTTTAACTGGTGTTGCTCGGCAATCTTAAATAAATCAGGAAGACGGGCCATTTCGCCATCTTCTTTTAATATTTCGACCAATAAACCTGCAGGTTTCATGCCAGCTAAACGTGCTAAATCTACAGCCGCTTCGGTATGACCTGCCCTGCGAATTACGCCACCATCTTTGGCAATTAAAGGAAAAATATGTCCGGGTCTGCCCAGCTCTGCCGGATCGGTTTTAGGGTCGACCAAAGCCAGCATGGTTTTAGAACGGTCGCTGGCCGAAATACCGGTAGTACAACCATGGCCAACCAAATCAACCGAAACGGTAAAATTGGTTTCGTAAGCAGCAGTATTTTTGCCCACCATTAAATCGAGGTTAAGCTCTTTACAACGCTCTTCGGTTAAAGGGGCGCAGATTAAACCACGACCGTAAGTAGCCATAAAATTGATTACCTCGGGTGTTGCATTTTCGGCAGCCGTTAAGAAATCACCTTCATTCTCTCTATTCTCATCGTCGACAACAATAATCACTTTACCAGCTTTTATATCTGCGACAGCTTCTTCTATTGTGTTTAATTTCGTTTGCATTTTATATAGCATTATGGAGGAAAACGCGGTTGATCAACTATAAACAAGCTTTGATGCTACAGCGTTAACTTGTACAAATGTACAACCTTATTAAGCAATATTTGGATTAAAATATCATTTGTAAGTAAAGGATATCAGGCTATTTTTCCTTCTTTTTAAACACTTTAAGCAGCATCTGCTTGTAGTAATTTACATCAAAAAGTGCCGAATCGACCGTGGCTTTATAGGTTAAGAAAGCAGCCAGCGGTGTGAGCACAATGATGGCCATCCACATCCCAACAATTGGATTCAGGTTGCCCTCCCTTGCCGATTTCTCGGCAACAGTAGTAATAATGTGGTAAACCAGGAAGAAAGAAATAGCCACCACTACCGGTAAGCCCATACCGCCTTTTCTGATAATGGCGCCCAGTGGTGCACCAATAAAGAACAGCAAAATACACGATGCAGCAAGGGTAAACTTACGCTGGTACTCTACGGTGGTAAAAATAATTTCACCGGTTAAATCGGTTTGGCGTGGCGCCCAGTTGGGCACATGCTGCATAATATTGGCAACCACATTGGTGGCATTATCGAGCGCCTGCTTACGCGATCCGTTGGGAATACTTTTCAACACCACATCATCGATTTTTGCTGGTGCAGCCTTTATTTTGGTGTACCCCTGAGTTACGTTAAACTGCTTAAAGTTACCCTTTAAATTCTCGATGGTACGCATCTGGATGGTATCGAGCTGCTTGGTAAGCGAATCGCGTTTGCGCACAATGCCTTTCAGGTTTAACATGGGAGTACTGTTGCCAAATGCATTGGGGTCGGTGGTATTGCCATCAAACGACGACATATCGAAGCGCGGCGCAGTTTCTTTAAACCTGCGGCGCGAAAATACCTGCCTTGGGTTGTACATACCACTGCTGCTGGATTGTTCCTCGTACTGAACGCCGTTTTTAAGGTTCAGCACCAGAAATTTACCATCGGCAGTTTTTTCCATCTTGCCTTCTTTGGCCAGAATTACCTTCGGAATACCGTTATTTTCTTTATGATCGTAAATCATAATGTTGTGCAGGGTACCATCATCTTCTTTGGAATCGACACGGATGGCGTAACCGGGTATGGCATTGTTAAATACCCCAGGTTTAATCAGGAAAGAAAGTTTTTTATTGCGGATATCGTACAGCAGAGAACCGAACTTTAAATTGGCTTTGGGCAGCATGTAGTTGGCAAAGAAAAACGAAGCTACAGTAAGCATGAGTATCACCACAAAAAGCGGTCGCATGGCTTTCTGCAACGAAATACCAGCCGATTTAATGGCTACCAGCTCGTAATTTTCGCCCAGCGAACCGAAAGTCATGATAGAAGAAAGCAGCACCGAAAGTGGCAGCGCCATCGAAACGTTGGCTGCCGAGGCATAATACATCAGCTCCAGAATGGTATACCATTCGAAGCCTTTGCCAATGAGATCATCAATCCATTTAAACAGAAAAAACATTAGCAAGATGAACATCATTACAAAAAATGTTGCAATGAATGGTCTTACGAATGCTTTTATTAATAGAAGATGTAGTTTTTTCACCCTACAAAGGTAAACAATGCGCAGATAATATTATGCACCCAAAACACTTATCAGGTAATCGATCTGGTTATCCCAGATTAATTTCTTCTCGGCCAGCAGCTCATCAGTAGTAAAATCGGTAATCGAAAGGGCAACATCGTTAGTCAGTTCATCCTGCACAATTTCCATCTCAAAATAACATTGAGGCTCATCATCCAGCCATTTAAACTTTACAAGTTTATTTTCTTTAACAGAAACCATTTTCGCCTTCAATTGCTCATCATCCCAGGTAAAAGTATATACCTGATCGCGGAAAACCACATCATCGGCAAACCATTGCGACAGGCCATTGGGCTCGCTTATAAAACTGTATAATATTCTTGGTGACGATCTAACTTCGTACTCTAGTGTAAATTTTTTCTTTTCTGCCATGTTAGTACACTACCAGAATAATTTCCGGATTATTTTAAATGTTATTTTTCTAAAGAAAGGTATTTTATTCTATATCTGCAACTCTTATCATTTTTTTGCTAAACTACCGTATTTAACGGGATTGATAGTTGGTTAAAGTCCAAACTGGTTCAGTAGTTCATTAGTCAATAGTTCATTGGTACTGCAAACTGCCAATTGCAAACTGCCTAAGGTTAACTGGCTCCAAACTCCGAACACTAAACTCCAAACTGGTTCATTGGTCAATAGCTCATTAGTAACTTTGTAGCGGTTAACTGTTCAAACTGGTTAATTGGTTAACTATTCCAAGCTGGTTAATTGGTTAACTGGTCCAAGCTGGTTAATTGGTTAACTGGTCCAAGCTGCAAACTGCCAATTGCAAACTGTTTAAGGTTAACTGGCTCTAAACTCCGAACACTAAACTCTAAACTTGTTCATTGGTTCATTAGTAACTGCCCACTGCAAATTGTATAATATTAAATCCATCGCGCTTGTAATATATCAGGATAACCCTTTTTCTAATCATCCACACAGCAACATAAGCATCAATTATGGAGCAGGAGTGAGTTTAAAAACCAGCCAAATCATTTAAATTTACTGTGCAATAGGGCTTTAAATGTTTTTTCACTTTTCCTTTTAATAGAATGATAATTTATTCTATATTTGCAGCTCTTAAAAATAACCATTGCTGTATTTACGTTATTTAGTAAATATACACCCGGCGGGGTAGCTCAGATGGTTAGAGCGCAGGATTCATAACCCTGAGGTCGGCAGTTCGATCCTGCTCCCCGCTACCGAATCGGCGAAAGAGGCATAATTCAGATTTAATTCTGGTATGCCTCTTTCCTTTTTAAGGATAATATGCTGAAAATGAGCGATATACAAAAACACTAAATTTATTTCAGTGGTTCGAACTTTATCATTTTTCTTGTCATAACTCATACCACTAGGGAACAGTAGCGCCTGTAGTTGTTGCTTGGTATGATAGTCCCCAGAAAGCCAGTTTAAAGGTAGCTGAGTGGCATATTCTATAGCCAACCTAACGCATTTTAAAAGGTTCGAACTATTATTTGACAGGATGAGCAAATTCCGCTCAATTTCCCTTTTTTCGTGCGAATATTTCTCATGGTACTTTGTGTAAAGTTCCTGACTTAGATCTTCTTCAATATATCTTTCCTCTAATCGCTCCACCTTCTTCTTCACTTCTCTGTGGCTGTTCTCCAACTCCGAAAGATCTGCTTGTTTATTTTGAGTCAACTGGTTAAATGTTGCAGCAACCTGCTCAACCAATAGTTCTATATATTCCTTGGCAATGTCAATTTTAAAGAAATCAAGTATGTTTGCAAATCTGGAATTAAGAGAATTAGCATTTTTGTTGTTACAGCAAGCTTTGGTTTTGCATTTATAATAATGTATATTCTTTTTGCGTGCGAGATAGCCACTCAACGGCTTCCCGCATTCGGCACATACCATAAAGCGCTTCAAAGGAATGTGAACATTTTCTTCATTAAGTGAAAAACCATGGGGAATCTTGTCTAGCATACCGTTAACCTTTAAGAAAAGTTCCCTGCTAATCAATTTCTCGTGATTGCCCACAACCACCTGTCCCTCCAACATATTGTGCACCATCAAGCCACAATAGAATGGATTTCTGAAGATTTCTGAGATACGCTGATGAATCAATTTGAGTCCTTTAGCCGCCAACCTATCGCGAATTACCTCATTTGACACATTTTCATAAGCTTTCCATTCAAAGGCCTGACGAATGAGCCTTCCCTTCGCATTTATAACAATTTGTCTTTTGTTTTTCGATCTGTCGATCTCGAATCCCAATGGGGGATTTGTCGGCCAATCACCACGCAGTAGCATCTCTTTTATACCAGCACTACATTTTTGCTTTCTCAATTGATTGTCAAACTCCCCGAACAGAAACAATAATTTCTGTTGCATCTGACCTGAAGCGCTAGATGTATCAATAGGCTGTGTCACTGATATTATTTCGATACCTAAGCGCCTCAATTCTCCGCTAAGCCAGATTGAGTTGTCATTTCTTGAAAACCTCTCCAGACTATACACTAAGATAGAAGATATTTTTCCTTTAAATTTTTTCACGAAAGAAAGCATGGCTGTAAATTGCTTTCTCTCATCGTTCTCAGCGCTTTCGTAGGTACCCCCAAACTGAGCGGCGATATTAAAACCGAACTTCTCTGCATACAGCATACAGGCCTTCAATTGGGTTCCAAGGCTTAAATTGTCGGCCTGCTCCTTACTGCTAACCCTTGTGTAGATAACGCATTCCAAGCTTTTGGAAACTTTTTTATCTTGCTTCCCTTTTGCAAATGAGTCGAAAAATAAGATGTCTGACATAAATAATACTGCTATGATTACACTATAAGATACTAATAATCAATTGTTTTATCAAATTTTTTCCTCCTTTTTTTCACTTGCATTAAAAATAATTATTGACATTTTTTTTATGGTAAGAACTACGTCCTTAGCCTGCTCCTCGGTGAAATGTGAGAACATTTGTTTTGAGAGCACCTCTTCTATAGTTAGATCATGCTGGCGCACGATAGTTTCTACATTTAATTCAAACTCCATATCCATGACGTTTATTTTGAGTGACATTTTTTTTAAGGGCATTTTGAGGGATATAGGGTCGGCTAAACATAATTAACTAAGCTTGTTATAAAATTGTCTACTAGGGACAATCCAGCTATATTATTATACAATCTAGGTGCATTTAAACAGCAGAACGCAACGCACCCTTTGTTATTTATCTATTCAGATCTGAATAATCTATTTCCAAAGATTGTATAAAACCATCTCGGATCACCTCAAACCCTGCTACCCGATCAGTATTGTAAATGACGACTGTTTTTGGTGGCCAAAGTTTCGGGTCGTTTATCTTATCCCAATCTATGCCTATGCCTGACGGATAATATTCCCAGTTTTCCCATGCTCTCTCTTTGATTAGAAGCCCATCGTAGCCCAGTTCCTTTGTAAGATATTCGTTGCGGTTTCGTTGCCAGTCCATGCCGTAGCAGAGCAGGTCAGCAGCCTTGTGAAAATCAGTGAGCTGTTCATCATGCCGGCAATTCAGGTATCTTTCGGAAACTCCGGCGCACAGCAAAATGCTCCGGACGCGAGATGCGTCCAGAGCTTTGTCAGCATCCAAAATGCTGGTAACATTGCTGAGTGAAATTTTATAGATTTTGGCAAACCCAAGGTTATCAAACCCCGCTCCGCCTTTAAGTCGTGATTTCTGGAGTACGAGATGGCTAAATAGGCAGGCGGCGTCCTCACTTAGGGAAGTATAAAAACCATTTCCGAGGGTAAGCGCGTTCCAACCAACTCCTTTGCCGGACTGGATGTTTATCTTACTACCATCCAGTCCTAGCGTGCCATGATAAAGGGACATGGTATCGGGTTCTATTACTTTTGCTATGTGCATAGATTCTGATTAAAGTAGCAGGCCAAATTTCGGTTCAACTTGCAATTGAAGTATTGCTGATCTACCGCCATCGTGGATCAGATCTACGGAAGCGACTTTTTCGGCATTATAAATCACGACTGTCTCGGGAGGGGAACTGCCCCAGTCATGCCAACATCTTCTCCAGTTTATCCCAATGTGGTCAGGCTCATAGTGCCAGGGCAGGTAGGGTTTTTGAACAAATAACAATCCGTCATAACCCATTGCCTTAGCCAGGAATTCTTTGGCATTAATAGTTTGAAAGCCGCCTTTTTCAATAAGATGTGATCGGTAATTAAAAATACAGGATTTTTCGTAATCAAGGATACAGAGAAATTGGCAAGAATGATGTCGGGAAATTGGCAAGAATAAATACATAGTTCATCTTTTGGGGCAAAGCCCCAAAAGAT
>Ga0308169_10002957_pt1 | contig 17023 bp, 20 predicted proteins | sample PhyBR1_2_FD_202139 | JGI IMG/M metagenome (GOLD analysis project Ga0308169, IMG submission 202139) | Phyllosphere microbial communities from UC Gill Tract Community Farm, Albany, California, United States - DLSLSB.R1 | ecosystem: Host-associated > Plants > Phyllosphere > Unclassified | place... | reverse complement strand
GGCCTGCGCGTGCGCGGGGCGATCCTCGACGAACTGCGCCGCCAGGACTGGCGTCCGCGCGCCGTGCGCCAGGACAGCCACAAGATGCGCGACGCGGTGCGCGCCCTGACCCGCAAGCTGGGCCGCGAACCGAACGACAAGGAAGCCGCCGAGGCCCTTGGCATCAGCCAGGAAGACTGGCGCCAGTTCCTGCTCGACGACTGCGCCGAGGAGCTGCTCAGCTTCGACGAGATCCTGCAGGAAGCGACCGAACAGGCCCATAGCGCACCGGGGCCGGAACAGCAGTACATGGTGCGCCGCAGCCTGGAACAGGCGCTGAATGCTCTCAACGAGAAGGAGCAGCGCGTGATCCAGATGATTTATGAATTCGAGCTCAGCTACAAGGAAATCGCAGCCGTGCTCGACCTGTCCGACGCCCGCGTCTGCCAGCTGAACAAGAGTGCGCTGGCCAAGATGAAGGCGGCGCTGGCTCAGGCCTGAGCAGCTACGAATAAAAGAGAGAGGTAACAAACCATGCAAATCCTTGGCATCCTGATCGTGCTGGGCGCCGTGTTCGGCGGCTTCATGATGATGGGCGGCACCGCCGTCGCCATCTGGCAGCCCACCGAGCTGCTCATCATCGGCGGCGCCGCCATCGGCGCCCTGGTGCTGGGCAACCCCAAGCACGTGCTTGCCGAACTGTTCAGCCAGTTCATGAAGATCGCAGCGCGCAAGAAGCACGACTCCGAATTCCAGCGCCAGCTGCTGCTGCTGATGTACGAACTGCTGCAGACCGCCGCGGGCGGCCTGAAGGCGCTCGACGCCCACGTCGAGGCGCCCAAGGAAAGCCCGATGTTCCAGCGCTATCCGAAGATCCTGGAAGAGCCGAAGCTGCTGGCCTTCATCGTCGACAACTTCCGCCTGATGGCCATGGGTAAGATCAACGCCCACGAACTGGAGGGCGTGCTCGAGCAGGAACTCGACGCCATCCACGAAGAACTGAGCCAGCCATCCAAGTCGCTGCACAAGATCGCCGAGGCGATGCCGGGCTTCGGCATCCTGGCCGCGGTGCTGGGCATCGTGATGACCATGAACTCGGTCGGCGAAGGCGCCGACACCGCCGAGATCGCGGAACGCGTCGGCGCCGCCATGGTCGGCACCTTCATCGGCATCTTCCTGTGCTACGGCGTGCTGGATCCGATCTCCGGCATGATGAAGCAGCTGGTCAATTCCGAGGCCTCGACCATGGAAACCGTGAAGGTCGTGCTGTGCACCCACGTGGCCGGCAAGCCGCCGCTGCTGGCGATCGACGCCGGGCGCCGCCTGATCCAGCTGAACACCAAGCCCAGCTTCGCCCAGCTGGAAGCCTGGATCAATGCCATGGCCGACGGCGAAGACGCCGGCGCCGCCAAGCGCCGCGCCTGACCGGATGGAGTAGCCCGTGCAAGCGATCAAAAAAGGCGATAAACACGAAGAAACCATCATCAAGCGTGGCGGCGGCAAGCACCACGACGATGAGCACGGCGGCGCCTGGAAGGTGGCCTTCGCCGACTTCTGCATGGCGCTGATGGCCCTGTTCCTGGTGCTGTGGCTGATCGCCGCGCGCGACGCCTCGCAGGCCAAGAAGCTCGTGCGCGACAACATGGCCAACGGCCTGATCGAAGGCAGCGGCGGCAAGCCGCAAGTCACCAGCTCCCCGAGCGGCAGCCTGATCGAACGTTTCCAGCTACCGCGGGCGAATGGCGGCAGCCAGGGTCCGGGCGCTGGCTCGAAGACGGCGCCCACGGTGCGCACCAAGTACGAGTCGGCATCGGAACTGGCCGCGCTCGCGCACGCGCTCGAGCAGATGAGTGCGGACGCCGGCCTGTCCTCGAATCTTGCCACCGTGGTCACGCCGAACGGCTTGCGCGTGATGCTGCACGATACCGACCGCCAGGGCATGTTCGTGCGCGGCAGCCCGCTGCCCACCGACAAGTTCGCAAAACTGTTGCGTGCGATGGCGCCGCTGTTCGAAAAAATGGAAAATCAGATGTTGATCGTAGGCCACACGGACGCCTTGCAGTACACTTACAAGGGTCCGCATGGCTATTCCAACTGGAGCCTGTCGGTCAACCGCGCCCTGGCTGCGCGCGGAGAACTGCTCACCGGCGGCATGCGTCCCGAAAGCGTGCTGCAACTGGTCGGTATGGCCGACCAGGCCCCGCTCGACACCGCCCGTCCGGACGCTCCGGTCAACCGCCGCATCGAACTCCTGATCCTGACCAGCGCGCAAGCCGCCAGCGTAAAGGGGATGTTCGGCACCCCCGCTTCCGCCGAAGCCCTGACCAAGGACGTGTCCACCTCCAGATCGGACGAAGCGGCGATCGAGCAGCTGCGCAGCCAAATGGCGAAGAAACCATGACGATTCAATCGAAAACCCGAGGACAACGCATGAAAATCACTGGCGCCTCCACACCTGCCGTCAACATCACCCCGCAGAGCGGCGCGACCGCCGCCCCGGCGCCTGCACCGGCCGCCGCAAGCATCGCCGCCGCCACGCTCGAATCCAGCGTGCTGCAGCCGGCGCAAGCCGCGCTGCGCGCCCTGCCCGACTTCGACGCCGCCAAGGTGGCCGAACTGCGCGACGCCCTGTCCAAGGGCGAGCTGCCCTTCGATTCCGGCCGCCTCGCCGGTCTGATCCAGCGCTTCCACGGAAGCAAGGGATGAGCAGGATGACCCGCGACCAGGCGGTCGCCCGCCTGCTGGACGGCATCCAGGCCGATCTTGGCGCCTGCGGCGCCGTGCACGAGCTGCTCGAGCGCCAGTTCCAGGCCGCCCTGCGCCACTGCGGCGCCGAGCTGTCGGCCCTCGCCGAGGAACTGATGCCGCGCCTGGACGAAATGGAAGAGCGCCGCAAGCAGCGCGTGCAACTGGTGCGCGCCCTGTTCGGTCCGGATGCGACCATGGACCAGCTGTTCGCCAGCCTGGACGCGCCGCAAAAAAGCGCCGCCAGCACCGCCTGGGCCCAGCTCGAGCGCCTGGTGCGCGACTGCAAGCAAGCCACCGCCCGCAACGGCAACCTGATGGCCGATCAATATTCCGTGATGCAGCGCCTGCTGCATGGCGAGGACGACACCTATGCGCCACGCTGAATTCAACACCTCGATCCCGGCCCTGGCCCCGACCGCCCCGACCGCACCCGCCGCCCCGCTCGGCAATGGCGGCGGCAACTTCGGCGGTGTGTTCGGCCAGGTAGCGAACGAAGTCGCCGATTTCATCCAGAACGGTGACGGCGGTTTTTCCACAGGCGCCAGCCTGAGCGCCGAAGGCAGCATATGGCGCGCACGCAGCAGCGAAGCCACGGCCGCCACCGGCATCATCGCCGATGAGGAAGCATCACCCGACCAGCAGGCTTTCCTGGAAAGCATCGCGCCCTGGGCCAGGGAAGCGGCCGACAAGCTGGGCGTGGCGCCGGAACTGGTGTCGGCCCATGCCGCGCTGGAGTCCGGCTGGGGCCAGCGTCCGCTGAAAAACAGCGACGGCAGCTCGTCCCACAACCTGTTCGGCATCAAAGCGGGCAACGCTTGGCATGGCGATGTGGCCGAATCAAGCACCACGGAATATGTGGGCGGCGCTGCCCTCAAGACCAGCGCGAAATTCCGCGCCTACCCCGACCAGGCCAGCGCCTTCCGCGATTATGCGCAGATGCTGATCGATAACCCACGCTTCAAAGGCGCGCTTGGCGCCGGCAGCAACGCCCACGCCTTCGCCAACGGTTTGGCCAAGGGCGGATACGCCACCGACCCGGCCTACGCGGCCAAGCTGTCGCGCCTGGCCGGCAAGCTGCAGGGCCTCAGCGGTTGATGGCCGCGCCGATCGGCTCGACCGTGCCCGGCCCGGACACGCGCATGCGCACGACCTGCCCGCTGCTCGCGTTGCGCACGCGCACGACCGCCCCCTCGCCGCCCGCGTCCAGCGCTTCGCCGGCGGTACTGACCTCGATCCCCTCGACCCGCGCGACCATCGACACCGCATCGCCGCGCTTGACCAGAATCGGGCTGCTGAGCTGCCCGCTGCGCAAAATGTCTCCTGGGCGCAACATTCGACGTGACATTTTCCCGACGGCATCTTGGGGTGCGGCGACCGGATCCGTGATGTTCGAAATATCACGGCGCTCGATCGTCACTTGTGTGTCCGTCAAGGTCTCGTTGCTCGATACCGGCGCGCCCGCCACCGCCACCATGGCCGTCACGCGCGCACGCACGGCGTACTCGTACCGCCACCCGGGCGTGTCCATACAACGCGCCACAAAGCGCATCCGCTGGGGAAAACGGGTATCCAGGGGCTCGACGGCGACATTCTGGCTGCACGGCGGCGCCGCGCGCGGGTTCACGACCGAGACCTCGACTTGCGGTTCGGTCAAGCCGGACGCCGACATCTGTCTTTCCAGTTCGGCACGGGCGGCTTGCTCGATTTGCATGACCAGCGACGGCTGCGCAGCTTGCGCGAGCGCAGAAAACAGTGCGATTGACGAAGCAACAAGGGTTGCCATGCGGAAAGCAATCATTAGAGAATAGCGGCTGAGAAAAGCCCATTCTACCAATCACTGATATCCCCACGACGGAGGCTTGGAACATGACGATCAATTTCAAGGACGCACTCGGTGTCCATGCCGACGCGCTCGAACTGCGCGCCGAGCGCACCAAGGTGCTGGCGGCGAACATCGCGAACGAAAGCACGCCGGGCTACACCGCACGCGACCTGGACTTCGGCGCCATGTTGCAAGAGCGCATCGATAGCGAGAGCGGCGAACCCGGCGCCAACCTCAGCCTGGGCGATGGCGAGCCGCTGTACCGTGTGCCCTTCCACCCCAGCGCCGACGGCAACACCGTCGAGATCGGCGTCGAGCAGGCGGCCTTCGCGCAGAACTCGTCCGACTTCCAGACCAGCCTGACCTTCATCAACATGCAACTGCGCGGCTTGGCCAAAGCCATTAATGGCCAGTAACCCGGCCAGTAACCCGATTCATCCATCCAAGACCAACGACATGGGTTTCAAAGACATTTCTCAGATCGCCGGCTCGGCGATGGCCGCACAGTCGGTGCGCCTCAACACGATCGCCAGCAACCTGGCCAACGCCGACGTCTCGGCCGGTTCCGAAGCCGAAGCCTATCGCGCGCGCAAGCCGGTGTTCTCGACCCTCATGGGTGGCGAAGCCGGCGGCGGCGTGCAGGTGATGGACGTGGTGCAGAGCGCCGAGCCGCTGCGCCGCGTGCACGAGCCCGACAATCCCAAGGCCGATGCCGACGGCATGGTCTATTACACCAACGTGAACTCGGTGGCGGAAATGGCGGACATGATGTCGGCCAGCCGTGCATTCGAAACCAATGTGGAAGTGCTGAGCCGCGTGAAATCGATGCAGGCCGCCGTCCTCAAACTGGGAGACAACTGATCATGCAAACCAGCTCGACTTCGAACAATCCGGTAAACACCTCGCCGACCGGCCAGGACAGCGGCGCCGTCGCACCCCACGCCAGCACCGACCCGAACCGCGACATGTTCACCAAGCTGCTGGTGGCGCAGATCCAGAACCAGGATCCGCTGTCGCCGCAGGACCCGACCACCTACGTCAACCAGCTGTCCCAGCTGTCCCAGACCGAGGCGCTGCAGAACCTGTCGCAGACCAGCACCGCCAACGCCAGCCTGCTGCAGAGCCTGCAGACCCTGGCGATGGGCGGCCAGGTCGGATCGACGGTGACCGTCGCCACCAACACGCTGCAGCTGGGCCAGGACAAGGTCAGCGGCAACGTGCAGCTCGACGCCATCAGCGCCGACACCAAACTGGTCCTGACCGGCGCCGACGGCCAGCAGCACACGATCGACCTCGGCCCCGGTTCCGGCGCCCAGTCCTTCACCATCGACCCGGCGGCCCTTGGCCTGGCGCCGGGCAGCTACACGATTCAGGCCAAGCCCGCCGACGGCAGCTCGCCCTCCATCGAAATCGCCGCGCGCCTGAACAGCGTGCGCGTGGCCAACGGCGGCGTGCTGCTGCAGGTTGCCGGCATCGGCCAGGTCGATCCCTCGGCCATCACAGGTTTTAACGGTAAACAAATTTAAGGAATCGACATGAGCTTCGACATCGCACTGTCCGGCATCCAGGCCATCAACGAGCAGCTGAACACCGTCTCCAACAACATCGCCAACGCCGCCACCTACGGCTTCAAGTCCGGCCGCGCCAACTTCTCCTCCGTGTATGCCGGCACCCAGGCCAACGGCGTCGAAATCGGCTCGATCACCCAGAACATCGGCCAGAGCGGCAGCACCACGACCACCGGCCGGCCGCTCGACGCCGCGATCGACGGCAGCGGCTTCTTCATCGCCCGCGACCTGCAGGGCGGCATGACCTACTCGCGCGTCGGCATCTTCACAACCGACACCTCGGGCTTCCTGGTCGACGGCGCCGGCAAGCGGGTGCAGGGCTATGGCAAGTCGACCAATGGCGCACTCGGCGCAATTGGCGACCTGCAGGTGCCGACCGGCCAGATCCCGGCCGTGGCGACCACCAAGGTCAACTACGTGGGCAATATGTCCGCCGACTGGCAGACCCCGGCCACCGCCTTCGATCCGACCGACCCGAGCAGCTACAACATGGTGACGCAGTCGGTGGCGTTCGACTCGCTCGGCACCCAGCACACCATCAACGAGTACTACGTCAAGACCGGCAGCAACACGGTCGCCGTCTACTACGGCATCGACAAGAATGCAGTATCGGCCACGCCGGGCAACACCCTGACCTTCGACACCGCCGGCCAGCTGACCAGCGGCGGCACCGCCAGCGTCTCGATCCCGGCCGCCAACGGCGCAGCCGCCGGCACCGTGTCGATCGACTACACCGGCAGCACCCTGTTCGCCGGCGACCCGACCACCGCGACCAATCACTACGACGGCTACGCTGCGGGCGCCTTCCTCGGCGTCTCCCTGGCCAGCGACGGCTCGCTGGTGGCCAAATACAGCAACGACAAATCGCAGGTGGTCGGCACCCTCGCACTGGCGACCTTCGCCAACCAGGGCGCGCTGACCGCGATCGGCGACACCAGCTGGGTCGCCAACGCCGACTCCGGTGCGGCCCTGCTCAACGCCCCGGGCGTGGGCCTGTCGGGCAAGCTCTCGACCGGCGCGCTGGAAGGCTCGAACGTCGACATCACCTCGGAGCTGGTCGGCCTGATGACCTCGCAGCGCAACTACCAGGCCAACTCGAAGGTGCTGAGCACCGAGAGCCAGATGATGCAGTCGCTGATGCAGGCGATGTAATCCATCATGGACAAACTGATCTTCACCGCGGCCTCGGGCGCCGAGCGCCTGATGAAAGCCCAGCAGGTGCACGCCAACAACCTGGCGAACATCGACACCACGGGTTTCCGCGCCAGCATGGAAACCTCGGGCAGCGCGCAGCTGGGCGGCTTCGGCTACGACGACCGCCACCTGCCGACCCTGCAGGCCGACACCGTCTCGACCCGCGCCGGCGCGGTCCGCGAAACCGGGCGCCCGCTCGACGTGGCGATCGCCGGCCAGGGCTATCTGGCGGTGCAGTCCGGCGACGGCGAAGCCTACACGCGCTCGGGCGAGATCGAGGTCGGCCCGGACGGCGCGCTGTCGGTGCACGGCCACCCCCTGCTGGGTGAAGGCGGTCCGATCGTCCTCCCGCAGAATACCGCGGTCGAGATCGCGAACGACGGCACGATCTCGGTGCTGACCGAAGGCGCGACCCAGATGCAGGTGGTGGATCGCCTGCGCCTGGTGAACGCCGACGGCGCCCAGCTGACCAAGAACGAAGCCGGCCTGCTGGTGCCGCGCGATGGCGCCGACCTGGCCACCGACCCGAACGTGAAGCTGCGCCCGCGCGCGCTCGAAGGCAGCAACGTCTCGGCGATCGAGGAAATGGTCGCCACCATGGACCTGAACCGCAGCTTCGAGATGCAGATGCGCCTGTTCAAGGCCAGCGACGACATGAACTCGACGGGCAACAAGCTGATCAGCGGCGCCTGATCCGCCCGGCCCTCAATCAATAACAAGGAAAAAACATGAATCCCGCAATGTGGATCAGCAAGACCGGCGTGCAGGCCCAGGACGCGAAACTGCAAGCCATCGCCAACAACCTGGCCAACGTGAACACGGTCGGCTTCAAGCGCGACCGCGTCGTGTTCGAAGACCTGTTCTACCAGGTCGACAAGCAGCCCGGCGCCCAGACCGCCGACAACACCGTCTCGAACGGCACCCAGCTGGGCAACGGCGTGGGCATCGTCGGCACCCAGAAGGTGTTCACCAACGGCAGCATCCAGACCACCAGCCAGGCGCTCGACGTCGCCATCTCGGGCAACGGCTTCATCCAGGTGCGCCGTCCGGACGGCACCCCGGCCTACACCCGCGCCGGCCAGCTGCAGCTCGACCAGAACGGCGTGCTGGTCAACGCCCAGGGCCTGCCCCTGGTGCCGCAGATCACCGTGCCGAACAACGCCACCGCCATCACCATCGGCGAAAACGGCATGGTCAGCGCGACCGTGCCGGGCAACGTCGCCCCGACCGAGCTGGGCCAGCTGACCTTGACCACCTTCGTCAACCCGGGCGGCCTGCAGGCGCTGGGCGAGAACCTGTTCCAGGAAACCGGCGCCAGCGGCACCCCGAACGAAGGCAAGGCCGGCGACGGCGCCTACGGCAAATTCAAGCAGGGCGCGCTGGAAGGCTCGAACGTGGTGGTGGTCGAGGAGATGGTCGACATGATCGCCGCCCAGCGCACCTACGAGATGAACACCAAAGTCCTGAGCGCGGCCGATAACATGCTGCAGTACCTGTCCCAGGCAGCGCGCTGATCGTCATGAAATTCATCGCTACCGCGGCAGTTTATTTGACTGCGGCACTGCTCGCCGGCTGCGCCTCGCACGTTCCGTTGAACACGCCCGCCGTCGAAGACGACGCCCTGGCCCTGCCCAAGGCGCAGGCGCCGCACGCCGGCGTCTCGGGCGGGGTGTTCTCGGCCGCGACCGTGTCGCTCACCTCGGACGCGCGCGCATTCCGCGTCGGCGACGTGGTCACCGTGCAGCTGCAGGAAACCACCCAGGCCAGCAAGAAGGCCGGCACGAGTTTTTCCAAGGGCTCGAGCGCGTCCGTCGCGCCGATCACCGCGTTCGGCAGGAAGATACCGCAAACCGGCCTGTCCATCGGGGGCGACCGCAGCTTCACGGGCGACGCCACCAGCACCCAGCAGAATGCGCTCACCGGTGCAATCACCGTGATCGTGCAGGAAGTGCTGCCGAATGGCCTGCTGCGCGTGGCCGGCGAAAAGCGCCTGCAGCTGAACCAGGGCGAGGAATTCGTGCGCCTGAAGGGCTACCTGCGCGCCGCCGACATCGACAACGAAAACCAGGTGTCCTCGCTGCGCGTAGCAAATGCGCGCATCGCCTATTCCGGCCAGGGCAGCCTGGCCGACGCCAATTCACCGGGCTGGCTGACGCGTTTCTTCACCGGTCCCCTGATGCCTTTCTGAAGGCCTAGGTCAACATGAACCGATTCTTCCGCTTCGCTCAAGTGGCAATCCTGGCCGGCATGGCGCTGGCCGCCACGGCCGCGCCTTCGGTGCGTCCGCAGAACGCCGCCGCAACTGCCGCCGCGGCCGCCGCGGCCGACGTGCAAAGCCGCACCCAGCCGCTGCGCAACCTGGTCAGCGTCGAAGGCGTGCGCGACAACCCGCTGGTCGGCTACGGCCTGGTGGTCGGCCTGAACGGCAGCGGCGACTCGACCCAGGTGAAGTATGCCAGCCAGTCGGTGGTCAACATGCTCAAGCAGTTCGGCGTGAAGCTGCCGGATGGCGAAGACGCCAAGAACAAGAACGTGGCCGCCGTGATGGTCTCGGCCGTGTTCCCGCCCGGCTACCGGCGCGGGCAGTCGATCGACATCACCGTGTCCTCGCTGGGCGATGCGAAAAGCCTGCGCGGCGGCACCCTGCTGCTGACCCAGCTGCGCGCGGCCGACAACGAAGTCTACGCGCTGGCCCAGGGCAACCTGGTGGTCGGCGGCCTGTCGGCGTCGGGCAAGAGCGGCTCCTCGGTGACGGTGAACACCCCGACCGGCGGCCGCATCCCGAACGGCGCCACCGTCGAGCGCGAGATCCCGACCGACTTCGCGACCCGCCAGCACGTGCTGCTGCAGCTGCGTCACCCGAACTTCGACACCGCGACCAACGTCGTCAACGCGATCAACCGCCGCTTCGGCGACATCGCGACCACCGCCGACGGCACCAGCGTCGAAGTGGTGGCCCCGACCAATCCGACCGAGCGCGTGGCCTTCGTGGCCAAGCTGGAAAACATGGCGGTCGAAGCCGGCCAGGACGTGCCCAAGGTCGTCTTCAACTCGCGCACCGGCACCGTGGTGATTTCCGATGGCCTGCGCGTGAAGTCGGCCGCCGTCACCCACGGCGCGCTCAAGGTGGTGATCTCGGAAAGCTCGGCGGTCAGCCAGCCCGGCCCGCTCTCGAACGGCACGACCCAGGTCACGCCGCAATCGAAAGTCTCGGTCGACCAGGGCCGCGGCCAGATGTTCCACTGGCCGGCCGGCGCCAGGCTGCAGACCATCATCGACGTGGTCAACAGCCTGGGCGCATCGCCCGACGACATCATGGCGATCCTGCAGGCGCTCGACCAGGCCGGCGCCATCGAAGGCGAACTGGTGGTGATCTGATGAACAGCATCGATCCGCTCAAGCCGCTGCAAGGCGCCGACGCCGCGGCCGCAGATGCGCCGGTCGCCCCGGCCTACGCCGCCAAGGTCACCAAGGCGGCAATCGACTTCGAAAGCTTCTTCATCTCGAACATGCTGCACCAGATGCGCGAGACCACGCGCGACATCGCTCCGGACGACAGCCCGTTCAAGGACAAGGTCAACCAGGACATGCAGGACATGGCCGACAAGCTCCTGGCCGGTAACGTCGCCAACCAGCGTGCTTTCGGCATCGCCGATGCGATCCTGCGCCAGATGCTGCCGGCAGAGGCGACGCCGAAAAAATCGGCTTAATAAAACCCGTCGGGCGGTCGCCTGTCATTATCAGGACCTGTTCAGCGTCCGTACACGAAAGAATCGAACCATGAGCATCCTGAACAACGCCCTGTCCGGCGCACTCGCTTCCCAACTGGCCCTGTCGACCAGCAGCCAGAACATCGCCAACCTGCAGACCAAGGGTTACACCCGTCAATCGGCCCTGCTGTCCGCGGTCGCGCCCTCGAGCGGCGCGATCCAGGCCGGCAACGGCGTGCGCGTGACCGCGCTGACGCGCTTTTCGGACGACTACAAGACCCAGCAGCTGTGGCGCACCAATTCCGACCTGGGCAGCCACTCGCAGACCCAGCCCTACATGACCCAGCTCGAAAAGGTGATGGGCGACGACAGCGCCAGCCTGTCGAGCGGCATCGACCAGTTCTTCGCGGCCCTGAACGCGGTGGCCGGCGTCGACCCGACCTCGACCCCGCTGCGCCAGCAGGTGGTCACGGCGGGCAACCTGATGGCCCAGCGCTTCAACAACCTGAACAACGTCTTCAACTCCCAGCTGCAGTCCGTGCGCCAGCAGCGCAGCTCGCTGATCGACCAGGCCAACGCCTCGATCGCCTCGATCGCCGCGCTCAACGCCCAGATCGCCAACGCGAACGCGACCGGCAGCAATGCCTCGAGCCTGATCGACGCACGCGACCAGGCGATCGACAGCCTGTCGAGCCAGATGGCGCTGGAAGTCTCGCCGCAGCCGGACGGCTCCGCCAACGTCTCGCTCAAGTCCGGGCAGTCGCTGGTGCTGGGCGGCGTGGCCGGCAGCCTGGCGGTCACCGGCGGCAGTAACCAGAGCTTCAGCCTGACCTTCGCCGGCTCGACCTTCGGCATCGATCCGACCAAGGCCGGCGGCCAGCTCGGTGGCCTGTCGAGCTATATGCAGGACACCCTGCTGCCGATGCAGCAAAGCGTGGGCGACATGGCGCAGCAGATCGCCGCCAAGATCAACACCCAGCTGGCAAGCGGCTACACGATGAATGGCGGCAGCGGCAAGCCGATGTTCGTCTACACCCCGGGCAATACCTCGAACATGCTGCAGGTGGCAAGCGGCTACCAGACCGATGACCTGGCCTTTTCCAGCGACGGCACCCCGGGCGACACCGGCAACCTGCAGAAACTCGCCGCCATCAACAGCCAGGCCATCAGCGTGACCGGCGTGGGCTCGGTGCTGATCAGCGACGCCGACACCCAGCTGGTCGGCAAGCTTGCCGTGGACAGCCAGCAGAACAAGGCCGCGCTGACGACCTCGCAATCGCTGCGCGACCAGGCGCAGAACGACTGGCAGTCGACCAGTGGCGTCAACCAGGATGAGGAAGCGGTCAACCTCGTCGAATACCAGAATATGTACCAGGCCAACATGAAGGTGATGTCGGTGGCGAACGCGCTGTTCGACGCCACGCTCGCCATGATGGGTTAAGGAATAAGTTATGCGAATCGCTTCCAGCCAATACCAGGCCATGATGACCCAGTCGCTCGCGCAGAACCAGGAGCAGATCACCTACATCACCCAGCAGATGGCGAACGGCAACCGCATCCAGCTGCCGTCCGACGACCCGGTCGACAGCGTGCGCCTGTCGCGCCTGAAGCGCGAAGAAGCCGCGATCGACCAGTACCGCTCCAACATCGCCGCGGTCAAGCAGCGCATGGCGAAGAACGAAGGCTATTTGCAGAACATGGTCAACGACATGCAGTCGGGCCGCGACCTGCTGGTGTGGGCGTCCGATGGCTCGAACACGCCGCAGGACCTGAATTCCATGGTGACTTCGCTCAGCTCCTTGCGCGACGGCCTGCTGTACACCGCGAATTCGCTCGACCAGGAGGGCCGCTACATCTTTTCCGGCACCCAGACCAACACGCCGCCGATCGCCTACAACGCGAGCGCGCCGCTGGGCTCGCGCTACAGCTATGCCGGTAATACCAACAACCAGAATGTGGTGGTCGGCAACGGCATCACCCAGGTCGCGAATCAGAACGTCGCGGGTATGGAAAAGCTGCTCAACCAGCTCGACGTCACCATCGACACCCTGTCCCAGCCGGGCGTGAACGCCAACAACCCGGCCGTGCGCGCGGTGGTGGCGAACAACCTGGACGGCTTCGACCAGGCGATGGATCTGTTGTCGGGCAAGGTCGCAGTGCTGGGCGGCCAGCAGAACATCCTCGACACGATCGACGCCAACCACGAAAATGTCAGCCTGTCGAACAAGACCGCAATCAACGACATCGGCCAGCTCGACCTCGGCGCCGCGGTGATTGAACTGAACGGCTACCAGACCGCACTCCAGGCCAGCTACAAGGCCTACTCGAAGATCGGCAATATGTCCCTGTTCGCAGCACTCTGATTTTGCAGCACCGGATCTCGATGGATACAACACTTCGCCCCACAACGGGCACCAGCAGCACCGGCAGCTTAATCAGCACCGCCACGCCGGCACGCCTGGCGCCGGCCCGCGCAATCGACGACACCGATACCGGCTCGAACGCCGCCGCATCCGGCGCATCCGCAGCCACGCCGCTGCGCGGCAAGCGCACCTCGGTCGACAGCGGCCTGCAAAGCCAGGTCGCGCGCGCGCAGCAGGCCGTGGATTACCTGGACCGAGTGGCCGGCCAGCTCGAGTCCCTGAAAGGCGAGCTGACCGCCAGGCTGACCGGCGCACGCAACGGCTCGCAGGCCGGTGCGCGCCCGCAGCTCGACGTCCAGGTACGTCAGCTGGCCGCCACCCTGAATGCACGCAAGCAGAACGCCGGCGGCAGCGTCGACGCCAACCTGCAGTACACCAGGCAGCCGGCCGTGCAGCGCTTCCGCATCCGCGGCCTGGACCTGGCCAGCCTGCAGCAGGACGCACCGCAATCGCTGGCCTTCTCGGTCGGCGGCGCCGGCGGCCCGCAGCTGGCGGTGACGATCCAGCCGGACCAGTCGGGTGCCGAGATCGCGGCTGCGCTCGACCGCGCGCTGGCGCCGATGGGCGTGCGCGCCGCGCTCGACGACCAGGGCGCGCTGGTGTTCTCGACGCCGGAATCGAACTGGCCGGCGGTCAAGGACAGCATCGCCGTCAGCGGCCGCGGCAAGGTGGCCACCGACGAGGCGCCCGCCAGCCCCGCTCCCCAGTACTGGAATGTCAGCGATGGCAGCGGCGCCACCGACAGCCTGCGCCAGAGCCTGCGCGAGGTGGTGCGGGCGCTCGAGCGCGTGCGCCACTCGCAGGACGCGGCCAGCAATGCGCTGTCGGCCGCCACCCTGCAGGTGTCCAAATCCCAGACCCCGCCGCCCGAAGTCGGGCTCGCAGCCCAGGACTTCGCCAGCGCGGCCGCCAGCACCGACTACGATTCGCTGCTGGCATTGAGCTCGGCGCTGGTCGGCGTCAGCCGCGACCGCGTGCTGGCCCTGCTCGGCCTGCGCTGAACGCTAGTGCGGCTTGACCGTGATGGTCGTGCCGCGCAGGTCGATGTCGTGGATGTCGATGTTGCCGAAGCTCGGCCCGGGGTTCTTGCCGACGCGGATGTTGTGGAAACTGATCTCGCCGATCGTGCTCGGCAGGCGCAGCGTCACCGAGCCGTCCTTGCCCAGCGCCGCCTGGGCATTCCCCGGATCGTAGGTCACGCCGCTCATCATGGTGTCGGCCGAGAGCAGCATCGCGAGCGGATTGAAGACCTGGGCGATCTCGCCCAACACTTTCACCCCGTTGCCGTGTAACAGATGCTGGGCCGCCGCCGCGCTGCCCTGCCCGGCCTGGTCGACCAGCGCCTGCAGGCGCAGCTCCGCCTGGCGCGCCTGGTCACGGATGGCGTCGCGCAATGCATCGTCATTCCGGCCCTGCGCCGCGATCTGCCCCAATTCCTCGTCCGACATTTCGCGCAGCGAGCGTTCGCCGAGCGTGCGCGTGACCGCCACGCTAGGTGCCGCCGTCACCGCCGCGTAGGCCTGCAAGGGCCCGAGCAGCGATGCGGCCAGCGCCGCCGCCATGCGCAGGTTGCGCTGGCGCCGGATCGCGCCGCGCACCTGCGCCTGCGTGATCAGCTTCATGTCGGCCAGGATCTCGCCCAGCCGGCGTCCGCTTTGTCCCTGCGCGCGGATCGCCTCGTCGAGCTGGGCTTGCGAAATCAGCTTCTTGTCGATCAGGATCTGACCGAGCTGGGTCTTTTCACGTTTTTGCGTCATCCAGTCCATGCGCTATCCTCCGCTTGCTGTCTGCCTGCTTATTCGTTTACTTACCGCCCTGCGCCTGCGCAGTGGCCGGCGCTTCCGTCGCCGCGCGCAAGCGCATGCCGACCCGGTTTTGGAGCTCAGTCATCTTCGGCTGGATCTGCGCCTGGTTGGCCCTGGCCAGGTTCTCGCCGACCGTCCTCTTCATGTCGGGGACGATGGTCTCGAACTTGGCCAGCACCGGGGACTCCAGGATCGTGGCTAACTGCTTGAGTTCATCCACGCTGAACTTCTGGGCCAGCAGCGGCGCTACGTCTTTCTGCACGATCGCGTGGGTGCTGGTGCGCAGCGCCGGTGCTTCGGCCTCCATGAATTTGTTGGCTTCGAGCGTGATGTCCTTCATGGTCGCGTCCTGGCGCTCGGCCGGCACCCGACTCGTCACCACCACCTTCGACTGGCGCAACATCTCCGCGACCGGCGCCTGCAGCATCTGCAGTCCGACGGCGTCCAGCGCCATCTTGTCCAGCACGCGCTGCACCAGCGCCTGCTTCTCGGGCGGCACCCCGGTCATGCCTTCGGCGCAAGCGCTGCCGGCCAGGGCCAGGCCCAGCAAACCACACATCAGTCGGGACATCGTCATCTCCAGTTCAAGGTTCGAAATCAGAACGGCCGCGTGTAGGACGCGCCGAAATACCGCACGATCAGGCTGCCCGACACGGTGGTAGCCGCATACGGGTTGTAGATCAGGTTGAAAAATCCGTCGCAGTTCAGGTTGCAGTCGCTGCGCGCCGGAATGTCGTAGCTGCCCTTCATGTAGCTGCCGGTCAGGTTGACCGCGCCGCCGTCATCGAAGCGGTAGCGCAGGCCCACACTCTTGAGCTTGGTGTCCGGCAGGGGCGCAAGCAGGCTCATCTTGTCGCCCGGAATCGAGCTCTTGCGCGGCTCGTAACCCATGCGCAGCGCCAGTTTCTTGGTCACGTTGATCTGGGCGCCGAGGCTGTAGTTGACGACGTTGCGAAAGCCCATCGGGAAAGTCGCCTCGGTCGAATTCGCGTAGCCGAACAGGCGCGCCATCTCGAGCATCTTGATGCTCTGGTCGAACTTGAAGGTCAGCTGGTTCCACGATTTCCAGTTGGCGTAGCTGACGTCGGCGTTCACCTGCAGGTAGTCGGTCAGCATCAGCTTGATGCCGGTCTGCACGCGCCATGGGAAGGGAATGATGGCCGTCATGTTCCCGTATTGGGACTCGGGGATGTCGGTCGGCATGGCGGTGACGGCGCCGACGATCGGGCCGAGCAGGCTGGAATTCAGGCCTCGCACGAACTGGCGCAGCATCGGGTCGACGTGAAAATTGTAGTTGCCGGTGTAGGTCGTCTTGGCGCCGCCCTGGTAGACGATGCCGAACGCGAACCATGATTTCGGTTCCCACAACACGCCCACATTGACCGTCGGGTCGAACGAGCTATGCAAGTCGAAGTTGATGTTCGCAGCACGCTTGAACGGGTCGACCATGCCTTCCGGCCCGCCGCCGCACAGGCCGAAGGTGAGCGTGTCGATCACCGTGCCGTTGCCGTCGGGGCAGAGCCCCTTCTGCAGCGCCCCCACTGTGCCAAGCAGCTTGTTGGGCGCGCGGAAGTCGGTGTTGATGCCGAAGTTGGCATACGCGATCGGCACCGAGATGCCGATCCTGAGCGTGTCGCTGACCTTGTAGGCGGCCGACGGCGACAGGTAGACCAGGCGCTGCAGCTGCACCAGGCGGCCGTCGAAGCGCGCCGGATCGTCCGGATCCTTGGTGCGGTCCATGCTCATCGCCTGCGCGATGTAGGTCATGGTGCCA
>Ga0308169_10002956_pt1 | contig 17025 bp, 13 predicted proteins | sample PhyBR1_2_FD_202139 | JGI IMG/M metagenome (GOLD analysis project Ga0308169, IMG submission 202139) | Phyllosphere microbial communities from UC Gill Tract Community Farm, Albany, California, United States - DLSLSB.R1 | ecosystem: Host-associated > Plants > Phyllosphere > Unclassified | place... | reverse complement strand
CATTCCTGATCGGACTCCTTCCAACCTACGGAACCATCGGTTTCTGGGCCCCGCTACTGCTCGTTCTGTTGCGCCTCGCCCAAGGCATTGGGGTCGGCGGGGAATTGGGCGTCGCCGTCCTGTACAGCAACGAAAACGGAGACACCCGTCGAAGGGGATTCTGGTCCTCGGCATCACAGATCGGGCCCCCAGCAGGAAATCTTCTCGCCAACGCCGCCCTCGCTGTTATCTCCGGAACGTTGTCAGACGAAGCCTTCTTTAGTTGGGGCTGGCGCGTCGCCTTCCTCCTTTCCGCCGTACTCGTCGCTTTCGGGCTCTGGATCCGGATCCGTCTAGAAGACACCCCTATTGCCAAGGCGATACATGCCAGCGGTGACCAGGCAGACGCGCCACTCCGGGATGTCTTCCGTACCGAATCCCGCGGTCTGATTGCAGCTGCTTTCAGCCGCATCGGCCCGGATGTCACCTACGCGCTCTTCACGGTGTTCGTTTACACGTATGCGACGATGGTCGTTGGATTCGAGCGATCGCAGGTATTGGTTGCCGTCCTGATCGGATCAGCCATCCAAGTTCTCGTAATCCCCTGTGCCGGCGCGTTGACCGACCGCTTCAACCGACGGCTGGTATTCGGGATCGCTGCAGCTGCGGCTGCTGTGTGGCCCTTCATATTCTTTCCCCTCATCGAAGGCCGCTCCGGACTGGGCCTGACCCTCGGAGTCATTACGGGGCTCGTCATTCATTCCGCCATGTATGGCCCGCAGGGTGCCTTTATCACCGACCAGTTCTCGCCAAGTCTTCGCTCAACGGGCAGCTCCATGGGATTCGCTATCGGGAGTACCTTTGGTGGCGCGATCGCGCCCCTGGCCTTCGCCGCACTCTTTGAAAACAATCACTCCTGGTTGCCCATCGCTATTTACATCGCCGTGGCCTGCTCCATCAGCATCATCGGTATGCTGCTCGGCCGTGACTACAAGGCCTCCGAAGACGCCCGCTACCTGGGCGCCCCCTCCGAGCCGGCACTCACTCCCTCACCGGCAACCCGCCCCAACCCTTAGACACCCAGGTGAGCGCCAGTCAGGTGAAAGACCCTTAGGGATCCTTCACCTGGCTGGCACCGACGACCACTGCTTTCATATCGACTGGCCAGACCTGTTAGGCGCCCTGAAACCTCATGACATATCAAACTGACCTCCACGCACCAGCGCAGGTGAGACTTCATAGCTTGAAAACTGCCCCCGCGGGCGGAACTGTTCGGAGCGCAAGGCCCACGATAGGGGTCATCGCCGACGACGTGACCGGAGGCACCGATGTTGCAGTTGCTTTGCGTCGCCGCGGGCTTCGCACCTTGTTGTTCTTTGGTACACCCCCGCCTAATGAGGACCTTCCTCCTCATGACGCCCTCGTCATTGCACTGAAAACCCGGATGGTCCCGTCACTGGAAGCCGTAGACCTTTCGCTGGAGGCCCACCGCTGGCTGCAATCACGCGGAGTAGACCTGACCTACTTCAAGTACTGCTCCACGTTCGACTCCACGTCCAGCGGAAATATCGGCCCCGTGCTCGATGCTTTGGTTGCCGCCCTGGGCGCGGGCATCGTGGTGACCACGCCAAGTTCTCCAGAACATGGTCGTACCCAGTACGCCGGGCAACTGTTTGTCGGGGACCGTCCGCTCGCTGAGTCCCACATGCGGCACCATCCGCTGACCCCTATGAAGGACTCTGATCTGAGGCGCTTGTTTGCCCAGCAATCGCCGGGCAAAGCCGTCCTCATTAACCACGAAAGCGTCCGCCAGGGTGCACATGAGATCCGGCACCGGGCTGACCAAGCCGCGGCATCCGGGGCCCGATACGCGTTTGTCGACGCCGTTTCCGAAGATGATCTGGCCCAGATCGGATTAGTGGCAGTCGGGGAAAGGCTCGTCGCCGGGGCCGCCGGGCTCGCTGGTGGTATCGCCACCGCAGTTACTGAACTGTTCGGGAGGAGCGACGAAGGCCAACCTGGCCGTTATACAGAAAGCGGTCCTGCGGCAGTTGTCGCAGGAAGTTGCTCAGCCCGAACCTTGGAACAGATCGAACGCATGCACCGGGCCGGAAGGCCTGCATATTTCCTTGATGCTGCCTCAATAGGAGACGCCGAGGTGCTGGCAACAAATGCTTTGGAGTGGTTTGACGGGCTCCCGCGGAACTGTTCCCCCATCATTTACTCGTCCGTAGAACCAGTTCTCCTGTCTAGGATCCAACTGCAACTGGGGGTTCAAGGCAGCGCACAGATCCTAGAACACGCCACAGGGCTGATAGCCCAGGGACTGGTAGCCAGGGGAGTGAAGCGTCTCATCGCCGCCGGCGGTGAAACCTGCGGAGCGGTCGTTACCGCTTTGGGAGTCACCGGCGGTCTTGTTGGCAATGAAGCGGACCGGGGCGTGCCGTGGATCCACATCCACGGTGGGCAGGAACTGTTTCTCCTGCTGAAATCCGGAAACTTCGGAGACCCGGACCTCCTTGTAAGAGCATCAGCACCTATGCCAGAAGGTAACTAAGGAGCCGCCGTGGACCCGCGTGAAGAAATAGTAGCTACCGCCAGATCCCTTTTCAGCCGTTCGCTCACACACGGCAGCACCGGAAACATTTCCCTACGCGTGCCGCAGGGAGCCCTCATCACCCCGACGGGTTCAAGCCTGGGAACCGTCATGCCGGAGGAACTATCGCTCATCAGCCTTGAAGGAGCCCATCTTGACGGCCCCCGCCCCTCAAAGGAAGCGTTCCTGCACGCCGCGATGTTCCGGCAGCGCCCTACAGCGCAGGCTGTCATCCACACCCACTCAACCCACGCCGCAGCAGTCTCATGCCTGAGCGGGCTGAACCATGACGACGTCCTGCCCGCTTTGACCGCCTACTACGCCATGCGTGTAGGCCGGCTGCCCCTCCTGCCCTACCATGCACCGGGAGATCAGGCGTTACAAAGCATCGTGGAATCGACCGCCCGGGAAAACTCGGCGCTGCTCCTGAGCAACCACGGCCCTGTCATTGCCGGTCCGGCTCTCCGGGAGGCCCTCGACGCACTGGAAGAACTGGAAGAAACCGCCAAACTCTTCCTCCTCCTACAGGGGATGCCGGTACGCCCGCTGGACGACGCGCAGCGGGATCTCCTCGCGGAACCGCGATAAACAGTACGACAAAAAGGAACAGTTGCATGAAGCTATTCAGCACACTCGCCGTCAAGAAAGCTCTCGAAGACGTCGTCCTTCAGGCTTTCCGGCAAGAAACAGGCATCGAAGTGCAAACAGTATTTGACCCCACGAATCAACTCCTCCGCCGTATCCAGGACGGCGAAACGTTCGACGTGATGATCGGCGTCACTGACTCCTTTACGACTCTCGATGACATCATCGATAGCCCAACCCTTACAGCCGTTGCACGCACAGGTATTGGCGTCGCCGTCCCCCGCGGTGCCCCGATTCCGGATATCTCCTCTACCGAATCATTCGTCCAGACCCTTCTGCAGGCCAGATCGGTCGCTTACTCCCTGACCGGCGCCAGTGGCATCTACTTCGCCGGGCTCCTTAACAAGCTGGGCATAGCGGAGCAGATTGGCTCCCGGGCCACCGTCCTGGAAAAAGGATTCGTCGCCGAGGCCGTAGTCGTCGGACGCGCCGACCTTGCCGTCCAACAACTCAGTGAACTGCTTTTCGTGCCCCAGGCACAGATTGTTGGCCCTTTTCCTGCCGAACTGCAGCACTACACCGAGTTCTCCGCAGCTGTCAGCGCCCAGCCGCGCAATCGGCCCCAGGCAGAAGCCCTTGTCAGTTTCCTGACCTCGCCGAAGGCCACGACAGCCTACACACAAACAATGCTTGAACCTACCGCTCAACTCCGCGACCTGACGCCATCGTGATACGGGGGCAGCATCGACGGCGGAGCACCTAGCAAATGTCTTTCCCCTTGAAGCTGGCATCCAAGGCGTTCAGGTCTGGCTGCCAGCGCACGGCCCGTCGTGCCCGCACTGCCAGGGTTCGGTACCAGGGCGGCGCGGAGAGATAGAGGGATCTCCCACACTCCGCCTCAGGCGCTGGCCCCGGGACGTGGATGACGGGTGGGGTGTTGACACGCCTGATGGCGCTGGGGGCAGCGACCCCACCGGGTGTCGACGTCCTACAGACGAATAATTTTGGTGTAACGCAGCAGCGTGGAACGCCAGAGTAAAACATGGAAGTCCTGCACACGGCCTTCAAGCTCCCTGGGTGGTGAGAGCCAAAACTGTCTCCCCACGAGTCACTCCGAGGGGGCGCGCGGCCAGCCCTTGAGACTTCTACTCTTGCTGATCCAAATCAGCCGCAGGGCGATCCATGGTGTCACTCATGACTTGTTCCACCTTCCCCGGGCAACACCCGGCGTGCCGGTCGCAACTGCATGGTCAATCAAGACAGCACATTTCCAGAATCTATTTAGGACCCGTCCTCGTGTCCGGCTGTCGAGCCCTGTCCGAATGAATAAGAGGGTTTGGCCGTTATTGCTCGCTCCTGAGGCCGGAAGCGAGCATGTCAGCGAGGCGAGTTTCGACCGAAAAGCCTGGAACGCTTTTGCTTTGAAGGATGCGCACCAGTCTGTCCTGGGTGCCCCGGGCATGCTGGGGGAGTAGAGAGGTCAGGACGGAGCGGTCCTTTTTCCGGACGGCATCGATGATGAGGTCATGTTCCTGGAGGTTCTTTTTGAACTGCTCATCACGTGCCCGCGGTTCCGCTGACTCAAGCTGGTAGAGGTGAACGTTGAGCCGGCGCACATGCCTGTGAGTCGACTGCGCAAAGTCAAAGAAAAACGAGTTTCCCATCGACCTGTGGATACGAAGGTGAAATTCCTCATTCAGGGCGGTGATCAGCAGGTAGTCGAGTTCCTTGACGGCCTTTTCGTACTGATCCTGGATGTTCACCAGGTCGCCGAGCATTGCCTCGTCATCCAGATTGCACAGCTGCCCGAGCACGTTCTCCGCGAGCTGGTGGGCCACAACGATCTGGCCAATCTCCTCAAGGTCAAGCTTGCGTACGAAGGTACCACCCCTGTTGGGCTGGACGTTCACAAACCCCTCGGCGACAAGCCTGTTGATTGCCTCCCGGGCCGGAGTGCGCCCCAGCCCGAAGTCACTTAGAAGCAAGGGCTCGTCGATGCGGCTGCCCGGCGCCATCGTAAGATCAATGATCCGCGAGCGAATTTTCTGCAAAGCCTCGTCCGTCTGCGTTAAGCGTGGCTCCGCTGTAACGAGTCCTTCCTCTATGGAAGATCTGATCGACGAGGATGCCTTGGCCGCCGCCGGGATGTTCCCGCTAGCAGCTTTGCGTCGCTGTGCCGACATGGCGCATTACCCCTGTTTTTCCTGAATCTTGGCCGCCCGATCCCGAGCGGTTCCTGTCGATTCTACGGCCTCACCGTCGACCGGCAGGTCTGGCGTCCAGGTGAAGTTCGTACCGCTGGGGCTACTCCCGGCTTGCTTCCTGCACGGTTCCGCACGGAACGCTCGCGTGCACCTCGCATGTATAGCTGCCCGGGTTGTTTCGGGTAACCAGGATTCCTCGTTTAAGCTTCAGGGCAGCTGGGATCAGCCTGGTGACGGCTCTGGTCAGTTCGTCGTCCCTGGTCCTTGCATCGAGAACTGTGATTTCCAGGTGCTTCAAGGGGTCCAACGTGATCATGCTTTCAATCTCTCAAGTAGTAATAGAGGGCTAGTCGTGCATATTCCTAGGAGAATGGAGTGAATTAGATCTGCCGGGGTGGCGGACAGGCGATGCCGTCCTGCCGACGGTCCAATACCAAAAAAGCCTGTCGACGGAAGTGACTATGAGGGTCTTCCCGTCCGCGGCACCGAGACTTCTCCGGTCCAGGGGGTGCAGGCTTACGCTTGGGCCTGGACTCTGCTGGCCTCCGCTTCCAGCAGATCCTCATCCTCCTGTGGCTGGTAATTTCGGCCAATAATCATTCCGGCGATGGAAATCGCACAAGCGATGGCAACGTAAATCGCCACCGGAATCCAGACCTTGAAGCCATCGAAGAGGGCAGTGAACGCCAGCGGTGCGATGGCACCGCCAAAGGTGCTGCCGAGGGCGAAGCCCATCGAACTGCCGGTGGCGCGGACCCGCGGCGAGAATTGCTCGGTGATGAACGCCCCTTGCGGCCCGTACATAAAGGAGTGGATGGTCAGACCGGAAGCAACGCCGGCTACCAAAGCAACCGTTGAGCCAGAAGAGATCAGCGGAAAGAACAGGAACGGCCAAATCGCTGCTGCCACTGCTGCAAGTGCGAACAACAGACGCCTGTTCATCCTGTCGCTGAGCGCACCGGCCAGCGGAACGAAGATGATTTGGCACACGGACCCGACCATCACCGCGATGAGTACCTGTTGGCGGGGAAACTCCAAGACCAAAGTTGAGTAGGTGTAAATGAAGACCGCGAAGAGCGCATAAGTGACGTCCGGGCCGATGCGGGCAAATGCCGCCGCAATCAAGCCCCGCCATTCATAACGGAAGACGTCGCGCAGTGGAGCAACAGGCTGCGAACCCTCGTTCTGGATCGCCCGTGAAATGGCCGTGTCCTCCAGGCGGACCCGAATGATAAGGCCGAAGGCGACAAGGAGGACAGAAACAAGGAACGCGACCCGCCAGCCCCAAGCGAAAAATACCTCGTCCGTCATAATTGACGACAGGATGGTCAGGGAAAGGTTAGCGAGCAGGTTGCCTAACGCAGGGCCTATCTGTGAAGCCGAGGACCAAAAGCCGCGGCGCGCTGAGTCACCATTTTCGTTGCTGTAAAGGACGGCAACCCCTAGTTCGCCGCCGACACCGATGCCTTGGGCGAGGCGAAGCAGGACCAGCCCAATAGGAGCGGCCACTCCTATCGTCTCGTAGGTCGGCAGCAGTCCGATTACGAATGTCGAAAGCCCGATCAAGACGAGGGTCGCTACCAGCACCCGCTTACGTCCGACCTTGTCGCCAAGCCGCCCGAAAATGATGGCTCCGAGCGGGCGGGCCACGTACCCGACGGCGTAGGTGGCGAAAGCCAGCAATATGCCAGTCATAGGGTCGGAACCCGGGAAAAACAGCCGCGGGAAGATCAGGGCAGCCGCTGACGAATAAATGGCAAAGTCATACCATTCAAGTGCCGTGCCGGTCAGACTGGCCGCGAAGGCCTTGACCCGGTCTTTTGGTTGGACATTTGTGCCTGTCATGTAGAGCTCCTTTGCATCTGCCCCAGAGGCTAAATATACTTAACGTATATTGCAGGAGCTCCCGGCGGAGCGCAAGCCCTTTTTTCGAAGAGTGAGCCCCTTTCCGCCCTTGCGCTCAGGCCGATAACAGAAGGATGATCACATGAACACCAGCCCAGCCGCATCCGCAAAGTCGGACGCACCCAGTGCCCTCGTTACACCGGTTGTGCGCTACGGGGACCTAATTTTCGTCAGCGGGCAGTTGCCCAGGCGCGCCGGTGAAATCACTGCTCGCGGAGTAGTTGGCGACCAGTGCTCCGTAGAAGATGCACGAGCTGCCGCTGCCCTCAGCGCCGAAGCATGCCTGAAGCTCGCAATCCAGGCTGCGGACGGCGAGGACTTTGCCGTAGCAAAAATTACCGGATTCGTGACCAGCGCCCCTCACGCCACACACATGGGAGCCGTTATCGACGGCGCCTCTGAATACCTCCTTGAAAACCTTGGCGAAAAGGCAGGACGTCACGCACGCAGCGCAGTCGGCGTTGCGGCACTTCCTCACAACGCCAGCGTGGAGGTAGAAATGATCGCCCGTATCCTCTGACGTCGTCCCAGGAAAAGTTGTCAGGCGGGGGCGGGGCTCAGGCCACTCAGCACGGGTCCGTACCTGAAGCTTGAACTGGTCGGGCCCGTACATCGCTTTAAGCCACACCGATATCACGCCCGTGACGGACGCCGTCCCGGCAGGGCCACCACAACGGCCGTCCTGCAGGCCAGGGGCTTCTCGCCTATGAAGAGGTTTGCACAGAATCCCTCGCTGATGTCATGGCCCGCACCAAGGAGTTCGTGCTCGGGAGTCTGATGACTCCGGCTACGACCCATGGTCCGATGGCATGGGCATCCTCCGCTGAAACAAGTCCGCGCAGCCGGCTAAGGAGATTCACACCATGACGCACATCAGCACAAACATCAGTTCGGTGGATGCAGCCATCCTCCGCCCCGCTGAACTGCCCAGCAAATACCGCGGCAACGGCGCTGCCACCGTGCCCCTGGTCGGCGCACACCTGGGCGCCACCACCTTCCTGAACGGCATAACCACTTTCGAACCGGGAGCGGTGATCGCCCACCACTCGCATAATTGCGTCGAGTCCGTCGCCGTTATCGAAGGCACCGCTTGGGTGGACATTGACGGCACTGAGCACTACCTCAACACCTACGACACCACCTTCGTGCCAGCCAACATCGTCCACCGGTTCCGCAACGCCTCGGACACCGAACCCATGAAAATCTTCTGGACCTACGCCTCCATCGACGCAACCCGCACCATTGCCGGAACCACCGAGCGGAACCGCGTCGATGAGGAACAGGCCAACCAGCCGCCCGTCACCGATGGGAACCACCATCTGATTCAGGAAATTGCCACCCTCACCATCACGCCCGGCGCGGAAGCAGAGTTCGAAGCCGCGGCCACCAAAGCCGTGCCCCTGTTCCAGAAAGCACAAGGGGCTCTGAGCTGGCGCCTAGACCGCACCATCGAAGCGCCCGACGAGTACACGCTCACCATCGCCCGGAAAACCATCGAGATCCACTCCGGCGGCTTCCGGGAATCACCCGAATTCCAGCAATGGCGCAAACTCCTCGGACCCCACCTTGAAGAACCACCCCGCGTCAAACACCTCGAACACGTCTACCTCGGCTTCTAATACGAACTATATGGAGCACGGGGAACACGAATACCAGCGTCCTGAGAAAAGCAGCTACTTCTACTCCCGTTAGTCGAAAGCCGATAATGCAGATTCCGCCAAGCTTGGGGGAGCCGAAACTTTTTACGCAGGTACTGATAGACGGTTTCCCGACTGATGCCAGAGTCGCGGGCGAGGACGACTTTGTGGACGCAGTTCTCAGCACGACGTACAAGTTTGGAGGGCCACTAGGGTGTGAGAGTCTTTTCCCTCCCCTTGTAGACTCCGCGCTGCTGGCCAGGGCAAATTCCTTCGCGCTGTTCCAGCTCCTTGAAGATCCCGCCGTGGGTGTTGTATAGGCTGCCACGTCGGGTCCGGAGCAATTTCCACGTCACCCAGATGCCAGACCTGTTGAACGCAATATCCAGAGTGACTGCTCACGCAAAGGAGGCGGCTATAAGGGCTTACAGCGGTCTAGGTGTACTAACCCGGTTGGTTGGTGACGCGGTTGGTTGGTGAGGCGCCTTTGAGTGCGGTGTGGGGCCTGTGGTGGTTGTAGTACTGGATGAAGTCCGGGTAGCAGGCTTGTCGTTCGGCTTCTGATCCGTAGGCCCTGGCGTAGGCCCATTCCTCTTGCAGGATGCGGTTGAACCGCTCGACTTTGCCGTTGGTCTGTGGGCGGTATGGTCTAGTGCGTTTGTGCCTGATCCCGAATTCGGCCAGGACAGCTGCGAAGGCACGGGAGCGGTAGCAGGAGCCGTTGTCGGTCAGGGCCCTCTGGATCTTGACGCCCTGGGCGGCGAACGCGGCGATGGCGTTTGCGCATGAATGCCGAGGCGGCCTCCTTGGTCTCGTCCGGCAGGATCTCGGAGTAAACGAACCGGGAATGGTCGTCCAACGCGTGGTGCAGGAATGTGTAGCCGCGGACCTGCCCTCGGTCCCTGGTTCGGCCTTCAGTGAGATTCCGGGCCCGGGCATTCGCTTCACCCTGCACCCGCCCGTGGATGCGGTGTCCGCCACCGTTGGGGATCCGGCCGAGCTTCTTGACGTCCACGTGGATCATCTCGCCCGGCCACGCATATTCGTACCTGCGGGCGGGGTTCGGGCCGCGGATCCTGATCCCCGTTGCCGGGTCGGTGAACCGCAGCGGCGGGCAGAGATAGCGGACCAGGATGCGGTGAACCGTGGAGACGTTCAGGTGCAGATGATAGGCGATCCGGGCCGGGCCCCACTGCCGGTTCACCCGCAGTCCGAGCACACGTCTCTCGGTGCGCACCCGGGTCCGGTGCGGGCAGGTCGGCGGCCGGCTCCTGCGGTCCTGCAGCCCAACCTCTCCCAGCTCTCGGTAGCGGCGGGACCAGCGCGCGGCCGTCGGAACGGAAACGTTGAACCGCTCAGCAGCCCGGCGCAACGGCCACCCATCAACATGATGCATCGGGCTGCAGACGCCCCGAATGAGCCAAAAACGCGTTACGGTGGGACACAAGGACCTCCTGGTTTGTGTTCGCTCTCGACAAGCACCACACAACACCCGAAGGTCCTCTTATTGCTTCAAATCAATCCCCGTGTCACCAACCTGCCGGGCCAATACATCTAGGGCTTACACGTCGTCCAGGTCATCGTCGGTGATTTCCCCCGACATGGCTTTGGTAACTTCGCTCTCGAGCTCCGAATAGCCGCTCTCGCCCAACTCATTCATCAGTTGTATTGCTTCGCGCTCGAGGTCTGGGTCGCCGGACTGCCGCGCCCTCGCAATGACCATGGGGACAGCGTTGCGTGACAGGTCCCACGTGTGGAGGCCTGCTTCGGTTTTCCTGGCTAAGAGCAGTCTTGTTGCTTCAAAGGCTCCCCGGGGATCAAAGTCAGCAGAGCTCGCGATCTGTTTGCTAATCATGAATCGTTCCGCAGCGAGTCCAGGGCTTAGCTCTAGGGCTTCCCTCAAACGGGGTAGCCACCACGATGCATGGAATTGATTACTCCGAATGAACCAGTGGAACTGGCTTAGTTCCATGGCGTCTTCCGGATCGGAACGTACATGTTCAACTCGTGAATCCCAGAGCGCCGCCAATCTGTCCCGTATGGCTTCCTCTGCAGATTCAACGTTGGTCATAGACCATGCGATGCGGCCCAAGGCCTGACCTCTTATTTCTGGTTTGACATTCGTGAAGAATGCAGCAGCTAAGGGATTGAATGCTGGTTGATGCCCAAAGATCATCGCGTAAATTGCCCACTCACCGATTCTCTGCAACGGGTCAGTTCTGCCCCTCCACCCCGAAACTAACGGAGGCGGTGATTGAATAGCCCCGAGCATGGAAGGTTCGAGGAAAGCGTATAACTCACGATGATATCGGTGAATTGCCATGGCAGTCGTCATGGCAATCTGCTGATTACGAGTTAGGCCATCCGCTGTTCCGAATAGTTCTGTGGCGCTTTCTCGAATCCAGTCGGGTGCTACTGTCAGCAAACTTCCAAGGCCTTCACCCAAGACAGCCCGTGACGCGCCGTGAGTATCGCGCATGGCAAGTGCTCCTTCGAATGCGTTGATAGCTGGTTGAAACCAAGGAGTATCTTTGCCGTGCGATATTAGGTTTAGTAGGCCGTGAACTCTAATTGGCCATCGCAGATTGAGGGACAGTGTTAGTGGGTCCATGGCGTCGTTGTATGAGTCGTACTCGGCCCACGCTGTTTCGTCGTCTGCTTCGATTAGCAGGAGCGTGCTGAACTTTCGCAGTGCTTCTTCGGGAATTGCTGGCGATTCTCGCTTCTTGGCCAGTTCTTCGAGGAGATTTACAGCCGCTTTCTTGGCACCCCGAAAGTCCCCATCGTCATCGAAGTTGTCGCCTTCTTGACGAAATTTGGACCTGTTGTTATGAGCGAGCACCTCAAGGATCAGCTCGGCGACCCACTCCCAGTCAAGGTCCAAGCCTGCCTTCAGGGCTCCTTCCCAGCCCTGGAGTATTGCGCGTAAGTAGGTCGGGCGGAGCCTTTCGATCAAACCGCTGACACCGTCAAGTAGCCGCGGGTTGGTGGTAATCAGCGCGGAAAGTTCTCTGCCTTGACCTTCATGAGATGGAGCGGGGCCCCAAGTGTCACCGGCTTGCCAGCTTTCTAAGTGTGCAGCCAGTTCCTCTGATCCCATGACGGACATTTCATCCTGAGACAAGGGGCTGTTGGGGCCGCTCCAGGTCGTAATGCCGGTCAGGGGGGTAAGCGGGGAATCGATGGGACCCCGTTGGTTGTCCAGGTGGACTAGTAGCGTTTGCAGCTCCGCCGGAAGAACGTCACGGCCAATTCCGGATAACCATCTATGCTGCCAGGCTTCGATCCATTCTTGAACGCGGGCGGCTATTCTTTCCGGAGATTCGCCTTCGTAGTAGCTGGCGAGATGGTTCTGCACTTCCTCGACGCCCATTGGAGGACCATTCTTTATGAAGGCTACTAGGGGCTCCAATGCAGCAGGATGGTGTCCTGCGAGTTCCCGGGCAAGTTCACAAAGCTCGATTCGACAAGCATCGTCCCCGTAGTCGGCGTCCGCTAGGAAATGTGAGGCCGTATCCAGCAGATCCCGTTCAATGTTGCCGCCGGATTTGCCCTCTGTTTTCAATGCCTCAGTGGTCGCGTGAAGCGTTATCCTCCGGGTCAAGACCATGGGGGACTTTGACAGGATCAGTGCGGTTGCCTGCGGGTCTGCTGCCATGGCCGCGATTGCCGTATCGCGGACCCCGTCAATGAGTGCGTGCTCTACGGAGGCGAAGCGATCCTCGTCATGCCGGATAGATGGTCGTGAGATATACGTTGTGTCATAGTCTTCAGTTAGATGCCCTGTTTCCCGTTCGTACACCTCAAGCCAACGTAATACTGTTTTGAGTGCATCCTGGCCCAGTGCTGCAAGTATCGCTGGCAGGCATTCCTCGTACCAGTACTCATCGAAAACCAGTTCTGGTTGTGTACTTTCCGTCGCCCGGGGGCGGAACAGAAGATTGGCGATGGCGATGCCAGCCTTGCGTTGCCCTCCGTTTAGCAGGTTGGCAGCAAAGGCAACCATTTCAGCCGGACTTGAACGCCAGCTATAACCTTCCGCGTTCCATGCAATGACCAGTTGTTTGAGCCTGGCGGCTTCAGCCGCCGGGATTGCGGCTCCAATTTTGAATACCGCTGCCCGGACCCAGGCGTTACGGCTGCCCTTCAGCTTCAGCAAGATGTCCACGACTGCAGTAGGGGCCGCAGGTGCAACCCGCACGAGGTAATCGATCTCTGGCCAGTGATGGTCACGAATGAGTCCATCGTCTGTTGTTTCCGGTTCGGGGGGATCGTCGAACATTCCCTCATTCGCCAAAGGGACTACCCAGAGGGGATTTTTGAGATCCGCAAAGAACGCCCTTCGCAGAGGCGGCGTAGCGATTCGACGTAGAACTTCATCTATCTGGGCGCGAGTTGGTGGTTTGTACGTCGACATCAACTTTCGTCTTCCGTGACTTCGTTAATTTCTGCGAGGAGATCTTTCAAAGCATGAAGGTTTTCAAAAAAGAGTCCGGCGCGTACTTCAACGACGTCCTCAATTACACGAATATGGCTCACCAAGATCTCATCGGTCGGAAGGACTTTCCCGCTTTCGTGATTCCTGTCGAGATGCGTCCATCCGACGAAGAACTGATAGCTCCTGTTCCATTGATTAATGACAGGGTGCGTTGCGGATGGGGATCCAGTTAAAAGCGCTGCAGCATTCTCCCGGTTGCGCCCTTGCTCCTTGGTGACAGTACTGGTTAGGGCAGACAGGGCTTGAGCAAGCTTCCTGGGTACTGGAATCAGATCTTGGTCCAGTTCCAGGTCGAGGCCAGGGTGCTCTGTCAACAGCTGGGGAAGATTCCTAATGAGAGCTCCTGAAGAAGGATAGGGACGAGGGATCGAAGCATCGGACATGGCTGAGGGCAGACCGTTCATCAACTCCCGCATGCAATGGCAGATGACAGAGACCCGTGCATTTTCGCCTTCATTCAAAGGCGCGGCAGCCAGAAGATCCAGGCCCGCCCTGTACATGCCCGCTAATGCCGAGCTTCTGTGTTTCAGGAACGCAAAGACCCGCTGCCGACGTTTGTCGAATATCTCATCTGCAGTAGAGGTCAGCATGTCGCTTGCTCAACCCTTAAATCGCTGGACCTCGTGGGATCAGGCACCGCGCTAAGGATTTCACCAGCAGCTTGGGTCCGGAGACCTATTCTCATCTGTTGTTCCTTATGCATAGTGTCCAAGTGTCAGTCCTGACTGAGTCGATTCGGGCAACGGACCACGTCCTGTCCAGGGCCGAGAGTTTACGGTGCTTGTCGGCGGCCTACTCCCAAGTCTTCCATCCTCTGTCCGAGCTCATTGAGCGGCTTCTCGAAATGGTCCGCGAGGTCAGCGACCCGAGCGTATCCGCGGAGGCCAAGCCATAGAAGTGACGGCATAAGAACGTCGTAGCGTCGTGTACCCGGCCTGGGGCTGGAACTTAGACCCCAGGTCAGACCGTCTTCGGACTGTTCGCGGTAGCTCGCTGAACTTTGCAACGAAGGGTGGGACTCTTGTGTTTCAGCTAGCCATACCTGATAAAGCCCTGCGAACTGCTCGGGATCATCTGCAACGACAGCAGCCAATTGCATGAACCGGTCCAGCTCTCTGAAGTCCTCGCCCGCCTCGTCCTGCAGATCACTAATTTGGTCCCGTTGATCATCCGTTAGTGGCCAACCGGCCTCAGAGGCTTCCAGGATCTTCTGCAACGACCAACTGCGCATCCGGATCAGAATCTCCACGAATTCTTGCCGGCCTTTGTCCGCCGCCCAAGGCAGTCTGATGGCGTGTTCAATTACAGAGCGTGACATCGGAGCTGCCTCATTGCCATACCCGTGCTTTTCGAGCTCCAGCACTCCTTCTGCTGTGCGCTTGAGCCGAATGAGCCAACCCCAGGCTACGGCGATGGCGTGAGCTTCAGCTTGGTCCTTCCTAGTCCATCTACCGACAGACCGGCGAGGAGGGGAAGGTGCGCTGTCGATCAGGGCTGCGAGGTCGCGGAAGATGGCCCCCCAGTCATCATGCCCCTGCTGCATATAGTTCATGAACCAACAGTCGCTCACGGATGAGGCGACCGCCGCTCTGCGACACGCCGGGCCCAGGACTGCCCGTGCCATCGCTCTTCCTTGGAACTTACACGGGCATCCTCAGTGAAGGGCGGGCGGGGCAATCCACAACCTTTCCTGAGCGACCGGGAAGGGGATTCTCCCCCCTTCCTAGCGAAAGCTTTACATAACCTCTGTTATCGGCCCCGAGTGGCTAGGTGTTTCGACGTCCGGGAACGCGTACCGTCCAGATCCGATCCGTTTCGCAGGGTTGTCGAGCGGTGAGGGCGCCACGCTCCAAGGAATATCAGCCAAGCCCCGGCTCACTTCAGGCCTCTAGTACACTGACCCGCTCCGGTGGTCACGTGGGAACTATCGTCCAGGCAGCCTTGTTGGTCAGTACCGTGCCGGCGGTCCCCCTGTGGATGCAAAATGTCGAGTACCGGGTACTCGTGCGCTTCAAACCCGAACTGACTTGTACTGGTATCTATACCAGCGTCCTGCCGCCCCTCGCATTCTGTACGCAGTGGCAAGACAACTTAAAGGAGAACAGTCAGTATGAGCCCTCGTGATTCACAAGGCCCCGAGCACGTGTACGAACCGAGACAGTACCAAGCTGGAGGGCGTTTGAGGCCACGTCCATGGCCTGTTGGCCCGAGCGAGAGCTACGGGAAAGTGGACTTTGATGACAGCGAGGGAGAGGCGGTCCTCACCGTCTACGTGCAGTGCGCCCCTGAAGAAGGCTATGTACTGCATGTTGAACACTTGGCTGCGCCGCTACGGGTGGATGGGACGCTCCTTCGCTTGAACCCGACACCTCACGTAGATAGGGATGCTGCAGACTTCCGCCGGATCACCGCTGCACGCACGGCGGCCGTGAAGGCCGAGGCCGAGCTGGACGCCGCGGTCAGCGCTGCCCGCGCGAACGGAGACTCCTGGGAGATTATTGGGGCCGCCCTCGGCATGTCCGCGCGGACTGCGCGGGAGCGGTTCGAACACAAATCAAGGCGAGGGCGAAATGGGCTGTTGACGAGGTGACGCGGGCGCGCGGCGTGGCCCCTGGTTAACGCCACGCTCCCAATCAGAACCGTCGTTCCTCGGCGCCTCCAACCACCCGCCGTCCAAGTTCATGGGAACGTAGTACATAGAAATACGAAGCAATGTTTCGGCGGCCACCCGTAACCTGTTTAAATGCCTCGTTTCGCCCTTGATATAGAATACGTGCCCCGCCCTGCCCGCGCGCAGGAGCTCCTGGACGCCGTGAACCACCGCGTGGTCATTGCCGACGGCGCCATGGGCACCATGCTCCAGGGCCGTGACCTGCAGCTCGAGACGGACTTCCAGAACCTCGAGGGCTGCAACGAGATCCTCAACGACACGCGCCCGGACGTCATAGCGGACATCCACGACGCCTACTTCGCCACCGGCATCGACGCCGTGGAAACCAACACCTTTGGCGCCAACTGGTCCAACCTCTCCGACTACGGCATTGATGACCGCATCGAAGAGCTCGCCCGCAAGGGCGCCAGGATCGCCCGTGAACGCGCCGAAGCCGCTGAAGAAACAGACGGCCGCATGCGCTGGGTCCTCGGCTCCATGGGCCCCGGCACCAAACTCCCCAGCTTGGGCCACACCAGCTATGACTACCTCAAGCAGACCTTCGCCCTCCAGGCCGAAGGCCTCATCGACGGCGGCGCGGACGCATTCCTCATCGAAACCAGCCAGGACCTCCTGCAAACCAAGGCCGCGGTCAACGGCTGCAAGCAGGCCATTGTCGCCAAGGGAATCCGGCTCCCCATCTTCGTCGAAGTGACGGTCGAAACCACCGGCACCATGCTCATGGGCTCCGAAATCGGTGCTGCGCTCACCGCCCTCGAACCGCTCGGCGTCGACGCCATCGGCCTGAACTGCGCCACCGGCCCGGATGAGATGAGCGAGCACCTCCGCCACCTCTCCAAGCAGTCCTCCGTCGCCATCGCCTGCATGCCCAACGCCGGCCTGCCGGTGCTGGGCGCCAACGGTGCGCACTACCCGCTCTCACCCGCCGAACTCGCCACCGCGCACGAACA
>Ga0308169_10002954_pt1 | contig 17033 bp, 16 predicted proteins | sample PhyBR1_2_FD_202139 | JGI IMG/M metagenome (GOLD analysis project Ga0308169, IMG submission 202139) | Phyllosphere microbial communities from UC Gill Tract Community Farm, Albany, California, United States - DLSLSB.R1 | ecosystem: Host-associated > Plants > Phyllosphere > Unclassified | place... | reverse complement strand
GCGATGGACAAGCACGAACAAGGCAAGGCCGCGGAGGCGACACCCGATCCGGCCCGCCGCAGCTTCCTGAAGGCCGCGCCGCTGGGCGCGCTGGCCGTGGTGGCCGGCGGCGCCGAGGCGAAGCCCGAACTGGCGCCCGCGGAGGCAGCGAAACCCGAGGTGAAACGCGGCTACCACGAGACCGAGCACATTCGTCATTACTATAAAACCGCCGCCTACTGGTGAGCGTACCCGGAGACCAGCCATGTCTTTAGTGAAGAGTTCCAACGACAAAGGCGTCAAGCGGCGCAAGTTCCTGGTCGGCGCCGGTGTTGCGGCGGGGGCCGGCGCACTGGCGCGCCAGCTGCCGCTGAACGTCATCGAGCCGGCTCAGGCCGCGGCCGATGCCGCCGCCGCGCCCGTCAAGACCGAACTGAAACGCACCGTCTGCAGCCACTGCTCGGTTGGCTGCTCGGTCAACGCCATCGTCAGTAACGGGGTCTGGACCCGCCAGGAAGCGGCCTTCGAGTCGCCCATCAACATGGGCGCCCACTGCGCCAAGGGCGCCTCGGTGCGCGAACACGGCTTCGGCGAACACCGCCTGCGCTATCCGATGAAGCTGGTCAACGGCAAGTACACCCGCATTTCCTGGGACCAGGCGATCAACGAGATCGGCGACAAGCTGCTGCAACTGCGCCAGCAGTCCGGGCCCGACGCCCTGATGCTGATCGGCAGTTCGAAGCACAACAACGAACAGTCGTATTTGCTGCGCAAGTTCGCCGCCTTCTGGGGCTCGAACAACTGCGACCACCAGGCACGCATCTGCCACTCGACCACCGTCGCGGGCGTGGCCCAGACCTTCGGCTACGGGGCGATGACGAACTCGTTCAACGACCTGCACTACAGCAAAGCGGTGATGTTCATCGGTTCAAACCCTGCCGAAGCACACCCGATCTCGATGCTGCACTTCCTGCATGCCAAGGAACTGGGCGCGAAGATGATCGTGGTCGACCCGCGCTTCACCCGCACGGCGCGCTTCGCACACCATTATGTGCGCGTGCGCCCCGGCACCGACATCCCGCTGGTCTGGGGCATTCTCTGGCATATCTTCAATAACGGCTGGGAAGACAAGGAATACATCGCCGCCCGCACCTACGGCATGGACGACGTGCGCAAAGAAGTGGCGAAATGGACGCCCGACAAGGTCTCGGACGTCACCGGCGTACCCGAGTCTTCCGTGCGCATGGCGGCCGAGATGCTGGCCAAGAACAGGCCCTCGTCCGTAGTCTGGTGCATGGGCATCACCCAGCACCACGTCGGCACCGCCAACGTGCGCGCGCTGTCGATCCTGCAACTGGCGCTGGGCAATATCGGCGTGCCAGGCGGCGGCGCCAACATCTACCGCGGTCACGACAACGTGCAGGGCGCGACCGACATCGGCCCGAACGGCGACTCGCTACCCGGCTATTATGGCCTGGCCGAAGGGGCGTGGAAGCACTTCGGGAATGTCTGGGGCGTCGACTACAACTGGATGCTGTCGCGCTTCGGTTCGCGAGAACTGATGGAAAAGCCGGGCATCACCGTGTCGCGCTGGTTCGACGCCGTGAATGAAGAAAACCAGTATGTCGACCAGCCTGCCAACCTGAAAGCCGTTTTCTACTGGGGCCACGCCCCGAACAGCCAGACCCGCCTGCCGGACATGAAGGCGGCAATGCAAAAGCTCGACATGCTGGTCGTGATCGATCCCTACCCGAGCATGACGGCGTCGATGCATGGCCGCACCGACGGCGTCTATCTGCTGCCGGCCGCCTCGCAGTTCGAAACGCAAGGCTCGGTAACGGCCTCCAACCGGTCGATCCAGTGGCGTGAACGCGTCATTGCGCCGCTGTTCGAGTGCAAGACCGACCACGAGATCATGTACCTGTTCGCCAGGAAGCTCGGCTTCCATAACGAACTGTGCAAGAACATCAAGGTCGTGCAGAACGAGCCGGTCATCGAGGACATCCTGCGCGAGATCAACCGCTCATGCTGGACCATTGGCTACACCGGCTGCTCGCCCGAGCGCCTGAAACTCCACATGGAGAACAAGCACACCTTTAACCCAACCACGATGCGCGCCGATTCGGGTCCCTGCAAGGGCGACTATTACGGCCTGCCGTGGCCGTGCTGGGGCACGCCCGAGATGAAGCACCCGGGCACGCCGATCCTGTACGACATCAACAAGAGCGTGGCCGAAGGCGGCTTGCCCTTCCGTGCCAACTGGGGCGTCGAACACAATGGTGAAACGCTGCTGGCGGCCGATGGCTCATCCAACAAGGATTCGGAAATCGATACCGGTTATCCGGAATTCGACCACGTGTTCCTGAAAAAACTGGGCTGGTGGGCCGAACTCACGCCCCAGGAGCAGGCCATGGCCGAGGGCAAAAACTGGAAGACCGACAATTCGGGCGGCATCATCCGCGTCGTCATCGCGCATGGCTGCGCGCCCTGGGGAAATGCCCGGGCGCGCGCCAATGTCTGGAACTTCCCGGACCCGGTTCCGACCCACCGCGAGCCGATCATGTCGCCGCGGCGCGACCTGGTGGCTAAATACCCGACCTATGACGACAAGGCGAATTTCCTGCGCCTGCCGACGCTCTACAAGTCGGTGCAGGAAGTCGATTTCTCGAAGGACTTCCCGATGATCATGACTTCCGGACGGTTGGTCGAGTACGAGGGCGGCGGCGAGGAAACCCGCTCCAACCCGTGGCTGGCCGAGCTCCAGCAGAACATGTTCGTCGAGGTGAACCCGCGCGACGCGGTCCAGGGCGGCATCAAGATCGGCGACTACGTCTGGATCGAGACCCCGACCGGCGCGCGCTTGAAAATGATGGCGATGGTTACCGAGCGGGTCCCGGTCGGCATGGTCTGGGCGCCGTTCCACTTTGGCGGCTGGTGGATGGGCGAGGACCTCGAGCGCCACTATCCGGAGGGAGCCGCGCCAACCGTGCGCGGCGAAGCAATCAACACCGGCTGGACCTATGGCTATGACGCCGTCACGATGATGCAGGAAACCAAGGTATCGCTGTGCCGCCTCGTGCGCGCATGAGGAACCTAACGGACCCGACAAGGAGACAATCATGTCCGCAAGGATGAAATTCATTTGCGATACCGAGCGCTGCATCGACTGCAACGGCTGCGTTACCGCATGCAAGAACGAAAATGAAACGCCCTGGGGCGTGAACCGGCGCCGCGTCGTCACCATCAACGACGGCGTGCCGGGCGAGCGCTCGGTGTCGATCGCCTGCATGCATTGCACCGACGCGCCTTGCCTGGCAGTGTGCCCGGTCAACTGCATCTACCACACCGAGGACGGCATCGTCCTGCACAGCAAGGACCAGTGCATCGGCTGCGGCTATTGCAGCTATGCCTGCCCGTTCGGCGCGCCGCAGTTCCCGTCCACCGGCCTGTTCAACCACCGCGGCAAGATGGACAAGTGCACCTTCTGCGCCGGCGGACCGGAGCCCGACACCTCGGAAGAAGAATTCAAGAAGTATGGCCGCAACCGCATCGCCGAGGGCAAGCTGCCGGCCTGCGCCGAAATGTGCGGCACCAAGGCGCTGCTGGGCGGGGAAGCGAACCTGATCGCCGACATCTACCGCCAGCGCGTCGAGACGCGCGGCTATGGCCCCGAGCTGTGGGGCTGGAAGATCGCCTACGGCCCAAATAAACGCGGTGGCCCGCGCAAGGCCACGGGCGACCTGCCGCGTGTTAACCAGGAACCTGGCGCCAGCCAGAACGATCCGGGGAGCCTGCCGCTATGAAAAAACGACTGCTCATTATCGCGGCGTTGCCGCTGGTGCTGGCCCTGTCGGGCTGCCTGGAAGTCGACCAGCATCCGGCCTGGGTCAAGGGCCAGTACGCGGGCAAGAAGGATACGCGCCATTTCCAGACGCTCTTCCATAACGACAAGTTCTCCTGGAACGCTGCGATCATCAATCGCAACAACCAGCAGAACGAGTACAACCGCGCCAATCCCTAGGAGCCGACCATGCGAGCCCAATTCAATGCCGTGCGCGCGTTGTTCGCCTTGATGCTGGCCCTGACACTGTCCTCCGCCTGGGCGGGCGTGCCGAACAAGAAGGCGGTGCCGGCCTACGCCGAAGAGCAGACCATGCTCCAGGTCGAGGGCGACTCGCGCGTGCGTGAACCCGGCCTCGACTCGGCCGCCTCGGGACGCGTGCATATCGACCGCCACTACCTGGGCCAGTACGGCACCACCGAAGCGAACGTCATCGTCCAGCGCGGCGGCAATACCTGGCGCACGCTGCGCAACGGTCCACTGGCGCTGATTTCCGGCACCATCCTGCTGGCCGTGCCGCTGCTGATCTTCGTGTTCTACAAGGCCTTCGGACCGGCACGGGTCGAGCCTTCGCCTTCCGGTCGCCGTGTGCATCGCTTCAGCGCCTGGGAGCGCGCCGTGCACTGGGCGACGGCCTACTCCTTCATCGCACTGGCGATCACGGGCATCGTCATCCTGTTCGGCAAGAACATTCTCATGCCCTGGATGGGACATACGCTCTTCTCCTGGATCGCCATCATTTCGAAATACCTGCACAACGTCGTCGGACCGCTGTTCATCCTGTGCTCGATCCTGATGTTTTTCACTTTCCTGCATCGAAACGTTTACAAGCGCATCGACTGGGAATGGGTGAAGCGGGGCGGCGGACTCATCTCGCACAAGCACGTGCCCGCCGGTTTCTTCAATGCCGGGGAAAAGAGCTGGTTCTGGTTCGGCGTCGTGTTGCTGGGCCTGGTCATGTCGATCACCGGCCTGATCCTCGACTTCGTGACCTTCGGCCAGACCCGCTACGTGCTGCAGATGGCGAACTACCTGCACCTGGGCGGTGCCACCCTGTATATGGCCGCGGCCATGGGCCACATTTATATCGGCACGCTGGGCACGCCGGGCACCTACGAGGGCATGCGCCAGGGCAGCGTCGACGAGAACTGGGCCAAGGCGCACCATGCGCTGTGGTACGAACAGGCAGCGTCGGCGACCGCGCCCGACACTGCGCCCGACACCGCGCGCCCGGGGCAGGTGCCGCCGTCCAGGCCCCGTCCCGGTCCTGCGCACTGAGCCCCGCATAGTGAGGTCGACCATGAAAGCATCCATACTGACGATGAGCCTGCTCGCAGCCTGCACCTCCCTGGCCGGCTGCGACCGCGGACACGCGAATCCGGCCAGCGGCGTGATCCAGACCAAGTATCCCGGCCAGGTGACGGCCGGCGGCGGCACCAGCGGCCAGGTGATGGCGCGCAGCGCCAAGCCGGAAACGAATGCCGTATACGCCGGCGGCACCCCGCATATTGCCGGGGGCGCCGGCGGCAACACTGCCGGTGCCGCGATGGGCGGCACCGTGTCCGAGACCGGACAGGGACCGACCCAGGGCGTGACCGCACCCTCGGGTGCCATGCAAGGCGGCAACACGCCGCCAGGCGACAGCGGCAAGATGCCGGCCGATGCACCGGCTGCGGGCGTCAACGCGCCGGCCGCGGCAGGCAATGCGGTGAACCATGACAGCAAGCCGGCTGCGGCGCCTGGCACACTGACAGGGGGTAAATAATGGGTGTCCTTGATACGACGCGCTTGACGATCGCAGCCGTGCTCCTGCTCGGAAGCGCCGGCGCCGCGCTGGCTGCCTTGCCGGTACCGGCCCTGACCCCGGCGCAGCAGGAGGCTGCGGCGGCAAAGAAAGCCGAGGCAGCGGCCCAGGCCGCGCTTGCCAAGGAAAAACTGACTGCCTCGATGGAGGCCGTCAGTGCCCGCTGGCGTTCGCACGCCGCCGCGAAGGGCTGGGCCATGCACGCGCCGGTCGCCGTCGCGGCCGCGCCGGCCCCCGGCGCACCTGCCGCGGGGACACCTGGCCCACAGGTCGCGCCCGGTGCGTCCGCCGCCGTCCCCGGCGGCGCGCCGCCGAGCGGTGCCGTGCCCACCGCAGTACAGACTACCGGTGTTGCCACGACCGGCACCCCGATGCCCGGTGTCGCCCCGCGCGTCACCGGCGTTTCGGCCAACACCATCACCGGCACCCCGGCCGGGAATGCCGCCGCGTCGCCGGGTAATGGCGCAGCGCCGCGCAGCGCGCAGGCGCTGCAGTCGGCCAACGTGCCGATCAAGAGCGAAAAGCTCGGCACGGCAACCCCGAGCGCCGATGTCAAGAAGGCGCCGACCCAGGCCGTGCCGAAGGGCGTCGGGCCGGCGGTCGACAAGGGCAACGCAAACGAGGTCAAACACTGATGAAAATGGCGAGCATGCCGATCGCGGTGATCATGCAGCGGCGCGCGCTGCAGCACCGCTGGGCCGACGAGGCCTGGTCCGCCGTTGGTGTCGTGCCGGACCGCGGCACGCTGCCGCGCCAGCAGGTGCTGGGCGAAAGTCCGGATCGCGACTATTACCTGGTCTCGGGCCTTGAACTCGAGCTCTACACGGACGAAAACGAGGGTTATTACGAGAACGTGATGGCGCCGGAATCGAAGGTGTTCGTGTTGTGGCGCATGGAAGAGGGCCGGGCCGTGCCCGTGCGCGCCTCGGTCAGCTATGTCGAGGGCGCGCGCATGTTCGATTCCGGCGAAGCAGCCGATGGCGTCGCGATGCCGGCCGAAATCTACGCCTGGGTCGCCGGCTACCTGCGCGAGCATTACACGCCGAAGCCGCGCCGCGGCCGCCAGCACGGATAAGGAGCGGCGATGCCCGAAGAAGGATTCCTGCGCCGCTGGGCGCGCGTGAAGGCGAGCGGCGGTGACGAGGTGGCCGAAGCGCCGCGTCCTGCTGCGCCGGCGGCGTCCCTTGCACGCCCGGCGCCCGAAGCCCGCGGCGGACCAGCCGCTGCCGGCGCCCAGGCGGGCGAGGGTGAGCAGCCCGCGCCCACCCTCGAGGACGCCGCCCGGCTGACGCCGCAATCCGATTTTTCCGCTTTCGTCGGCCAGGGCGTGGACAAGGACGTCCGCCGCCTGGCGCTGAAAAAACTGTTCGCCGATCCGCACTTCAACGTGATGGACCGGCTCGACATGTACATGGACGACTACAACAAGCCCGATCCCGTGTCGGCCACGATGCTTGCGGCGCTCAGCCACGTGCGCGGCGTGCTGCGCCGTCCCGAGGAAGTGCAGGCCGAACTGGCGCGCCTTGCCGCGCGCGAGGCGCCAGTCGGCGTTGCGGGCGATTCCGCGCCGGATTCACCCGAGGACGAGCTTGCCGAAGCCTCAGGCGCGGCGGAAGAGGCCGTCGTTGCGGAAGCCGCGCCCGAGCGGCACGCCGGCGCTTCCATTCCAGGCGCATCGGTTCCGGACACGCCTGTCCACTTCGAGCCAGATCCGGACATATCGATTGTGGGCGCCCCGGCGCCAACGCTGCCGGCGCACGCCATCGGGCAAGCCGGCGACACCATTGCACTCCATAGCCCACACGCGCAGAATGCAGAGGCACGCCCTTGATCGGCATGCCAGTCCGGGCCAGTCTCAAAGATCCCAATAAGCAATTATTCCAAGGTAAAGCATGAACATCCGATTTCTGGAAGGGCCGGCCGGCGATCCGCTGCAGGAACGCCGCGACGCCCTCGCCAAGACCGCCGCCATCCTCGCGGCCGACGCCATTGCCCCGTTCGAGGCCAATGCCGCCGTCAGCTACCGTTCCGGCGGGCGCACCCTCGTCGTCGGCAGCTCGGTGCAGGCGCTGGCCTGGGCCGAGCACTTGGCGACAAGCCTGCCGGTCACGCTGCTCCTGCTCGACAATGCCGACGTCGGCGAGCGCCTGTACCCGGTGTTCGTGGCGCGCAGCGTCGCGGTGGCCGGCTGGCTGGGCGCCTTCGAAGCCCGCTGGCAGGCGCCCGGGCAGCCGGCCCAGCAGGGCAAGTTCGACCTCGTGCTCGACCTCTGCCCCAGTCCGCTGATTTCGACCCACCAGCATCCGCACGGTTATTACGCACCCGGCCCCGACGAAGCGGCGCGGCGCGCGGCGGTGGCCGAGATGATGGAGATGACCGGCGACTTCGAAAAGCCGAAGTATTTCGCCTACAAGGAACGCCTGTGCGCGCACAGCCGCAACGGCCTCACCGGCTGCACGGCCTGCATCGAGATCTGCTCGGCCAAGGCCATCGTCGGCGACGGCGACCGCGTCAAGGTCAACCCCTACCTGTGCGCCGGGTGCGGCGCCTGCGGCACCGTCTGCCCGACGGGCGCGATGAGTTATGCCTACCCGTCGGCCGCGCACACCGGCAGCCGCATCAAGGCAGCCCTGCGCGCCTACTTCGAAGCGGGCGGCCAGGACCCGGTCCTGCTCTTCCATAGCGAAGGCGGCGCGCCGCTGATCGAGGCGGCGGCGGGCGAGGCCGGCGTGCCCGGGCGCGTGATTCCCATGGCCCTGCATCACACGGCCTCGACCGGCATCGACCTGTGGCTGACCGCGCTGACCTATGGCGCGGCCGGCATCACGGTGCTGATGACGGATGCCGAAGCGCCGCAGTACGCGGCCGCGCTGGAGGCCCAGATGCGCGTCGCCCAGACGGTGCTCGACGGCCTCGGCTATGCCGGCCCGCATTTCCAGCTGCTGCGCATCGACGGCGCGCAAGAGCTGGCCGTCGCCCTGCAGCATGCGCCGCGCGGCGAAGTGCCCGCGCAGGCGGCGACCTTCAACCTGGCCCAGGATAAGCGCAACTCGCTCGACTATGCGCTCGAGCACCTGCTGCGCCACGCGCGCCAGCAGCCGGACGCGGTGCCGTTGCCGGCCGGCGCCCCGTTCGGCGCAATCGCGGTCAACAAGCAGACGTGCAGCCTGTGCATGGCCTGCGTCGGCGCCTGTCCGACCTCGGCCGTGATGGACACGCCGAACGCGCCGCAGCTGCGTTTCGTCGAGCAGAACTGCGTGCAGTGCGGCCTGTGCGCGAACACCTGCCCGGAAAACGCGATCACCCTGGTGCCGCGCATGGCCTTCGGCGAGGCGCGCAGGCAGACGGTGGTGCTCAACGAATCCCAGCCCTTCAATTGCATCCGCTGCAGCAAACCCTTCGGCACCCTGCACATGATCGAGAACATGTTATCCAAGCTGTCGCAGCACGGCGCCTTTGCCGGCAACCTCGACCGCCTCAAGATGTGCGGCGACTGCCGCGTGATCGACATGATGCAGCCGGAGGGCGAACTCGCCGTGCCGCTGCGCCGGCCACGCTAGCCATTAACCGTAGGGTGGGCACTTGTGCCCACGCGTTTCGTGCGTGGCTCACCGCCATGTGCCTGGATGCGTCGCTCCGCGGTGTCAACAATGGTCGTTTAGAACGCGTTGCGATGATGCGTCGTGTGCGATTCGAACGGGGCCAACACAGAGCATAATTCCGCGTGGGCACGGGGTGCCCACCCTACGGCACCGCGCCGTCCCAAGCCGTGGCACAATGTGCGCAAATAGACAATAAAAATACAACCGCGCACTGGAGACAACATGACCCCTTACCAGCGTTTCGTTCACGCTCGCGACTTCCTGCAGCAGCACCGTACCGACTACGACACCGCCTACCGCGACTACCAGGCCCCGAAGCTCGATACCTTCAACTGGGCGCTCGATTTCTTCGACCGCGAGGCGAAGGACAACCATGCCCCAGCGCTGTGGGTGGTCGAGGAAGACGGCCGCGAGCAGAAGATTTCCTTCGCCGACATGTCGGCCCGCTCGAGCCAGGTCGCGCAATACCTGCAGCAATGCGGCGTCGAGCGCGGCGACCGGGTCTTGCTGATGCTGCCGAACCGGGTCGAACTCTGGGAAATCATGCTCGCCGGGATCAAGCTCGGCGCCGTGCTGGTGCCGACGACGATGCTCGTATCCACCGCCGACCTCCAGGACCGCATGGAGCGCGGCCGGGTGCGCCACGTGATCGCCCAGGTGTCCGAAGCGCACAAGTTCGAGGGCGTGACCGGGAACTACACCCGCATCGCGGTCGGTGGCAGCCTCGACGGCTGGCACGACTTCGCCGATTGCCGGCGCGTGCTGAGCGTGTTCACGCCGAAAGGCGAGACGCGCGCCGACGACCCGCTACTGCTGTACTTCACCTCCGGCACCACGGCCCAGCCGAAGCTGGTGCTGCACAGCCATCAAAGCTATCCGGTCGGCCACCTGTCGACCATGTACTGGATCGGCCTGCAGCGCGGCGACGTGCACTGGAACATCAGTTCTCCGGGCTGGGCGAAACACGCCTGGAGCTGCTTCTTCGCGCCCTGGAATGCCGGCGCGACCGTGTTCGTCTACAACTACGAACGCTTCAGCGCAAAAGCGGCACTCGAGACGGTGCTTCGCTGCGGCGTCACCTCGCTGTGCGCGCCGCCGACCGTCTGGCGCATGCTGATCAAGGAAGACCTGACGCAATGGCAGCCGCCGCTGCGCGAACTGGTGGGCGCGGGCGAGCCGCTCAACCCGGAAGTGATCGAACAGGTCGAGCGCGCCTGGGGCATCCGCATCCGCGACGGCTTCGGCCAGTCCGAGACCACCGCCCAGATCGGCAACCCGCCGGGCCAGCTCGTGAAGCCGGGCTCGATGGGCCGTCCGCTGCCGGGCTACAGCATCGCGCTGCTCGACGGCGACGATGCGCCGGCGCAGGAAGGCGAGATCTCCGTGAAACTCGCGCAGCGGCCGCTGGGCCTGATGCTGGCCTATGAAGGCGACGAGGAAAAGACGGCGGACGTGATGCGCGCCGGCTTCTATCACACCGGCGACACGGCCCTGATCGACGAGGACGGCTATTATTTCTACGTCGGCCGCAATGACGACGTCTTCAAATCGTCCGACTACCGCATCAGCCCCTTCGAGCTGGAAAGCGTGCTGGTCGAACACGAGATGGTAATGGAAGCGGCCATCGTGCCGAGCCCCGACGCGCTGCGCCTGTCGGTGCCGAAAGCGTTCATTACCTTGCGCCAGGGCGTCGAGCCGAGCCGCGAGCTGGCGAAGGAAATCTTCGCGTTCGCGCGCGAACGGCTGGCGCCCTACAAACGGATTCGCCGCATCGAGTTCCGCGAACTGCCGAAGACCATCTCGGGCAAGATCCGCCGGGTGGAATTGCGCAAGCAGGAAGCGACGCGTGACACGGTGCCTGGTACCGGTATCGAATTCCGCGAAGAAGATCTCGGCTAAGCCGCGGCGGCGGTGCACCGTTGGGTGGGCACTCGTGCCCACGCGGTGATACGTGGCCGCAAGATCAGCGCGCACGAAAGCGGGGCCGGTGCGTATCACGCGTGGGCATGCCCACCCTACGGTGCGCGGCCGTCAGTGACACGCGAACTCATGTGCGGCGCTGGCCGGAAGAACGTACAATAAAAGAAATGTTGTTCCCGGCATGCCGCCACCGTTCGCCCTTTCTCGCAACCCTCGATGCCCACCACACCCGCAGCCAAGGCCGACCCGGCCTATGAAGTGAAGAAGTCCCCCGTCCACGGCAACGGCGTCTTCGCCCGCCGCTTCATCGATGCCGGCGAGCGCATCATCGAATACAAGGGCGAACGCATCAGCTGGGACGATGCGACCCGGCGCGCGGAAGAGAGAGGCGGCCCGATCAACCACACCTTCTACTTCAGCCTGCACGACGGCCGTGTGATCGACGGCGGCCGCCGCGGCAACGATGCGCGCTGGATCAACCATGCCTGCTCGCCCAACTGCGAAGCCTACGAGGAAGAGGGCCGCGTCTACATCCACGCGATCCATCCGATCGAGCCCGGCCAGGAACTGAACTACAATTACGCGCTCATCTACGACGAGCGCCATACGCCGGCCCTGAAAAAACTGTTCGAATGCCGCTGCGGTACGCCCGGCTGCAGCGGCACCATGCTCGCCCCAAAAAAGCGTCAAAAAAAGAAGGCGTAAAGCCGCCAAGGAACCACCCATGAAGCCCATCGTCCGCAGCCTGCTCGAAACCGACCTCTATAAATTCACGATGTGGCAGGCGCTGCTGCACCGCCATCCGAACGCCCACGGCGAATACGAATTCCTGTGCCGTAACCAGCCGGATTATCCGCTGGCCGAGCTGAAGGAAGAAGTCGAGCGCGAGCTCGACCACCTGTGCGAGATGCTGTTCACCGACGAAGAGATCGCCTACCTGCGCGGCCTGCGCTTCATCAAGAGCGACTTCGCCGACTTCCTCACGGTGTTCCGCTTCCAGCGCAAATTCATCACGGTGGAAACCGACGGCCCGCACTTGCGCATCCGCGCGGCGGGTCCGGTGGTGCACGTGATGGGCTTCGAAATCTATGTGCTCTACATCGTCAACGAACTCTACTTCCGCCGCTTCGACCAGGAAGCCGCAATCGCCGAGGCGCGCAAGCGCCTGGCGCTGAAGATCGAACAGTTCCGCGCCTTCGACCAGGAACCGAAGCTGGCCAATCCCTTCGAATTCTTCGACTTCGGCGTGCGCCGCCGCTTTTCGGGCGAGTGGCAGGACGAGGTCGTCGAGACGCTGGCGCGCGAGCTGCCGCAGTTCTTCAAGGGCACCTCGAACGTGCACCTGGCGCGCAAGTACAACCTGGTGCCGATCGGGACCATGGCGCACGAATACATGCAGGCCTTCCAGGCCTTCCCGGTGCGCCTGCGCGATTTCCAGAAGGCGGCGCTGGAGGACTGGGTGCAGGAATACCGCGGCGACCTCGGTACGGCGCTGACCGACGTGGTCGGCATGGACGCCTTCCTCGCCGACTTCGACCTGTATTTCGCCAAGCTGTTCGACGGCCTGCGCCACGATTCGGGCGACCCGACCGAGTGGGGCGAAAAGGCGCTGGCGCATTACGCCAAACTGCGCATCGATGCGCGCACCAAGCGCCTCGTGTTTTCGGACGCGCTGACGGTGCCGAAGGCGCTGGCCCTGTACCGCCATTTCGCCGAGCGCACCCAGACCGGTTTCGGCATCGGCACCCAGCTCACCAACGACACGCCGTTTAAAGCGCTGAACATCGTCATGAAGCTGACCCGCTGCAATAACCAGCCGGTGGCGAAGCTGTCGGACACGCCGGGCAAGTCGATGTGCACCGACGAGACCTTCATGGCCTACCTGCGCCAGGTGTTCCAGCATTCGGGCACCTGAGGCGGCCCCGGCGAACAGCCCTGTCCCGGAAGTCCCGGGACGGGCTTATCGGCTAGCCCTTATTTGCCAACCCTTATTTGCCTGCCGGCCGCAGCTTCCACAGCTCGGTCGGCAGCGCCGCCGGCGCATCCGGCTTGAAGAAGGCCGAGTCCTGGATGTGCGAGGTCGTCACATAGACCACGCCGTCCGGGCCCTGGCTGAAGGTGTCGGGCCAGCGCAGGCGCTTGTCGTGGACCAGCGTCTGCAGGGGCGCGTCAGGGCCTTTGTCCAGGTCGCGCATCCGGATCGCGTCCTTCTCCACGCTGGTCAGTAACATGCGGTTCGTGCCCTGCGGAATCAGCAGGCCGTCGTTCACGCCATTGGTGCCAAAGGGCTCGACCGCGCTCGACACGTCCTCGCCGCGCATGCCGGCGCCGCGCAGCACGTCCGTCCTGATGCGGTACAGGGTATCGCCCTTGATCGCCTGCCAGTACAGGTAATCGCCGTCGCCGGAGAGCTCGATGCCGTCGGCCGAGAACTCGACGCCGCGCCCGTCCGGCCGGCGCAGGACCTTGCCGTCGGCCTTCACGTCGAGCCCCTTCTTCATCTGGGTCGAGTTGTCGCCATCGAGCACGCGCGCGGCTTTCCCGCTCGCGACCTCGACCACCAGGATCGCACCTTTCACGCCCGAGTCGGTGATATAGGCAAAGGCGCCGTCGTTCGAAAAACGGACGTCGTTCAGGTAGGAGCCCTGGGGCGCCGTGTCTTCGCCGAACGCGATGGTCTGTTTTACCTTGTTCGTGGTGAGGTCGATGCGCACCAGCTTCGGGCCCTTGTCGACCACGTGGCTCTGCGCCGGCGCGGCCGGGTCCAGCACCCACAGGCTGCCGCGGCCGTCGGCGACGACGCTCTGCACGCAGACCCAGTGGTCGTCCGGCGTCAGCTCGTCCTTGCGGGCGTTGCGCCAGCTGTTCCATTCCTCGTCGGGATAGGGTTTTAAGCTGCCGTCCGCCAGCAGCTCGGCCACCGACACCGGCGCGTCCTCGGTCCAGCGCGGGAAGTTCACGAAAATACGGTTATCTTCGGACACGGTAACGCCCGTCACCTGGTGCTCGAAACGGGCCACGCATTCGATGCTGCACTGGCCTTCCTGCAAGTCAAACGTGGATGCGGTTTTCTTGTCGTTCATGGGTGTCCTTGGAATGGGTTGAAAGGTTCAGGCCGCCTTTTTTTGCGTGGCGGCCGCGGCTTCGGCCTCGCGGGCCAGGCGCTGCTGCAGCATGGCGAGCACGGCCGCTTCCTCGGGCTGCAACGCCTGCAGGTCGTCGACCAGGTGTTGTTCGGTGCGCTCGCGCATCGCCTCCAGCATCAAGGTGTCGAGCGCGCCGCCTTCCATATACGCATCGAGCACGGCCGGGTGCACATAGCACTTGCGGCAGACCGAGGGCGTGTTGCCGAGCTTTTGCGCCACCGATTCGATGACGCGCACGACATTCTTCTTGGCCTGGGTTTCGGAGTCGAACTTTTCGAATTCCTGCAGGGCGAGGGCGGCCAGCACCGTGCCCGACCAGGTGCGGAAATCCTTGGCCGTATACTCTTCGCCGGTAATCGCGCGCAGGTAATCGTTGACGTCGCTCGAGTCGATGCTGTGGGTCTCGCCATCGTCGCCGATGTACTGGAAGAGTTCCTGGCCAGGCAGGTCGCGCGTGCTGCGGATGATGCGCGCCAGGCGCCGGTCCTGGACATGGATCTTGTGATACACGCCGCTCTTGCCGCGGAACTTGAATTCGACATCGCTGCCGTCGACTTTCACGTGGCGGTTGCGCAGCGTCGTCAGGCCGAACGATTTGTTCGTACGTGCATATTCCTCGTTCCCGACCCGCATCATGGTCGCCTCGAGCAGGTAGACGATGGTCGCCAGCATTTTTTCGCGCGGCAGGCCGGGCAGTTTCAAGGCGCGGTCGACTTCGGCGCGGATGCCGGGCAGGGCCTTGCCGAAATTGATCATGCGCTCGTACTTCACTTCGTCGCGCACGGTGCGCCATTTCGGGTGGTAGCGGTACTGCTTGCGTCCGCGCGCATCGCGGCCCGTCGCCTGCAGGTGGCCGTTGGCTTGCGGGCAAATCCACACGTCCGTCCAGGCCGGCGGGATGACGAGCGACTTGATGCGTTTCAGCGTCGTCTCGTCTTCGATGGGCTCGCCCTTGGCGGAGAAGTAGTCAAACCCTTCCTTCGCCGGCTCGCGCCGGATACCGGGCCGGTCGTCGTGCACATAGCGCAGCCCGGCCGCCTTGGCGGCGGCGGGCGGGTCGCTGAGCGGTACCGCGTCTTGCGAAGTCTGGGCGTCGAGGGTCATGGTCGCGGCTCTGGAGTGGAATATGCCGGACCGATCTTACGCTTTTCGCATGGGTGCACCGTTCGGGAGCTAACGCAGGCGCAGAGCCTGGTGGGGCGAAACAGCAACGCGAGAACGGTGCTAAAAGATCACAGGCCGCTTGCGTTGTCCACGCGTCTGGATATATGATCCATATACGAAACGTATATTGGAGGATAAGATGGGCATTGTGAACATGGACGACGATCTGCACGACCAGATCCGCAAGGCGAGCGCCGTCGCGCACCGCTCGATCAACGCGCAGGCGGCCTTCTGGGTCAAGATCGGCATGCTGGCCGAACTGAATCCGACCCTGAGTTTCAACGAGATCGTGACGCGCGAATTGCGCGCGGCGGGCATTGCGGACGAGACGATCAGGGTGGCGTCGGCATGACCAAGCGGCCGGAAGAGATCGCCTTGATGGCGGAGTCGGGCAAGCTGCTGGCGGAGGTGTTTGCGCACCTGGACCGGCTGGAACTGATCGGCATGTCGACCATGGCGGTCAACGACCTGGTCGAACGCCTGATCGTCGAGTCGCTCAACGCACGGCCGGCCAGCAAGGGGCAGTACGGGTATGCCTACGCTTTGAATTCTTCCCGCAACAATGTGGTTTGCCACGGGGTGCCTTCGACGGCCGAGATCCTGCAAAGCGGCGATATCGTGAACTTCGATATCACGCTCGAGAAAAACGGCTATATCGCGGACTCCAGCAAGACCTATCTGGTCGGCGCGGTGGCGCCGCTGGCCCGGCGGCTGGTGCAGGTGACCTATGAAGCGATGTGGAAGGGCATCAAGGCCGTGCGCCCGGGCGCGACGCTGGGCGACGTCGGCCATGCGATCGAGCGCCACGCGCGCAAGAACGGCTATACGGTGGTCCGCGAATATTGCGGGCACGGCATCGGCCGCGAGATGCACGAGCCGCCCCAGGTGCTGCACTGGGGACAGCCGAAGACGGGTTTGGTGCTGCGCGAGGGGATGGTGTTCACGATCGAGCCGATGCTTAACCAGGGCCGGCGTTCGGTGCGTACTGAAGATGACGGCTGGACCGTCGTTACGCGCGACGGGCAACTGTCGGCGCAGTTCGAGCACACGGTGGCCGTGACCGCAAGCGGGGTGCGGGTGCTGACCTTGCGCGCCGGCGAGGCGGCCCTGAACTAAGCGCTACGGGCTGGCCGCAGCGCCCACGCGGCACTGATCCACAGGATCAGCCCGGCGCCGAAAAATGCCACCGGGTCGCGCGCCCCGCCTGCTGCCAGGAAGGGGTAGGACAGCGCAAACGCAACCATGGCGAGCGCGGTCAGGTAATGTGGCGGATTGCGGAACACATGCGCCAGCGGCACGAAGTGCAGGCCGATCACGGTAATCGCCATCGGCACGACCCAATCGCCCCATCCGAGGTTCGCCATCACATTCCCGAGCACCAGGATCAGCGCCCACTCGACGATGTTGACGATCTTGAACACCCGGCCGGCGCGCTGCCGTTCGGGCGTATCGGCTTCCCTGGCCAGCGCGGGTGCGTGGCGGCGGTAGCGCAGCGCGGCGGCAACGAGCAGGGCGAGGCCGAGCGCCGCGATTCCCAGCGCGAGCGGCAGGCCGGCGTCACGCCGGCTGTTCCACAC
>Ga0308169_10002952_pt1 | contig 17043 bp, 18 predicted proteins | sample PhyBR1_2_FD_202139 | JGI IMG/M metagenome (GOLD analysis project Ga0308169, IMG submission 202139) | Phyllosphere microbial communities from UC Gill Tract Community Farm, Albany, California, United States - DLSLSB.R1 | ecosystem: Host-associated > Plants > Phyllosphere > Unclassified | place... | reverse complement strand
AAGCAACCGAGGTGGCTTGCCAGCTCTTGCAGAGTCTGCAGTTGAGAGTCGGTCTTGAGCAGCAACGATTCCTGGTATTTCTTCTGTCGCAATGCGGTCAGAGCTCTCCGCTGCCGTCAGCCTAAGCAGGTACTGCGGGCTCCGGTGAGATGCACCTTGTTGCCCTCCTTGAGCGCTTGCTTGGCGATTTCCTGCTCCTTGTCCAACACCACTTGTATCTGCCATGAGCAGCTGAATGTCCACAACGCCATTGAGCAGATTGAGGACGGACCCGCTTTTGGTACTGCTTCATCTTATCCCGCTGCAACTTCAGGCTGGGGTCAGCTGTGCCCAGAACATGATGCTGCCGGCTCACTCGAGTACGGCTCGATCATGAGGCGTGATCTTCGGTCCAGGCTGAGCCAAGCCGACTTTGACCAGTGTATCGGACCATAACCCCATTGCTCGTTGCTTGTCTGACGTAGATGGACCAAAGGCGGGTACGATCACAACAACAGCAGCCCGCCGTGCATGCCCACCTACTCGAGTAGCCTGCCTCCACCGGCTTTGGCCTTGGCCGTCCAACGCGACGCGGTCATATCCGCCCGACAGCCCGACTTCTCTCATCCTCCAATTCATTCCCACCATCATCTCGTCTGCCTTGGCGCAGCATGTCCCTGCTCAACCTGAGCGACAGGCTCAAGGCGGCCGTCAACTCGATAGACGCCGCCGGAACGTCGCTGCAGCAACGCGCGCTGGGGCAGAACCAGCATCCTCCTGGAGCCGCTTCTGGATCGCCCACCATTGAATCCACCGCTTCTCGACCTCAGTCACCCAGTGTCGCCAAGGCTGCGTCATCTGCATCTCCCATCGCCAGTCCATCGATTGAAACCGGCTCATCCTCGCATGCCAAGGACAAAGACCATGCAGCGACAGCAACAAGCCCTACGAGGTATACCACCCAGAACAGCTACATGGCGGCCAACGCTTTGGCCGAAGGCGCCCTAACCGGTCTGCGCAAGTCGTTCAACTTTGGTCGCCAATCGCTCGAAGGCGTGCGACCTGGGCCGAGCTCGCCAAAGGCCACCACCGCGGCGATCGTTTCACCGACAACCCAGGCTGCTGCGCAAGAACTGAAGGACATCCAGGCAAGCCCGACAGTCGGTTCCTCTCGACCCGGTTCCCCGGGCAGATTCCTTGCTGCAAGCTTCTCCGTCGGCTCGGATTCCCCAGGCATGGCAGGATCGCCTCGCGCGAAATCGCCCCGACCGAAGTCACCCCAGCCTGGCGGGACGCACAAATCACCGCTGGCAACACACCCGGTTCCTGACCCGGCAGATCCCGCGACATACCCCCTTCCACCTTCGCCGACGATACCTCTGTCGCCATTGCCTCTCAGTCCCGCACTGTATGCGGATCCACTGGGTGCTTCACCTTTATTGCCGCCCGTGGGTGATGAGGTACACGCCGTGCCGCTCGAGTTCCCGGAGCCGCCGGTTGTCGAGGTGGAGGGCCCGAGTCCGGGAGAGAAGGAGACGGTGGATCTGACGGAGCCAGTCCTTACGGTTCCAGATGGGATCGAGGAAGCTGGCAAGGGAAGCACGGCGAAGAAGGTTTCGTACGACACGGGACCCTCAGAGGACGTCAGGAGGTCGGGCGAAAGCGCTCGAGCGGTCAATGGGGAGGATGATACCGCCGTGAAGCTTGCTAAAGCAGAGAAGAGATATGAAGGTGGGCTCGGCATCCACCTCGGAAACGAAGGATCCGGCTGACTCGCAGACCTGTCGACGCGGTTCACGACACTCCTTACGCAGAAGCACAATGCAGACAAGGTATTGAAAGAGCTGACCCCACTTGAAGGAGGTATTGGGGATTCGGAGGCGCTGGAGGGCTGGGTTAGGATGATGAATGGCAAAGTGGAGATGATCACCGAGGAGATGAAGCGCTTGCAGGGCAAGATCACGCGTGAGCCATCCGCGCTCATTGCCAAAACGTCAACTGACAGCAGTGCAAGAGTCACGCATAGAGGAACTGCGCGATACACATCGACTAGAAGGCTCATCTCAGTCTGAGCTCATCTCAAAGCTACGATCTCAACTCGCCACGGCCGAGAGCACTCTCGCGGCGAAGGCGGCAGACTCGGCTTCGCTGGCGAAGTTGAAGGATGATCTGTCCAAGGCGCAGACGACGGCGAAGGAGGAGGAGGAGAAACGGACCAAGGCGATTTCGCTTCTGAAGACGGTCCGGATGAAGCTCGTCAAGGTGGAAAAGGAGAAGGAGGGGATTGAGAAGGACAGGGCGGAGGAGCGGGCGGAGAGAAGTAGTGCAAGGGAGGAAGTTGAGCGGATCAAGGCGGAGAAGGAGCGAGAGGTGAACAGCTTGCGGAAAGGGTTCGAGCGGGAACTGGCAAGTGTGAAGGAGAGGGCGGAAAAGGATCTGGCGGCGAAGAAGGCAGCGTGGGAGCTCGAGATGATCACAACCAAGGTGCGCGAATGGCCACGGTCGTCGTTGCATGCACACTGACATCAGGCCGCGCACGCGAAGGAACTTTCGGGCAAGACAACCAAAGTGCAGGGCCTCGAGGCGATTGTCAAGGAGTTGAGTCAGACGAACGCAACGCAATTCGAGAACTTGCAGGCGAAGACGGCCGAGTTCGAGTCGGGGAGGAACGAGCTGGAGACGCTTCGAGGCCGCACGAAGGAGCTCGAATTCCAGTTGCGCGAGGCGTTGGAGCGGTGCGCCATTCTGGAGGACAGCTCTGCGCGCCCCTCGTCCAGACGAGATCATCTGGGCATCGGTCGCGCAGCATCCCCATCGCCTAGTCGAGGAGCGGCGTCATCTCCTTCCCCGATGGAAGTGCAGCGATTACTAGCCGAAGCGGAAGCTCGGTCCGAGGCAAAAATATCTGACTTGCGCAACAAGATTTTGTCGCTCGAGGGCGAGCGGAACGACGCCGAGGAGGAATGGGCGGCGAAGTTGAGCGAGCGGGTGAGAGAATTGGAGAAGCTGAGGAGGGTCATTGCGGAGAAGGAGAGCGAGTCGGCGGACAGTCTGCGGTCGAGGAGAGATAAAGAGCGGCTGATCGATGAGGCGGAGGAGGCCCGGAAGGAGGTCGAGCGAGAAATGAAGGCGTTGCGAACAGAGGTGGAAGAGGCCAGAGCGAGCATTTCGCTCGCGGCCGAGGCGGAGGTGAGTCGATGTCAAGAGGTATGGCCTGGCGCCGAGACTGACTCCAGCGCGCTGCACGGGAAGAGCTTGCTGTTCTGCAGGCGCAGGTTTCGAATCTCCAGGGCCAACTGGACGACGCCAAAACGCATTCGGCGAACTTGCGGAACAACAACAAGACGTTGCGGGAGGAGCTGCGCAAGGTACAATCCAGTGTGCAGCTCCTGGAGAAGAGCCGCAATCCGGGTGTCGGATACTGGGCGAGCAACAACTCGTCTTCGAGGACATCTGGCGTGTTGAGCCCGGAACCCGCTCAACCCGGTACGCCAGCGACTCCGAGCGGGTCACGAAAGAGTATGGAGAGCACGCGAACGGGTCAAACAAGCGTTGCGGGCGGAGCAATCGGCTCCGGGACGAGCACACCCGTCACGACTGCCGTTAGCGAAAAACACCAAGCAGAGGAAGAAGTCAACCTTGAAGTGAGCGACGGCCCTACTGACCGTGGCGCGAGCTAATGTCAGTACCTCCGGAACGTGATCTTGCAGTTCCTTGAGAACAAGGAAATGCGACCGAATCTTGTCAGGGTCTTATCGGTCATCCTGCGCTTCACCCCTCAAGAGCTGAGAAGGTTGAACGCAAAGCTATCTGCTTGATCGGCAGCCGCAGAAAATCGGACAAACATCTATGCATATATGATCACATGTGCATCATCATACGCCCCAGCGAAGAGCTAGACTGCTGCAGACCACACTGAGCGAACTGCACGCCATGACGACAGCGCTCCATACAGGCGTAAGGCGGATACCGCCCGCGGCGTAGAAGACTCCGGCGGCGAAGGGCAGGCAGACGATGTTGAACAGGCATGCCCAGCCGAGGTTGAGCTTCTGCCGGCGCGTGATCTTGCGCGAGCTACGGATGAGCGTGGGCAGGGCGGCGAGGGACGAAGACAGGAGGACAAAGTCTGAGCCAGCGAGAGTGGCTTGAGAGCCATGGCCCATCGCGACCGATACGTCCGCCGCAGCGAGCGCGACCGAGTCGTTCAGCCCATCGCCGACGAACATGACCCGTTTAGGCTTGTTCGCCCGCGAGGCACCCATGCGCTTGGCGAAAGGCAAGCCCGCAAGCTTGCCACGGAGCCACGGTGAACCGGCAGAGGCTGTCTCGGCCTGAAGCGAGCGAATGACGTCCGCCTTTCCTTCGGGTCCGACGCCGGCGATGACGTCCTTGGCCTCGATCCCGACCATCTTGCCCACCGCTTGGGCAGTCGCGACGTTGTCCCCTGACAACATCTTCACCTCGAGCCCGAGCTTGCGGAGCACACTGAGCGCTGCCGGCGTCGTCTGCCGAGGAGGATCGGAAAGGGCGTAGGCAGAGACCAGGTGGTAAGGCATCTCAGGCGCTGATTCCGGGCGGAGTGCAACAAGCACCACCGATTTGGCTTCCGCCGACCACCCTTTGATGGTCTCTTTTTGCTCGGTCGACAGCTCGATGCCGTTGTCCGTCATGAGAGCAACGTTCCCGACGAGAACGCCGAAAGCCCGGTCGTTGACTGAGGCCTTGCTCCGTAGCCCTCGACCCGCGACTTCCTGGGTGTCGAGCACATCGGCCTGCCTAGACGAGATGCCAAATTGTTCGAGATACGTCACGATACCCCGCGCGAGCGGGTGAGTCGAGCCATTCTCCACCTCCTGCACGATGCTGCCGACCACTTCTTCGCCCTTCTCCCCCACGTACTCGGATCCGAACCAGCGCGTGTCGGTTACGCTCGATTTGCCTTCGGTCAATGTCCCCGTCTTGTCCAGTACGACCACATCGACCTGCGTTGCGCCCAGGAACGCTTCTCCACCCGTCGCCGCGAGGACGCCCTCCTTCGCTACGAGTCCGGTTCCAACAGCGTTCGCGCAAGGTACAGCAAGCCCTATACCGCATGGACAGGCAACGACTAGCGTGGCGATGGCAAACTCGATCGCGAAGAAGTACGTCCCGCCGCCTTTGCCGTCGTGTTCGCCAGCGAGTACGCCCGTGCCAGCCAGGATGATCCAGATAGCCAGCACGGCCAGCGCCAGGTAGATTATGGTTGGCACGAACACGCCCGTGAGCCGTTCAGCGAGCTTTTCGATGGGTGCCTTGTGTCCGCTTGCGTCCGACACGGCTCGCATGATCTTCTCCAACATCGTCTCGCCCGAGGTGGTCGTGATCGATACTGTCACCGCGCCCGAGAGGTTGGTCGTTCCCGTGAAGACGTCGTCCCCTGGTCCTTTCTTGATGGGCTTTGACTCGCCCGTAAGGGAGCTCTCGTCGAAAGTCGTCTGCCCACTCACAATGACACCGTCAGTCGGCGGCAACGATCCGGGCGGAACGAGAATGAGGTCGCCTTTCTCGAGATGCTCCACCGGGACGGAGCGAGTCGAGGTGGATGACGAACCTGGCTCCTCGGATGATGTCGATGAAGTTACCATATGCAGTCCCAACTCCTTGCTGTTCTCGACCAGGAGGGCGGTCTCGGGACGTAGCTGGCCGAGCAGTGACACCGCATCGGTCGTCCGAGATTTGGCGTAGGCTTCGAGCACCCGGCCGAGCAGTATGAACATGATGAGGAAGACACAGCTGTCGAAGTAGCTCCCCACACTTGAGAGACCTGGCGATGTGACATCGATGATGAGCATGGCAAGCGAGGCAAAGTAGGACACTGTCGTTGACAATACCACGAGAAGGTCTGACAGTCAGCTTTGACCCCCTCGAACAAGTGGTCAAACACTCACCCATGCTGCCGAAGTTGAAGAACGATCGCCAGCCAAAAGATGCGGTCGATGGGCTTCGCTTGCCCGGTCGACGAAGAACCCAAGCCGATAGCCGGCGGAAATGAGGTCGCATTGAGGCAAATGCTCGTTGATAGAACAGCCTGAAGTAAGTTCGTGTATGTTTGTAGAAAAGCACGACCTACCTGCCGACACCAAACTGCACCACCGTTGCAATGGGCCAAACGACCACCGTGCCGAGTTCGGCCGCTCCCCAAATCGGTCTCATCCACACCATCCGGAAGTAGTGATCGGACGGCAGAAGAGCCATGCCGACGATCGCACTAGTATCAGCACCGCATGGCCATTCGAAGGGAATCTAACTCACATTATAAAGGTCGGGATAGTCAGGATGAACGCCACGATCCAATGGACGAGCAAAATCCGAACTTCGTGCTTCTGAATATCCCTGCTCCGGTCGCCCAGCGAAGTTTCCTTGAGCACGGCGGCCTCGAACTCGGGACTGACGCTGGACAGGCCCGCAAGGATGTCGCGAATAGTGAAGGGGGCCCGAGGCGTGTAAGTGATGTCGGTTGTGTGATTCGCGGTCGAGAACGGAGTGAAGGCTAAATCAAGCGAGTCGAGGTACGCGTTGAGTCTGGTGATACAGTGCTGGCAGTATATTCCGTGCACGATCACTCTGACTCGCCGCTGTGTGGTGGTCGACTGCGAGACCGATTCCGACGAAGCTGTCGTCGCGCCGTAACCGATGTCCTCGATCATCTCGCATATGGCTGATGGCGACAGTGCGCTGGAATGCTTGATCGTCGCTTTGTTCCCAAGCACATCGACAGATACGGTGTCAATGCCTACCACCCCATTCAAGGCCTTGTAGACCGCAGATGAGCAAGACGAGCAGGTCATGCCCTCGATTGATATCACAGTCCGGAGCATCTCCTCCGCTCTGCCTTTGCCCTTCTCGAGAGACGCAGGCCGCGACTCTATCACCTCCGCTTCGAAGCCCGCGTCCTCAACCGCTTCTTTGACGGCGTCACTGGACAGCGAGGCTAGGTGCCGGACGATCCCGGACGACGAGAGCAGGTTGATATCGACGGAGAGGACCGCAGGGTCAGAACGCAGCGTTGTGCCGATCGATTGGGTGCAGGACGCGCAGGTCATGCCCGCAATCGACAAAGTGGTCTGAATGACCTCGTCATTGTCCAGCTCTTCGTCTTGACCGTCATGAGGGCGGCCTTCGCGACAGGCCTCACAATGCGCAAGGTGTAACTCCCGCCGCCGTTCTTCTCGCTCCTTCTCGGTTCTCTCCTTCTTCTTCGCCGAGCGGAGATGTTCACCGGCCCATTCAAGCAGCCCTCGACGCTTGACGGTCGGCATCATCGAGGATGTGTCGGCGCCGGGCGATTCGACGATGAATCCGCCCTCTCTCCTGAGCATGTTCGCCGCCTTGTCCACGACATGATCCGGTTTTCTCGCGCTCGATCCCGGTGAATCCGGATTGAGCGTGAATGTGACGGTGTGCAGCAAAAGCGAGACGTTCAGGTTTGAGATAGGGCGAAGTGGCGCGAGAAGGTTGGTGATCGTTTCTACGCAGGACGGGCAGTGCATGTTGGGGATGAGGAGGGTGATCGTGGGTGTGTGGGTTGGCAGCGACATGGCGGCAGATGAATCTGAGACGGATGATGGTGGCGATGGATAAGAGCGGGACGATCACCTCGGATGGATGGGTGCTTATACATCCACATGACCAAAAGTGTGCATGGAATATGAGGCAGCGCGGGAATTGCGCGAAGACGCAAGAATGGAGCGAGCAAGAAGGGAGAAGATGAGTCACTTGGATTGGCTCGCACAACTCGCTCATCCGCACGGCCGAGGGCCCCCGTAGTCACAGCGGACATCGCCGGCACTCTAGGCCCTTTCCCGCCCCTGTGTGGGGTGGCGACTAGCCTATGTACCACAGTTTACCTCTATTGCAGAATATGCACTTGCAGGCAAGCTACTGTTCTCCTCTGTCCTATAGCTATCTGCGTCCTACAACTCTGCCTCCCCAGACTACATGACTGTCAAATGTCTTTCAGTTTGTGCGAAGAAATACACATCGCTTTACTCCTTCTTGGATCTCACCACCAACGTCCATATCGGAGGATCTTCCCCTCGCCGGAGGATGGGGAATTTGCACTCAATGCTGTGGCAGAGTCTGGGTGAATGAATCATTCCGTTCTGGTACGGCTCGTGTCTAATTGAATGGTCCCAGCGACGTGCTGGTGTCGCTTGGCGGAGGAGGAGATGGCAGCCTAAGGCGAATCCTAAGGACCCGGCCACGGGCCCACGAAGACATCTCTGCGCTTTGTAAGGTTTGTTGGTGTCGGACGACGAACGACGATGTATGCATATTAGATGTTCCTCTCTCGGTTACTTTGGCGCACGCTCAACATTTCTTGAAGGCCCATTACAAAGCCTTGCAGCGCAGCTGCACTCGGACTTTGATGGTGATCGCCACAAAGTCACCAAGGACAGGTCACTAGGATGAGACTACAAATGCTCATATTGACCTGACACGCGCATCACATTGTCACATCGGCGACTGAAGAGCTGCCCGGCAGGTCTGTATGTTTGAGCTTGCACTTGATTTTGGGCGGTGGAAGGCGTCTCTAACGGCTAAGTTTAAGCTCCGACGTTGTGTTGCTGTTGCCCTTGGCTACGACTGTCGTCCTCGGAGCGGGAACCATGCTCGTCCATGCGACAGATGCCAGTCAGATACTATGATAATACTCGGAGAGAGCTCTCCTCTCCAGTCACGACATGTACCATCAGCTCGCCCTGGCTCCCTACAAAGCTCTTGAATCACCCCATCATATCCCGTGACCTCTGAAGGTATGCACCTCTGAGAGCTGCACCGTAGCATAGGAGCCGGGTTGTGACTGTTCGGCAAACGGAGGATCCCGGAAGGGGAATCCGGTGAGCAGGCGAGTGGCGTATCCAATATATCGTGGCCGTTCCAACTATGTGATCGAGAACAAAGACGAGGACCCGTGGATCGGTCCTCTAATCGAGCACGCCGCCTCCAACAATGCGAACGAGGCGCCATTGACCGTTATTGGCGGTACATGCGCTCTTCACCCACGAGACATGGTGACGCCCTCGACTCGAGACGTGCAGAGCTCACAACCGTAAATGTGTGGACAACATCCGGCGCCGCGTGTGGCGCTCTGCATCTGATTCATCGCTAACCTACTCATCAGGGGTACGACAACCTACAATGCATAGGTACCGCTATCAGCAGCGATCCTTCTTCGCATTGAGACAGACATTGATAGGCGGACATGCGGACATAGCCGCTGAAGCACGCGACCAGCCCCTCGAATTACGCAATGCGGCAAGAAAAGTGTGCGATCGCGTGAAACCGCGCTAGTAGGACCCTGAATGTATGGACGTGGCTGCCTGCGTCAGACGCGTCTGGAAGGATTGACTTGATCTCGTCAGCGCAGGAGGCTGTCGGCGTCAAAGGCTTGAACTGTGTTGATGGTCAAGCTCCGGCAAATGACATGGAGGCGGTCCTCCATATCTACGGGTGTGACCACATGCAGAGGGCTGTGACGCATTGGTTCCAGTCGATAATCACGGGGCCTTGCAAAACCGTGTACGACGATACTTTGGCCACGGTCCACTTGAAACGGCTGCGCGCGCAGTGCAGATCGCTCACGCGACGCGCCGGAATCGGACGATCCTTGTGTCAAGACCATCCGCAGCAGAAGAGAGCCCTAACGCCGTTACGGCTAAAACGCGAGTCAGCCGTGCCCCAATCCGTGGTCGTTTTGTCCTTCCGTGTCGTATGCAGCGTGTGTCCCATGGATCCCATTAGACGCACAGGCACGCACGCACGAGAGACTCGAGGGCAGGTTATTTCCAGGTGCCAAGCGTGCTGCGCCGGTTTCCAGGGTTGTCCCAGTGCGCGTCTGTTCGTTTCGTGTTTGAATCTCAGGGTCGTTAATGGTTGGCCCAAACCGCCCCCGTGGCGTGCTGCTGCCAAAGCCGGCACTTTCCCTCGTCACATTTTGGCAGTTGGCAGCGACCCTGATCGTCTCAAGAGTGCGCTCTCGTACGCCTGCAAAGCCAGCGGTTGTCCCATAGGTTGTGCGACGAGGTAGCTGTAGGATAGGTTATAGCTGCAGGGGCCATCCTTCCTATATACCCTCCACCCGGGTTGTCAGACCGCCCGCACGTAGTGTACTCTCCAATCGACTCTTGCATCGCGGCGGACCGGTTCCCCGTCTCACTTCTTCTCCACCATCGACAACTCGACCCGACCCACCTCTCCCGCATTGTCCCGGTACCTTTCGACTCTCGCTCGACACTCATTCGGCTCGATACAACTCCTCTGAGAGGTGCACAATCGACCACCCCACGCTCTTTACAGCACCGACACTCGCTCAAACGACATTGACGTACGCATCACGAAACATCTGCCTCGCGCTCGGACATTATCGAAACCGGCCCATCAGAACTAGACGCCTGGATATCCTGTCCGAATACGAGCAGCTCGTTCGTCACACAGGCTAAAACAAGCCCAAATTCGACGAGACATCCCCTTTGCCCGGAAGAGACACTGTGAGATCGACCAGACTGGACAGGCACCGCGTGGGTAGAAGGGTGAGTTGGTTGGTTGAACGGATCCCCCTTCGGGCAAGGCGTACGCACACCGACGCACATCGTTTGATGGGCGTTCAAGGGAGGGTTGAGTTGGTTGATCGTGTTTCATCCATCCCCCAACGCCTCGGCCTCTTTTCGCTCCAGTCCCCTCAAATACACCGCCAACGCCGTTTGCCCACCGCGTCGACGTTGCCCCATCCTCCTCTTGACCCCGAGTCCACCCGGTGCAGAGCATCACGACTCGATCAACGCGACACAACGCGTCTCCTTCACCTTGACCACGCAGATGATATAATACCCACCCACCCGGCGTCGTGATATTCTCAGTCTGATAGCCCCGCGTTTGCAGCGCTGATCACTGCAACAGTCCAGGCGACAACCAACCTCAAACCTACATCGTAGCACCGCTCCTTTGTCCTCGACTCTCCTTACGCCCCTCTTTCCTCACGCTCGACCCATCCAAAGGATCGTCGTCATTGCCCCTGTTCCACTGGAGCGTCGAACATACCTCGACAGCGTACGCTCTCAACACATTTCACGGTTCTGTGAACCATAAGGACCGACTGTCCTACTCCCGAGCTGGCCTCGTAAACTCAACACACCTCGAACATGGCTCAAACTCTCTTCGCCCCGGCCGCTTCGGTCATCTCGCCCAGCATGCCCTCATCGCCGGACCCAACGCCGCTCCGCCTACTCGCCTTCAGCGTCGCCGAGGCGGCCTTGCAGTCCGACCCGAACTCGCCATCGCTTGCCCTGCAATCGGCCATGGACGGAGACTGGGTCGGTTCCTGGTCACAGACTCAGACGGCTACGGCCAGACCCCGGGTGACCGTTCAGCGACAAGGCCGACTCTGGGACGTCGTGGAGCGCGCCAAAGAACGCAAAGACCGCGGCCAAGGTGAGTTGAGTTCGCGTTCCTGCCCAGGCCGTCGCTGATTTCAGCCTCGCCGCGCAGCCTCAACGAACCGTTGCCGCCTTCTCCACCCATCTCCCCGGCGTCGTATAACTTTGTGCTACCCCCTCGTTCACCTCTGGCCGCGTCGATCGCGGCCAAGCAGGCCAAACCCCGCCTGAACCTTGGAGCCCGCCCTTTCCCGCTTTACACTCGCTCCGCGGAACCCAGCCCCGTCAAGTCGACCTTTTCTGGTCTCGACCAGACAGTCCCTCCGCCCGAGTTTATGCCGCGCTTCGACAAGGGAGACACCGCCTACGCCCCTTCGCAGCGTCTGCGCGATCAGGCGACCTCGCCGGTCCAGCCCATCTCGCGCCACACCGCTCGACTGCCTTCGCTCAAGCAGATCCAGGCCAAGATGGGCCAGTCGGGTGGTTCTCACCGACGAAGCGGATCGACGGGGTCCACCCCACTACCTGTCCGCCCGCGACCAGCACAACGATCCGACTCGGACGACTCGGTCGAGCTGATCCGAACGCCCCCGGACGAGTTCCCGCCGTCGCACCCTCGCATTGTTCTTGGTGACTTGTCTCGCCCGCCCACTCCGCCATCACCCACCAACTCGCTCAAGGAGCCTCGCCTTGCTCCATTCCTGCGCGAGCGTACGTCGGGCCGTCTCGCCAACAGCAAGGCTCGACCGGTTTCGATGCCGCCGATGCGAGGCCTTGACATCCTCGCCATGGGTCAGAGCATGGGTTCGATTGCCGCCGCCAAGAAGAACGCGAACTCTACGGCTACCGTACCGCCGCCATCGCCTTCCCGAGCGGTCTGCCTGAACACCCCGCCCAAGCGCGCCATTTCGGTCTTCACGTCTTCGCCTGCCTCGCCCACCGGCTCGTTCCGATCCAGCTCAACGTCGTCGCCCACGTTGTCTGTTCCTACCATCACCTGCACACCAGCTCCGGGAATTCGGGACGACGGAAGCGAGCATGATTCCGAAGAGGAAGAGAACGAGGTTGTCCTATTCGAGGGCGACATCAGCGTGGAACAGGAACGATCCGAGCGAGAAGAACGCGGACGTGCCATGCTCGAGAGGCTGACGCTGCGCCGCCGATCAAACTAGAGGACCGAGCTGGAGCAGTTCTGTAGATGAAGCGCTTGCGCAAGGACAGTATTGATCACCACCATACTGGTGTGAACTAATTCGACAACTACACGACGACGAAGACGGCAACGCGGAGCGGGCTTGTATAATAGCGTTTGCGGAGAGTCATGCATATGTCAACGGACACAAGGGGATGCATGCGTGTTTATTGCTTTCGTGCCATGAGAGCGTCGACGTGTTCGCGTACGCCGTTCTCCCATTCCTCCCAGAAGACGGATGCGACCCATGTGTCCCGGGATGGGCAGTCTCCCCTCTCGCCGGGGCGTCCCGCTATCATCAGCTCGAGATACCAGACCGAGCACAGGGAAGTGGGGGGCATGGAGGTGTACAGGACTCACGCCTCGCACCAACTCGACCTGGGAGCAACACGCGATGCGCCCTCAACGTCCCCTCGTACTTGAACCCCAGCCTCTCAGCCGCCGCCTGCGATTTCGCATGCTTCGAGTTCGTGAACCACTGACAACGCCTCAGCCCCAGACCACCCTGCGACGGGTCATCGAGGATGTGGTGCATGGACAGGCCGGCCGCGTGGCTGAGCACGTGCGAGCGCTGAAACTCTGGCAGGATGATGATCCACGAGAGCTCGGATTGCGAGTCCTGAATGGTCGAGTTCGAGTTGCTGAACGACCCGGCGAATTTGTATTGGCTTTTCGGGGTAAGGTGGGCGTCGGGGCCGGGCGGAGCGGAGTAGATGGCGTAGGAGAGGAAAGACTGAATGATGAGTGGGGGGGGGAGGACGAGCGACAGGGCACGTGGAGTGACGACCTATGACTCACCGGATCACGACGGTTCTTCTCAGCCCAAAGGAGGATATCATCCACGCTGCTCACGTTCAGTGGGAGCCAGTCAGCGAGCGAGGGAGTCGCGATCAGTGCGTCTGCCAGCAGCTGAGCATGAAGTGACGGCTGATGTCAATGCCGGCTCTGCGTGCAAGATGATGAAATGTCGCTCACCACGAATGGCCGCAGCTCGACTCGGTCGGACGAGAGCGTCTCGACGGGCCAGTAGAAATGGTGGTCGTACTCCTCTGCCGGAGTGTTGCGATGCTCGTCCGGTGAGATGGTCACCTGTGGTGGCTTGTACGTGTTCAGAGGGGTCATGATGTTGCCAGTCGAGTTTGAAGTGACAGGCAACGTCGAGTGAAGACGAGTCCGAACGAGATCTGAGAGATCGACTCGGACGTGCCTATCTATTCTCGTGCGTGGTCAGATACGGCCTCCCCGGCAGCCATCTCGCTTATTTACCGCGGTGAGATGAGGGTCGGATCTCCTCGGTGCGGAACTTTCCCGTCTCAAGATCCACCTCCAGGTCGTCGCTATGAGTCATATGCAAAGCACGAGCGAGGGCCACTCTCCCTGACTCCGGTGTGGTCGATGCATGGCAGCGGCTTGACTAACGTGACACAAGCTGCCATGCCGACCTGTTTCATCAGGCCGCAGCTCGCTTACCTCGCCTACCGGCCAAGACCTTATCGCTGGGCTCAGCTCATTGAGCTGTTGCTTCTTGACAATGACTGCAACATGACGTCCCTCATCGATCTCGCCTCCGAGCTCAAGCAGCAAGATTTCGATGGGCTCCCCATCATGTCTGTATCAGTGAAAGAAAGATCGGGCCGTTTTGCTGAGCTTCAGCGACCTGACACATGCTACGTCCTCCGATGAGTCCTTACGCAAAGCCGTCGCCGACGACGTACGAGCGGCCTGCTTGAACGCCGGCTTCTTCTTCGGTACGGGGGAGGGACACTGAGAGTCTGTGTTGTAAGCCGACGTATAGTGAAAAACCACTCTGTGCCGCAGTCCACCGTCGACGGGGCTTTCGAGGCCGCCCGGGCATTCTTCGGCCAGCCGGCGATCGTGAAAGAATCGGTCAGTCCACGAACTCCAAACTTGTCGAGCTCGCAAGCTCCATGAACTAGGAAGTTTGTCTGATCTATAGGTGGACATCTCAAAATCGACCAACTTTCGTGGGTATATGAAGCTGCTGAGCGAGAACAATGACCCGTTCGTTCACGCTAAGTGGTCCTTTCGACGGACGGAACGCTGACACCGCAGGACCCGAGAGGGCGAGATGCACGAAGCCTTCAACATTGGGCTGGACCCATCTTTGGGCTTGGACGCGGGGCAGGACGAGGTGAAACACGGAGAAGGCTTGGTGCACTCCGAGAATCTGTGGCCGGAGTACAGCAGGTGGGAGGGCGCAGAGCGCTTTGTAAGTGTCTTCTTCGACGGCGTTCATCAAGCTCACTCAACAGAGACAGGCCAACCTCGACTATTAGTCCGCCTTCTTCTCTCCTGATAAGCGCTCGCTGATGACAGCACCGCTCTGTTGAAACTTGGGCAATCGCTCTTCCCGCTGTTCGCTCTTGCGCTAGACCTGCCTGAAAACTTCTTCGCCGACAAGGTATGCCACCTGATTGGAGTATGGAGGGACGCTCTCACGCGCAGATCCAGCATCCCGCTGCCATCATGCGCATGCTGCACTACCCTGGTGTCCCGCTCGAGCAGGTCAAGGAGGAGAACCCAGGCATTGGCGCGCATACCGGTTAGCAAACACCCCCTTTTGAGCCGATGAAGTATCGCTCAAACGGCCAGACTTCGAATGTTTCACTATCCTTGCGCAAGGTGGTCCTGGTTTGCAAGTGAGGAACCGTAAAGGCGACTGTGAGTGCAATGGGGAGGGCAAAGGTTCTTGTCACTCACGGCAGGGCTCGATGCCCCGATCATCCCTGGCACCTTCGTCATCAACATTGGCGATCAGTTCGCTCGCTGGACCAGTAAGTTACTGCGAGCAAAAGGAGTTCCGGCATGACCTTATCCTGACGCTCAGACGACATCTTTGTGTCCACTCCGCACCGCGTCCTGCCACCGCAGACAGAACGATACTCGATTCCATTCTTCTTTGGCTGCGACCATGACGTCCCGCTCATACCGCCCGCGACGTGCGTGTCTGAGGAGCGCCCTAACAAGTACGAGACGATGACGGCTGGAGCATACGTCCATATGCGTCTGAGCGCAACGTATGGCGCCAAGGCGCATTGAGCGAAGCTAGACCTAGCATGATCGCCTATTCGTAACATGAGCCATCGTGCAATGTGCATATGCCACGCAGCCCTGGTAACGTAGGAACTAATACCCCTCGAGCCCAGGCCTAGTACATGACGTGGTCAAGAACGGAGGGGCAGCTGGCAATCCCTGGGCATTCTGCACGAGACCATCCCACCGTTTGGGACATGTTGCGCGCATTCTACCTTTGGCACCCGGGTCTCTTGCTTTTCAGCTTACATCCGACATACAGCTTAACCTTCCATCAGGAGCTCAACAACGCCGCGTCGTTGGTTGCTCAGGATGAAACGCTTCTGCGGACGCCACATTTTCGGACAATGCCGCTCAAACATGAAACTCGGCCCTGATCGACCCTTCCCTGCGCCTTTCGCGTCTCGAGAAGTCTTGCAACGTGCGTCCCACTTGTCACCTCGCTCCGGCGGCCATAGGCACTGACTCCACCAGGCATAGTTCGCATTCGAGGTGCATGGAGGATCTCCCTGGCGGCGAGTGCTGCCCACCGCGGAGACGGCAGCGGTCAAAGCGGAACCCCTTACGTTTCAGGTGCGACATTCTCTTTTGATTGACGACTGTAGAATCCCGCGATCCGGTGCCATGTGGTGAAACGATCGCACATTTGGTATGAGCTGTCTTCGATGACCACACCGGCGCCGCGGGCAAGGGATTACGCTCTAGGCCAGTGAAGATGGTGAAACTTGTACAGACGGTTATTCGCCAATTCGACCCCTTCCGCCTTCGCTTTGGCCCACATCCTGCCCCTTCCGATTCAGCCAGCCTGCGTTGAGTCCCCTTGCTCCCTCCAGCCTCACCGACTCCACGCGCTCATGCACTGCTCCACCTCAAGCCGAGATCAACAGGTACCATCAATCACGAAACGCGCACAGACTCGTCGGCCCTCTCCGGAGGGTTTCACCTGGCCAAGGACACAAGCGTTTGCCCTCTCACCCTCCTCTGCTTCTTTGCTAGCCTCCACCGTCTCTTCTGGGGATAGCAAATGAACGAAGACATTGTTGTGTCTGATCCCTGCCTAGCGTGGTCTGGACCATCGGCAAGCTGAGGGGAAGCCTTCGAACCTTCATTGTCCTTTCTCGATGCAACGCAGCGCCTCGGACCCCGCAGAATCGGAACCAGAGAGCGGGCACTCCTCGCGCTTGTCCTGGACTACATTATACCCATCACCTATACATGCCCTGGCAGACTGTTACCGCTCGCTGACATTGCTGTATCCACCTATATCACCTTGGCCCTGCTGGCTTGAACCTCTGTTCGAGTATCACTTGAGCCTTCCGCTCACTTACGTTCCTTTAGACTGGAGGCCAACCCGCTGTAGCACAAGCAGTTACCCCTCCCGACCTTCACTGCCTCCACGACACG
>Ga0308169_10002951_pt1 | contig 17043 bp, 14 predicted proteins | sample PhyBR1_2_FD_202139 | JGI IMG/M metagenome (GOLD analysis project Ga0308169, IMG submission 202139) | Phyllosphere microbial communities from UC Gill Tract Community Farm, Albany, California, United States - DLSLSB.R1 | ecosystem: Host-associated > Plants > Phyllosphere > Unclassified | place... | reverse complement strand
CACGGTGAGCGACGCCACGCGGTCGTCACGCAGCGCCGTGACCGCCGTGTATCCGAGCCCCAGGCCGCCGACCAGCACGGAGAGGTCGTCGCCGGCGACAGCGGCCAGGCCGAGATTCGAGAGCTCCTCCTCCGCCACCGTGAACAGGCTCGACATCAGGTATTCGTCGCCGAGCTTGACCTCGTAGATCTCCTGGCCGACAGCGGGTTCGGTGCGGCGACGCAGCGTCAGCTCGCCGATCGGGGTCTCCTGCCAGTCGAGCTCTTCGAATCTCGTGATCATCGGGGATTCTCGCCATCGTCGTTCGTGTTCGCGCGCAGGGGTGCAGACGCGTCAGTCCGGGCCGGGGAGTCGGGAGCCGTCGTCGGCGACGGCAGCCGGATCTTCTCGGGCTCCGGATCGGAGACGGCCCCGGCGCGGGCGGGCGTCGTCGATGCGGCATCCGTGACGGTGCCCGTCGACGGATGTGCGGGGAGCTCGCGCGCGACCTGCTTCTCGAGCACCTGCACGGCCTCGTCGCTCAGCAGGATCAGGCCCTCGAGCTCGTCGCGCACGCGTCGGTAGGCGACGTTGCGCTCGGCCTGGGTGGCCGACTCGTCGACGGCGACCTTGAGCAGCTGCTGCGCGCGGTCGAGGCGCTTGCGCTCGGGTTCGGTGAAGGTCGAGTCGCGCAGCCGCCGGGCATCCTTCTCGGCGATCTCGAATGCGACGGCGTACGCGCCGACGGCGTCGAGGTACTCCGACACCTGCTGCTCTGTCACGGCTGCGTCAGCGGAGAGCGGGCGCAGCGCATCCGCCGTCCTCTTGGCCCGAAGGAACGCCGCGACCAGAGGCTGGCGTCCGTCGCTCATGGCGGGGAAGGCGATGAGCTTCGCGACGTCGAGCTCGTAGTCGAGCCACCGCGCGGTGATCTCGTCGTGCTCGGAGAAGAGCCGCTCGAGCAGGGTGTTCGGTGCGACGGAAGCACGAGTGTCGACGAACGCCGGTCCCGCCTGCCTCGCCCTTCCGGTGCGGGCTTCGAGCTGAGCCGTCTTGATCTCGGCCTTGAGTCGCAGGGTCTCGATGCGACGTTCGTGGCGACGCTTCGAGTTGCGTTCCCACGCCTTCGCGGCGCCGCCGGCCATGCCCATGATGGGGAAGACGAGCCACCAGTAGTGCCCCGCGAAGTTCCAGAAGCCCTGGATGAACTCGTCCATGATGCCCTCAGCCTACTTCTCGGGCTGTGCGGCGTGGGCGGCCGGGGTTGCGTGCGCGTGTGCTCCACAACTCCGGAGATCCGGACTGGCAGGCGACCACGTTCGTTCGCAAGCGCCGAGAAGACGGGCGGCCCTCGCGGGGGTGCGCAGGATCTCCGGAGTTATGGAGACCCCGGGGCGCCGATCAGAGGCCGAGCTTCTCCGCGCAGGCGACGCAGTGCGTGGCGAACGGGCGCACCTCGAGTCGCGCCTCGGGAATCGGCCTGCCGCAGTGCGCGCAGACGCCGTAGGCGCCGGCATCCAGTCGTGCGATCGCGTCGTCGACCTGCTGGAGTTCGGATGCCGCCGCGTCGGCGAGCCCGGTCAGCCGTGACCACTCGGACGAGAGCGTGACGCCCTCGGGGTCGTGCTCGTCGTCGTCGTTCGAGCCTTCGCGATCGTGCATCAGCTCGGCGAGGGTCGCCGCCGTCGATGCGACCCGCGCCGTCGCCTCGGCGCGCAGCATCTCGAGGCGTGAGCGGGCATCCGACGTCATCCGCACACTCTAGGCGGCACCTCCGACACCAGCCGTTCACTCAGCGTTCCGTTTCGAGTACGGCGGTCTCGTAATTGCCTGTCACCTTCGCGAGTTGGAATACCCATGTTCTCGGAATTCGGGAACGCCTCCTCCCGAAAGGTCATCATGCGCCGCCTCACCCTGCCCGCCGTCGGCCTCCTCGGCGTCGCCGCCCTCGCCCTGACCGGCTGCCAGAGCCCGTCCGCCGAAGCGGCCCCCGCCGACCCGAACGCTCCTCTCACGATCGCGACGATCCCGGTCGGTGACGACCCCACAGCCGAGAACCCCGTCGAGGTCTTCGCCGAGCTGCTCGAAGACGCCACCGGCCGCGACGTCGAGATCACCGATGTGCCCGACTACCTCAGCGTCGTCGAGGCGATCCGCGCCGACCACGTCGACATCGGCATCATGAGCGGCTTCCCCTCGGCGCTCGCCGTGAACACGGGCGAGGTCGACGCGCTCGTCGCCTTCCAGGGCGACGGCAAGCCCGTCTCGACCTGTGTGGTGCTGAACGACTCTCCGATCCAGACCGTCGAGGACCTCGAGGGCAAGACCGTCGCCTTCGCCGACCAGGCGTCGAGCTCGGGCTACTTCATGCCGGTGTACATGCTGCATGAGGCGGGCCTCGAGCAGGGCACCGACTACGAAGCGATCTTCGCCGGCGGACACGAAGGCAGCTTCGCCGCGCTCGAGCAGGGACAGGTGGATGCCGCCTGCACCGCCGTCATGCTGACCGAGCTCGGCGCGCCGATGTTCCCGTTCGCCGACGGGGAGTGGCGTGCGGTGGGTGAGAGCCCGGCGATGGACATCCAGGGTGCTGTGCTCGGACGTCAGTCGCTCGACGCCGAGACCCGCAAGGTCATCCAGGAGGGCATCGCCGAAGTCTTCTCGCCCGAGAACGCCGAGCGCCTCGGAGCGTACGGCGCCTTCGCCGCCGCCGAGCAGACCGTCGACCCCGACGGCTCGTCGTTCGCCTCGTTCGCCGAGATCGCCGCGGTCGCCGGTGTCGAGCTCAAGGACCTCAAGTGACGAGTCCCGCACCCGTCGTCGCTTCGCTGGAGAACGCGCGCGGTGCGTCCGGCGATCGGCATGTCGCCTCCCGACGCGCCGAGACGGCATCCGATGGTCTGGGATCGCCGACGGCGGAAGAGCTCCGCACCCCCACCGCCGCGCTCCGCCAGGCCCTGCCGCTCGTCACGGTGCGCGACCTCAGCGTCGCGTATGACACCACCACCGTGCTCGACGGCGTCGATCTCGACCTGTTCCCGGGCGAGATGGTCGCGCTGCTGGGCGCCTCGGGGTCGGGCAAGTCCACCCTGATGCGCAGTCTCACGGGCTTCGCGCCGATCTCGGCAGGGTCGGCGCGGGTCGCCGGCCACGACGTCACCAATCTCGCGCGCGGCGAGCTGCGCACCCTGCGGTCGGATGTCGGCCAGGTGTTCCAGCAGTTCAACCTCATCCCGCGCCTGAGCGTCATGACGAACGTGCTGGCCGGAGCCCTGCACGGCGCGGGCTCCATCAATCTGGTCGGCGGCTTCTCGAGAGCGCACCGTCGCCGCGCACTCGAGCTGCTCGATCGCGTCGGCATCGCGCACAAGGCCAACGAGCCTGCTCGCTCGCTGTCGGGCGGACAGCAGCAGCGCGTCGCGATCGCCCGCGCTCTCATGCAGCAGCCGAAGGTGATCCTCGCCGACGAACCGGTCGCGTCGCTCGACCCGAAGCTCGCCGACTCCGTGCTCGGTCTGCTGCGCGAGATCGCCACCGAAGACGGCATCCCCGTGCTCGTCAGCCTGCACGTGCTGCCGCTGGCCCTCGCGCACAGCGACCGCATCATCGGCCTGCGGCACGGACGGATGCTGGTCGCCGGCGCCACTTCGCAGCTGGATGCCGCGGCCCTTGCGCCGCTCTACGACGACGAGGAGCACGACGATGACGCTCACCACTGACCCCCGCTCCACGGCAGGGTCGGCAGGCTCAGCCGGCCCCGCCGCCGGCACGACCGACCGCTCGATCTCGAGGCCGACCCTCGACCCTGCCGAGCGCTCGCGGCTCGAGCGGGCGTTCCGGGTGCCGCGCGCGAGGTTCCTGCTCGGGCTGCCGATCGCCGCCCTGCTGCTGATCTGGTCGTTCAACGGCGCCGAGTTCAACTTCATCAAGCTGGGCGACGGCGCGGTCAACATGGGCGAGTTCCTGTCACGCCTGTTCCCGCCGGACTTCTCGAAGATCGGCACGATTCTCGCGTTGCTGCTCGAGACCTTCCAGATGGCGGTGGTCGGCACCGTGCTCGGAGCCGTGCTCTCGCTGCTCGTCGCCTTCGGGGCGTCGTCGAACATCGCGCCGAAGTGGGTCTACTACCCGACGCGCTGGGTGATGAACATCATCCGCTCGGTGCCCGACCTGGTGTTCGCGCTCATGTTCGTCTCGGCCGTCGGACTCGGTCCGTTCGCCGGCATCCTGGCCATGACCCTCGGCTCGATCGGGTCGATCGGCAAGATCTTCGCCGAGGCCATGGAGCAGGTCGACCGCGGACCCGTCGTCGCCATGGAGGCGGTCGGTGCCTCGAAGCGTCAGGTCATCCAGTACGGCATCCTGCCGCAGAGCGCACCGCTGCTCACGTCCTACACGCTGCTGCTGTTCGAGGGCAACGTGCGCGGCGCGACCATCCTCGGCCTCGTCGGCGCCGGTGGCATCGGCCTCGAGCTGACCACCGCCATGCGCATGTACGACTACGGCCACCTCAGCGCCATCATCATCTGCATCATCGTGCTCGTCACGGCGATCGACCAGGGCAGCGCCCTCATCCGAAGGAGAATCACATGACCATCGCCGACATCGACCTGGTGCTCAGCGCCCCCGTGAACCTGCGCGACCTCGGCGGCATCCCGATCGAGGGGGGAGTACTGCGGGAGGGTCTCGCGATCCGCACGGATGACCTCGCCTACGTCACGACCGAGATCGCGTCGCAGCTCGTAGCCGCAGGGCTCACCGCGATCATCGACCTGCGCTCGCCGCTCGAGGTCTCGGTCACGGGGCGGGGTCCGCTCGCCGACTACCCGGTCGCGTACCACCACCTGCCGCTGATCGCGGATGTCGGGGAGTCGATGAACCGCGACGCTCCCGAGCTCAGCCACGACGCCATGGGCCGGATGTACCTGCGCATGGTCGAGGTCGCCGCACCCCAGCTCGTCACCGCGCTGAACGTGATCGCCTACACGCCGGGAACCGCGGCGTTCCACTGCGCGGCCGGACGCGACCGCACCGGAGTCGTGGCGGCGATGCTGCTGCTCGCCCTCGGCGCGGCCGATGATGACATCGTCGCCGACTACGCCCTCACCGGCGGCAACATGGTCGCGATCATGCAGCGCACCGCACCCGTGATGGGCGCGATGTGGAAGGCGCTCGGCTTCGACGCGGATGCCGCCGGTGCGACGTCGTCGCTGCTGGAGGGTTCGATGGAGGTGTCGATGCGCACCCTGCTCGACACCCTCCGCACGCAGCACGGCGATGCACTCGCTCCGCTGCGAGCGGCGGGACTGTCGGATGCGACTGTCGCGCGGCTCCGTGAGCGGGCGCTCGCCGCGTGACGACCGTGGAGCTGGAGGCTCGCGTCGCGAGCGCGGGTGACGCTGTCGGTGCCGTTCCGGTCGCCGTCGGAACTGCGGGCTCGACGTCTGCGGGCGCGAAGTCTGTGGGCTCGAAGTCTGCGGGCGCGTCGGATGCCGGGGCTGCGGTCCGCCGCCGCCCCGGCCGTCCGCGCGATGAGGACATGGACGGGCAGATCGTCGCCGCGACGCTCGAGATCATCGATGCGGGCGAGGACGTCACCGTCAGCCGCGTCGTCGCGCGGAGCGGAGTCAGTCGCGCTGCCCTGTATCGGCGGTGGCCGTCGCTCACGACGCTGATCGCGGCGGCGCTCGACGTCGGACGCACCATCCCGCCCGAATACCCGGACGGTGTCGACCTGCGTGAGGCGCTGTTCGACGGGTTCGGGCTCGGTGACACCGGTGTGGCGCTGTCTGTCGCGGCATCCGGCTATGCGGAGGAACGATTCCGGCAGCGCATCCGACTCGTCATGTCGGATCGCGCACTGCAGAAGGCGTACTGGCAGTCGCACGTGTCGCGGCGACGAGTGCCGCTCCTGAACGCGTTGCGCGCAGGAATCTCCCGTGGCGAGCTGCGGGCCGACCTCGACGTCGAGGCGTGCTTCGATGCGATAGCCGGCACCGCGTACTACCAGATCGTCGTGCGCGGCGACCGGATGGACGACCCTGCGGTGGCCGCTCGCCTGCGGGCTGCGGTCGAGACGATCTGGCGCGGGATGGTCGCCTGACCCACGCGTCCCGGGGACCCACCCGGGCATCCGGGTGAGGTGATGCAGACGGCGGGCTGCGTCACGAATGGCGGGAGCATCGCCCTCAAGGGATCTCACGCGCCGAAGGAGGCCTCACGCATCGAAGGAGCATTCCTCGGATGGGCTCCTTCGTTGTGCGAGATCTCCTTCGCAGGGACGCCGCGCGGCAGTCACCGCCGCGACGTCAGCGGAAGGAGATCTCACATACCGAAGGGATCTCACGCGCAGAAGGAGATCTCACGCATCGAAGGAGCATTCCTCGGATGGGCTCCTTCGTTGTGCGAGATCTCCTTCGCAGGGACGCCGAGCGGCAATCCGAGCGACAGCCACCGCCGCGACGTCAGCGCGCCTCAGGCGTCTCCGAGCTCGCCACGACCTGAACCGTGTCGGTCCTGACGCCCGGGTGCTCGCGCTCGAGCGCTGCACCCTCCATGTCGACGTTCGGAAGGATGCGGTCGAGCCACCGCGGCAGCCACCAGGCCGACCGGCCGAGCAGGTGCATGAGCGCCGGCATGAGCAGCATCCGGACGACGAAGGCGTCGAGCAGCACACCGAACGCCAGGCCGAAGCCGATCGAGCGGATGATGGTCGACTCCGAGAAGATGAACCCGCCGAAGACCGACACCATGATGAGCGCCGCGGCGACGACGACCGAACGTCCGGCCCGGAAGCCCTGGGCGACGGCATCCCGTGCCGAGGCTCCGTGCACGTACGCCTCGCGCATCCCCGAGGCGAGGAAGAGCTGGTAGTCCATCGCCAACCCGAACAGGATGCCGACGAGGATCACGGGCAGGAAGCTGAGGATGGGCCCCGGGCTGTCCAGGCCGATGAGGTCGGCGCCCCAGCCCCACTGGAACACGGCGACGATCAGGCCGTAGGTCGCGAACAGCGAGAGCACGAAGCCACCGGTGGCGATGATCGGCACGAGCAGCGAGCGGAACACGACGATCATGATGAGCAGCGAGAGCCCGACCACGACCACGAGGTAGAGCGGCAGGACGGCGGCCAGTGCCTCGGAGATGTCGATGTTGGTCGCGGCCTGCCCGGCGACGCCGAGGGTGATGCCGCCGTCGAGCTGCGGCAGCGCGCGGATGTCCTGCACGAGCTTCTCGGTCGATGCGCTGTTCGGGCCTTCGGCGGGGAGCACCTGGAACGCGAGCAGAGTGTTGTCGTCGGAGTTCGCGATCGGGGCGACACCCACGACGTCGTCCTGGTCGGCGATCTTCTGGGCGATCTCGACCTGCGTGGCGAGCAGGTCGTCGTCGCTCACCGCGTCGTCGAGGGTGGCTGTGACGAGCAGCGGACCGTTCGCCCCTTCGCCGAACTGCTCGTCGACGATGTGGAAGGCGCGGTAGCTGGTCGAATCCGACGGTTCGCTCGCGCCGTCGGGCAGTCCGAGGCGCATCGACATCGACGGGATCGCGACGATCAGCAGTGCGATCACGCTGACGAGCACGGTGACGATCGCGCGGAGCGTGGACATCCGCTTCACGGGCTTGCCCGCGGCGTGCGGCTGGCCGATCGTGGAGCGAGCCTTGCCGCTGAGCAGTCGTGTTCCGACGAGGCCGAGGATCGCAGGGGCGAGCGTGATGGCGACGAGCACGGCGACGCCGACGCAGACCGCGCCGACCGTGCCCATGAGTCCGAGGAACGGAACGCCGGTGACGTTGAGGGCCAGCAGCGCGACGATCACCGTGGTGCCGGCGAACACCACGGCCGTTCCCGAGGTGCCGGTGGCGAGGCCGATGGATTCGCGAACCGGAACACCATTGAGCAGCTGCTTGCGGTGCCGGTTCACGATGAAGAGCGAGTAGTCGATGCCGACGGCGAGACCGAGCATGACGCCGAGCACGGGGGTGACGGATGCCATGTCGACGACGCCCGAGAAGGCGAGAGATGCGGTCACGCCGACGCCCACGCCGACGACGGCCGTCACGATCGGCAGTGCTGCACCGATGAGTGTGCCGAGCATGACGATCAGCACGACTGCGGCGAATGCGAGTCCGATCGCTTCGCCGACGCCGAAGATCTCGGGCACGCCCTGCGCGATGTCGGTGCCGAAGTCGACCTCGACGCCCTCGATCGGCGAGGACTCGAAGTGCTCGATCGTGCCCTGCTTGACCTCTTCGGAGAGTTCGAGACGGGGGTCTTCGAACGAGACGTTGACGATGGCCGTCGAGCCATCCTCCGAGACGACGCCGATGCCGTTCGTGAGGTCGAGGAGCGTGGAACCGAGGTCGACCTTCTCGGCGTTCGCATCGAGTTCGGCGCGCGAGTCGTCGATGGTCTTCTGCTGCGCATCGAGCTGGGCTGCCTGCGCGTTCAGAGTCTCGATCTGCGCATCCAGTGCTGCGAGCTGCTGGGCCGGAGCGCCGCCCGCTTCTGCCTGCGACCGAGCCGTGGTCAGCTGGTCGAGACCGGCCTCGAGCTGCGTGCGACCCTCGTCGAGCTGCGTCTGACCGGCGTCGAGCTGCGCCCGGCCACCCTCGATCTGGTCCTTGCCGTCGGCGAGATCCTGCGCCTGCACGGCCTGCTGCTGCTGTGCGTCGAACGGGTCGATCACGGATGCCACGCCGTCGAGGTCTTCGGCGCTCTTCGCGAGCGCGGAGATCTCCTGCTTCTGCTGCTCCGTGAAAGCCGAGCCGTCGGTCGTCTGATAGACCACCGTGCCCGTGCCGCCGGCGGTGTCGGGCAGCTTCTCGGCGAGCTGGTCGGTCACAGCGCCCGAGGCGGTGCCGGGGATGTCGAAGCTGTTGCTCAGCGTGCCGCCGAGCGTGAGGAACGCGCCGACACCCAGGCCGAGGATGACGACCCACGAGACGATCACCGTCCACGCCTTGCGTGCAGCGAACGAACCCAGGCGGAACAGCAGTGAAGCCAAAACGATCTCCTTCAGACGAATAGATCATACGGGGCGTCTCGTCTAGTGTTCTGTGGTTATCCTGAACGTGTGGTGAACGAGCATCGGAGCGGACCCGTGCGCAGCACGGCTGCCCGCGAAGCGATCCTCGACGCCACCGCACGCCTCTTCCATAACCAGGGGTACGACCGTCTCACGATCGAGGGAATCGCGAAAGAGGCCGGCGTCGGCAAGCAGACCATCTATCGGTGGTGGCCGTCGCGCGGAGCCCTCATCGGCGAATGCCTCGCCGAGGGCCGCCTGATCCCCGTCGACTTCGTGGTTCCCGACACGGGAGACCTCGCCGACGATGTCGAGATCTGGCTGCGCAGCGTGCTGTCCATCCTCGAAGCGCCGGAGGGAGGGGCACTTCTCCGCTCGCTCGTGGCGGCCGCCACCGAGGACGCCGGAGTCGGCGCGCACCTCGGTGAGAGCCTCGGCGTCGAGAAGTACCTGGCCGAGCGCATCCGCGGCGGCATCCGCGACGGGCAGCTCGCCCCGGACGCACCGGTCGAGCAGCTGGGACGGGCGATCCTCGGGGCGATCATCGTCGAGTCCCTCGTTCGAGACGAGCACGACACCGACGCGATCGTTCGGCTGACGCGCTTCCTCTTCTCGCGATAGCGGCAGCGGGCGCGTGCGTGGTCATCGCGCCGAGACCGCTGTGCCGCCGCCGGTCTGAGCCTCCAGGCCCGAACGGTGGCCGTGCGCGAAGGAGCCGGGATCCGCGCCGCGGCGTCGCCGGGCGTGTGTCGTCGCCATCTCGTCGACCGCCTCGTCCACTCGGCTCCGGCGCGAGGTGAGAACGAGCTCGGTCCCCGAGCCGCTCTCTTCGACCGCAGCGCGGCGACTCTGCTCGATCCGGTTCATGGCGCCCGCGGCGAACCCCCGGAGGAAGCCGCTGCGCGCTCGACGTCTCACCCCTTCGCGATGGCCGGCATACAGATCGCGATGCGCGATCCACCACGCGCGCATCGCGACCGTGGCCTGCACCTGCAGACTGGCGGTCAGCGTCTGCACCTGCGTCACATCCGACGAGTGCCCGACCAGCAGCAGGCCGGCGATCGGCGGGTACTCCGCCAGGATCGGGCGCACCGCACCCAGCCCGTAGGCCACGCCGATGCCTATCTCACGAAGGTCCTTCGCGTAGACGCCGCGGAACAGCATCCTCTCGGTGACGATCTGCTCGCGCGTCTGCCCCAGGAGTCCCCGTTTCTCGTCGATCTGCGCCTGCTCGATCCCGTACTTCACGATCAGGCGCTCGGCGTGCTCGGTCAGAGCCTCGGCCTCTTCGGGCGTCGTGCTCTCGGCCTTGGCGAGCAGTTTGGCGATCAGGTCGAGCTTGGCTTCGGTCATGGCATCCCCCAATGGATCTGTGATGCCTCGGATCCTTCGCGGGGGTACCTACATTGCGAGGCCGAGTTCCGGGGACTGTGAAGAAACCCGGATGACGGATGCCGGTGCAGAAGTGGATGCCGCGAGGCCGGCCGGGCGCAGGTTCGGACCCGGTCGCCGACACGCCGCCACGGGGGCCGGGGTCGCCGGAGTGCCGCCGGGCACCCCGAACCAGCGTCGGAAAGAGACCCGAGAAGAACTCGATTCAGCCCAGGATCAGCGTGATGACTGTCGCGCCGCCGCCACCCAGGATGAGGGCGATGATGACGGTCCAGGCGACGATGCGCATGCGGCGATTGCGCTTCTCGCCGAGATCGCCGTAGTCCTCGCTCAGACCGTCGCCGCTCATGCGCTGACCGGCTCGGTGACCGTGGGGCCGAAGGCGGCGGGCAGGGTGGCCTGCGAACGCTCGCGGATCTCGGCGATCGGCACGGTGAAGACGTCCTGCACCTCGAGCTTGTCGCCCTCGGAGTCGGTCACGCCGATGCGCATCACCGGGTAGTCGCGGCCTTCGCAGAGTCCGCGGAACTTGACGTCGTCTTCACGCGGAACGGTAACGATGACGCGGCCCGTCGACTCCGAGAAGAGGGCGGATGCCGCATCCACACCGTCGCGCTCGATGATCTCGTTCAGCCAGACGCGTGCGCCGACGCCGAAGCGCGAGACGCCCTCGGCGAGGGCCTGCGCGAGGCCACCCTCCGACACGTCGTGCGCCGACGAGATCAGCCACTCGTCACGGGCGGCTCCGAGCAGACCCGCGAGGCGCTTCTCGCCCGCGAGGTCGACCTTCGGGGGCAGTCCGCCGAGGTGCTGGTGCACGGTCTCGGCCCACGCCGAACCCGAGAGCTCGGTCGAGGTCGTGCCGAGCAGGTAGATGTTCTGACCCTCGTCCTGCCATCCCGAGGGGATGCGGCGCGAGACGTCGTCGATGATGCCGAGCACGCCGACGAGCGGGGTCGGGTGGATCGGCACGTCGCCGGTCTGGTTGTAGAACGAGACGTTGCCGCCGGTGACCGGGGTGCCGAGTTCGTAGCATCCGTCGGCGAGACCGTCGACGGTCTGCCCGAACTGCCACATGACCTCGGGGTTCTCGGGAGAGCCGAAGTTCAGGCAGTCGGTGATCGCGGTGGGAACCGCACCCGTGACGGCGACGTTGCGGTACGCCTCGGCGAGTGCGAGCTGCGCACCGGCGTACGGGTCGAGCTGGCAGTAGCGTCCGTTGGCGTCGGTCGAGATCGCGAAGCCGAGTCCCGACTCCTCGTCGACGCGGATCATGCCGGCGTCATCGGGGAACGACAGGGCCGTGTTGCCGAGCACGTAGTAGTCGTACTGGTTGGTGATCCAGCGGGTGTCGGCGAGGTTCGGCGACGCGACCAGGTCGAGGAACTGCTCGCGGAGCACCTCGGGGTCGTTCGAGCGCGGAAGGTTCTCAGCGGCATCCGCCTGCAGTGCGTCGATCCACGTCGGGTACGCGACCGGCCGGTCGTAGACCGGGCCGTCGACCGCGACGGTCGAGGGGTCGACGTCGACGATGCGCTCGCCCTGCCAGTCGATGATGAGGCGGCCGTCGCCGGTGACCTCACCGAGGACCGACGTCTCGACATCCCACTTCTGAACGACGGCGAGGAACGCGTCGAGCTTCTCGGGAGCGACGATCGCCATCATGCGCTCCTGCGACTCCGACATGAGGATCTCCTCGGCCGTGAGCGACGGGTCGCGCAGCAGCACGTTGTCGAGCGAGACCTTCATGCCGCTGTTGCCGTTGGCCGCGAGCTCGCTGGTCGCGCACGAGATGCCGGCAGCACCGAGGTCCTGGATCGCCTCGACCAGCTCGTCGCGGTACAGCTCGAGGCAGCACTCGATGAGCACCTTCTCGGCGAACGGGTCGCCCACCTGCACCGCGGGGCGCTTGGTGGGTCCGGTGCTGTCGAACGAGTCGGATGCCAGGATGCTGGCACCGCCGATGCCGTCGCCACCCGTGCGGGCGCCGAACAGCACGACCTTGTTGCCGACGCCGGTCGCATTGGCGAGCTTGAGGTCCTCGTGGCGGAGCACGCCGACCGCGAGCGCGTTGACGAGCGGGTTGGCCTGATAGACGGAGTCGAAGACCGTCTCGCCGCCGATGTTCGGCAGACCCAGGCAGTTGCCGTAGAAGCTGATGCCGCTGGTGACGCCGTGCACGACGCGAGCGGTGTCGGGGTGGTCGATCGCGCCGAACCGGAGGGCGTCCATGACCGCGACCGGACGTGCGCCCATCGAGATGATGTCGCGGACGATGCCGCCGACGCCGGTCGCGGCGCCCTGGAACGGCTCGATGAAGCTGGGGTGGTTGTGGCTCTCGGCCTTGAAGGTGACGGCCCAGCCCTCGCCGACGTCGATGACGCCCGCGTTCTGGCCCATGCCCACCATGAGGCGTTCCTTCATCTCGTCGGAGACCTTCTGGCCGAAGCGGCGCAGGTAGTTCTTCGACGACTTGTACGAGCAGTGCTCCGACCACATGACCGAGTACATCGCCAGCTCGCCGGAGGTCGGGCGGCGGCCCAGGATCTCCTTGATGCGGGCGTACTCGTCGTCCTTGAGGCCCAGCGCTGCGTACGGCTGCTCCTTCTCCGGAGTCGCGGTGGCGTTCTCGACGGAGTCGGGGACGTGCTTGTGGGCAGGTGCAGGGGCGGTGGTCACGCGCACTCCTAGATGAGGGGCCGGCGGGGCATGGCCAGTCTACCGGGGGATGCCGTGGCCGTCGGCCCGGGCGGACAGCGGGGTCTACGTCAGGAGCGGCCCGAGCTCCCGTGCAGCCGCGATGAGGGAGAGCGCGATCGAGTCGGAGCTGTCGATCTGCCGGCGCGGGCCCGAGTAGGAGAGCGCTCCGGCGAGCGTGCCGGAGGCATCGGTGATCGGCGCGACGAGGCAGCCACGCTGACCGTCGCGGGCGCGGATCACCCCCTGCGAGCGGAGTTCGGAGACCAGGTCGCCGGCGACAGTCTCCCCGCGCACGACCAGGGGCAGCAGGCCGAGGGCGTAGCGGGTGGGCTCCTGCTGCAGGCCCTGCCGATTCGAGAGGGGGAAGTCGGGGTCCTCATCGGCGACGACGACCCGGTCGTCACGATAGAGCACGAGGTGGATGCCGCCCCTCGCGCTCGCCCTGGTGCGCTCGAGCACGTCCCGTGCGGCGCGCGGGATGCGCTCGACGCCGATGCTGCCGGCCAGCAGCGCCACCTTCGTGCCCAGGGCGAATCCGGTGAGATCCGGCGTCCGGACGAGGTACTCGTCCTGCACTAGCAGGTTGAGCAGGCGATAGGTGGTCGCACGCGGCATCCCGAGCCGGTCGGCCAGCTGCCGCGCTGTGACGCCGGCACCCATCGCAGCGACGGCCTCCAGCATCGACAGTGCGCTGTGGATGGCGGCGGGCTGTCGGGCCGTGATCGATACCGCGTCGCCAGCCGTCATCCGTCGGCGTCCCCCGGTTCGCCCCCGTGTGCGCTGCCGCCGCCGGTGCGGGCCACGCCGCCGAGAACGTGGGCGGCGACCGGCTCGTCGTAGCGCCCGACCTCGCCGAGAGGCGAGCGCCGTCGCCACCGGATCAGTGCCGCCGCGATGACGGCGATGCCGACGGTGAGCCAGACTCCCGGATTCCCCGCGGCCGCCTCCGCGACGAGATAGACCGTCAGGCATGCCGCAAGCGCCGCCGCCGCGCTGACGGCGGCGATGATGGAACCGACGGTGACCTCCCCGATACGGCGCAGGAACAGGGGAGCGGCGATGCAGACCAGCACGTAGGCGACGATGTAGCCCGCTGCCGAGATCAGCAGGACGGCCTTCATCGCGTCCCACGGTGATACGCCGGCCGCGACGATCACGAGCGGTGCGAGGACGATCGGCGGGACCGCGACGACGACCGCGCCGATCGGGGTGCGGTGGCGCCCGTGCGTGCGGCCGAGCCGGGCGGGGAGGACACCGTCGCGGGCGAGCGCGAACACGATACGGGTGAGGGCGGTCGTCGAGGCGATCGCGCAGGCCAGACCCGAGGTGGCGATGCCGACGTCCGCCACGGCGGCCCATGCGGAGAGGCCGAAACGCGACGCGAGATCGTCGAGGAGCGCGACCGATGCCGTCCCCCCGATCGCGGCGGCTCCTGCGATCTGCGTGTAGGCGGCGATGAGGTAGAACACTCCGGCGACGCCGACGCTCCACACGATGGCGCGAGGGATGTTCTTCAGCGGCGAGCGGGCTTCGACGCCGAGCGTCGCGGAGCTCTCGAACCCCACGAACGCGGTGATCGCGAGAACGGCACCGCCGGCGACGCCGGCCACGGAGATGCCGTCGGCCGAGAAGATCACCGCCGGTTGGAGCGGCCCGATGTGCACGAGGAGCACGATCATCAGCGAGAGGATCAGCGCGACGGAGATGAGTTCGACGACGAGCGCGACCCGGGATGAGAGGCGGATGCCGCGCACGAGGACGATCGCGAGCACCGCTGCTTCGACGACGAGAGCGCCCAGGGCGATCGGCGTCGCGGCGAGCTGAGGCCACAGTCGGGTCACGAGCATGGTCGCATAATGGGCGCCGCCCAGAAGAGCGAAGATCGAGATGAAGGCATACCCGACGAGGATCGCTGCACCGGTCGCGAGTCCGCCCGCCGCGCCGAGTCCGCGCGCCGCGTAGGTGTACAGCGAGCCGCTGGCGGCGAACCGACGAGTGAACTGGTTGATCGTCCGAGCGACCAGGAACGTGATGATCATGGCGAGGGCCATCACGAGCACGGTGGCGCCGCCCGCCAGGTCCGCCACCAGCAGCACCGCCATCGCCGAGGCGGCGGCTGGGGCGACGGCCGCGACCGATTGCGCGAGGATGTCGGCGAAACCCACGGTGTGTCTGTCCAGTCCGTGCAACGGCGAGCGGGCGGCGAACGAGCGCACGGTCTGCGGGCGCTCGATCGCCTCTTCCAGTGCAGACATGGGGCCTCCGCCTGTCTCGTGATGGGAGGAGGCTACGAGCGGCCTGTTGCCGGAGCGCGTCTGCGATGTTTCACGCAGATGTCACCCGAATGAGACGGCCGGAGTTCCGGCGTCCCGTTCGCGGCGAACGCAGACGTCACTCCGGCGAGACGGGTGGGAAATCCCGCCGCGGCAGGGTGGGGGAACCGCTCCACTCCGCTTCTCTCAGAAGGGTTTGCACATGGTCCAGATTCAACCCAGCGCCACCGAGACCTCCCCGAAGAAGGTCCTGTCGGGATCGCTCGGTGCTACCGCGATCGTCTTCATGGTGGTCGCCGCCGCCTCGCCCCTGACTGTCATCGGCGGGTCCGCCCCACTCGGCATCCTGCTCGGCAACGGGGCGGGCTTCCCGGCGCTGTATGCGATCAGCGCCGTCGTTCTCGTGCTCTTCGCCGTCGGCGTCTCCGCGATGGCCAAGCACGTCCCCAACCCCGGGGCGTTCTTCACCTACGTCGGATATGGCCTCGGACGCTCGACCGGTCTCGCGTCCGCCTGGATCGCGATGCTCACGTATACGACGATCCAGGTGTCCGTGTACGGGTACATGGGCTACGTGCTGAGCTTCACTTTCGAGGGGTTCGGCATCACGCTCCCGTGGTGGCTGTACTCGATCGCCGTCGTCGCGCTCGTCGGGTTCCTCGGCTATCGCCACATCGATCTGTCCAGCAAAGTGCTCGGCGTCCTGCTCTGCGCCGAGGTCGGAATCGTCCTCCTTCTCGTAGCGGCGGTCGTGATCTCCGGCGGCCCTGAAGGTCTGAGCCTGGCTCCGTTCGAGCCGAAGAACGTCGCGAGCGGTTCCCCCGGCGTCGGCCTCATGATGGCGATCGCCGCCTTCATCGGGTTCGAGGCGACCGCCGTCTTCCGCAGCGAGGCGCGCGATCCCGACCGCACGATCCCCCGCGCCACCTATATGGCCGTGATCGGCGTCGGCGTGTTCTACACGCTCGCCTCATGGGGCCTCGTCATGGCGTGGGGTCCCTCGAACATCCTGGAGGAGGCCGCGGCCGACCCGGGAACGCTCATCCTCCGCACGATGTCGGCGTACCTCGGCGCCACCGGCGAGATCATCACGAACATCCTCCTCATCACCGCGATGTTCGCCTGCGTGCTGTCGTTCCACAACGTCGTCGCCCGTTACCAGTACTCCATGTCAGGCGCCGGCGTGCTGCCCGACCGGGTGGGCGCCGTGCACCCCCGGCACATGTCTCCGCACGTGTCCTCGCTCGTGCAGAGCATCACCGCGATCGTCCTCGTCGCGCTGTTCGCCGTTCTGCAGCTCGACCCGGTGCTGCAGGTGTTCACCTGGTTCGCCGGGGTCGCGACCGTGGCGATCGCCCTCCTGATGGCGGTCACCTCGATCGCGGTCATCGTCTACTTCGCGAGGACACGCAAGGACCGGAGGATCTGGAACACCGTGATCGCCCCCGTGCTCGGTTTCATCGGCCTGGTGCTCTCCGTGGTCATGATCGTCGTCTACTTCCCGATCATGGTCGGCGATGCGGATGCCACAGGCGCGCCCGTGTTCGGCGCGGTCAGCTGGAGTCTGCTCGGGCTGGTGATCGTCTTCCCCCTCATCGGGTACGCACAGGCCGCGTGGATCAGAGCCCGCCGGCCCGCGGCATACGTCAAGCTCACCGACGCCATCGCCGGCT
>Ga0308169_10002949_pt1 | contig 17048 bp, 19 predicted proteins | sample PhyBR1_2_FD_202139 | JGI IMG/M metagenome (GOLD analysis project Ga0308169, IMG submission 202139) | Phyllosphere microbial communities from UC Gill Tract Community Farm, Albany, California, United States - DLSLSB.R1 | ecosystem: Host-associated > Plants > Phyllosphere > Unclassified | place... | reverse complement strand
TCTTCGGTCGAATCTACGATTCCCGATCACACCTTCCGTCTCTCCTGACCCTCGCACAACACTCGACAACATGCGTAGCCGGTCGGGAATGCTACGCTCCTGCCTTCAAGATGACAATCGGAATGGCGAGTCTCGCTTTCGGCGTCGCGCTCGTTTTGGCAGCGGGAAGGAAGAAGATGAGGAGAAGAGCTGTTTAGCATCAGAGTACGTCGAGGAGGAGGAGGATAGAGATATGTCTGAATATGAATAGCACTCTCACTCGCATCGTTGTTGTATCACTCTGCATTCGAGGAATTTGTTGTACAAACAATGCATAGAGAATAAATTGCGAAAAACCTTTTCCACAACCTTGTACAGAAACTACAAATCGAGGAGAGGAAAGTATGCGATTGAGAGTGAAGAGAGAGCAAAACGAAAACTAATAACCTATAAATTGAAGAGAAATCTAGTATCTTCGATGCTGACCCTGTCCACCTTGTTGGTATCCACCGCTGTACCCTCCATAACCTCCATAGGCTGGAGGATGTTGTCCACCTTGAGCGGGGTACCTCGCTCCCCCGGGACCAGGAGCGGAAGCTGGAGGAGGTGGTCGATAGCCTCCAGGAGGTGGAGGGGGTCTGTAGCCTGAGGGAAGAGCTGGAGGCATGTAACCTGTAGGAGGAGGAGCTGCGGGGTAACCGGAAGGACCTTGACCGTAAGCTGAGTGAGTGGGAGGAGCGGGAGCGGAATCTAGAGAAAGAGTGAATAGCGATCAGTTTCCTCGAAGTTTTCACTGCTAGCGAAGAAGGGAAGACTACTTACATCCTCCGTAACCTTGGTAAGCACCTCCTTGACCACCCTGACCTCGACTAGGATCGTAAGAATAACCGTTGTAAGGATCTCTCGAATTTCCTCCTCCTCCTCCGGCGTTGTATCCATTCCCTCCTCCTCCTTGGTATCCACCATAACCACCTTGCTGCTGTCCACCACCTTGGTATCGCTGAGGAGGAGGACCACGATTATCGTTCTTTGCGAATCCAGGTCCACTTCGATCTTGTCTCATCGAGTGGAATCCGTTGTTCTCGTGTCTCTCTCCTCCTCCTCTCCTCACTTGATCCTTGTCGTAAGGAGTCAAAACGGCTCGAGCGGCTTGAACTCCCGGTAAGAGCATTGATCGGTGAGGTGTACTCTGAGGAGGGAATTCGAAAGTTGCGGAAATCGCTTCGTCGTTGAGGATATCGGGGAGTCCTTCGACCGGTGAATCGAACGTGGTGCCGGGGATCGAGTCGTCCGCCAAGACGGCTCCGGAGATTCCTTTGCTTCGTTTCGTATCGATAGCGACGGGCTGTGAGCAGGATGAACTCGATTCAATCCTCTGAAACGCGGACGGACTGAGTAGACCATCAAACTCACCTCCTTCGCCTTTCTCTTTCCATACAATCCCTCGAGGTAATCAAACAAAGGATGTTTACTTCCAACGATGATAGTATCGGTTCCCATCTCATTCCTCGAATTCTCAAACTCTGTCAACTCTGGATATTTCTGTCCCATCGCGTCGAGTAGTCGAACAGGATCGATAAAAGGTAACAGAGCGACTCCTTGCCAAAGCATCTTCTTTCCGTTCATGTCGATGTGGAATTCTTTAGGGTAGAAATCGATGATGGGCGATTCGGGTTCAGTCATTAAACCTTGGAAAGGTTCAGGTAGATGTACTTTCCTACACTCGCATCAATCTTTCGTCAGTATTGTCAGAGGAAGCAGAGAACAGAAGAGGAAACCTACGAAGCGGCAGGGAAAACACCCATCAATTGTTCATAAGGTTTGAAAGGAGTTCCCTTCTCGAACTTGATATCCAGCTTGCCCATCTCGAGGAAATCACTCGCGAAGGGTGAGAAGTGATGTGGGTAGTACCACTGCCATGAAGGAGTTCCTTGGTAGTAGTATTCGAGAACCCAACATAATCCTTCGACGTAAGATTTGACGATACTGACAAACGCAGAGAGATGTTGTGAGTACACGATTTGAGAGAGAGAAAGAGAAAAGAGACTGACGATTTGCGGAACTCGATATCACTCAATTCAACTCCGAACTTCTGTCGGTAGTAACGTTCCTTGTATCCTGGTTCCCACAATCTGTGAATCAATAAGGAAATCAGCTACTCGTAAGAGGTGGTAACGAGCAAGAGAGAGCTCATCGACTCACTTGACAGTATCTTCTTGTTCAACCTGATTGTTTCCCATACTCTTGAGTTCGGGAGGAACGACAGCTCCGACTCCGGCGACTGTCGCAGGCTTCGGAGGGAGTAACGAGTCGGCAAGGAAAGCGTTGACCTTGTCCTCACTCTCAGTTTCACCCGCTTCCTCGTCAACTGGAGTAATCGATCCTTCAGCCGAAGCACTCGCTTTCCGTTTCGTTCCTCTTGGCGAGACTTCCTCCGTTGGAAGCTCTTCATCGTCATTCGAAGCGAACATGGCGGCTTTGAGAGCGGCAGCAGCATCAGCGTTACTCTTCTTCGCTTCCTCTGCTCCTTTCTCTTCTGCCTGTTTCTCAACTTCCATCTCCTCCTCCTCTTCCTTCGATACACTCGTCGAGCTAGATCCTCCTCCTCCAGGTAATCCGAGAGAATGTTTCGTATCCTCGGCTTTGAGTCCAGCCATTCGAATCGCTCTTCGATTCGCGACGATACTTGCGTTGTCTCCGATCATAGAGGAAACGTCTGCTTTAGGTTGAGCTTGTTCTTGTTCGACTGACCAAGTGGGTTTCGCGGGTAATCCTCCAGGTCCAAGGGGAGTTGAAGAAGATGCAGAGGGAAGAGGTGTGACTTCGACGTAGTCAATTCCTCCGGAATGTGTGTTGCCTGCTCCGAGTTGAGAGTGATTCGCTGCTGACGATTTGATCGAATTCGCTTGCGCGTTGTCTCTTGCATCTCGATCAATCTTCCTCCTCTTCTCCGCTCGATCTTGTCTCTCCTCAGCTGTGATTGGGAATCATCATCGAACTCATTAGCTCTCTGAATCGAGGCTGTAGAGTGCGTACAGAGACAGCCGACTCACCTTCCCTTCGTTTCCTAAAGATCTCATCTTCCCTCATCGCGAGTTGTTCCAAAATCACCTGAGCCCTCTCCAATCGAACTTTACCATGTTCCGTCAAGTACCCTCCCATCCTCTCCAAACTCTGTTTCCAAATCCCCATCAACGTATCGATCGCTCCTTCCCTAATCTCCAAACTCGGTAAATGAGGTAAGAAATCGTTTCCGACGAAGAAGATCAAGAAGACCCAATCGTCGATCGCGCGTTCGAGGGAGAAGGGGAAAGAATGTTGAGGAACCGAGAGTTCGATCGCGAGGTATTCGCGAAGGATCGAGACGTCGAGGAAAATGAAAGGTTTCAAGGCGGCTGGAGTTCCTTTCGGTGGTTCTTCAGGTTTCTTGACTTCACCTAAAACGACTCGTCTTCCCTCAGTCGATGTAGCAGTAGACTGAAGAAGTGAGAGAAGCTTACCAGTACAGTCCTTTGAATGATGACCCGGTTGACCGCATCTATGACAACCTCTACCCTTTTTCTTCTCATCGGCGAAAACGTCCTCCCTCAACACCTTGAAATGAGGTTCATGAGTCGCCAAACTCAACATGATCAAATCTGCATCGAGTCCATAAATGACATGTTTCGTATTTGGATTGTGGGAAGGGTGAGCTCGTTGACGTCGAATAAAATCCATAATTTTGTGTTCTCCTTCTCCTGGTACTGATGCATCCGAAATGATAATCTCCAACTGCACGACACAAAACGGGGTGAAGTATTGAATCAGTTTCGCGCAGAATAGAGGGAAGAGTGAGTGAGAGAAAGGAACTCACACCAGCCCAACCAGGATCCTCATTCAATTTCTTCCTAACCCAATACCTCAAACTTTTCGCCAATTTATCCATGAACGGAGTTCCAGGAGTAATCGCATTCGAATCCCAAGCTTTCTCCCCTTTGAATTCCTCTGTCAAATCTTTCCCCATAGCCTCCCACTCTTTAATCGCATTCTGTCGATCCTTCTCTTTATCTTCCGCTTCTTGTGCCGCCCTGAATCGCCTAGATCTTTGTTGATTCATTTTCGCTCGAGGTGCGACTCCGTCAATCGCCATCATGAGTAATTTTCGTGGTCGAACCATAGAAACTACTCGATCAGTATATTCGAAAATCTCTTTCATCATCTCATCTTCATTCTTAGGTGCAGGCTATTTGAACTCCCCCTCATCTCTTACATCAGTACTCACCCTTCAAATATCGATAGGAGAGGTAGAGAGAGAGAGAGAGAGCTTCACCTTTCCTTCTGGATGAGTACAAGGATGTACAATCCCATTCATATCCAAATAAAGATTATCAAATTCTTCACCATTCGGATTAGGTCCCGACATATCCACCGGCTGTTCCCCATCCCCTCAATTCTCGTCAGCGATAACTCCCTTGTAAAGAGGGAGGGGGAATAAGCGTACGAGTTCATCGAATTCACCTGGGATTCCAGATGCAGATGGGATCTTGATTGAATGTTCTTCGATTACTGGCATTACGATCTTGCCGTATTTCTTGGATAACCATCTGATGAGAGGGAAAGGGGAGTTAGTTCTTGAGAAAGAGAGGGAGATGGGAAGAGAAGAGAGACGGACCGGAAGAGAGCTGGGACACCCATGATATCGATTGATAGGTAATAACTGAGTAGGATCGAAGGGAGGACGAGAGGGTGGAAGGGAAAGAGGAAGGTAAGGGAGAGCGGAGGATCGGATTAATCGGAACTCGGTGCTGGAACTACTGCTGATTACCGCTGTGTGAACTAGCTATACTCAGTTGGAGTGTGTCAGACGGTATGCACGGCTAAGAGTGGCTGAGGGAAGGAGTGTATGCGATACTAGAATTGATGAGAATCGAGAGAGCAGGACTGAGACTCACACGCTGCCGATTTGATCCTTGTACTAGCTACTGGATGTACTCTGAGCTGCTGCTGGTGTACTCGAATCAAGGCGAGTGAATGGTTTGAAATCAAGCGAGGAGAGCTTTCTCTCATCCTTCCTTCCTTCCTCTCCTCCTGCCTCACTATCGAATACAGCATGTCTTCACCACCTAAATCATTGAATGGTAGCGCAAAGAAACGCAAGGCTCCCTCGTCAGAAGCAGATTCTCGATTCACTTCTTTCCTCTCCCAACAATCAACCTCCAATCAAGACGACCCTCCCTCTCTTAAAGACGCAGATGATGCACACCTCGACGCCCTTTCCTCTTTCCCCAAACAGAAACCACTCCCCTCACATCTCCTCCCCAAACATCATTCCACTTCCAATTCCTCCTCTTCCTCGAATACCAACAAGAGGACTAAACAACCTGGCTTAATCTATTTATCTCGTATACCACCTGGAATGGGTCCTGGAAAAGTAAAACATCTCCTCTCTCAATTTGGAGAAGTAGGAAGAATTTATCTCGCGAGAGCAGATTCAGGTAAAGGTAAGTTTTCTCCCTCTCTCTACACTCTCGAGATACAGTTTGAAAGCTGACGTGGAGAGAGAGATCAAACAGAGGTGAGCCTGAAAAAGAGGTTCAAAGAGAAAGAGAGACATCAAAGTCATAATTTCAAAGAAGGGTGGATTGAATTCATGGATAAAAGAGTGGCGAGATCTGTAGCAGATATGCTGAATGCTCAGAACATAGGTCAGTCTCACTCATTCCTCTTCGAAGCGAGAAGGAAGGAGCTGACGAGAAATCTTGTCCTCCTCGCTTTCTTCCTTCTCTCTTCGTTTGTATGATATCTCTCTCTCCCCGCACGTTCAACGTTTAGGAGGCAAGAAATCTGATAGATGGCACGACGATGTATGGACAATGAAGTACCTCCCTCGATTCAGATGGGATCAATTATCCGAACAAGTTGGTACGTTTCTCCCCCTTTCTTTCTCCCTCCCCCCTTCCTCCGAGAGGTTGTGCTGAATTCAGTCTGTGAGAGTATAGCGCTCGAAAGAGCAACTCAAACCTCATTGATGAGGTTCCATTTAACGAATTCTAAACAAGAACAAGAATCCTATTTATCCCAAGTAGAGAAACATCGTGTTTCATCCCGTATCACTGATAAAGCTGCTTCACGAGCTCAAGGTAAGAAAAGTGATGCAGCAAAGGAGGGAGAGGGAGAGGGAGAGGAAAAGGAGGGAAAGAATAAGAGGAAGAAGAGGGAGTTTAAACAGAGGCAAGCGGTAGAGAAGGGTGGCAATGGGGGAGAGGGGATGGATGAGGAGAGTAGGGGGGAGAGGAAAGGGAGTAGGAAAGAATTGGAGAATGTTTTGGGTAGGTTGTTTTGAGGAGGAAGGGAGAGAGGGAGAGAAGGGGAATGGAATGGAATGGACCCTTTTTCGAAAAAATCTCTTACGTGGAAGGTATAGCGATGCTGGATGCCGGGCGCTCGAAGAGAGATGAGGGAGAGCGTCGAGGTTGCGATGAGTTTGATCGATCCGAGGAAGTTTTCGGAGTTTGCTGTTTTTCATGTTTGTAACTCGTTTCTGCTCTTTCTCATACGCTTCAGTTGGCTCTCGCGAGCTGTACGACTGAGCTAGGAGTTCGACAAAGTGCTATGAAGGAACGTGAAGGCGTGAATCTCGTTCGTCCTCTCTCTTTCTCTCTTTCTCCTCACTTCCGAAATCGTCAACTCACTCAAGATGGCTTCTGTACAGGACGCGGATACTCAGAACAATATACAGATCTCGCCTGACAGCTCTGCGACACCTGGAAACGCTCAGGAAGGGAACGAGGGAAGTTCGAGAACGAGGTATTCGAGAAAGGCGAAGAAGGAATCTGTTAGCATCGGGAAGGGTGGAGAGGAGAAAGTAGAGGCGAAAGAGACTACGAAAGGTCAGCAGGGCTGACTCTGATGTGATGTGGAAGAGTGAGCTGACTTCGAAGATTTCGCTCAATTCAGTTCGAGGGAAATCAAAGTCAAAGAAAGCAAAGATTGACGCTAGAGCTGAAGTCGAGGAGAAGGAAGAGGATGTTGTGACTGGCTTGAATCTTCCGCTTGATATCTGGATTCTCAGCGAGTTCCCTCTTTCTCTTCGCAACCCCTCCTTCAAAAGCTGATCCCGTTTTATTTAGTCGCTGAACAAGTCGATCCCGTCTCGCTGCTCCAACTCACTCGAATCAACAAGACTCTTCGCAACTTGCTCACTTCGAAGAGAACGTCGAAAGCGATTTGGAAGAAACAAATCGATCGACTCAGGTTACCTAAACTCGAACATCAGAATGGGAGGGATATCGCTTTCGTTAGCTTCATCTTCGAGGACATGTGTGCTTATTGTGGAGAATATGAAGCCGACAAAGAGGATTGGAATCTACGAGTGAAGTGGCACGGAAAAGTTCGCTCGCTTCTCTCTTTTCCGTCTTCACCATCTTGGAAGTGCTGACTCTTTCGATCGACGTCGACAGACATGCGGAAAGAAGTGAGTGCGACTCTCGCTGTGGAATAGCCTGCTTTCTGAAGCAACACCGTGAACAGGCTACTCGTCAAAACTAGTAAACTCGCGAAGAAACTTCACTCGGGAACTCGCAATTGCGTAGCTGTCACGATCAAGAACAGTAGGTCATGTCGCACTCTATTCTTTCTTTGCTGTCATACTGATGCGGACCTTTCGAAGAGCAACACCTTCAATCGGAGATCGCATCCGTCAATAAATCATTGAGCGATGAAAGTGATCCTGTCAAACAAACTCGCATGATCGAAACGCTCAAAGGTCAAGTCGCAGAAATCAAGAGCGATGGATTGGCTCTGTCTCACTGGTACACGCGATCTCTCGAGAGTCGTGATCGAAAGTGAGTTCAAACTCCGCTTTTCAGTTTCGATGCGAACGTACCGACTCTCAACATTCGCTACAGTCTCTACGACCGACTTGGTCAAACTTACTACGCTGTAGATATGTAAGTTCCCGAGATCCGCCTCGAATATCTTTGTGAGCCTAATGATCCGTCGTATCTTAGCATGGAGATGTCAAAGATCTTCAACCTAGATCCGATCCCTCTCACCGACACCGGTAATTGTCAATGGTTTTTGCTATTGCCAATAGAGACTGACGACTTGAGCGCGTTGTCTCGTTTTCGCAGAATGGTCTAAAATCGCTGCAGCTTACTCACAAGCCATCGATGAAGTCGTCACCAATCGTGACGAGGGGCAACGTCGCGATTCTTTGACCAACAATTACCGATCCTTGAAGTACGAGCTCAATCCCGGCCAATTCGAAGTCTTCCCGCCATTCGCGACGTTCCTCGAATTACCCTCAATCAAGTTGCTCTGGGTCCCAGCTCCTAGGAGTGGCGCTCACTGGTTTTATACTAAATATCGCTACCCAAGTGCTCCAATCTCCCACATTCACGAGAAATGGAGAACCGCTTTACCTTCGATCAAGTCAGAAATCGTCATGGCTATTCGCTGGTACAAGATCGGTTATGCTCGTATCATGGCCGACAGCCTTCAAGCATCCTCTCGACTGCTCCCTGCCTCTCTTCTCTCCGCTCTCAATCCTCCAGGCACCTCGACTCCCGCTTCTTGGGAAACGCTCGAACTTGGAACAATCGATTACGACGACCCTTCTCGAATTCCGACGAAATCACTCGACGAGCTATTGAATCGATACTCGACACAAGCTTGGTACGGAGGAAAGGGTCAGATGCCAGGTCATTTCAGCCATCACCTTCCTTCAGAACAAATCAATCAATTCCCTCGTTTCCACCCTTATTGGCACAACGTTCTACTTCAGGCGCTCGAAGTGGCAGACTTCTCTGATGGACCAGTCGGCGAAACCGCTGTACGTTTGGACTCGTTGGGAGAGAAATTCTTTTGTGGTCAATGTTCAACTCTCGAGAATGGTGTTCGACTTTCAACTTTGGTAAGATTTTTGTCTACCTCTACAGCATCGGGAGAGTTGAATGAGCTGATACGTGACCTTTCTTGCTTGCTAGCTTCGTCACTTGCAAACTCACCCGATTCCGAACTCGAACAAACTTCCGAAACAACTCATCATCTACAAGAATCCCAACACTCCTGCTACCTCGAACCATCAAGTTGCCTCTTCGACGAACCGACGCATCACAAGGAGTCAGAAATGAATGAATCGAATCGAAACTCAACGGTAGGTGCATCTTCGCTCTTTCACTCCGATCGCGAGACTGAGACTGACTCTTCTCTCTCCCAGTCTAGCTTCTCGTCTCTATACACAGTCCTCTGTCGCTTGAATCCGCACCTACCTCAGCTTTCCTTTCCTAGGCTATCTCTTTCGCAAGACTTGTCAGAATGAATACCGAAATCAATACCGCTTTTCACTTGCGCTTTCCCTTGACTCGGGATCGACGCAGTACTCACTTTTTTGGCTCCTTGAGCTGTCGTCTCGTATGAGGGCGCAGAACGGGAGAGTGCGAAGATGCGTCGATGGAAAACGAGAATGGAGACGAGAGACGTTCACCTGTGCACTTCGCGAGGAGGACGTTCTGTACTTTCGGGTCTCGACTGATAGACGAGGAGAAGGTTAGTACGACGGCGAGGACAAGAAGCGAAATTTTGCTCCTTCATCCGTAATCACTCAGCAAGAATGACCAAACACCGCCTTTACTCGCTTACGGGCACTCAGGAATGGACCGAACAATCACAGCTATCGATTGGAATCACTCTCTAGGCGGTACATCGCGTAGGGAGGGAGAAAGATCAAGATTCGTCGATTAAAGTTGGAAGCTGCTCGGAATTACATCGCTCGATCCTAAAGCAGCTGGAACTACTTTGGAAGGATACAAGAGGCCTTCTGAATGCTCGGAAGGGGCGGCCGAGGCTCTGCTTGCTCTGGCGTTCAAGCAAGAGGTGGAAATGGTAATTGTAGTCGACTCAGCCGAAGGAAGTCACTGGCGTTGCATTCGAACGGTCTGGTAGGGTAGGAATCATCATTGGGTAAGCTCGCCTCTTCTCATTGACGAGCAGGTGAACGTGTCGTGCTGAAGATTTCGTTTCTTCATCTTTTCCTCCAGCTCTCGCTCACTCTCTGAGGTACAGCTTTCGTGCTGGCTTGGATCACTTCCAAGACGGCAGATCTTGCAGAGTGCGATCGGCCGCGTACAGCGAATACGGTGCCTCGTCGAAGCAGCTAGGAGGTTTCGAGACGGAACGATGCGGATCGATTTCGCCAACAACGATCACGAAAGATGCCTTCTAGCCTCTCATCTAGCATATCGACGACCCGTAATACTCTTGATATGAGGAGGCTGTCAGTTTGAGCCGCTGCAGGAATCCAGATTGAACGAGACGAGGTTGAGGGCGTTCGAACGGGGTACGACGAGCCGGAACGACACTGGGGAAGCTAGAATTGGAGGTCTCAAGTAAGAGCATTCAGACCAGGATAACGTGAAGTGGAAGATCGAAGAGAGAACGCTGTCGGTTGAGTGAAGCAGGAGAGTCGGTCGAAATGTGTGGAATTCTCAAGCGGGATACATTCGAAGGTTGTTAGGTCGAAGGAGACGCGCGTCCTTCGACGTAACCTAAGGTCCTGAGGATCTGGTTTGTATTTCTGCGATTCAAGCGGCTTCGAAATTGATTGCGAGAGCTTTATCCGAGGAGAATTTCGGAGTTTGCTGTTTTCATCTCTGTGACTCGTTTCTGCTCTTTCTCGTACGCTTCAGCTGGCTCTCGCGAGCTGTACGACTGAGCTAAGAGTTCGACAGAGTGTTATGAAGGAAGGTGAAGGCGTGAATCTCGTTCGTCCTCTTTCTTCCTCTCTTTCTCCTCACTTCCGAACTCGTCAACTCACTCAAGATGGCTTCGATACAGGCTTCAGACACTCACAACAACATACAGATCTCCTCTAGCAACTCTGACACTCCTGGAAACGGTCAGGAAGGCAATGAGGGAAGTTCAAGGACAAGGTACTCGAGAAAGGCGAAGAAGGAATCTGATAGCGTGGGGAAGGGTGAAGAGGAGAAAGAAGAGGCGAAAGAAACTACGAAAGGTAAGCAAGGCTGATTCCGATGTGATGGGAGAGAGTGAGCTGACTTCGAAGATTTCGCTCAATTCAGTTCGAGGGAAATCAAAGTCAAAGAAAGCAAAGAATGACGCTAGAGCTGGAGTCGAGGAGAAGGAAGAGGATGCTGTGACTGGGTTGAATTTTCCGCTTGATATCTGGATTCTCAGCGAGTTTCCTCTTTCTCTTCGCAACTCTCACTTGGAAATTGATCCCGTCTCATTTAGTCGCCGAACAAGTCGACCCTGTCTCTCTCCTTCAACTCACTCGAATCAACAAAATCCTTCGTCACTTGCTCACTTCGAAGAAAACGTCGAAAGCGATCTGGAAGAAACACATCGATCGACTCAGGTTACCTAAACTCGAAAGGGACGGCGGCAAATATATCGCTTTCATCAGCTTCGTCTACGAGAAGATCTGTGCTCACTGTGGGGAGAGGGGAGCTGATCGTAGGGATTGGAATCATCGAGTTCAATGTCACCAAGTGAGCTTCCCCTTTTCGCTCCACACTACCGCTTCCCACGTTGACACTCGTGTTGTAGGAGTGCACCGACGAGTATATACTCTCTGCTCTGATCAATATGCCTCCACGACGCTGATCTTCCGTTCTCTCGCCCAGACTATTCAAGTACATGAGTCGAACCGATTTCAACAAAGAAGGGATACAGATCGGAAGTGCTCTCAGCGCAGGTCCAGGATGGTATGGTGAGCTATCTATCTCGCTTATCGAGCCTGATGATGTTGTCTGACACTAGTCTTGCGACAGCTCACTATTACCTACGTGCTGATATCGCCGCTCTCAGTCGCAAGTTCAAGGCTGTCCCTTCGGAGCGCCAGCGAAAAGCCCTGGTCAGCTCGTGTAAGGAGTCTGTCAAGCTCAGGAGCGACGATGGAGAAGTATTAGACTTGTGCTTCACGAGCGCGATTTCATCTCGAAATGCCAAGTAACTTTCTGTCCATTGTACCGACTTCTGCCCTCGATGGATCACTGACAGATCTTTACGGCAGACTGCGCCGCAGGATAGGAACGACCGCTGACCCAGAGGATGTGTGAGCTAACTTCTCTTCGAAATCTACGAATATCGACGAGGATTGATTGGTGGCTCTGGATAGGAACGCTGTCGCTGAAGAACTCGGACTCGTTCCTGTGGCTCTCACCGACGCCGGTAAGTCAAGCTTCGGTCAGGCTCAGCGCGTTCACCGGACTGAGTCGTGCTGATCGGCCGTCTCGATTTCGCAGAATGGTTCTCGGTTTCGACTCGATTCGTTCAAGCTGTCACTGCGCTCAAGATCGACCGCGAGCAGATTCAGCGTCGTCAGACACTTACCGCTCGCTACAATACTCTCCGAACTGAGCACACCTCGCAAAATTCCGACGTCTTTCCCTCGCTCCTTACCTTCCTCGAACTACCTTCAGTCAAAGGTCTTTGGGAGCCCACTTCTACGGCAACTAAGGTGACAAATTCGTCAGTCTTAGCTGGAAGGCGCGTCTCGTCGGTCATCGAGAACCTCGACAAGAAATGGACCGACTCTCTGCCCTCGATCAAGCTCGATGTCCTCAAAACGATTCGATGGTATAAGCTCGGTTACGTTCGCATCATGGCTCAGGCTCTCAACGAAGCTGGTCAGCCTCTACCTTCTTCCCTCATCACTTCGATCACTCCTCCCGGTTCTATCACTCCCGCTTTTCACGAAGAGATCAAACCCTCCGACATCAACGTCAACGATCCCTCAACGATCTCGAACAGAGCACTCAACATTATCCTTCAACAGTACTCGACTCAAGCGTGGTATCAAGAAGGAGGGAACATCCGCGAGCACAAAGATCAAATGGCGGGAGAATACCTCAGTCGCTTCCCTCGTTTCAGCGTCTATTGGTACAACGTCCTTCTACAATCTCTCGAGGTAGCGGACTTCTCAGATGGACCCCTCGAAACTACCTCGAAGCGACTTGACAAATTGGGTGCCAATTTCTCTTGCGGACTTTGCGAAACTGGCGATAAACGTTTCCGCCTCTCGACTCTTGTAAGCGCCCTACTTCTTTTCGCTTGTTGTGACGATCGAGGCTAACTATTTTCTGCGTTCACGCAGCTCCGTCATCTTCAAACTCATCCGATCCCCGACTCCAATAAACCTTCGAAACAAGTCATCATCTACAAAGACCCCAACGCTTCCTCTCCTTCACCTCCACAAGCTTCTACGTCGGCTACACCTCAAGATACTGCCAGTTCGACTCAGAAGCGTGCTTTGAAGGGAAAGGAATGAATGAAACGAATCGAAATGAAACGGTAGATGAATCCTCGCTTCCTCGCTCGAATCGCTGTGCTGAGACTGGCTCTTCTCTCTCCCCGTTTAGCTTGTCATCCCTATGAACAGTACTCTGTCGCTTGAATCCGCACCTATCGCAGCTTTCCTTTCCTATCTTTTTCGCAAAACTTGTCAGAAACCGAATGCCGGAATCAATACCGCTTTTCACGCAAGCTTCCCTTGACTCGTGATTGACGCAGTACTCAGTTCTTTGGCTCGTCACGCTATCGCCTTGCAGAAGCGTTGAATGGAAGAGTGCGAAGACGACTCGATGGAAAACGAGAATTGAGAAGGGAAAGGTTCACCTGCGCGATTCGCGATGATGAGAGCAGATCTGCAAGTCCCAGGCTTCACTGATGAACGACGATAGGATCGGTACGAGGTTGTGGACGAGAAGCGAACTTTTGCTCCTTGATCTCGAATCGTTTCTCTCGACTCCTAACTACCGACAGTGACGCCTCTACAACGCTCAGCTATCAGTATTTCATCTCAAGCATCCGATGCAAGAAGTCCCACCTCACTACGATCCCTCTTCGCTTCGACCTAGCAAGTCTCTCGACTTCAGATCTCACAAGCTGGCAGCTTCGCCTACGAGGCTGTTACCGCTCAGGATCTGGCTATCAGACTCAGGACTACGCTTGGAACTGGCTTGGAGCTACTCGGAGCAGAAGCAACGCTGAGGAAGGGAAAAGTATCGAAAAGAGGTACGTCTCGGCTTCGACGGGGTCGTCAAGCTAGCATGGCCTCTCTGAGCTCGAGCGTGTAGCTATGGGGAGGAGGGAGAGCAAAGAAGGAAGATTTTTCGTCCCGAAAGTCCGATGGAATTTTTCGGAGTTCTCTCGACGCTGGTTCCGCTTTCTCTCCCTCCTTCTTCTTCCTCCTTCATCTTCCCTCAAGACTCCTAGACACGCTTACTGAAGCATCAGCCACTCCGAGAACCCACTCGTATCGATTGGTTCGTCCTCGTTCTCTCTTTCCTCCTCCTCAACTCTCACTGACTCGTCATCTCACTACAGCTTCATCTACTCCATCACTCTCCCAAGAACCGATACTCGACTTAGGGATGAGCCCAAAGAGTAAGAAGACAGCAGCAAGTGCTGGAGGAAAGAGAACGGGCGAGGAGAAGGAAAGAATCGATCCATCGAAATCAAAGATACCATCGAGTCCGTCTCGCTATGGAGAAGAGGAGGACGAGGAGCTCAGGGACGCGGAGGAGGAAGATATACGTCAATCAATCGACCTTCCGCTCGATCTTTGGTTACTCGGTGCGTCTCGTTCACTCTTCTTTCGACTCGGCGCTCTCAACTCACGCCTCCGAATCTTACAGTCGCCGAGAACCTCGATCCTCTCTCGCTTCTCTACCTCACGAGGACAACGAAGACTCTCTATCAGACCCTCTTGTCGAAGGAACATTCTAGATCAATTTGGAAACGCTCAGCGAAAGTTCTCAATCTCCCATCCTTCCAGAACAAAGACTTGATCGGTCCAGCTCTTATCAGCTTCTTGTACGAGACGAGGTGTCACGCCTGTGGGGAAGATGGGGCATTCGAATTGAGCTATACTCTTCTCATGAGATGGCACGCCAAGTCGTATTGCGCCACTCATCGCACTCAAGGAGCTGGACAATCTCAAACATCGTGTGAAGATAAGTACGTTATAAGTCTTCCTTTGCTTGTGCTTTGGGTAGATCGACTGATCAGACGACTTCTACAGGATCTTCCTCGAAAAGAACGACATCACAGTGAGAATCCCAGCTATCCGCCACGAGGTCTTTGACTGCGTTCCAGCAGCTTTCAAGAATCAGAGTGCGTTGATTAACTCACCATTCAGTACGTTAGCAGTCTCGATAACCCGATTCCCCTGCTGCTGACCGTTTTCTGACCGTTGTTTCAATAGACTACTACGATGTCGCTCGTTTGAGGGAAATCAACTTCGAGCTTCTCGATGCGATCTCTGCGTGTTCGAAAGAGGAGCAAGAGTCGGCTGTTCAGAGTTTCGTCGAGTCGAAGAAACAGCATGTTCGAGATGTCAACGAGGTAAGCCAGACTTTTCGCAATGTTTCGATTGTTCTTTCGACTGATACCCTCGACTCTACCGGTAGGACGCTATTGCCCTTCAAGTTTGGTATAACAGATCAAAAGCCGAACGTAAACGCAGGTCAGTAAATTACTTGCGATGAGCTGAGGACCGTCTGGTTCGTGCTATTGACTAATCCCTCTGCACAACCCTGCATAGTCTCAAACACGAGGTCACGCAACGTCTCAAGAAACAAGATGAAGCGCAAAGCATGTAAGCTCTCGTCGTTCGTACAGGATATTCCGATTCGCTCACTCGTGTTGCTCTACTTCACAGCAAAGCCGTTTTTCACCAATGGGTTCACGTTATTGATCTCCCACATGCAATCACGAATGAAGGTACGCATCATAGCTCTTTCGCTAAGCCTCGTCACTCGATCCCTAACCGCCGCATTTCGTGACAGAGCGCGAAACCCTTATTCCCGCCCTCGCTCTCGCTGTGAAAGCTCACTACGACGCCGAAGTGGAGGAGCAACGAAAGAAAGATCGCTTTGCTCGTCGTTTAGCGCTCAAAGCCCGTTTCGACAAATTGATCGGACAACTAGCGCTCTTTCCCTCTTTCCCCATCTTCACCGAGCTAGACAGCGTCCGTGACTTCTGGAAGATCAACGACAAGTTCAAGGATGGTCATGAATTGTCGACTCCTGGACAATTCGGGAAAGAATGGACTCGTGCTCGATCCTCGATTATGAAAGACGTCGATCGTGCTCGTCGATGGATCAAGCTTACCCTCCTTCGAATCGCAGCCGTCGAGCTCTCCCGTATCAGTCAACCTCTTCCCGATCATGTCCTTTCGGAGCTGATCACTTCCCGAGACTCGCGGCGTCCTTCTCGCTTCGCCGGCATTTCGAATTACAAGAACTCTACTGGTCTCGACGTCAAAGATCCCGCCAAAATCTCAGATTCAGAACTCGCTCGACTTCTCAACCTCTACCCGATGCAAGCCTTTGCCTTCTCTGATCAAGATCCAGGAGATTATCGAGAAGCCCTCTGGAGCAAGTTCGACGAGATCAACGAGGAAACTTACCAAGGTCCCCTCTTCCCTCGATTCGACGCGTACTGGCATCAAGCTCTTTTGCAAGTCCTCGCAGTGGTTGACCTCGAAGATGGACCCGCGAAGACGACAGCGAAGGTTCTCGAAGAACTTCGACCTCATTTCTTCTGTGGTATCTGCTTGGGTAGGCAGACGAAGAAGAAGTCAAAGGGAGACGTTACTGAAGGGATGCTAGCTTCTGAAGTCGTGAGCACCGTCGTTTCTCGGTTTTGATGATGATTGATCTCCGCTTTCTTTCGCAGCTTGAACACTTGAAGACGACTCATCCTGCTCGACGCACCGACACTCCTCAAAACTCACTAGTCCTTTACAATAGACCTTCTGCCCCTAGACCAGCCGTTCCTGCTGTTGAAGAGACTGCTCGAGGGAGGAGAGCAGCTGCGAGACTCGGATAGATGATTACTAGCTTAGAGTACGTCTCACCTTCCTCTTCGATGCGTTCACTGTTGCGCTCGAGTACCGCTCACAAGCGAGCTCCCTCTTTTGCAGATCCTCATGTACAGAACCGTTTACCATCCCCAAACTTTCGCTTGTTACCCCCTCTCTCGCTTGATCACCTTCGCGACTACTATCGCATACACCCATCGCTCTTCACAGCTAGCTTTTCGACCACTCACACCTCCACGCA
>Ga0308169_10002948_pt1 | contig 17051 bp, 16 predicted proteins | sample PhyBR1_2_FD_202139 | JGI IMG/M metagenome (GOLD analysis project Ga0308169, IMG submission 202139) | Phyllosphere microbial communities from UC Gill Tract Community Farm, Albany, California, United States - DLSLSB.R1 | ecosystem: Host-associated > Plants > Phyllosphere > Unclassified | place... | reverse complement strand
CAAAAATGTCGAAATCGACGATAAGACCTATTTCCAAGCAACGTACAACACAGCCGCACAAGCCCAAGCCACTCACCCGCCGGGGCCTGACGGCAAGAGCAGCCGCCATGCTGACTGTTAGCATTTTTGCGCTTTCGGCATGCTCGACCGCCTCGGGCACATCGACAGTCGCCGGGCCCACTCCGAGCTCCGCCACCAGCTTCGACCCTGCAACGGTTAAGGCGGACGGGACATTGGCAGCCGAGGTGCCCGCAACCATCAAGTCCAGGGGCACCCTCATCATCGGTTCGGACACCACCTACGCGCCGGCCGAATTCCTCGGCGGGGCTGACAACCGCACCCCTATGGGCTATGGCATTGACCTTGCTAAGGCGATCGGAGCGACCCTGGACCTCAAAGTCGATGTTCAGACTGCGGAATTCACCGGCATCCTTCCGGCCCTTGGACCAAAATACGATCTCGGGATCAGTTCCTTCAGCATCACCAACGAGCGCTTAAAGGCCGTGAACTTCGTCAGCTACCTGAGCGCCGGCACCGCATGGGCTGTTCGTAAGGGCAACCCCAAGAACTTCTCTCCCGACGACGTCTGCGGCAAGTCTGTCGGGGTTCAGACCGGCACAACACAGGAAGACCCCGACCTGAAGAACCGCAATGAGGAGTGCCTCAAGGCGGGCAAAGCGCCGATCGACATCGTGACGTTGAAAAACCAGACAGATGTGACCACCCGTCTGGTCAATGGGAGCATCGACGCCATGATCGCCGAATCCACCCTCATCGGTTACGCCGTCCAGCAAACCAACGGTGCGGTGGAAAAGATCGGGGGCATTTACAACACCGCGTCGGTGGGAATCGCCGTACCCAAAAACGATCCCGCCTTTGCGGAACTGATCCGGAAGACGGTGGCCAAGCTAATTGCCGACGGAACCTATAAGAAGATTCTCGACGCATGGAACAATTCCGACGGCGCCATCACTACGCCTGAAGTGAACCCAACCGTCAAATCATGAGCATCTCCACCAGCAGCCGGAACAGCTCCGTGACGGACAGAAAGCCCGATCTAATAAAAGCAGTGCCGGTACGGCATCCCGGACGATGGGTGGGTGCCGCGGCCATAGTTGTGCTCGCCGCCGGGGCTGTCCAAAGTCTCGCGACCAACCCTAATTTTCATTGGGAGACCTTCGCTCTCTACGCGCTGGACGCGAATGTCATTCAGGGGGTCGGCTGGACCTTGCTGCTGACCGTGCTCTCGATGATTATTGCGGTCAGCCTGGCCGTTCTGCTCGCCTTCATGCGGCAATCTGAGAACCCCATATACCGGTGGTCAAGTTGGTTCTGGGTGTGGTTCTTTCGCGGCACCCCCGTCTACACCCAGTTGATTTTCTGGGGTCTGGTCGCTGTGCTCTACCCCAAAATCACTCTGGGTGTCCCCTTCGGCCCCGACCTCCTGAACCTGAATACCCAGGATCTGCTGAACGCATTCTGGGCCGCCGTCCTGGGGCTTGGATTAAATGAGTCTGCTTACCTTGCAGAAATCTTCAGGGCAGGCCTGAAGTCAGTGGACAGAGGGCAAATTGAAGCTGCCGAAGCACTGGGCATGCGAGGGACAAGAATAATGTGGCGGATCATCCTCCCTCAGGCAATGCGAGTCATCGTCCCCCCTACCGGCAACGAAACCATTGGCATGCTGAAGACGACCTCACTGGTTCTCGCCGTGCCTTTCACTCTAGATCTGACATTTGTCACCAACACGCTGGCTAACCGCAGCTATCTGCCGATTCCACTGCTGATCGTGGCAGCGTTCTGGTACCTGGTGGTTACGAGCATCCTGATGGTCGGACAGCATTTCATTGAGAAGCACTACGGCCGGGGAGTTGAAAACACGGCGCGGATAGCGTTCAACCCGGCTGCACTGAGAGCTGCCGGCGCAACCTCTTCGGCAACGCAATCCCCTTCAGTTGATGTCGAGACCAGAATTGAGGAGAGCGATCGATGAAAACTTCAGCACATGTCCTTTCACCCGCTGCCGGAAATGCTTCGTCCCAGCCGGAACTGGTGAATATCGAAGCCGTGCACAAGTTTTATGGGGACCACCATGTCCTGAGAGGCATCGATATGAGCGTCAAACGGGGAGAGGTAGCGGTGCTCATTGGACCCTCCGGCTCAGGCAAGTCAACGTTACTGCGGTGCATCAACCACCTCGAATCCATCAGCGCCGGCCGCATCAAGGTCAACGAAGAGCTCATCGGCTACAGGGAAAAGGATGGCAAACTCCACGAACTCCATGCCAAGGAGATTGCAAGACAACGACGCGATATCGGCATGGTGTTCCAAAAGTTCAACCTCTTTGGTCACAAGACTGCCCTGCAAAACATCATCGAGGCGCCGGTCCAGGTGAAAGGACAGAAGCGCGTCCCTGCCGAACGGCGGGCACTTGAGCTCCTGGACAGGGTCGGTCTCGCGAACCGAGCCGACTTCTACCCTGCACAGCTGTCGGGCGGTCAACAGCAGCGGGTTGCCATCGCACGGGCCCTGGCTATGGACCCTGAGCTAATGCTCTTTGACGAACCAACTTCGGCGCTGGATCCAGAACTTGTTGGGGATGTGCTGGAGGTGATGAAGGATCTGGCAAAGTCCGGGATGACAATGGTTGTTGTGACTCACGAGATCGGATTCGCCCGCGAGGTCGGGGACACTCTTACCTTTATGGATGGCGGCGTTGTCGTAGAGTCCGGTATTCCGCGCGATGTCATCGCCAATCCCCAACACGAGCGCACGAAAGGCTTCCTCAGTAAAGTCCTCTGACTGCTTTGGCGCGCGGGGCGGGACGCTCCGCCGAGCAGCCCGTCCCGCAGCGTTTGCCCAGTCACTGAACTTTCTGTCTGATCATGAACTTTGAATATTTGCGGGCCCTTAGTGCCGTTGCTGAAACGGGATCGTTTGACGCGGCCGCACGCCTCCTGGGAGTCACCGCGTCTGCAGTCAGCCAGCGCATCAAAGCCCTTGAAGCCTCGGTTGGGCAGGTGGTCGTCCGGAGAGGGCCGCCCGCGATCGCAACAACTGCCGGCACAGTCCTGCTCAAGATGGCCCGCCAAGTGCAGGAGCTGGAGGCCGACACCCTGGAGGCGTTGGGACACGGCCCGCAACGACGAGCCGCGGCATCCATAGCAGTTGACCGCCATTCGCTGGCAACGTGGTTCTCCCCCGTGCTGGCAGACATGGCCGATTGGGCTGATACGGAGCTGGACCTGCGCGTCACGGGACAGAACAGCGACGGCGCCGGTTTGCTCACCAAGGGAGATGTCCTGGGAGCTGTAAGCACCCATCCGAATCCTGTTGGAGGATGCCGTGTGGAACGGCTGGGCATCATGCGTTACCTTCCTGTCGCCTCCCCGGCGTTGATCCGACGTTTCAGTAATGACCATGGTCCCGACTGGCAGAAGATGCCAATGATCCGCTGCACCGACGACGACCTGCACGACCGCGTGCTGGGCCTGCTGGCCGTTCCCAGCCTCCCGCCCACCCACGCCATACCCACTCCGGAAGGCGTCCTTGAGGCTGCCCGCGCAGGCCTTGGGTGGAGCCTGATTCCGGAACTGCAGTTCCACAGCACCAGACAGGCCAGCGGTCTTGCCCCGGTCGAGCTCCCGCTTTACATCGACGTTGAGCTCTTCTGGCACTCCTGGTCAATCTCAAGTTCACGGTTGGAACGGATTAGCGGTGCTGTTCGTAGAGCAAGCGCGCCGCTACGTCGATCGTAAATCCCTTTTGTTGTGCACTGGAAGTGCAGTATGATGCATTTACAGGTTCGCGCAGGACAGTTCCCTTCAGTTACGTAAGCCGCGAAGCAACACAACACCGGGAGACAGCACATGCCCAAAACCGACCAGCTTCAGGAAGTCCTCGACAGCGCCAGCATTGACGCTGCCGTCTTTGAGTTGCGCCCGGACTACCGGGCACTGCTTCTCGCCGTTGACGGGCTTGTGCCCGGGCCCAGCGATGAGGCCAGTGACGCCCTGCTCGTAGCGGCTGAGGCTTCTGCCCGTCGTGCGCTGGCCGAGCAAAAGGTGGATGCCCTTCCCCATGTCGCTGCCTGGCGCCAGGCTTATCAGGCCTTCGGCGCGAAGCCGAACCGCACCCGCAACAGCCTGGAGGCTCTGATGCGCAGGGCAGCCACCGGACTACCCAGAGTGAACCGGTTGACGGATATTTACAACGCCATCTCTGTGCTTCATCAGATCCCCCTCGGAGGTGAGGATCTTTCACGCTACAGTGGTGCCCCCCGTCTGGTCCGTGCCACCGGGCAAGAAGTCTTCGACACGGCAGCCAACGGAGAAATTGTCATCGAGCACCCCGAACCGGGCGAGGTCGTTTGGTGTGACGAGGAAGGGGTCACGTGTCGCCGGTGGAACTGGCGCCAGGGACGCCGAACGCAACTTCAGGACGAGACCAAAACCGCGTTGTTCATTCTTGATGCCCTGGACCCGCTCAGCACCCAAGCCCTGCAGGAAGCAGCCGACGAGCTCTCCACGCACCTCTCGGGGCTTGGACCGGACATCGCCATCGCGCAGCACCTCATAGGCAATACGAAACCGTGAGCTTCTCTTCGCTAACGCGAAGGGGCTGCGTTCAGCCGACCTGGAGTTCCCTGTGACCGCACTGCGTGTACCCACCATCCCGCCATGGGCATTGACTGTCGCAGCCATGTTCTCCATACAGCTGGGCTCTGCTCTTTCCGCGGGAATGATGACAACGCTCGGCCCGATTGGCACTGCCTGGTTGCGCCTCACGATGGGCGCGTTGATATTGCTGGTTCTGGCGCGTCCACCTTTGAAAAAGCTGCGGCTGAGTGACATCCCGGCGGTGGTCGGACTCGGCATCGCAACCGGCCTCATGTCGGTGACGTTTCTGGCAGCCATGGAACGGCTGCCCATGGGCACAGCGGTAGCAATTGAGTTCCTCGGCCCCCTGAGCGTTGCCGCCATCCGCGGACGGGGCGCCCCCTCCCTCGTACTGCCCGGGGCCGCCCTTGCCGGTGTTCTCCTGCTGACGGAGCCTTGGTTGGGAAGCGTCGACCTGATCGGGGTGGGCTATGCAGGGCTAGGAGCGGTGGGATGGGCAAGCTACATTCTGCTGACCCAACGGGTTGGAGACCGGTTTAACGGCATAGGCGCTCTGGCGCTGACAATTCCAATAGCTGCGGCAGCTGTCGCCCCGTTCGGCGTAGCCCAGGCGCTGGGAAGCATCAACTGGAACGTTATCGGTGTCGCCGCTGGACTGGCGCTCCTCATACCAGTCCTGCCGTACATCCTGGAAATGACAGCGCTGCGCCAGATGAACCACATTGCTTTCGGCACCCTGATGGCACTCGAACCAGCCATCGGATTGCTCCTGGGGGCGATCGTCCTCCGGCAGCTTCCATCACCGCTGCAAGTGCTGGGTCTGCTCCTGGTAGTTTCTGCAGGAGCCGCGGCCCAACGCGGCGGACCAAGATCACCACATGCATCCACTCCAGCCAGGCAAGCCTCGTCCGCCCCGGCCACCGAAAATTTCGCGGGTGACCATCGCCCCGAAACTACACCCTCCCTCCCTCAGCAGCGCTGTGAAGAAGGACTGATATGACCTCGAAAAAGCCCGCCACCAGCGGCTTTATCCCTCCTCATCTGGTACCCCACGCCAACGACGGCTTTACGGTGCCTGCCCGAATTTTTGAACTGGAGCCAGGAACCAGGATTCGGGCCTTCCGGGACGACACGCTCTGCCATGCCGGCACCATTACCGAACTCCTGCCGGAAATGTCCCTGCTGTGGATCTTCGATGAGCAATCACGAACCAGAAAAATCATCGAAACCAAAGAGTTCACCGTCGTAGCAAAAACGGCGCCGAGCGATACCAACGCAGCACTGAAGGAACAACCATGAATACTTCCCCCGAAGTCCCGGCACATGCCACTTCCGTTCAAACCGGCAGCAGCCGTGTGAAGAGGGGTATGGCTGAGATGCTCAAGGGCGGCGTCATCATGGACGTCGTCAACGTCGTGCAGGCCCGCATCGCTGAGGACGCCGGTGCTGTGGCGGTCATGGCGCTGGAGCGTGTTCCGGCCGATATCCGTGCCCAGGGCGGCGTGTCCCGGATGTCTGATCCGGACATGATCGACCAGATCCTTGATGCTGTGTCCATCCCGGTGATGGCAAAGGCCCGGATCGGCCACTTCGTCGAGGCCCAGGTCCTGCAGTCCCTGGGCGTGGACTACATCGACGAGTCCGAGGTCCTGACCCCGGCCGACTACGTCAACCACATCGATAAGTGGAACTTCAGGGTTCCCTTCGTCTGTGGTGCCACGAACCTTGGTGAGGCGCTGCGCCGTATCAACGAGGGCGCTGCGATGATCCGGTCCAAGGGCGAGGCCGGCACCGGTGACGTGTCCAACGCCACCGGGCACATGCGGAAGATCCGCTCGGAGATCGCCAAGCTTTCCTCGCTGCCCGAGGACGAGCTGTACGTCGCGGCCAAGGAACTGCAGGCCCCGTACGAACTGGTCAAGGAAGTCGCCGCCGCGGGCGAGCTCCCGGTGGTCCTGTTCACCGCCGGTGGCATCGCCACCCCTGCTGATGCGGCCATGATGATGCAGCTGGGCGCTGACGGCGTCTTCGTCGGTTCCGGCATCTTCAAGTCCGGCAACCCGGCCCAGCGTGCCGCCGCCGTCGTGAAGGCCACCACTTTCTTCGACGACCCCGACGTCATCGCCAAGGCCTCCCGCGGCCTGGGCGAAGCCATGGTGGGCATCAACGTCGACGAGATCCCCCAGCCCCACCGCCTCGCCCAACGCGGCTGGTAATTACAACCCTCGCCAGTGAAATGTGGCCGGTCAACCTTCTAAGGGTGACCGGCCACATTCTTTTAATCAGTGTCCAGCCATTACTCCCGGGCGTGCCGACCTCCCACCCCACTGCGCCGCACTGACAGGTGGGGCGCTTTGTCCCAATTTTTGGTGATTTCGTCAGTCTTCTCGGACGGTTTGCCTCTGGGTAACTGACACCGCCCACGACGAGGCTTAAGGGACAGGAATTATTAGCTCAACCAAGGAGATTTGCGTGACTACCTACAACCTGGCGCTTATCGGTTTCGGTGGCGTTAACCGTGCCCTCGCAGAATTGATTCGGGACGAACCGCAGCGGTTCGCCGTACTGGGATTCGAGCTGCGCGTTGTCGCAATCACGGATCTGGCCTTCGGCTCACTGGTTCAGGGCGATGGCATTGATCTCGCTGCCGTCCTGGCGATGCCCCGCGGGTCATCCTTCAATGGCCTGCCCGGCGGCAGCAGCGATCCCCGCAATGAAGTAGTCATCAAGGACAGCCCTGCCGACATTATTGTCGAAGCGACCTTCACGAGCCCCGTGGACGGCGAACCCGCCGTATCCCATGTCCGCTGGGCCCTGGAATCCCGGAAGCACGTCGTCACCACCAACAAGGGCCCCGTTGCCCTTTACGGCCATGAACTGACGCAGTTGGCTGCGAGCAATGGTGTCCGCTTTGAATATGAAGGTTCCGTGATGAGCGGCACGCCGGTCATCCGCCTGGCACACAAGATGCTCGGAGGCCTCGAGTTGAACGCTGTACAGGGCATCTTGAACGGGACCAGCAACTACGTCTTGGGCCGAATGGAAGAAGGCCTGCGCCTCGACGAGGCCATCGCCGAGGCTCAGGACCGGGGGTACGCAGAAGCTGACCCCACCGCTGATATCGGCGGATCCGATGTTCGCCTCAAGGTCGCGATCCTCGCGAACGAACTACTCGGCACCAACCTGCAGCCCAGCGAGGTGGACACCAAAGGCATCCAGGACATCACCAGCGACGACGTGGCACAGGCACTGGGCAAAGGCCTGAGGTGGAAGCTCATTGGGGAAGCCCGTCGCAATGAGGAAGGCCGCGTCGTGGCCACCGTTCAGCCCGTGGCTCTTCCCGGCGACCACCCGCTGGCAGGAATCAGCGGTGCCACCAACGCCGTGTCTTTCGATACCGACCTGCTTGGCCCTGTGACGGTGTCCGGTCCTGGCGCCGGCCGCGTTGAAACCGCCTATGCCCTGGTCTCTGACATCATCGCCGTCGACGCTTTCGTGAAGGGAGCCGTCCGTGCTTGAGACAGCAACCACCACGCCCCAGGCAGCTGCATCAGTTGAGGAACTGGTGGTACACAACAAGTACGACGGGACTGTCCTGGCCACCCTGCCCCAATGCACGGAGGCCGATGTCCAACTTGAGCTGATCAGGGCCGCTGGCGCGGCCCCGGCCGCCGCCAACATGCCCAGGCATGAGCGCGGACGCATTCTTGACACGGCCGCCGAGCTGCTACTCCAGCGCACAGACAAAGCCGCTGAACTCATCGTTGCCGAAGCCGGAAAAACCATCACCCAGGCCCGCAAGGAAGTTTCCAGGGCAGTGAACACCCTGAAGCTCTCAGCAGCCGAGACTCGACGCAACGTGGGTGAAGTCGTTCCGTTCGATTCGTTTGCGGGTTCGGAAAACCGCCAGGGCTGGTTCACCCGGGAACCCCTGGGCCTTATCGCCGCAATTACTCCCTACAACGACGCGCTTAACCTCGTGGCTCACAAGCTGGGCCCGGCGATTGCCGGGGGAAACACCGTCATCCTCAAACCGTCCCAGCTGACACCACTGACGGCCATGTTCCTCGTTGACCTGCTGAAGGAAGCAGGGCTTCCCGCCGACTTCGTCATCACGGTGTTGGGCGACCGTACCGTCGCACAAAGCATCATCTCCTCCAGGCTGGTCCGAATGGTGTCCTTCACGGGCGGCTTCGCGACGGGGCGGGCAATCGCTGCCAACGCCGGCATCAAACGGCTCTCTATGGAACTTGGCGGAAATGCGCCGGTCATCGTCTTCGATGACGCAGACCTCCCCACCGCCGTTGAAGCCAGCGTGTCCGGCTCCTTCTGGGCAGCAGGGCAAAACTGCATCGGAGCACAGCGCATCCTCGTTCAGCGACCGGTCTTTGACACGTTCCTTCGGGAGTTCGTGGCCCAGACTAAAGACCTCAAGACTGGTGACCCCCGCAGTGAGCAGACCGACATCGGCCCGATGATCAGCACAAGCGCCGCAGGCGAGGCAAAACGGAAAATTGATGCGGCCGTAGCTGCGGGTGCACGTCTTCTAACCGGCGGCACCGTGAACGGATCGGTATTGACTCCTACGGTCCTTACCGATGTCCCCCGCAGCTGCGAGGCATGGAGTGAAGAACTCTTCGCACCCGTTGTCCTTATCGAAGCGTTCGACTCCCCAGCGGAAGCCATCGAACTGGCGAACGACAGCGAATACGCGCTTCAGGCCGGCGTTTTCACCAACGACCTAAACCGTGCCCTGGCAACGGCAAAGGCCATTGATGCCGGAGGCGTGATGATCAATGACTCTTCGGACTACCGCCTCGACGCCATGCCCTTCGGCGGGTCAAAGTACGGCAGCATGGGCCGCGAGGGCGTCCGGTTCGCTTATGAGGAGATGACCCAACCCAAAGTCATCGCTATCGCCTCATGAACGGGGTAAGAATCGAGCGGGACAGTCTTGGCTCACTCGCTGTTCCCAAATCGGCGCTGTGGGGCATCCACACCGAACGAGCAATTCTCAACTTCCCGATCAGCGGGATCCAACTGGGAACGCACCGGCACCTCGTGCGCGCCTTGGCCTACGTAAAGAAGGCCGCAGCGCTGACCAACGCGGAGCTGGGCCTTGTCCCCGATGATGTCGGGCGCGCCATCACTGAGGCCTGTGACACGGTCGCCGCAGGGGAAGTGGACGACGCCTTCCGTGTGGACGTTGTCCAAGGCGGTGCCGGGACGTCGACCAACATGAACGCCAATGAGGTCATCGCAAATCTGGCCCTGCAGTCTCTGGGCCAACCATTGGGTGCCTACGATGTCGTGGACCCGATCGGCCACGTAAACAAGTGTCAGTCCACCAACGATGTCTACCCGACAGCGGTCCGCCTGGCGCTCGTCCTCGCGCTCGAGGACCTCCTTGACCGCCTGGCACTCCTTTCTGCGTCTTTTGCCGAACGCGGCCATGCATTCGCCTCCGTCCCGAAGGTCGGACGCACGCAGTTGCAGGACGCAGTTCCGATGACTTTGGGACAGGAATTCACGGCGTTCTCCGTGACACTTGACGAGGACCAGCGGCGGCTTCGCGAGGCTGCAGCGCTGCTGCTGGAATGCAGCCTTGGGGCTACGGCGATAGGGACGGGCATCACGGCGGATCCGCGCTACCTTGCACGTGTGATCGACAAGCTTTCAATCGTCAGCGGGATTGGCTTTTCGCGGGCACATGATTTCGTTGAAGCCACTTGGGACACCGGCGCGTTCATGACGTTCTCGGGCGCGTTGAAACGGACAGCTATTAAGCTTTCCAAAATCTGCAGCGACCTCCGGCTACTTTCCAGCGGTCCTCAAACAGGACTTGCTGAGATCCACCTCCCCGCACGGCAGGCCGGCTCGTCGATTATGCCTGGCAAGGTCAATCCGGTGATCCCGGAAGTGGTAAACCAGATTGCCTTCTTCGTGGCAGGCGCGGATATCACCGTCACAATGGCGGCGGAGAACGGGCAACTTCAACTCAACGCCTTCGAACCCGCGATTGCCCACGCGCTGCTTCAGTCCGTTCAATGGCTGACCAACGGCGCCGATGTCCTGAGGGAACTTTGCGTCAACGGGATCGAGGCCAACGAGGCGCTGTTGCGCTCACGGTCCCGTGCCTCGACTGCGCAGGCAACAGCGTTGCTGCCCCTGCTGGGATATTCTGCCGCGGCTGACCTGGCTCATCGGGCCCTGGTCTCCGGCCAAAGCGTCGTTGATATGGCCTTGCGCGAAGGCCTGCTCCAGCAGGACCAGGTGGATGCCCTGCTCCTGAACTGATGCAAGGCAACCAGACCGCCGGTGGGGACCGCCCGGGAAGAAGCAACGATCGGCACTGACCTTGCTTCCCTCAAGCGGTCCAGCTACCGCCGGCACGCTGCAAGCACGGACTCCTCTTCCTGCAACGTGTTTGCAGCAGCCCGGCCCTGGGGAACCACTCGGTTCCCCAGGGCCGGGCCTCGTTTAATCGCCTGGGTGTGGACTGACCGGTGGAAGGCCGGTTGGGGCCCGCGGGATGTGCCTGTCGATGACGGTGGAAAGCGAAAGAGCGGTGGTGATATCCCGGACCCCGGGGAACTCGGATACTTGCCGCCAAATTGCCTGGATGCGTGCAGCGTCCGGCGCCTCGACCCTGACCACAAGGTCAAGTTCTCCGCTGACCACATCGCATGTTGCCACTTCGGGAATGGCTCGCAGTCCCGCTATGACATCGCTGCCGCGCATCCTGTCGTGTCGATGAACCAGGAGCACTGCGTTAACTGTAGGAGTTCCATCGCCGGTTGATTCCTTAATGGTGTAACCCTTGATAAACCCGTCACGTTCAAGGCGCTCAATGCGTTGACGCACCGCGTTGCGCGAGAGTAGAACCTGATCCCCCAGCTGGGCCAAGCTGATCCGGGCATTACGACGCAGCGCCGCCAATATCTGCCCGTCAATGTCATCGCGGGGACTTTTAGACACTGAGATTCCTGTCTGTCGGTTCATGGACGTGGGATTGAGCGATGACGCGCATTGCATCGATGACAACAGCAACGGCCCGGTGGACGACCCGTTCCGGGCGGATCAACAGATCTACGTGCCGGACTGTCTGCAATCCCTCCAGGGGGCGCCGGACAACATTCTGCGCGGCAGGAATATGAACAGTGTGACGCGGCAGAAGCGCTAAGTGCCTGCCTTTTGAAACCATCGCAGCCGTCGTGCTGAAGTCATTGATCCGGTGAACGACCCGCATCGGATGGCCTGCCGCTGCCGCCACGGCATCGAGAGTGTCCGCGGGGGAAAAACCGGTGTGGGTGGATATCCACGTCGTCTCCACCAGATCGGAGGGACGCAGCACACTTTTGCCGGCCAACTCGTGTGATGCGTGCATTGCAACATCCATGGGCTCCCTCAGGAGCGACAGGACTGCCAGACGGTCCCTTGGCCATGGAGGTGTGTGGCTCATTCGGTGCCCAATGACGATGTCATAGCTCGCTGTAAGTGCCGGAAAGGAAACCCGGTCCACATCCTCATCCACGCATTCCACCACAGGAAATCCTTCGGATTGCTCCAAGGCAGCCAGTTCCGGGAAGAACGTCAAGGCTGCACTGTGAAAGGCGCTGACCCGGACTACGCGATCAACGCCGCCAACAAATTCATCAACCGTGGCCTCCGCCCGCGTTATCGCCTCTGAAACTGCAATCGCCGCAACTGCCAGAGCCTGTCCTGCGTCAGTAAGCTCCACGGTTCGGCCGCGCTTCTGCGTAAGAGGTGCTCTGAATTTTCGCTGAAGCACTGCCAAGGACTGCGACACTGCCGAGGGGCTTATCCCCAGCGCCCGGGCCGTCGCAGCCACACTCCCGTGGTCGCCTAGTTCACGCAGCACACTCAGCTGGTACGGATCCATAAGGAAAGCCTAAATCATTATTGAAGATCGTTGCCGTTGCGGTGTGGGAACAATATCCCTACCATTGACGAAGGTCACATTTTTGCTCACTTCGGGCAGCATAGTGCACCGTCGGTCAAAGTCCCAAGAGTCGGGACGGGACCAACTCCATAACCGTCGACTGATCGGCCTGACTCTTTTTGCGGCTGGAACAAGGCCTCCAGCGGCGCAGGCCGAACCGGGAAAGTGGCCGATCAACACCGGGCCAAAACGCTAGGAAACAAAGATGTCTTCACTTCTTCAACAGATCTTCCGCCGATCGGTCCCGGGGGCAGCACAGTCCTCCGGCCAGCCGGCTCTCGCCCGGACCATGGGCACTTTCCAGCTCTCCATGCTCGGTATTGGGGCAACGGTGGGGACGGGTATCTTCATTGTCCTTTCCCAGGCGGTGCCCGTCGCTGGCCCGGCAGTGATCTGGTCCTTTGTCATCGCCGCCGTTGTCGCGGGGCTGACCGCACTGTGCTACGCCGAAATGGCCAGCATCATCCCGGCCTCAGGGTCCTCGTACTCATACGCCTATGCAACGTTGGGGGAATTGCCGGCGATGGGTGTTGGGGCATGCCTGCTGCTGGAATACGGCGTCTCGGGAGCGGCTGTTGCCGTTGGATGGTCCGAATATCTCAACCAGGCCCTGGACAACCTCTTCGGGATCCGTATCCCGGAGGCCCTTTCCGCCGCGCCGGAAGCGGGTGGAGTGGTCAATGTTCCAGCCATTGTATTGATTGCCATGTGCACAGTGCTGCTGGTGCGGGGCGTCAATGAGTCAGCGAAGGCCAATGCGGTGATGGTACTGGTGAAGATCGCTGTCCTGATCATGTTCATCGTGGTCGGGATCACCGGTTGGAACCAAGATCATTTTGCCAATTTCGCCCCGATGGGCATGGCCGGGATTACCGGAGCGGCTGGAATCATCTTCTTCTCCTACATTGGCCTGGACGCGGTGTCCACCGCAGGCGATGAGGCGAAAAACCCTGCCCGCACCATGCCTCTGGCCATCATCATCACCCTTGCCGTCGTCACCGCCCTGTACATTGCTGTTGCCGTCGTCGCCATCGGCGCGCAGGACACCGCGGCCTTCGAAGGGCAGGAAGCAGGCTTGGCGGCCATCCTGCAATCTGTCACCAACGCAAGCTGGCCTGGCACAGTGCTTGCCCTCGCCGCCATCGTGTCCATTTTCAGCGTCACGCTGGTTGTCCTGTACGGCCAGACCCGCATCTTCTTCGCGATGAGCTCCGACGGGCTCGTTCCGAAGGTCTTTTCCCGCGTCAACGCCAAGACCCGAACGCCCGCCGCCGGCACCGTCATCACCGGCACGGCAGTGGCAATGCTGGCGGGACTGCTGCCGATCAACTTCCTGGCCGAGATGACCAGCATCGGAACGCTCGTCGCTTTCATCGTGGTGTCTCTGGCCGTCATGATTCGACGCTCCCGGGCCCCGCACCAGCCGGCCCCGTTCAAAGTACCGCTTTACCCTGTGGTGCCCATTCTTTCCATCCTCGGCTGCTTGTGGATTCTGAAAGATCTTCGAGCCGTTACCTTGATCGCATTCGTCATCTGGATTCTGCTGGCAACAGTTTTCTACTTCACCTATTCGGTGCGACACTCGCGGCTGCGCACAGTGCCCACGGAGGAGCCGGTACTCACGCCGAGCTCATAGCGCTTCAGCAGCCACCCCATTCTTGAACATTGCACTCCTAGTGCAGTATGATGCATCTATGGAGGAAAACATCGCATCGCTGGCTTCCGCTATCGGCGGCAGGGTCAAACAGGAGCGTCTGGCCCGGAGGTGGACGCTCGACCAGCTTGCGGATGCCGCTGGAGTGAGCCGTCGCATGATCATTAACGTTGAACAAGCGGCGGCTAATCCGAGCGTTGGAACTCTACTTCGGATCAGTGACGCCCTGGGAGTGGGCCTGCCGGATCTCGTGCAAACCCCCGAACCCAAAGCGGTCAAAGTCACCCGCAAGGGTGAAGGAGCAGTTCTCTGGCGAAGCGATGCAGGTGGACGCGGCGTCCTTGTTGCAGGGACCGAACCTCCGGAGATCGTGGAGCTGTGGGATTGGACATTGGGCCCGGGCGACCAGCACACCAGCGAGGCACACACGCCAGGAACCAAGGAGCTCTTGCAGGTTCAGGAAGGCGTAGTAATCGTCACCGCCGCTGATCAAAGGGTCGTGCTGCAAGTCGGCGACTCGGTCACTTTTCCGGGCGACGTGCCTCACAGCTATCAAAACGACAATGAAGAACCGGCACGGTTCTCCTTGGCCGTGTTTGAACGGGGTGTGGGGTCGGGCCATAGGGAGTCAGGGAAAGGCTAGCTCCATGCTGCACCCACCATCGGCGACACCCCACACCCCGATCTGCTGGAGCCCAAAGCAAGGATCCTCCCTCCACGGCAGGGCCTTCACCCCAACGGCGGCCATATCGCCGCCCAAGCCCTCCCTGGACGAAACCGATCTTCTGATTTTGGGCTTTCTCGAAGACGAAGGGCGGCTTTCGACAACGATCCTGGCCCAACGGACCAGCATCAGCGCAGCTGAATGCACTGAACGCATTCAACGACTCGAGCGGACCGGTTACATCGCCGGCTATGCCGCCATTCGCAACTACCCCGATCCAGCCGCGAGACCCCTCACGGCCCTGATCAAGATAGTCCAACAGCCCGGACGCAACGGCCATGACCTGCTTCGAAGCATGGAATGCGTACCCGAGATTACAAACGCCGAACTCCTGGAAACCGATCACAGCATCATGATCAGGGTCCAGGTCCCAAGCCACGAACGGCTTGAAAAGATCCTCGCATTCTTCAAAGTTCAGTCCTCGGTGCTGTCACTCGAAGCATCCACAACCCAAACACTTTTCAACTACCGTCCCATGCCACGCAGCATCGGGAACTGACAAACATGCCCTTGGAAAGGAATCTCCAACATGAAGCGCACCCCTGACAAGCACGACCATTCCTCGGTCCACGACGCCACCTGGGCCGTCCATGGCGGCAACAGCATCGACAAGGGTACTGGCGCACTGCGCACCCCCTTGGTCATGGCCAACTCCTACCTGCTTCCCGACGACCCCGCTGACATGAACTGGTCAAGCGTCGATGACGGGCTGGTTTACACCCGTAACGCCGGCGCGAACCAGGTCGCCCTCGAGACCAAACTTGCCGCGATGGAGGGCGCTGAAGCAGCCGCTGCCTTTGCTACCGGTGTGGCCGCACTGCACGGTGTGTTCTTCAGTCTTCTGAAATCCGGGGACCACGTCGTGGTTTCAAACGTGACCTACGAAGCGGTATACCGGCTATTTGGTGAACTCCTTCCGGACAAGTACGGCATCGAGGCAACGTTCGTGGACGCTGATGACCTCGAAGCCGTCAAGGCCGCGATCCGCCCCACCACCAAGCTCATCCATGCCGAAACCATCGCCAACCCGACCACGAAAGTCGCGAACGTTGCAGCGCTTGCGGGCATCGCCAAAGCAGCCGGCATCCTCCTGACTGTTGATGCCACGTTCACCCCCGCCCCCTTTTACCGGGCCCTCGACGACGGGGCCGACCTGGCCATCCATTCGCTGACCAAGTACATCAACGGGCACGGAGACGCCATGGGCGGGGTCGTCATCGGGCGGCGGGAACTCGTGCAGCACATCAAACATGATGCTGTTGTCGATGCCGGCGGTGTCATTTCGCCGTTCAACGCCTGGATGATCATGCGCGGCTCCGTCACCCTGCCTTTGCGCTTGAAGCAGCAGTTCTCCAGCGCAGAGAAGGTCGCCGCCGTCCTCGAGTCCGATTCCCGCATCGCCTATGTCCTGTATCCGGGCCTGGCCTCCCACCCGCAGCACGAACTCGCCGGAAAACAGTTCGGCGGCCGTGGCTATGGCGGGGTCATGGCGTTCGCTGTTGAAGGTGACTCGGACACCCAAAACCGCTTCGTCAAGAACCTGAACGTCATCACCTCGGCGGTATCGCTGGGCCACGACGAAACCCTCATTGTCCACGTCGGGCCCGACGCCCGTGGTGGCTCCGAGAACTACCCCGCCTCGTTCCACAAGTACGGCCACCTGCGTCTCTCCATCGGGCTCGAGGACCCTGAAGACCTCATCGACGACCTCCTCAACGCCCTGGACGAAACCTTCGGCGCAAAGTAAAACCAGCAGACCTTTCAAGGCCTGGACTGGGCCCCACCAGGGCCCAATCCAGGCCCACTGCATACACAGGCAAAGTCAGCCGAAAACCCATGACAGCAGACACCAATCCGACGGCCACCCAGGAATAACCATGAGCACCACCACGCACATCCCCATCCAACCGAGTGTCCTATACGTCGGCACCCCGGTCATGTTGCTCTGCACAGAAAATGCTGATGGCTCCACAAACATTTCCCCGGCATCCTCATACTGGGCACTGGAACAAATGATCGTGCTGGGCCTTCTGGCCGATGGTCATACAGCAGCGAACCTTCGCGAGCGGCCGGCCTTGACCGTGAACTTTC
>Ga0308169_10002947_pt1 | contig 17056 bp, 15 predicted proteins | sample PhyBR1_2_FD_202139 | JGI IMG/M metagenome (GOLD analysis project Ga0308169, IMG submission 202139) | Phyllosphere microbial communities from UC Gill Tract Community Farm, Albany, California, United States - DLSLSB.R1 | ecosystem: Host-associated > Plants > Phyllosphere > Unclassified | place... | reverse complement strand
GCAGCCCTACAAGATCAAGCACCTGACCCTCAAGAATCGGATCATGACCACCTCTCATGAACCGGCGTATCCCGTCGATGGCATGCCGAAGGATTTGTACCGTGCCTATCACGTCGAGCGGGCCAAGGCCGGCGTGGCGTTGACCATGACCGCCGGCTCCGCTGCTGTTTCCCGGGACAGCCCGCCGGTGTTCAACAACGTGCTGGCGTACAAGGACGAAGTGGTCAAATGGATGAAGGACCTGACCGACGAGTGCCACGAGCACGGCGCGGCGGTGATGATCCAACTGACCCACCTGGGCCGGCGCACGCGCTGGGACAAGGCTGACTGGCTGCCGGTCGTCTCGCCGTCCCATCGCCGCGAAGCATCTCACCGGGCCTTCCCGAAAAAGATGGAAGACTGGGACATCGACCGGATCATCAAGGATTACGTGGATGCCGCCGAACGCATGAAGGCTGCCGGCCTTGATGGCCTGGAGCTGCAGGCCTATGGGCATCTCATGGATCAGTTCTGGTCGCCACTGACCAACGATCTCGACGGGCCCTACGGCGGCTCGCTGGAAAACCGCATGCGCTTCACCTTCGATGTGTTGCGCGGTATCCGCCAGCGTTGCGGTGAGGATTTCCTGCTGGGGGTGCGCTACACCGGCGACGAAGACTTGCCAGGGGGCTTCGGTGCCAGCGACGGCATCCGGATTTCCCACATGCTCAAGGACAGCGGCCTGGTGGATTTCCTCAACGTCGTGCGCGGTCATATCGACACCGATGCCGGCCTCACCGACGTGATCCCGATCCAGGGCATGCGCAACTCACCGCACCTGGATTTTGCCGGCGAGATTCGCTCGGCCACCGGTTTCCCGACGTTCCACGCGGCGAAGATCCCGGACGTCGCCACCGCGCGACACGCCATCGCCTCGGGCAAGGTGGACATGATCGGCATGACCCGCGCCCACATGACCGACCCGCACATCGTGCGCAAGATCATCGAAAAGCGCGAAGAAGACATCCGCCCCTGCGTTGGCGCCAACTATTGCCTGGATCGCATCTACCAGGGCGGCGCCGCGTACTGCATCCACAACGCCGCCACCGGGCGCGAAACCACCATGCCCCACGACATTCCCAAGGCGCCGGTCAAGCGCAAGGTCGTGGTGATCGGCACCGGCCCGGCGGGGCTGGAAGCGGCACGGGTGGCCGGTGAACGCGGCCATGACGTCACGGTATTCGAAGTGGCCGACCAGCCAGGCGGGCAGATCCGCTTGACCGCGCAGAGCGAGCGTCGCCGCGAGATGATCAGCATCATCGACTGGCGCATGGCGCAGTGCGAACGACTGGGCGTGAGGTTCCAATTCAACACCTGGGCCGAAGCCGAGACAGTCCTGGCCGAGGAACCGGACGTGGTGATCGTCGCCACGGGCGGCCTGCCCCACACCGAGGTGCTCAAGCAAGGCAACGAACTGGTGGTTTCGACCTGGGACATTATTTCCGGCGACGTCAAACCCGGCCAGAACGTGCTGATCTTCGACGACGCCGGCGACCACGCGGCGCTACAGGCGGCCGAGGTGATCGCCAACAGCGGTGCGAAACTGGAGATCGTCACGCCCGACCGATCGTTCGCGCCGGAAGTGATGGCCATGAACCTGGTGCCGTACATGCGCAGTCTGCAAGACCTGAACGTCACCTTCACCGTCACGTATCGGGTCGATTCTGTGGAGAAGCGCGACGGCCAGTTGGTCGCCACCTTCGGCAGCGATTACGGCCAGGTGCACAAGCAGCGCGTGGTCGATCAGGTGGTGGTCAACCACGGCACCCTGCCCCTGGATGATTTGTACTTCGAGCTGCGCCCGCATTCGAGCAACGACGGCGCGGTCGAACAGCACAACCTGATTGCCGGGAAAACCCAGGACATCGTGACCAATCCCGAGGGCCGCTTCCAACTGTTTCGCATCGGCGACGCGGTGTCGGCGCGTAATACCCATGCTGCGATCTACGATGCGCTGCGGCTGGTCAAGGATCTCTGAAGACGCGACCCGATAAGGATCGGCAACGTTCGCCCTGAATAAGAAATGCGCTCCCTCGCCACGGGTTATCCCGTCCGTAAACCTCTACAACCAACAGAAAGGAAATGAAATGTCCGTTTTTACCCATGTCACCGTCGGCACCAACAACCTGGCAAACGCTCGCGCATTCTATGACGCTACCTTGAAGGAAATCGGCCTGAAGCGCGTTGCCGACCTTGATGAGGCCGGCTCCATCTGGGGCGTCGACAAGCCTTCGTTCTTTGTACTGAACCCGGCCAACGGCAACCCGGCGTCCATCGGCAACGGTGTCACCGTGAGTTTCGAAGCGCCCGACCGGGCGGCGGTCCATGCCTTCCATAGCGCTGCGCTGGCGAACGGCGGCGTGTGCGAGGGGCTGCCGGGGCCTCGTAGCTGGGCGGAAAATGCCTATGCGGCTTATGCCCGGGACCTGGATGGGAACAAGCTGGCGGTGTATTGCTTCAAGGCTGAGTAATGAGATGGAGCTTGCTCGCAAAAGCGGTGGGTCAGTCACAGGGATGTTGGATTGGCTGACGCCTTCGCGAGCAAGCTCGCTCCCATAAGTTCCAGGCAGTGGATCAGCCTTGGAGCCCTTTGCGCGCCACTGCGGCGCCGGCTTGCAGTGCCCTTCCCACCTGTGCCTCGAAATGCCCCTGGGTCATTGACTGCAACGCGGCGGCCGTCACGCCGCGGTAGGCGACCAGGGCATCGATCATTTGTTGCGCGTCATGATTGGCCAGCAACTGGCTGCTGTTGACCACCACATTCTTTGCGGCAAGCTGTGCAACCTCCGCAGGTATTCCCGCCGCCATCGCCTGATTCGCCAACGCCGTCATCAACAAGGCAGGAAAGGCCGGACCGGTGCCCGACAGCGCGGAGAGGTAATCAATGAAATCTTCCTGCTGGACCTCGGCAGCCGTGCCCACGCATTCGAACAAGCGCTGAACCAGGCTTTTCGTCGTCGGCTCTGCTACGCCAGCGCAATACCACGGCGTAAAGGATTGCCCTATCTCCACCGCCGCGTTGGGCATCGCCCGTACGACCCTTTCAGCCGAGGTCTGCGCGGCAATCGCCTGCGCCGGGATCCCGGCCATCAGCGAAATGACCGTCTTGCCCATCGCGTCGAGGGTCAGGTTGGCGAATTGCCCGGGTCGTACCGCAATGACGATGACGTCGCTGCGATCCACCAGTGCCTGGTTGTCGGTGACCAGGCAAACGCCTTGCTGCGCCAGTGGATGTGCCCCGGAGCGATTGGAGAGGATCAGATTACCCGCCGGCAACAAGGCCTTCGCCAGCACGGCCTTGGCAATCGCCCCGCCCAGCCAGCCCGTACCGCCAATGATGCCCAGCGTCGGTCCGGTCATTTTTCAGCCGTCTCTTCAAACGTTTCCACCAGCGGCACGAAGACTCCTGGCTCTTTTTCGGCATAGCCGAATTTGCCATAGAAACGATCCAGCTCGCGCTGCTTGGGCACTTTGCCGGTGAAGATGCTCACGTAATGGGGGATGCGCTGGAAACGCACGGTGATCAGCTCGCTGGTGTTCATGGTGATGTAGCCGATCTGCGTCAGATAGATCGTCCGGGCTCGTGCGTCGGCCCCCTGGCTGTCGTAGCCAAAGCGCTTGAACATGCTCGCCAGGGCGCCCATTCGCTGCTCGTCGACGACGGCAACTTCTTGGGCGACGTCGGCGGATTGGAGCGCCCAGCTGCGCACCGCGAATTCAAATTGCGAGTCGAACAGCTGTGGGTTGAGCCAGCATTCGAAGACGTTCAGGATCGCCTCGGAGATGCTCTCGGCGTAGCTTTCGCTTTGCCGGATCAACCCTCCGGTGTTGGTCTCGCGCCAGCGCGACAGCAAGGCCGCCAGCAACTGTTCGCGATCCTCGAAGAACCAATAGAAACTGGTGCGTGACAAACCCAGGCGCTTGGCCAACGGCATGACCCGGACCGCATCGATGCCGGCTTCCTTCAAGGCCTCGTAGGCCGCTTCCAGCCACCCTTCGGGCGACCCCCGCCAACCCGCGTCCTGGGCCTTGCCACGTGCCTTCCCTACCTGGGGCATCTTACATCCACCTTATTGAACATACGTAACGCGAATGTACTCGGATGCCCGCTAAATGTACACCTAAGTACATTTGATCGACTCAACGCCTCTTCTTCCCCGAAAGCGCAAAAAAAAGATTGATGAGAAAAAGTCATGAGCGGCTGACATTAAATGGTTTGTCAGCGTGGCAGGCCCGGAACGAGTATCAGCTCCAGGCAAACCAAAACAACAACGAGCCGCCTCTATGTGGACTACGCAAGAAAAACTTCCGCTGGGTGAGCACATCGCCCGATACGTCGAATGGCTGACCCAGCATGGCGCTGATGTATTCGACGCCATATCGTCGTCGCTCTCCGAAATCATCAGCCTCTTCACCGGCGCCCTGCTCTGGTTCAATCCGTTGGCCTTGATAGGACTGCTGGCGCTGCTCGCCTTCTACATTCAACGCAAGGTGAGCCTGACGCTGTTCGTCGCCCTGTCGTTCCTGTTGATCCTCAACCTGGGCTACTGGCAGGAAACCATGGAGACCCTGGCCCAGGTGACATTCGCCACGCTGGTGTGCGTGATCGTCGGCGTGCCGCTGGGGATCGTCGCGGCGCATCGCCCCTGGTTCTACGCAGCCTTGCGACCGGTGCTCGACTTGATGCAGACCGTGCCCACCTTCGTCTACCTGATCCCGACCTTGACGCTGTTCGGCCTCGGCGTGGTTCCGGGGTTGATCTCCACGGTGGTCTTCGCCATCGCCGCGCCCATTCGCCTTACGTACCTGGGCGTGCGTGACGTGCCGCAAGATTTGATGGACGCCGGCAAGGCCTTCGGTTGCTCGCGCCACCAGTTGTTGGCCCGCATCGAACTGCCCCATGCGATGCCGAGCATCGCCGCCGGCATCACCCAATGCATCATGTTGTCGCTGTCGATGGTGGTCATCGCCGCGCTGGTTGGCGCGGACGGCTTGGGCAAACCCGTCGTCAACGCCTTGAACACAGCTGATATCGCCATGGGCTTCGAAGCAGGCCTGGCGATCGTGCTCCTGGCGATCATCCTCGACCGCATCTGCAAACAGCGCGAAACCGTAAGACGAGGTGACGCATGAGCATCATTCGTTTCGAAGACGTCGACGTCATTTTCGCCCATCGTCCCAAGGCCGCGCTGGACCTGCTGGATCAAGGCTTTTCCCGGCCGGACATTCTGCAGAAGACCGGCCTGATCGTCGGCGTTGAAAAGGCCAACCTGGAAATCAACAAAGGCGAAATCTGCGTATTGATGGGCTTGTCGGGTTCCGGCAAGTCCAGCCTGCTGCGCTGCATCAACGGCTTGAACACGGTGAGTCGCGGCAAGCTCTTCGTCGAACACGAAGGTCGGCAGATCGACATTGCCGCCTGCACCCCAGCCGAGTTGAAAATGATGCGCACCCAGCGCATCGCCATGGTCTTCCAGAAGTTCGCCCTGATGCCCTGGCTGACGGTGCGCGAGAACATCGGTTTCGGTCTGGAGATGCAGGGTCGCCCGGAGAAGGAGCGGCGCAGGCTGGTCGACGAAAAGCTCGAACTGGTGGGCTTGACCCAATGGCGCAACAAGAAGCCGGACGAATTGTCCGGCGGCATGCAGCAGCGCGTGGGGCTGGCCCGCGCCCTGGCGATGGATGCGGACATCCTGCTGATGGACGAGCCGTTCTCGGCCCTCGATCCGCTGATTCGCCAAGGTTTGCAGGACGAATTGCTCGATCTGCAGCGCAAGTTGCACAAGACCATTGTGTTCGTCAGCCATGACCTGGACGAAGCCCTCAAGCTGGGGACGCGGATCGCAATCATGAAGGACGGCAAGATCATTCAGTACAGCAAGCCCGAAGAAATCGTGCTCAACCCAACCGACGACTACGTGCGCAACTTCGTCGCCCACACCAACCCGCTGAATGTGCTGTGCGCGAAAAGCTTGATGACTCCGCTGGACCGATGCGTCTTCGCCCAAGATGAATACTGCTTGGATACGGTACAGAACCTCTGGATGGCACTGGATCAGTCCCGGGAACTCACCAGCATCCGACGAGGCGCAACCGCCCTGCCGACGCAACGCTGGGAGGATGGCAAGGCCCTCGGGACCTTGCGCCGCCAAGTCACACTGGTAGCGCCGGAAACCAGCATGCGAGTCGCCTTGGGGATCCGTTATGAAACAGGTCATCCACTGCTCATAGTCGACGATGCCCAAACCGTCCTGGGCGTATTGGGCGACGTGGAACTGTACCGGGCGTTGCTCGGCCATGACCTGTCGCGCCCGGTCTTACCCGAGCCATTGCCGGAACCTTCGGTGGCTTGAACAAACGACACCCATTTTTTTTTGCAGTACTGATTACCCGCCAACCACCGATCATTTGCCTTGAGTGAGATCGACGATGAACCCTACCTTGAAAACCCATCGTGAACTGCTGGCCGATCGCGCCCCCGGCCATGGCATGCCCGGCGGCCTGTTCGGCCGCCAGGATATTTTTGAAACCGACGTCGATGTCTTTTTTACCAAACACTGGATTCTCGTGGGCGTCACCAGCGACGTTGCGGAACCCGGCGACGTCTCCACGATCGACATCGGCAAATCCTCGATCATCCTGGTGCGCGATGACGACGAGCATGTGCAGGCCTTCCGCAACGTCTGCCGCCACCGTGGGGCGCGCCTGAAACAGGCCGGCAAATCGACGGTGGGCATGCTGGTCTGCCCTTATCACCAATGGACGTACGACCTTGATGGCAGCCTGAAACATGCCGCGCACATGGGCAAGGATTTCGACCCGGGGTGCAAGAGCTTGATCCCTGTCCATACGCGCGTGGTCGGCACCCACGTTTTCGTCTGCCTGGGCGACGAGCCGCCGGAAGACATCCTGTACCTGGACCAGGTCATGACGCCGCGTTTCGCTCAATATGACCTTGCCCATTCCAAGATCGCCTACGAGTCGGAGATCATCGAGAACGGCAATTGGAAATTGGTGATCGAGAACAACCGCGAGTGTTATCACTGCGCCGCCACCCACCCCGAACTGACGGCGTCGTTCCTGCCGGAGGATTTCGGCTTCTGCACCGATGGGCTGGGCGAGGACTCGCTCCAGGCGTTGCAGGAGTACCACCAGCGCAACGCCAACACCAAGCAGGACTGGGAAAGCGAAGGCTACCTGTGTGACGCCGTCGAGCATCTGGGCGAGGACGCGGTGACTCAGTTCCGCTCCCAGCGCCTGGTCATCGCGGGCAACGGCGAATCCCAGACCCTCGATACCCGCGTGGCCTGCACCCGCGCCGCGACCTGGGCGACATGCACTTGTGGACCCACAACTCATGGACCCACATCATGAGCGATCACGCGATCGTCTCCTACATCATCCCGCTCGCGCCCGATAGAACCCTGGTGCGCACCAAATGGCTGGTGCACGCCGACGCCGTCGAAGGCGTGGACTACGCGTTGGACAAGCTGACCGAAGTCTGGGCGGCGACCAACCTCCAGGACGCCAGCCTCGTCGGCATCACCCATAGCGGCACCCAGGACCCGGCCTATACGCCCGGACCGTTCTCGGCGTTTACCGAAACCTATGTCGACCAATTCTCGCGCTGGTACGCGGCGCGTCTGGCCGTCCACGGCGTGTGAGGGATGAACATGACGACTTACGAAAAGCTGACGCGCCCTAGCCGTTTTACCGATCCTGCGACCTGGGGCGCGTTTGGCTCGCCATGGCACAGCGGCGAGCAGAAGATTTTGCAATGCTGCGCCGTGCGACAGGAAACCCATGACGTAAAGACGTTCACGTTCCAATGCGCCGATTTCAGTGCGTTGAGTTTCGAGCCGGGTCAGTTCATCACCCTGTCGCTCGTCATCAATGGGCAGGCCATTGCGCGGTGCTACACCCTGTCGTCTTCACCGACTCGCCCGTTCGCTTTTTCGATCACCGTCAAACGCGTGCCCGGAGGCGTGGTGTCGAACTGGCTGCATGACCATCTCAAGCCTGGAGACAACCTCAAGGCGTCCGGGCCGGCGGGCAGCTTCACGCCGGTTGGTCATCCGGCCACAAAACTGTTGTACCTCTCCGCCGGCTCCGGCGTGACCCCGCTGATGTCGATGACCCGCGCCGCCTGCGACATGGCTGCCAATCTAGATATTGTTTTCGTACACAGCGCTCGTACGCCGGCGGATATCATTTTCCACGGCGAGTTGACGCGAATGCAGGCCGATATGCCGGGACTGCGGGTCATCGATATTTGTGAAGGGTTTGGTGACGCCAGCCACTGGCAGCAGCCCATGGGTCGCCTCGATTTGCCTTTGTTGAGCCAACACGTCCCGGATTTCAAGGAGCGAGAAATCTTTACCTGTGGCCCCCAGGGTTACATGGAAGCGGTCAAGGCGTTGCTCAGGGAAGCGTCGTTCGATTTCGGCCACTATCATCAGGAAAGCTTCGACATTGCGGTGCTGAATGAGGAACCGTTGATCGAGCAAGCCGCTCCATTGGATCAACAGAGCGTTTTCACGGTCACGCTGGCACGTTCGGGCAAGACCTTCAGCATGCCCGGCCACCAGACCGTGCTGAGCGCAGCCAGAAAAGCCGGCGCAAGCGTTCCGTCGTCGTGCAGCCAAGGCGTTTGCGGGACGTGCAAGACCGCCCTGCTGGAAGGCACGGTGGAGATGAACCACAACGGCGGCATCCGGCAACGGGAGATCGACAAGGGCCTGCGCTTGCTGTGCTGCAGCAAGCCGACGTCCAACCTGGTGATCGATCTTTAGCCGTCATGCCCTGATGAGCTAGACTTTGTACGAAAAGTGCCTGCGCGACGATCATGCTGCGTTGAAAACAGGCTCGGAATGCTCATTTACAATCAGTAAAGTCGAGCGCGACCCCGGGCGTTCCTCGCCTGTTTTCGCCTTGCCTGATCGCCGCTCGGCGACTTTTCGTACAAACCCAGTCACTGCGCGCAGGCTTCTGCACAATCGCCCTGCGCTTGAAACCAACAAGACAGTGACCCAGCCGAATGAAACTGCAACCGTTGCCGCCGCTCAACAGCCTGGTAGCGTTCGAAGCCGCCGCACGCCACCTGAGTTTCACCGTGGCGGCCCGCGAGCTGAACGTCACCCAGGGCGCTGTCAGCCGCCAGATACGCCTGCTCGAGGATTATCTGGGCACAGCGCTGTTTGTTCGCACGACCCGTGAAATCAACCTCACCGCGACAGGCAGCCAGTACTACGAAAGTGTTCGCGATACGCTGCAACAGATCGCCCGCGCCACGGCTGGCGTGCGTCATTGGCAAGGCGCGCAGCAAGTTACGGTCGTCACCAGCACGGCGATGGCATCGCTGTGGTTGCTGCCGTTGGTTTCGGAGTTCCAGCGTCAGCACGAGGAGATCGACCTGCGCATCATCGCGACCGATCAAGTCGAGGATTTCTCCCGGCTCGACTGCGACCTGGCGCTGTATTACTGCAGCACGCCCCCCAAGAACATGAAGGTCACTGCACTGTTCAATGAAGAAATTTTCCCGGTGTGCAGCCCGGCCTACCTGTCTCAGCATCCCGAGGCGGGCAACCTTGGACAATTCGGCGCCTGTACCTGGCTGTGGCTCGAGGACCAGCATCGGGACTGGATTGGCTGGAAGGAATGGTTCCAGCGCCTGGGCCAGCCAGCGCCAGAACCTCGTCGACGCATCAACATCAACAACTACTCGATGCTGATCCAGTCGGCGCTGGCGGGCCAGGGAATCGCCCTGGCCTGGACGCGGTTGCTCGGCGACCACCTACAGACCGGCAATCTCGTGCGCCCGACATCCGCCATCTTGTGCACCGATGCGCAATTCTGCTTGTTGGAGCCCCTGGGCCAGGTGCCGAACCGGCAAAGCGTCAACCGCTTCCGCGAATGGTTGATGGCGCACCTGGCACAGACAGAGGATGCCTGACCCGTGGAACCTCGAACCCGTTTATCAATCAGCTTCAAAAACCAGCACCCGCAGCCGATAACCATGACAAGCGCCCAGTGATTGGGTGGTGGGAATACGGCGGGAACCGGTGATGACAGACATATATCTGCTGATAGCGAGCGGAACTGACCAGAGCGATGCCTACGTCCTGGGTTGGTTCGATGATCGAAACAAAGCCAGGGAAGCGGCCGAGCAGAAGGAATGGGAAGCTTATCGCGCCAGCCTGAAAGCGGAACATCCTTGGTCCAGCCAAAAACCGTTGGCGCCGGACAAGACCGAGTATCGGCGCTATTGGATCAAGACCGTTTCGAAGTTCGAACATGTGTCCGTGCCGAGGTCCCTGGCGGTTCACTGAGCGGCGCCCAGGCTTTTTAACCATCGCGCAAATTTAACGAACTGTGCGCTCTCGCCAAGGGTCTAGAAAATTAAGCCCATCCGATGAGAGCGTTCCTATGTTGAAATTTCTTGGTGGTACCGTTGGGATCATTTTCCTGATCGGCCTGATCGTGGTCATTGCCCTGTTCAAGTTCATCTTCTGATCCCCACACAGCGGTAGCGCAATGCGCTACCGCTGGTTTTCCTCGGGGTCGGAGGCTGGCAAGGACGCCAGGATCTGATCACGGCAAACTTCAAGGATTTCGTCTGCCAATGGCGAATCATCCGGGCAAGCGCGCGAGAGCATGACTGCGCCGATGGCATGGGCGAGCAAGTTGATCATCTTTGCCCGTCCACCTTCCCCTGTGGGCTCGAACTTTTCCTCAAGGGTAGCCAGCGTGCCTTCCACCCCATTGGCAAACGTGGCCTTGACCTCATCGGACTGACGCGCCGCGTCGCCACACAACGCCGCCATCGTGCAGCCGTTGCCCCGAGCGTCGCGGTGCTCCCGCGAGACATACATGGCGAAGAACCCAGCGACATCCAGGTCGCTGGCGCTGGTCAATGAGCGCGAAAGACTGTCCGCAGCGGCTTCGGCCATCAGGTCGGCCTTCGAACCGAAATGCTTGTAGAAACCGCCGTGGGTAAAGCCGGCCGCGGCCATCAGGTCCGCCACGCCGATCCCGTCAAAACCTCGCTCGCGAAACAACACGGACGCCGTCTCGACGATGTGTTCCCGGTTTGCCTGTGCCTGGGCCTTGGTGACTCTCATGTTCGTTTACCTCGTACCACTCCAATCAAGGTCTTCATCATACATAGATGCCAACCGTAATCAAATTCGTTGACAGTTTAGATTTCGGTCATCATCCTAAGCGCAAGCCGCACCCACCGCTCATCTACTGGCACGGAAACGAGAGACATGACCGATCAGATTCTGTTTACCCCCTATACCCTGGGCTCCCTCACCCTCGCCAACCGAGTCGTGATGGCGCCGCTGACGCGTAACCGCGCAGGCAAAGGCTTCGTTCCCAGTGAGTTCGCGGCGACCTATTACAGCCAGCGCGCATCGGCAGGCTTGCTGATTGCCGAAGCCACGCAGATCTCGCAGCAGGGACAGGGTTATCAGGACACGCCCGGCATCTACACCCAGGCGCAGATCGATGGCTGGCACCAGGTGACCGATGCCGTTCACGCCAAGGGCGGGCGGATTGTCCTGCAGTTGTGGCATGTCGGGCGTGTGTCCCACGTGGCCTTGCAGGAAAACGGCGCCGCCCCGGTAGCGCCCTCCGCCCTGCGCCCCGCCACCAAGGTGTTCGTCAACAACAGCTTCGAGGATGTGTCCGAACCGCGAGCGCTCGACCTCGACGAGTTGCCGGGAATCGTCAACGATTTTCGCCAAGCGGCCGCCAACGCCATCGCCGCTGGCTTCGATGGCGTGGAAATCCACGGTGCGAACGGCTATCTGCTCGATCAGTTCATCAAGGACGGCGCCAACATCCGCACCGATGCCTACGGCGGCTCGATTGAAAACCGCGCCCGCCTGCTGCTGGAAGTGACCGCCGCCGTCGTGAGCGAGATCGGTGCCGGGCGCACGGGCCTGCGCATCTCGCCCGTATCCCCCGCCAATGGCGTGTCCAGCAGCGCACCGCAGGCGCAGTTCGACTACATCGTCGATCAGCTCAACACCCTGGACATCGCCTTCCTGCACGTCGTCGAAGGCGCGACCGCCGGGCCGCGTGATGTGGCGCCGTTCGATTTCGCCGGCTTGCGCCAGCGCTTCAACAACACCTACATCGCCAACAACGGCTACGACCTGGACCTGGCCACTTCGCAGCTCCTGGAAGACAAGGTCGACTTGATCGCCTTTGGCCGCCCGTTCATCGCCAATCCAGACCTGGTGGAGCGCCTGAAAAGCGCCGCCCCTTTGGCCGCCCTCAACCCCGCGACTCTCTATGGCGGCGGCGCCGAAGGCTACATCGACTACCCGACATTCGTCGAGGCGAATGCCCAATAGCGCCGAAAAAATCACGCAGTTGATCGCCCCCAATCCTGAAGAGACTGACACCATGACCACTCGCACAACCGTTCTCATCACCGGCGCTTCCACCGGTATCGGCGCCGTCTACGCCAAGCGCTTCGCCCAGCGCGGCCATGATCTGGTGCTGGTTGCCCGCGACAGCACGCGGCTCGAAGCCCTGGCAACTGAACTGCGCAACGAACACACCGTGACCGTTGACGTGCTCCAGGCCGACCTGACCCAAATCGGCGACCTGCACAAAGTTGAAACCCGTCTGCGCGATGACGACCGCATCGGCATCCTGATCAACAACGCAGGCGCTGCCCAGTCCGGCAGCTTCATCGAACAGACCACCGACAGCGTCGCGCACCTGGTTTCACTCAACACCACCGCGCTGGTCCGGCTCGCCAGCGCCATCGCCCCGCGCCTGGCAAACGCCGGCGACGGCGCGATCATCAACATCGGCTCGGTGGTTGGCCTCGCACCGGAATTCGGCATGTCGGTCTATGGCGCGACCAAGGCATTCGTGCTGTTCCTGTCCCAAGGACTCAGCCTCGAACTGACCCCAAAAGGCGTCTACGTCCAAGCCGTCCTGCCGGCGGCGACCCGAACCGAAATCTGGGAACGCGCCGGCATCGACATCAATACCTTGAACGAGATCATGGAAGTGGGCGACCTGGTCGATGCCGCGCTGGTCGGTTTCGACCGTCGCGAACCGGTGACCATCCCGCCGCTGCAGGACGGGGCTCGCTGGGATGCGTTGCAGGGCGCGCGGCAGGGATTGTTGGCGCAAATCAAGCAATCGGCGGTTGCCGAGCGCTATAAAACCCAGGCCTGAACGGGGCAAGCGATGGCGAAGGCTCTACCTGCGCCATCGCTTGCAGTTGATTATTGCGCGTCATCCGCCGCCGCTTCGTCCGCATCCTCCGGTGGCGCACCATAAGGCTTGCCAATCTCGACCCGGTCAGCCTTTACCCAACCCGTATAGTCCTCACCGTCCTTGGCGATGAAATTCACCTCCAGCCATGATTCGTCCTCCAGGCTGGAATAGACGGTGAGGAAATCGCCCGGTATGACAAAAATCTTCTTGTTGGCACAGGCTGCATCCGGCGCTTCGTGGAAATGCACGCGCCCGGTTCCGATGACCTTGCCTTGCACCGAAGGATGGAACTCAGGCACTGTTCCCGAGAGTTTTTCCGCCAGGGCCGAGCAGTTAACATTAACAGCGGCCTGGCTCAGGCTGCTGAACAGGGCTAGGCACAACAAGCTTGCACGCAGATGCATTGGCGGATTCCGTCTGGATGGGTGCCGTAGGATATAAAGTCCGGAACGCTCGGGGAAGAGACGTATCGGCATTTATAAACGGCTGCGTGGGGCCAAACCATCAGACCTTCAGGCCGCAATGACATGACAGACACAGAGACGGTCTTAGCCGACTGGGAACCCCTTGAACTTGAATGGCACCAAGGTTTCGCGTTCATGGATGACGTGCTTCTGGGCGATGGGCGGGTGCCAGACGTCTACATCATGCTCAGCCCTGAAGACGCAGGACCCGGCGCGATAGCCCAACGTGCCAGTGAGGGTGGGTTTCCGCCCTCGCCCGTGCCGCCCGGCCAGCCGGTTTGGCGGCATCGACGCAACCCGCGGATCTTGCGCGATGCGTCGCACGATTATTACCTGCTACCCGGTTACCGAGAGCGCCACGGTTACCACGCCCTTCAGGCCCTGACTTTTCGGTTCGACCGGGGTCTGGAAAGTCTCGGCCACCACTACTGGCGTGACGAAACCGGCGCCTATTGGTTCGGTGAATACGCAATTAGCCAAATCTCGCAGGCAAAGCCAGACAGCCTGGCGCTATTGGCATCGTCGCCCGCCTCGGTGACCTCAACCTCTGCGCTGTTCAGCGATGGGGTGAACCTCTTTCTGCATGGAAAATTAATCGCCGCCGCCACGGCACGGGTGCGGTACTGCAATCATCCGTCTTATCGGGTGATCGACGGGAAAGTCTACAAGGGCTTCAAGCCCCTCCACCAAAAGGACGGCACACCGCTGCCGATCGCAAACCCCGACTGCTTCCACATGCTCGCCCAACGCTGGGGAACTGACGGAAAGTCGATTATCGTGCAAGCGCAACAAGGGTCGAGCATTTCGTACGACTACTTCTACCGCATCGACAATGCCGACCTGGCGACCTTCACCGTGCTTAACGAACGCTACGCCAAGGACAGTCGACGAGCCTACTACCTGACGGGAAAAACCATCCGCTACGTCGGCGATTTCCGCCTGCTCAAGTGTTGGCAGCCGTTGTTCGATGAGTGTGGCCGCGTGGTCAGCGCCAGCGAGTACGAGGATGACTATTTTGCCGTGGACGACACGCACGTCTACGCCGCCGGGACCCGCTTGCGTGACGCCCATGGCCCGAGTTTTCGCCACTTGGGGTTCGATTACTACCGAGATCACCAGTACATCTACCAACGCCAGAAACGCCTCGATGTCGACGCGGAAAGTTTCGTAGTGGCCCAGCTCCATCGCAATGGCCAGGATTACTCCCCCGTGCTGGCAGGCGACAAGAACGGCCCGCTGGGTTCTGGCGGAATAATCGATGCAGCCATGCAACAAGCCTGGGCACCCTATTTCGAGGCCCATCCGCAATTACAGGATTATTGGTGGCACCGCTTGCAGGCAAAGGCTGACGCCACGCAAATGTCTTCAGAAACGGCGCCTTTACGAGCCATCGGCCTCGGCTTCGAAGTGGGCCGCCAAGTGCATTTTCATGGACGCGTGATCAATGGGCTGGACGCGGCGAGTTTCAAACTGCTGGACACCCACCTGTGCGGCGATGCCCACGGTCTCTATCTGATCCCGTTCCATAACGCCGAAACGCAAGTGCCCGAACGGTTCTCCACGGAGCCTGCCGAGCACTTCCGCTCCCTGGGATCGCCTTACCTGACAGACGGAAAAACCGTTTATTGCCACCGGATTTTCTATCATCCCCCCGAACCCATTCGGAAGGCTCACGCAGCGACTTTCGAGTCCTGTGGACATGGCTGGGCCAAGGACCGGGAAGCGGTGTTTTACTACGGCGAGGCGAAAAAACGCCTCCCTCCCGCTGAGACCCGCGTGCTCGGTACTTATGCCGTCAGCCCTACCCTGATCTTCTCGGAAGGCAAGTGGCTGGATGTCGCGTTCGACCCGGAAGAAGTCCGCGTGCCCCATCCGGATTTCCTGCAACTGGGAACACGCAAGTTGTTCTGCCACCGACGCCCGCTGAGCGCCAAACGCTTTGATCTGGCCACTCTCGAATTCCTGACCGAGCGCTATGCCCGGGACAGACATCGGTTCTATTACTACGATGGCTATGCAACGTTGACAGAGGTCGATGAAGCGGATTATCGGGCATCCCTTGGACACCCGATGGCGGGCGCTTAGAGATTGCACTCGTACTGATATTCGAAGGGGAAAAATACGGTATCGACCACCAAGGAGAACGGTGCGTCGATAAGCAAGAAAGGGATCAGCTTTCCTTTGGACGTACCCACCAGCCACCAGTCGAAGCGCAGGCCGATGTAGGGGCATCTGTGCTTGTCGTAGTCCATCCGCATCGCGGTGGCCATGCAGCCGCTCAAGCTGGTGATCAAGATCAGTAGAATTGCTTTCCGTAGCACTTGATGTCCTTGTTAGTTTTGCAAAGCCCGCGTAGGCCATCTTCATTGGAAACCCCAGCGATGGATACGAAGGCGCATGGCTGTATGTTTTGCATACGCACAAGAAAGCCGATCTATCTGATCGGCTTAAATACCTGAATCAGCCAGGATACAGGGTCTGGACGGAGTGATTCGAACATTCAAGTTTGGTCAGGAGCGTCAATCCTTGCGTCAGGTCTTCGAAGGTTGGGCCGCCGAGACAAAGCCGAATGCCGGCCGCCTGGTCAGTGTGATCGACCATGACCGATTCTGGCGCAGTCACATTGATGCCAATTGCGGCAGCCGCTGTGGCGAAGCGATCGGCAGCGGCGCGTGACATCGGTAGCCAGACGTGAAAGGCGTCCGGATGCCAAACAAGCCCGGCCGCGCCGAACAGCGAAGCGGCCAGGTCTGCTCGGCGTCGCGCTTCATGGCGCAGGTCTTGGGGGATCGATGCGATAACGCCACTGGACAGCCACTCCTCCACCACCGCGCAGGACAACGGCGACGGGGTCATGGGGACATCCTGCAAGATTGCCTGCGCAGCGGCATTCATGCAGTCCGGTAGCGTGAGCATGCCAATCCTCAGCCCGGGACCAATGGATTTGGACAACCCGTTGACGTGCAAGACTCTCTCGGGCGCCAGCGTCACGAGCGCAGGTTCAAGTGGAGGTCCTAAAGCGTAGACGCCGTCCTCGATGATCCAGGCCCCCGACCGTCGACAGACATCGACGATAGCCTGCCGTCGCGCCGTGCCCATCGTTGCCGTCGTCGGATTGTGCAGCGTCGGGGTGAGATAAACCACTTTGTCTGCACTTGATGCGAAACCATCGAGGGCGTCCGCAAGCGCCTGCGGCAGCATGCCTTGAGCGTCGATCTCGACACCTCGCATCCGGTAACCCTTGCGCCGGGCCAGGGCAATCGCGCCGGGATAGGTGATGCGTTCTGTCAAAATCACCCCCTGAGGAC